>Ga0213872_10000324_pt1 | contig 40551 bp, 34 predicted proteins | sample VelepicomBERX_R2_FD_160071 | JGI IMG/M metagenome (GOLD analysis project Ga0213872, IMG submission 160071) | Rhizosphere microbial communities from Vellozia epidendroides in rupestrian grasslands, the National Park of Serra do Cipo, Brazil - RX_R2 | ecosystem: Host-associated > Plants > Roots >... | reverse complement strand
CCAGCATTTCCGCTACAAAGTGAAGGGCGTCATCTAACATTGTCGCCGGAGGTTAACAGTCTCCTGCGACGTTTACAACCCCAAAAGTAATAATGCCGTTCAGTCTTAACTGAACGGCATTACCGCTGCGGCGGGATTTTTTTTGGCCTGATTAAAGACCCTTCATAAGCCGCAGACGGAATGGATATTGGTCAGCGCCACGCCATGCAGAATCGCATGCAGGATGCAGTCGAGTTTTTGCGGACCGTCCTCGGTCGCCAGCGTGGCAAACACGGCCAGCACCAGCACCACGCCCAACAGAATCGCCGCTCCCTTGATCAGTTCTTTATTCATGCGCCGCCGTTGCGAAGGAAAAGGCCGCCATTGTAGCCTTGCCTCATGCCGCCAGCAAACCCTCGTCGCGCATGGCCTGCTGCACGGCGGGCCGCGCGCCCACGCGCGCCTGGAAGCGCTGCAGCGCAGGCCAGGGGCTCAGGTCCACGCCCACCTTGGGCGCCCAGTTCAGCACCGTGAACAGATAGGCGTCCGCCACGCTGTACTGCTCGCCCATCAGATAGTCGTTGCCGTCCAGCGCGGCCGCCACCGTCGGCAGGCGCCGCGCCAGCTGGGCGCGCGCGGCCTGCTTCATTTCGTCCGACGCGTCGGGCTTGAACAGCGGGCCATAGGACTTGTGGATTTCGGTCGAGATAAAGTTGAGCCACTCGGCCAGCCTGTAGCGCCCCAGGCTGCCGGCCAGCGGGGCCAGGCGCTTTTCCGGCGCCAGGTCGGCCACGTACTGCACGATGGCAGGGCCTTCCGTCAGCACCAGGCCGCCGTCCAGCCGCAGCGCGGGCACATAGCCCTTGGGATTGATGGAAGTGAAGTCGGCGCCGTTGGCCGTGGTCTTCTGCTTCAGGTCCACCTGTTCGCACTCGAAAGGCAGGCCGCTTTCCAGCAGCACGATGTGGGGCGACAGCGAACAGGCGCCCGGACTGAAATACAGTTTCATGTCGTTCTCCTTGTTCTTGCGTGATGACGTTATCCCGCGATCAGCCCAATTGCGGCGCATGCAGGTGCAAGTCCGGCGCCGCGTCGGCCGGATGGCTCTCATCGGCCGGCGTCACGCAGGGAATGCGCAGCACGAAGCTGGCGCCCTGGCCCAGCGTGCTGCTGACCGAGATGGTGCCGGCGAACTGCTTGACGATCAGATTGAAGACGATGTTCAGGCCCAGGCCCGTGCCGCCCTGCCCTCTGCGGGTGGTGACGAAGGGATCGAACACCTTGTCCAGCATGTCGGGCGCGATGCCCTTGCCGTTGTCCACCACCTGCATCTCGATCCAGTCGCCCTCCAGCACCACGTTGATGGCGATGCGGCCCTCGTCGTCGGGATTGAAGGCGTGCTCCACGCAGTTGAGCGTGAGGTTGGTGATGACCTGGGCCAGCGCGCCGGGGTAGCTGTCCAGAACAATATCGGGCGGACAGGTGATGGCGACCTGGATGCGCGTCTTCTTCAGCTTGGGCTGCAGGCTGGACACCACCTCGTTGATATAGTCGCGCAGCTCGAAGCGGCGGCGCGCCTCGCTCACCTGGTCGACGGCGATCTGCTTGAAGCTGTGGATCAGGTGCGCCGCGCGGTAGGCGTTGTTCATGATCAGGCGCGTGCTTTCGCCCGCCGTCTCCAGGTAGCGCAGGATGTCGGACTTCTTGATGGCGCCGCCCTCCACCGCCGCATGCACCTTGTCCGTGGCCTCCATCAGCACCGAGGCGCTGGTCAGCGCGATGCCCACCGGGGTGTTGATCTCGTGCGCCACGCCCGCCACCAGGGAGCCCAGCGAGGCCAGGCGCTCCGCCTGCAGCAGCGACTCCTGCGTGCGGCGCAGATCGTCGAGGGCCTTGGCCGTTTCCTGCGCCGACTTGCGCGCCTCGTCCTCCGCCTCGCGGATACGCTGGATGTTCGACTTCACCTTGCGCTGAATGGCGTTGAAGCCGCGGATCACTTCGCCCAGCTCGTCGTGGCGGCTGTCGGGCAGCTCCTCCACCTCGTCGCTGCCGCGCGTGGCCAGGTCGAACAGGCCGTCGCGCAGGCGCTTGAGCGGATCGAACACGATGCGCAGCGACAGGGCCAGCGCCGCCACCAGGATCAGGTCCAGCAGCAGCACTTCCGTCACCTTGCGCCGCACCTCGGCCGCCAGCGTGGCGTCGATCTGCGCGCGGGAGAAGTTGACCACCACCCGGCCCACGATCACCGGCTTGAGCGAGGCGCCGGCCGCGCCGGAATCGCGGTAGGCCAGGTCGGCCACCACGGGCGTGCCGGGAATGGGCGCGTCGTTTTCGATGGCGACCACGCTGCCGTTTTCGGCGCGCAGCTTGCCGGAGAACAGGCCGACCGAGGTATCGTAGACGCGGATCGACACCAGCTCGGGCGGCAGCATTTCCGCCGCCACGATATTGTCGACCTTGGCTTTATCCAGGTCCCACAGGGCGGACGGCAGGCTCGTTTGAAGGCGCGTCAGCACGCCTTCGCGCAGGCGCTGGTTGCTGACCTCCAGTTCGTGGCCCAGGCTGTACTGGGCATAGGTGCCGGAAATGGCCAGCACCAGGGTCACGATGACCACGAACAGCAGCGTCAGCCGCCCTTGAATACCGAACATCGACCACTCCTCCCCGCCGTGGAATTATTTTTGAAGGCAACGTGCCCCAATGTACGGGAAGCCCCGCGTCTTGGCAAGTTCATAGCAAAAGTCAAGCCAAAGCGTAAAGCAGATGGCAGACATTGCAGCGCCGCAATGGTAAGATCGCCCCATGCTTTTATCTGCAGGAGACCCATCGATGACGGCCAGTTACCACCAGATTCCGCTCGCTCAAGTCCAGCCCGGCATGGTGCTGTCGGACGAGCTGCTGGACGTGCAAGGCAATGTGCTGCTGCCGCAGGGCACGGTGCTGACGGACGCCATGCTGGCGCTGATGCCGCGCCACGGCATCGCCATTCTGCCCATCGCCAGCACGGACGAAGTGTCGGCCGACGAAGTGCAGGCCACGCTGCAGCACCACGACCAGCGCCTCGCCCACCTGTTCCGCAAGAACGATCCCGACAGCGACAGCGACTGGGCCACCGCCCTGCTGCGCCAGTTCGTGAGCGACTTCCGCCTGGGCGTGGCCGAGGAGGAAAGCCCGGAATGAGCACCATCCTGACCTACGACGACGTCGTCAAGAACCTGGACGACCTGCCCTCGCTGCCGGCGGTGGTGATGGAACTGCTGAACAGCATAGACCAGGAAGATGTCGACATCTCCGTGCTGGCGAAGAAGGTGTCGCACGACCAGGCGCTGACGGCCAAGACCCTGCGCCTGGCCAATTCCTCGCTGTACGGCCTGCAGGTCAAGGTGACCACCATCCAGCAAGCGATCACCTACCTGGGCTTCCAGACCACGCGCAACCTGATCACGGCGGCCGCAGTCACCGGCTGCTTCGCCGAAGGCCAGTGCCCGGGCTTCGACCACAAGGCTTTCTGGCGCCATTCCATCGCCACCGCCGCCTGCGCCAAGGTGCTGGCGCGGCAGATGCGCTTCAACCAGGACTACGCCTTCACGGCCGGCCTGCTGCACGATATCGGCCGCCTGGTGCTGGTCTCCTGCTTCCCCCAGCAGTACGCGGAAGCCATCGCCCACCGCGCGGCGCACGACTGCTTCATGCTGGACGCCGAGCGCACCGTGCTGGGCGTGGACCACGTCGACGCCGGCCTGGCCCTGGCCGAGCACTGGAATTTTTCCGACACCATGCGCCTGGCCATCGGCGGCCATCACGATCCGGAAGCGCCGGGCGCGGGCTTTTTGGCGGCCATCATCCACGTGGCGGACGCCATCGTGCATGCGCTCGATCTGACACAGGTGGAGGATGATCTGGTGCCGCCCGTGTCGACCGTAGCGTGGACGGCGCTGGGACTGGACAAGGCGGTGTACTTGCAGCTGTTCCGCGAAACGGAATTGCAGTACGAAGAAATTCAGATGGTGCTGCTGTCCTGAGCGGACACCGGCCGGACGCTGTGCCCCCGGCCAGAATTTACTGCTGCGGCGGTCGCTGCGGCGCCATGCGCGTCCATCAGTGGGCCGCGTAGCTGCCGTGCTTGTCGCCGCGGTCTTCCTGCTTCGGACGGCCCTGGGCGTCGGACAGGCGGTACTTGGTGCGGCGGTCGCCCATCAAATCGCGCAGGTCGCGGATACTCATGCCCGTCACTTCATGCATGCGGATCAGCAGCGAGGCGCCGACAGGCAGTCGGTGGTGACGGATCTTGCTGATGACGGGCGGCGCCACTTCCAGCATGCGCGAGAGCGCGGCGTCGTTCTTCAGCTGCATCTTGCCCAGTAAGATGTCCAGCAGATGGTTGGGGTTATAGCTTTCCTGGGAAGCGAGTGCGTGGTGTGCCATGATGTTCCTCGTCAATGTTGATGATGAAAGAATGCTGCTACGGACTTAAGGAAGACTTAGCGCTGCCGTCATTAAAAAACGGCAACCGTCCTTGTTCACGACATTGCCTTTCCAGCAATATTCTATGCCCGAATCCCGGCTTCCCAGCCCATGCCGCCCTAGCGAACATTGTTCAACCTCAAGGTATGAGCTGGTAGCACCGGCAACAATGCCATTTCAACACATGGCGATTTTCCGTGGCGCACGCAAGAACCAGTAGGAAATTGTTACAAAACAGCAGCTTCAGATACGCAGGGGAATAGGCCGCAGGCAAAATACGGTAAACTAGCGCCCGTGGCGCCATGCGCGTCCTCCCTCCCATGAAGAAGCCCCTTTGAAAACCAAGATCCCAGTCCAGCCGCATTATTTTGTGCCCGAGCCGCTCGACAACGCGCGCCTGGCCCATTTGTGCGGCCCGCTCGATGAAAACCTGCGCCAGATTTCGGCCGCCCTCGACGTCACCATCTTCCGCCGCGGCGAGAAGTTCATCGTCAGCGGCAGCAATGCCGAACGGGCGGTGGAGATCCTCGAACACTTCTACGCCCTCGCCAACAAGATCGTGCCGCTGGAGGAAGTGCAGCTGGCACTGGTGGAGCAGCGCGCGGGACTCAATCCGCAGACGCACGCGCCGGAGTCGGCGCAGCCCAGCGCGGCATCCGAGACCATCGCTGAACCTTTCGCCGAACCGAGCGTGGAAAGCCCCGTGCTGAAGACGCGCCGCGCCGACCTGCGCGGCCGCACGCCGCACCAGATCCGCTACCTGCGCAACATCCTCGACAACGACATCAGCTTCGGCGTCGGTCCCGCCGGCACCGGCAAGACCTACCTGGCAGTGGCCTGTGCCGTGGACGCGCTGGAGCGCGACGCCGTCAAGCGCATCATCCTCACCCGTCCCGCCGTGGAAGCGGGCGAGCGCCTGGGCTTCCTGCCGGGCGACCTGGCGCAGAAGGTCGATCCCTATCTGCGTCCCCTGTACGACGCGCTGTACGACCTGCTGGGCTTCGACCGCACGCAGAAGATGTTCGAGAAGCAGGTGATCGAGATCGCCCCGCTGGCCTATATGCGCGGACGCACCCTGAACCACGCCTTCGTCATCCTCGACGAGGCGCAGAACACGACGGTGGAACAGATGAAGATGTTCCTCACCCGCATAGGCTTCGGCAGCAAGGCCGTGGTGACGGGCGACGTCACCCAGGTCGACCTGGCCCGCTCGCAAAAGAGCGGCCTGGTGGACGCCGTCCAGGTGCTGAAGGACGTGCGCGGCGTGGCCTTCAGCCACTTCAACAGCCAGGACGTGGTGCGCCACCCGCTGGTGGCGCGCATCGTCGACGCCTATGAATCGGCGCACGCGCACGAAGCCGAAATTGCCCCTTTGATCAAAGCCACGGCCCTGAAAAATGTCCGAAAAAAATAAACTCAGCCTGTCGGTGCAATATCCCGACGCCCGCCTGCAAGACACCATCACCCGCCCGAAAGTGCGGCGCTGGGTGCAGGCCGCCCTGTTCGCGCCGGCCGAACTGACGATCCGCTTCGTGGATGCGGCGGAAGGCCGGGAGCTGAACCGCGACTACCGCGGCAAGGACTACGCCACCAACGTCCTCACCTTCGCCTACAACGAGGGCGAGGAACTGGACGACGACGCGCCGACCCAGGCCGACATCATCCTCTGCACCGACGTGCTGGAAAAGGAAGCGGCGGAGCAGAAGAAAACGCTGGAGCAGCACACGGCCCACCTGATCGTCCACGGCGTGCTGCACGCCCAGGGCTACGACCACCTGGACGACGAGGAAGCGGCTGAAATGGAAGGCCTGGAGACGGAAATCCTGGCTAGCCTCGGTATCGCCAACCCCTACGCGTAAAAATCAGGGGCGGACGGGTTTTAGTGTATGCTATACGCCTTCGAAACAACGGCTCACGCCTGCTATGCAAGAGCACCCCAGTAGCGTCAAGACTGACGCCAAACCCCACCGGTCGCTGTTTGAGCGACTGACCGCCCTGATTTCCCCCGAGCCCGAGAACCGTTCGGAATTGCTCGAAGTCCTGCACGACGCCCACGAACGCAACCTGATCGACGCCGACGCCCTGTCCATGATCGAGGGCGTGTTCCAGGTATCGGACCTGTCCGCCCGCGACATCATGATCCCCCGCTCGCAGATGGACGTGATCGACATCTCCAAGCCCATCGACGAATGGATGCCGCAGGTGCTGCAAACGGCCCACTCACGCTTCCCCGCCATCGAGGGCGAACGCGACAAGGTGGTCGGCATCCTGCTGGCGAAAGACCTGCTGCGCTACTACGCGGAAGAATCGTTCGACGTGCGCGACATGCTGCGCCCGGCCATCTTCATCCCCGAATCGAAGCGCCTGAACGTGCTGCTGCGCGACTTCCGCGCCAACCATAACCACATGGCCATCGTCGTCGACGAGTACTCCGGCGTGGCCGGCCTGATCACCATAGAAGACGTGCTGGAACAGATCGTCGGCGACATCGAAGACGAATACGACTTCGACGAAGAGGAAGACAACATCCTCTCCATCAAGGAAGGCCAGTTCGGCCCGCGCTGGCGCGTGAAGGCCCTGACCGAGATCACCCAGTTCAACGAGGAACTGGACACTTCCCTGCCCGACGACGACGTCGACACCATCGGCGGTCTGGTGGCCAAGCATCTGGCCCGCATGCCGCACAAGGGCGACACCTTCGACTTCGACGGCCTGCGCTTCGAAGTGCTGCGCGCCGACGCGCGCCAGATCCATGTGCTGCTGGTGGAAAAACTGCCGCACGTGCCGTCGGAAGACGAAGCATAATGCGCTTCCGCCGCGCCAATCCCAACGATCCCCCCAAGCCGCAGCGTTCCACCAAGGGCCGGATGACGATCACCGCCCTGGCCGGGGCGCTGTGCGTGTTCGCCTTCGCGCCCTTCGGCTGGTGGCCCATCGAGATCCTCGGCCTGGCCACCCTGTTCTACCAGGTGCTGCGCAGCGACGGCGTGAAAAGCGCGGCGCTGATCGGCTGGGCCTTCGGCTTCGGCTGGACCCTGGCCGGCACGCACTGGCTGTTCGTCTCCCTACACACCTTCGGCGGCATGCCCGCGCCGCTGGCCGCCCTGGCCGTGGCGCTGCTGGCGCTCGCCATGGGCATCTACGTGGCGCTGGCTATGGGCGGCGCGGCCTGGCTGCGGAAGAAGTGGGCGCTGCCCCTGCCGGCGGCCAACCTGCTGGTGCTGCCCGCGATGTGGGAGCTGTTCGAATGGATACGCGGCTGGCTGTTCACCGGCTTCCCCTGGCTGTCCGCCGGCTATGCGCACAACCATAGTCCGCTGGCCGGCTTCGCCGCCATCATCGGCGTGTATGGCCTGGGATGGCTGGCCGCCGTCTGCGCGGGCGCCCTGCTGCTGCTCTTCCACCGCACGCGCTGGCGCGCCGTGGCGCTGGTGGTGGCCATCTTCGGCGCCGGCATCGGCCTGGGCTTCCTGCACTGGACCTATGCCGAGGGCAAGCCGATCACCGTCCGTCTGCTGCAGGGGAATATCCCGCAGGACGAGAAATTCAACGGCGCCCACGTGCTGGACGCGCTCAAGCAGTACCAGGACGCCATCATGGCCTCACCGGCGGACCTTATCGCGACGCCGGAAACGGCTGTCGTCATGCTGCCGCAGCAGCTGCCGCCGGACTATCTGCCGACCATCAGCCAGTTCCTGCACAAGACGGGCAGCAATCTGATTCTGGGCATCCCCCTGGCCGACAGCCAGACCGCCTACTTCAACAGCGTGATCGGCATGACGCCGCAGACAGGTGCACCGTACTACCGTTACGACAAGCACCACCTGGTGCCCTACGGTGAATTCATTCCCTACGGCTTCCGCTGGTTCGTCAACCTGATGTCGATCCCGCTGGGCGATATGACCAGCGGCCGCGAGATCCAGCCATCGTTCGCGGTCAGGCAGCAGCGCGTGCTGCCGAATATCTGCTACGAAGACTTGTTCGGCGAAGAGATCGCGGCCGAGCTGAATCACCCGGCGGGCGGCCAGAAGCCGGCCACCATCCTGCTCAATACCTCGAACCTGGCCTGGTTCGGCGAGACCGTCGCCATTCCCCAGCACCTGCAGATTTCGCAGATGCGCACCCTGGAGACGGGCCGCCCCATGCTGCGCGCAACGAACACGGGCGCCACGGCCGTCATCAACGGCCACGGCGAAGTCCTGCACGAGCTGACACCGAATACGCGCGGCGTCCTCACCGCCACCGTGCAGGGCATGGCCGGCAGCACCCCATACATCCTGTGGGGGAATGGCCTGTTCCTGGCGCTGGCCGCGCTGTCGCTGGGCGGCGCCTGGCTGTGGGCGCGCCGCCTGCGCTGAAAAAGACAAAAAACGCTCTAAAAGCCGCCTGTTCTCTACAGGCGGCTCCCAAAACCCGCTAAAATTAGCCGTTTTAGTGAACCTGCAACTGCAGCGCCTCGGCCACCTGACGCGCGCCAACGACCATAACAAGATGCTGACATTTCAACAAATTATCCTGACCTTGCAAACCTACTGGGACAAGCAAGGCTGCGCCCTGCTCCAGCCCTACGACATGGAAGTCGGCGCCGGCACCTTCCACACTGGTACTTTCCTGCGCGCGATCGGCCCCGAGCCATGGCGCGCCGCCTACGTCCAGCCATCCCGCCGCCCGAAAGACGGCCGCTATGGCGAGAACCCTAACCGCGGCCAGCACTACTACCAGTACCAGGTGGTGATGAAGCCTGCGCCGGAAAATATCCTCGACCTGTATCTGGGTTCGCTGGAGGCGCTGGGCCTGGACCTGAAGCAGAACGACGTGCGCTTCGTGGAAGACGACTGGGAATCGCCGACCCTGGGCGCCTGGGGCCTGGGCTGGGAAGTCTGGCTGAATGGCATGGAGGTGACCCAGTTCACCTACTTCCAGCAGGTCGGCGGCCTCGATTGCAAGCCCGTGCTGGGCGAGATCACCTATGGCGTCGAGCGCCTGGCCATGTACCTGCAGGGCGTGGAGAATATGTATGACCTGATCTGGACCGAGTGGGAAGAGAACGGGGTTAAAAAACAGCTGAAGTACGGCGACGTCTTCCACCAGAACGAGGTGGAGCAGTCGGCCTACAACTTCGAGCATTCGAACACCGAGCTGCTGTTCTCGCAGTTTAACAACCACGAATCGGAAGCCAAGCGCCTGATCGAAGCCCAGCTGACGCTGCCGGCCTACGAGCAGATCATGAAGGCCTCGCACAGCTTCAACCTGCTGGACGCGCGCGGCGCCATCTCCGTGACCGAACGCGCCGCCTACATCGGCCGCGTGCGCGCGCTCTCGCGCCTGGTCGCGCAAGCCTACTACGATTCGCGTGAGCGCCTGGGCTTCCCGATGGCCCCTGCCGCCGCTGCCGCCGCTGAATAAACGATATAAATAATATGACTCAAACTCTCCTCATCGAACTGCTGACCGAAGAACTGCCGCCGAAGGCGCTGGCCAAGCTGGGCGCCGCTTTCGCGGACGGCATCGTCAACGGCCTGAAATCGCGCGACTTCCTGGAAGCGGACAGCGTCGCCACTTCCTACGCCACGCCGCGCCGCCTGGCCGTCTCCATCACCAAGGTGCGCGCCACCTCGCCGGACAAGTCGATCCGCGAAAAGGTGCTGCCCGTTTCCGTGGCGCTGGACGCCAGCGGCAACCCGACCCCGCCGCTGGCCAAGAAGCTGGCCGCACTGGGCTTCCCTGACCTGCAAGTGGCCGATCTGGAGCGCGCGCAGGACGGCAAGGCCGAATCCTTCTTCTACACCTACACCGCCGCCGGCAGCGCTCTGCAGGCCGGCCTGCAAGCCGCGTTGGAAGACTCCGTCGCCAAGCTGCCGATCCCGAAAGTGATGAGCTACCAGCGTCCTGACGGCGCCACCGTGCAGTTCGTGCGTCCCGCCCACGCGCTGGTCGCCCTGCATGGTTCGACCGTGCTGCCTTTGACCCTGCTGGGACTGACCGCATCCAACGTAACCGAAGGCCATCGCTTCCTGACCGCGCCTGGCCAACGCGCTGTGACCATCGCCAACGCCGACGGCTACGCCGACGCGCTGGCCGAACAGGGCAAGGTGCTGGCTTCCGTCGAGTCGCGCAAGGAAAAGATCCGCGCCGAGCTGCTGGCCAAGGCCGGCGCCGACAAGGTGCTGATGCCTGAATCGCTGCTGGACGAAGTCTCCGCCCTGGTCGAATGGCCGGTCGTCTACGAGTGCAAATTCGAAGACGAATTCCTGGCCGTACCGCAGGAATGCCTGATCCTGACCATGCAGACCAATCAGAAGTACTTCGCGCTGACCGACACCAACGGCAAGCTGCGTTCGCGCTTCCTGATCGTCTCCAACATCGCCACCGACACCCCGGGCGCCATCATCGACGGTAACGAGCGCGTGGTGCGTCCGCGCCTGTCCGACGCCAAGTTCTTCTTCGAGCAGGACAAGAAGAAGACCCTGGAATCGCGCCTGCCGCTGCTGAAGAACGTCGTCTACCACAACAAACTGGGCACCCAGGCCGAGCGCAGCGAGCGCGTGACCGCGCTGGCCGCCGCCATCGCCGCCAAGCTGGGCGCCGACGTGGCCCTGACCAGCCGCGCCGCCAAGCTGTCGAAAGCCGACCTGCTGACCGACATGGTGGGCGAATTCCCTGAGCTGCAAGGCATCATGGGCACCTACTACGCCCGCCACGACGGCGAGCCGGAAGATGTCGCCCTGGCCGCCTCCGAACACTACCAGCCGCGCTTCGCCGGCGACGCCCTGCCGTCCACCGTGACCGGCACCGCCGTCGCCTTGGCCGACAAGCTGGAAACCCTGGTCGGCATCTGGGCCATCGGCCTGCAGCCAACCGGCGACAAGGACCCATTCGCGCTGCGCCGCCATGCCCTGGGCGTGCTGCGCATGCTGGTGGAAAAGCGCCTGCCGCTGACCATCTCCGGCCTGCTGGCCGACGCCGCCAAGCAGTTCGCTTCCGTGACCGGCTTCAAGGACCCGAGCGCCGACGTCACCGCCTTCATGCTGGACCGCCTGCGCGGCATCCTGCGCGAGCGCGGCTTCTCGCAGAACGAGATCGAAGCCGTAGTGGCACAGAACCCTGACCGTCTGGACGACATCGTGCAGCGCCTGGAAGCCGTGCAAGCCTTCGCCGCCCTGCCGGAATCGGCCTCGCTGGCCGCCGCCAACAAGCGCATCACCAACATCCTGAAAAAGAACGAGGAAGCGATTGCCGCCGCCGGTAGCCTGAGCGTCAAGGCCGAGCTGCTGCAGGACACCGCCGAGAAGAACCTGGCCGCCGCCGTCACCCGCGTGCAGCCGGAGATCGACGCCGCCTTCGCCAAAGGCGACTTCGCCGCCACGCTGAAGACGCTGGCCCAGCTGCACGACGACGTCGACGCCTTCTTCAACGACGTGATGGTGATGGCCGAGGATGTCGCCCTGCGCAACAACCGTCTGGCCCTGCTGTCTTCGCTGCACGGCATGATGAACCGCGTGGCAGACATTTCGAAACTGGCGGCGTAACATGGGTTCGCAAGCCATGAAGCTGATCATTCTTGATCGCGACGGCGTGATCAACCATGATTCGCCGAACTTCATCAAGTCGCCAGCCGAATGGCTGCCCATCCCCGGTTCGCTGGAAGCGATCGCCCGCCTGAACCAGGCGGGTTATCGCGTGGTGGTCGCGTCGAATCAATCGGGCATCGCGCGCGAGTTCTTCGATATGACGATCCTCAACGCGATTCACCAGAAGATGCACAACCACGCGCAGCAGGTTGGCGCCACCATCGACGCCATCTTCTTCTGCCCGCACGCGGCGGCCGACAGCTGCGATTGCCGCAAGCCCAAGCCCGGCATGTTCCAGGAGATCGCCAAGCGCTATAACGTCAGCCTGAAAGGCGTGCCGACCGTGGGCGATTCGCTGCGCGATCTGCAGGCCGGCTACGTCAGCGGCTGCACGCCCTACCTGGTCCTCACCGGCAAAGGCGAAAAGACGCAGGAAACGGGCGGTCTGCCGCCCGGCACCATGACATTCCCGGACCTGGCGGCAACCGTGAACCATCTGCTAAAAACAAATACGCCGCCAGCGCTGCACATCGTCAGCTAGAAAACTATAAAAAATCGGGAGAGCCCATTGCACTTCGTACGTTCCCTGCTGTTCACCATCGTGATGGTTGTTTCGACCGTCGTCTGGGCCTGCGTCTGCTTCCTCGCCGCGCCGCTGCCGTATAACCAGCGCTACTTCATCACGGGCCGCTGGAACGTGTTCATGATCTGGTGTTTGAAGGTTATCTGCGGTATCCGCTACCAGATCAAGGGCGCGGAAAACTTCCCCGACGCGCCGGCCGTGGTGCTGTCCAAGCACCAATCGGCGTGGGAGACCATCTTCCTGTATGCGAATCTGCCACGTCCGCTGGTGTTCGTGTTCAAGCGCGAGATCCTGTGGATTCCCTTCTTCGGCTGGGCCATGGCGCTGCTGCGCATGATCCCGATTGACCGCAGTCAGGGAAAGAACGCATTTTCTCACGTCGTCAAGCACGGAAAACGACGCCTGGCGGGCGGCCAATGGATTATCATGTTCCCTGAAGGGACACGCATCCCGGTCGGCAAAAAGGGCAAGTACAAGAGCGGTGGTGCGCGCCTGGCGATCGAGACGAACGCCGTGGTGGTGCCGATCGCGCACAACTCCGGCGAGTGCTGGCCCAAAAATTCCTTTATCAAGCGCCCCGGCCTGATCACGGTATCCATCGGCAAACCGATTTCACCGGAAGGCCAGACGGCGGACAGCATGATAGAACAGGTGGAAAATTGGATCGAATCAGAAATGCGCGTCATTTCGCCCCACGCCTACAGCGCTGGCTAGACGACCTGGTAACAGCCGTCAAACCAACGACCGACAGCGATGGCGCTGCGGCCCCCGTGCCGCCATCGCAGGTGTATACGGCGCCCGTGTGGTTCACGCCGGGCGGCTCGATTCCCGCCACACCCGCCGCCAACTCCCCTCTTCCCGCATCGCCCTATACCCAGCCCACCGCGCCGGCGGGCACGGCATCGCAGTATCCGCTGCCGGCCAAGCCGCGCAGCGCGCCGCCGCCGACAGCAGACCAGCCGCCGCGCCGGCAGCTGCTGGTGGGCGACTTCGTGCTGGAATATACGCTGCGCCGCTCCACCCGCCGTTCGATCGGCTTCATGATCGACGACGACGGCCTGCGCGTGACAGCGCCCAAGCGCGTCACCATCACCGAAATCGACGACGCGATCCGCACCAAGCAGCACTGGATTCTGAGTAAGCTGAAGGAGCGGCGCGAACGCCGCGCGGCGCGTCTGCAAAAGCCGCCGGTGGAATGGATAGACGGCGCGCAGCTGCCCTATCTGGGCGCGGATATCACCCTGCGCCTGCTGGTGGGCGGACGCAATCGCAGCAGCTATAACCCGGCCACGCGCGAGCTGTCCATGGTGCTGGTGCCGGGAGCGACGGAGACGCTGCTCAGGGAGCGGGTGAAGGCCTGGTATCAGCAGGAAGCCAAGGTGTTGTTCGAGCAGCGGCTGGACCTGTATGCGGCGCGGCTGGGCGTGCGCTACCAGTCGTTCAGCTTATCGTCGGCGGGGACGCGCTGGGGTTCCTGCACGGTGGACCGCAAGATCCGCCTGAACTGGAAGCTGATCCACTTCTCGCAGCCGCTGATCGACTACGTCATCGCCCACGAGCTGGCGCACATCCTGGAGATGAACCACAGCGCCCAGTTCTGGAACACGGTCGGCCTGATTTATCCCGAATACGAAGAAGCCAAAAACCTGCTGCGCAAGCGCGCGCAGGAGCTACCCGTCTTATTCGCTTAAGAGCGCGACGAGAAATTCAATACTGAACTGGAGCTCTCCGTCGATGCAGTGCTGATTTTGATAGAGCGGCTACAAACAGCTGTCGAGCAAGTCAAGCTCAAAGGAAAACCGCGCAAAGTCTATGATGTTTAATCGCAGTTCAAGGGTATTTTTTGCGTGTATGTAGAACTCGGACGATTTCAAAGACTTTCAGGCGCGGCCTTATCCAGTAGAGCAGCTTAACGTTCCTCGTCACGTTAAATTCCCGCATTCCGAGGGTTCCTACAACATGACCAAGCTGGGGGTTCAGTTCCAATAGCTCAACGATATGCTCTATCCGGAGGTCGAGAGCAACTGCTGCTTGAACATTGTATTGCGCAATGTATCGAATCAAATTATCGAGATCGCGTTCGGCGCGCGGGCGCCAGACGGCGATCATGACTTTTCTTGTTCCAGCCTCACTAAGAGCTCCGCTCGCCGGGCCGCTGCGCGCTCTTTGACGATGGAATTGGGGATTGATGGGCTAGGATCGCCAAGCGACTCTTGGACTTGCTGGCGTATCCACTCATCCTGCTTCGCCGCCGCTTGTGCTTCACGCAAGCGCTCCAGAGTACCGGGGTCAGTTGCAGATTGATCTAGTCCACTAATATCCACCAGAAAGCGGGGAGCGGCTATGCCGTGAAGATAATCGCGCAGGTCATCTAAGGACGAAAATAGTCGTTTTGCTTCATCTTCACCACTAAAGACCCATTCATTTTTCCCGGCCCTGACCACTAGGTGCCAACCATCTCTTTGAGCATAGGCAAGCACTTCTTGCGACCGATTGGCTCTCAACAGGGCGATTAAAAACGGCTGGTCCATAGTGTCGAATGCTGTGCTCATAAGAGCCTCCTGCCACGGACATTACGAGGCATTGAGTATAGCAAGATGCCACATTCACATCTTACGGCAAGTTTGACCCGGATCAAGCGTTCGGTCGATGCCTGAGCAGCTCGGGCAGCAGGGCGACGGTGCGACGGGTGGCGCCGCGGTGCTGGTTGGCGAATGCGAGGGCGTTGCGGCCCATGTCGATGCGGGCGGCGTCGTCTGCCAGCAAGCGGGCGGCTTGCGACATCAGTTCGCTGGCGTCTGCGATACGTTGCGCGCCACCGGCGGCGATGGCGTCTTCGGTGACGAGGGCGAAGTTGAAGGTGTGAGGGCCGATCAGGACTGGCTTGCCCAGTGCTGCGGGCTCGATCAGGTTCTGGCCGCCCAGCGGGAGCAGGCTGCCGCCGACAAAGGCGCAGTCGCAGGCGGCGTAGTAGGCGAACATCTCGCCCATGGAGTCGCCCAGCAGGACTTGCGTATCCATCGACACAGCCGCGTCGATGCTGTCCAGCGCCAGCAAGCTGCGGCGCTCAACGGACAGGCCGCGCGCAGAGATCATTTTTTCCACCTCGTCGAAACGCTGCGGGTGGCGGGGGACGATCAGCAGCAGCACGTTCGATGGCAGCGCGGTGCGGGCATCCATGAAGGCCTGCAGGATCAGCTCTTCTTCGCCTTCGCGCGTGCTGGCGCAGAGCAGTACAGGACGCGACGGCGACGCGCGCTCCATGGCGCTAGCATCAGCAGCGGCGCCGGAGACTGCGTCAACTCCATTGATAGCGCGGCGCAGGGCGGCGCCGGTTGCCAGCGCGGCTTCGGGGACCACCACGTCAAATTTGATGCTGCCGGTGATGTCAACCTTCTTCACGCCCAGCGAACGGATGCGGTTTGCGTCGGCTTCCGTCTGCGCGGCGACCAGGGAGATGCCTGCCGCTGCATCCAGCATCAGACGGCCGAAGCGGCCTGCCTTGCGCAGCGAACGTTCAGAGAGACGGGCGTTGGCCAATACCACGGGCACTTTCTGCTCATTGCAGACGGCGATCAGGTTGGGCCACACCTCTGTCTCCATCAGGATGCAGATGCGCGGCTCGAAATGCCTGATGAAACGGCGGACCATGCTCGCCGTATCGTACGGCAGATAGGATTGCGTCAGACGCTCGCCATGCTTGGCGAACAGCGACATGCCGGTGGCGCGGCCGGTCGGCGTCATGTGGGTCAGGATGATGCGGCTGGCGGGATATTCGGCCAGCAGCGCGTCGACCAGCGGCTCGGCGGCGCGCGTTTCGCCAACGGAGACGGCGTGGACCCAGATCGTCGCCGGAGCAGACGCGGAGGCTGCGGCGTGGGTCGCGCCAGCGGTGGCGCGCGCGGCGGCTGGCGCGGGCTTCGCGCCGTAAAAACCTAAGCGCTCGCCCCAGTGCTGGCGGTATCCAGGCTCCTTGCGGCCGCGCAGCAACAGGCGCAGCAGCACCAGCGGCATGAAGACCCACCACATCAGCGAATAGAAGGCGCGCATGGTCAGGACAGCAGGCTCTTGGCCGCAGCCAGCACTTCGGACACAGCGGGCGGCGCACCCTTGTCGCCCATATTGATAATTTTCGGCGACCAGTTACCCTCGGTCTTCCACTTCGGCGAATCGGCGTAAATCTCCACCGTTGGCACCATGAACGCCGCCGCGATATGCGTCAGACCAGTATCGACGCCAACCGCCAGCGCCGCATGCCGCGCCAGCAGATTCGCGTCCGCCATCGACAACTTGGGCAACACACGCGCATTGGGCAGGCTGGCGGCCAGGAATTCGGCTTCCGCCTTTTCCTTCTCCGAGCCCCAGGGCAGCAGAATCGGCCACGGCGCCAGGGTGCGGCCCAGCTCTATCCAGTTAGCGGGCGCCCACTTCTTCGCGTCGCGCGCCGTGCCGTGGAAGTAGACGATATAAGGCTCGGCAGGCATCCACGATGGACGCACATCGGCCGCCGTCAGCGACGGCAGGCCGAAATCGGCCGGCGTATCGACGGCGTAGCCCAATGCGGCGCCGGCGACGATGCGTCCACGCGCCACCGCGTGCGTGCGCGGATCAGTGGGAACACTGCGGGTATGGAAGAAGCGCGAGATACCTTCGTAGCCCGAACCTTCGCTGCCATTGGCCAGACCCACCTTCTGTCCACCCTTCACCACGCGCGCCGCGCCCATGATGATGCCCGTCTTGAGCAAGCCCTGGGTGTCGAACACATAATCGTATTCCACCGCGCGCAGCTGGCGGAAAAAGCCCTTGATTTCTGCCCGCGTCTCCGCCTTGCCCAGGCTCTTGCGCCAGCGCCGCAGCGCGAACGGGATGATATTGCGCACCCGTGGATTCAGGCGCACCAGGCTGACATAGCCCTCCTCCACCACCCAGTCGATATTCGCGTCAGGGAAGTGGCGGGCGATGTCGGCCACCATGGGCAGGTTGTGCAGCACGTCGCCCATCGACGACACGCGCACCAGCAGAATGTTCAAAGGCCGGGTCATGAATTCAGAACGGCAGTTCCGCGTCCGGCTTGGCGGCCAGGATCACGCTCTTGAACTGGCCCTGGATGCGCGCCAGCGCTTCCGGCGTCTCCGCCTCGAAGCGCATGACGATCACCGGCGTGGTGTTGGACGAACGCGCCAGGCCGAAACCGTCCGCGTATTCCACGCGCAGGCCGTCGATGTCGATGATGCGCTCATTGCCGGGGAAGACAGCATCGCTGCGCAGCTTGTCCATCAGCGCGAAGTTCTCGCCTTCCTTCAGGTGCAGGTGCAGTTCGGGCGTGCTGTCCGACTGCGGCAGGGAATTCAGCAGCGCCGACGGGTCTTTTTCCTTGGTCAGGATTTCCAGCATGCGCGCGCCTGCGTAGAGGCCGTCGTCGAAGCCGTACCAGCGGTCCTTGAAGAAGATATGGCCGCTCATTTCGCCGCCCAGCGGCGAACCGGTTTCCTTCAGCTTGGCCTTGACCAGCGAGTGGCCCGTCTTGTACATCAGCGGCTTGCCGCCGGCCTTCTCGATATAAGGCGCCAGGTGGCGGGTGCACTTCACGTCGTACAGGATCTCGGCGCCAGGATTACGCGACAGGACATCGGCCGCGAACAGCATCATCTGGCGGTCCGGGTAGATGATCTGACCGTCCTTGGTGACGATGCCCAGGCGGTCGCCGTCGCCGTCGAAAGCGAGGCCGATTTCGGCGTCCGTCTGCTGCAGGCAGCGGATCAGGTCCTGCAGGTTTTCCGGATGCGCGGGATCGGGATGGTGGTTGGGGAAGGTGCCGTCCACTTCGCAGAACAGCTCGATCACTTCGCAGCCCATGCCGCGATACAGGTCGCCCGCGAAGGCGCCGGCCACGCCGTTGCCGCAGTCGACGGCGATCTTGATCGGACGGGCGATCTTCACGTCGCCGATGATGCGCTGCAGGTACTGGGCGCGGATATCGTAGGTGCTGTACGCGCCCGGCGTCGCGGCCGAAGAGCCGTCGTGGTCGACGATGCTCTGGTACAGCGCGGTAATCGTATCGCCGTAGATCGCTTCGCCGGCCAGCACCATCTTGAAGCCATTGTAGTCCGGCGGATTGTGGCTGCCGGTAACCATGATGCCCGACGCCGCGCCCAGCACATTGGTGCCGAAGTAGACCATCGGCGTGGCCACCACGCCCAGGTCGATCACGTCCACGCCAGCGGCCTGCAGGCCCTGCGCCAGGGCTGCGGCCAGCTCGGGGCCGGACAGGCGGCCGTCACGGCCGATGACGACTTTCTTCTCGCCCTTGGCCATGGCGGCGCGGCCGAAGGCCTGGCCGATCTGGCGCGCCACGCCCGCGTCCAGGGTTTTGCCGATGATGCCGCGAATGTCGTAAGCCTTGAAGATCGTTTTAGACAGATTGACCATGGTGGTAGATGTAAAGGTGAATTGAAATTAATCGTGCTTCTTATGCCGGATCATCCAGCGCGGCGCCTTGAAGCGCACGATGCGGACGTACAGCCAGATATAGCTGATGATGAACAGCAGGCAGCACATCATCAGCAGATAGGTATGCCGCCACAGGATGGTGGCGGGAATCACGGCCATCAGCGAGAACAGCCACAGATAGGGCGAAGTCAGCGAATTACGGCGCAACAGGGCGCGCGCCTCCTTGCGTCCCACCGCCCATTGCGCCACGCGGCGGAAGATCAGGCTATGCAGGTGGATACCGTCCGGCATGGCGGGCGATTTCCCCCGGATGAACATGCGGCGGTAGACGGAGAACAGCGTCTCGAAGGCCGGATAAATCAGCAGCAGGGCCGCGTACCAGGTCGACACCTGCGGATTGCGCATCACCAGCAGCAGGGTCAGTTCGCCCAGCATGAAGCCGATGAAGTAGGCGCCGCCGTCGCCCAGGAAAATCAGGCCGACGGGATAATTCCAGATGAGGAAACCGGCCGTGGCGCCGGCCACCATCAGGGCCGCGATCAGCACGAACATGTCGTTGACCTGCAGCGCCACATAGGCCAGCGACAGCAGCATGCAGATGGTGACCACGCTGGCCAGGCCGTTAAAGCCGTCGATGATGTTGACGGCGTTGGCGATGCCCGCCACCGCCAGTATCGTCAGCGGCAGGGTGAGCCAGATATATTGCACCGACCAGATGGAAAAGCCCCAGTCGATGCGGTCGATGCGGGCGTCCAGCAGGTAGTAGCCCAAGAGCGCGGCGGCCATGGTCAGGACCAGGCGGCGGCCGGCGCTGACCTTGCCCGTATAGTCTTCCACGATGCCGCCGACGAAGGCCACGGCCGAGCAGGCCAGCAGCGACAGCAGCCAGCTCGACATCACCGGCACGCGCCAGATGGAAATCGCCGAGCTGAGCGCCACCGCCAGGAAAATCGACAGTCCGCCGATGCGCGCCACGCTGTGCACATGCACTTTTTGCACGCCCATGAAGTCGGTGTCCAGGGCTGGCCCATGCAGCCTTGCTTCCTTGATGACCAGCAGGGTCAGCAGTGCGGAGGCGATAAAGCTCAGTAAAAAGGAAAACATTATTTTTGTATAAACAAGAATTCGGGCGCAATTTTGTCAACACGTCAACCGGTGATTGTACCGGATTACGAAACGGCAGCCCTAATCGCGGGCCGCCGTAATTGCGCCCGGATTCTAGCAAATGGGAAAGGAGGCGCTGGCCGGAATTACCAACGGATACAATTGCACCGGCCGCAAAAATCACCGCTGGCTTACTGCTGCATGCAGAGGTGAAGCGCCGTGCGCCAGTGCGGCAGATGGCAGAAGCGCGCCATCAGCTTGTCCGACGACATCACGGAATACTGGGGACGCCTGGCCGGCGTGGGATATTCCGCCGAGGCGATGGGCAGCACCTTGCAGGCGCTGCCAGCCTCTTCCAGAATGGCCTGGGTGAGCTCGTGCCAGGTGGTCTGGCCCTGGCTGCTCAGGTGATAGACGCCGCTGTTCTGGCGCCACCATTCGCGTCCGCCCGCGTGCGCCTGGGACAGCACCAGCGCCGTCGTGTCGGCGATGGTGCGGCTCCAGGTGGGCGCGCCGTGCTGGTCCGCCACCACGCGCAGCTCGTCGCGTTCCTTGGCCTGGCGCAGCATGGTCAGCAGAAAATTCTTGCCGCGCATTCCATAAACCCAGCTGGTGCGGAAGATCAGATGCGGAATGCCGGCCGCAGCGATGGCCTGCTCGCCGGCCAGCTTGCTGGCGCCGTAGACATTGAGCGGGCCGACAGGATCGTCCTCCACGCGGGCCGCCGGCTGGGAGCCGTCGAACACATAGTCGGTCGAGTAATGCACGAGGGCCGCGCCCAGGCGGGCCGCCTCCTGCGCCATCAGGCCCGGCGCCTCCGCGTTGATGCGGTGGGCCAGCTCCGGTTCGCTTTCCGCCTTGTCCACCGCCGTGTAGGCGGCCGGATTGACGATCAGGCCCGGCTGCACGCGGCGGATCACCTCCTGCACCTGGTTCAGGTCGGACAAGTCCATCTGCGCGCGGTCGACGGCGACGACTTCACCGATGCCCTGCAGGCTGCGCGCCAGTTCGTAGCCGACCTGGCCCGAGCCGCCTGTCAGCAGGATCTTCATGCGAACACTTCCGCGTCGGCCAGCAGCTTGCCCAGCTGGTCCTTGGCGGACAAGGTCGGCGTGCCGATGTCGGCCGGCCATTGAATGCCGATGGCCGGGTCGTTCCACAGGATGCAGCGTTCGTGCTCGGGCGCCCAGTAGTCGGTGGTCTTGTACAGGAATTCGGCGGAATCCGTGATGGGGGTGAAGCCGTGGGCGAAGCCGGGCGGAATCCACATCTGGCGCTTGTTCTCGGCCGACAGCTCAAGGCCGTACCACTGGCCGAAGGTGGACGAACCCTTGCGGATATCGACCACCACGTCGAACACGGCGCCCGCCGTCGCGCGCACCAGCTTGCCCTGCGCCTGCTGGATCTGATAGTGCAGGCCGCGCAGCACGCCTTTGACCGAGCGCGAGTGGTTATCCTGCACGAAGGGATCGCTCACGCCGGTCAGCTCGGCAAAGCGGCGGGCGTTGAAGCTTTCGAAGAAAAAGCCGCGGTCGTCGCCGAACACCTTGGGCTCCAGCACCAGCACGCCTTCCAGCGGAGTTGCAATTACATTCATCGTTGAACTACCTTGTCCTCAAGAATCTGCAGCAGATACTGGCCGTACTGGTTTTTCTTCAACGGCTCGGCCAGCTTGCGCAGCTGGTCGGCGTCGATATAACCCTTGCGGTAAGCGATCTCTTCCGGGCAGGCCACTTTCAGGCCCTGGCGGCGTTCGATGGTGGCGATGAACTGGGAAGCGTCGAGCAGCGACTCGTGGGTGCCCGTGTCCAGCCAGGCCATGCCGCGGCCCATCACTTCCACGTTGAGCTGGGCTTTTTCCAGGTAGACGCGGTTGACGTCGGTGATCTCCAGCTCGCCGCGCGCGGACGGCTTGATGCTGGCCGCGATATCGCACACTTGCTGGTCGTAGAAATACAGGCCGGTGACGGCGTAGTTGGACTTCGGCTTGAGCGGCTTTTCTTCGATGCTCAAGGCCTGGCGGTCCGGGCCGAACTCCACCACGCCGTAGCGCTCGGGATCGGTCACATGGTAGGCGAACACGGTGGCGCCGGAAGGCTGCTGCGCCGCGTGGTTCAGCAAGGCGTCCAGGTCGTTGCCGTAGTAGATGTTATCGCCCAGGATCAGCGCGGACGGCGAATCGCCCACGAATTCCTTGCCGATGATGAAGGCTTGCGCCAGGCCGTCCGGCGAAGGCTGCACGGCGTATTGCAGATTGATGCCCCACTGGCTGCCGTCGCCCAGCAGATCCTTGAAGCGCGGCGTGTCCTGCGGAGTGGAGATGATCAGGATGTCGCGCATGCCCGCCAGCATCAGCGTGGTCAGCGGGTGGTAGATCATGGGCTTGTCGTAGATCGGCAGCAGCTGCTTGGAGACGCTCATCGTCACCGGGTACAGGCGGGTGCCGGAGCCGCCCGCCAGGATGATGCCTTTACGATCGGACACTCGATTGCTCATCACGCACCTTCACGGTTGAAGTAATTGGTTTCCACCCACTTGGAGTAGTCGCCGGACTGGACGTTCGCAACCCATTCCTGGTTGTCCAGATACCACTGCACGGTCTTGGCGATGCCGGTCTGGAAGGTCTCGGCCGGCTTCCAGCCCAGTTCGCGTTCCAGCTTGCGCGCGTCGATGGCGTAGCGGCGGTCATGGCCGGGACGGTCTTTGACATAGGTGATCTGGTCGCGGTAGCTGCCTTGCGCCTTCGGCTTCAGCTTGTCCAGCATGTCGCACAGGGTGTGCACGACGTCCAGGTTGGCCATCTCGTTCCAGCCGCCCACGTTGTACACCTCGCCCACGCGGCCCGCTTCCAGCACGCGGCGGATCGCGGCGCAGTGGTCGCTGACGAACAGCCAGTCGCGGATCTGCTGGCCGTCGCCGTAGATGGGCAGCGGCTTGCCGGCCTGGGCGTTGGCGATGATCAGGGGGATCAGCTTTTCCGGGAAGTGGTAGGGACCGTAGTTGTTCGAGCAATTGGTGGTCAGGGTCGGCATGCCATAGGTGTGGTGGTAGGACCGCACCAGATGGTCGGAGGCCGCCTTGGACGCCGAGTAAGGGCTGTTGGGCGCGTAGGGCGTCGTTTCGCTGAAGGGCGCATCGTCCGGACCCAGGGTGCCGTAGACCTCGTCGGTGGAAACGTGCAGGAAACGGAAAGCCGCCTTCTCAGCTTCGGGCAGGCCGCTCCAGTAGGCGCGGGCCGCTTCCAGCAGGCTGAAGGTGCCGTTGATATTGGTCTGGATGAACTCGCCGGGGCCGTGGATCGACCGGTCCACATGGCTTTCCGCGGCGAAGTGCACGATGGCGCGCGGCTTGTACTGGGCGAACAGGGCTTCGACCTGAGCCTGGTCACAGATATCGCCGCGCACGAAGACGTGACGCGCGTCTTGTTTCAGCGAAGCGAGATTGTTGAGATTGCCCGCGTACGTGAGCTTGTCAAAATTGAGTACGGGCTCGTCGGACTGAGCCAGCCAGTCCAGCACAAAATTTGAACCGATGAACCCGGCACCACCTGTAACAAAAATCATTTAGTATCCCGCGCTAAGCGTCAAATTGGTCGTAGGTACAATTTTATGTGAAACTTGGTCCACTACGGCAAAAACTTGCTACAGCACCGTATGTTTTCAGGATACGGCCGCCACAGCGATAACGAATAAGCAAGCATCTTCATGAAAACCTATGTAATCGGCGATTTGCAGGGCTGCCACGCCCAGGCGCTGGCCCTGCTGGAGCGGGTGCGGCGGCACGCGGCGGCGGACGGCAGCGGCCCGCCGCGCATCCTCTTCGCAGGCGACCTGATCAATCGCGGCCCCGACTCGCTGGCCACCCTGCGCCATGTGCGCGCCCTGAACGAGGCCAGCGGCGGGCGCATCGACAGCGTGCTGGGCAACCACGACCTGCACTTCCTCGCCGTGGCCTACGGCATCCGTCCCGAGCACCCGTCCGACACCCTGCGCCCCATGCTGACGGCGCCCGACCGGGCCGACCTGATCGAGTGGATGCGGCGGCGGCCGCTGGCTATCATGGAAAAAGGCCACTTGCTGGTGCACGCGGGCGTGCTGCCGCAATGGACGGCGGCGCAGACGATGGCGCTGGCGGGCGAAGTGGAAACGATGCTGCGCGGCCCCGACCTGCACGGCTTCCTGACGCAGATGTACGGCAACCAGCCGGATCAATGGAACGAGAGTCTGCGCGGCGCGGACCGCCTGCGCTGCATCATCAACGCCCTGACGCGGCTGCGTTTCTGCACGGCGGGCGGGGTGATGGATTTCAAGCTGAAGGAAAGCGGCAAGGCCGATCCGGCGACGGGGCTGATGCCCTGGTTCGACGTGCCGGGCCGCGCCACGGCGGCCGACACGGTAATTTTCGGCCACTGGTCGGCGCTGGGCCTGTTGCTCAAGCCCCGCCTGATCGGCCTCGACAGCGGTTGCGTCTGGGGCGGCCAGCTGAGCGCCGTCTGCCTGGACGACCGCGCCCTGCTGCAAGAGCAATGCCCCGCCTTCCAGGAGCACGCCGGCAAAAAATGAAATTCGGGGGTCAGGTCTGCCTTTCGGCCAAATTTTGCTAATCGCGCAATTTTTGGCCGAAAGGCAGACCTGACCCCGGGTTTAGTTGACTTCGCAGGGTTCGATGTTGAGGGCGGTGGCGATGGCGCTGTGGGTGGCGTCGGCCAGGTCGCGGCGGTGGGCGCCGGCGGCGGCGATGGGGGACAGGATCGCCAGCCTGGCGATCACCGGCGGGCCGTTGAGGATCGCCAGAATGCTTTCGACGAAGCTCATGTCGCCCACGAAGTCCACCGCCGGGTGCGAGGCGCCGCTTTCGTCTTCGTACGACAGGGCCATCGCCTGCACCTGCGCTCCGGCGTCAACCGCCGCCTCGAACAGGTTGGCGTGGAAAGGCAGCAGCGTGCCTTGCGCCGCCGTCGTCCCTTCCGGGAAGAAGGCCACGCGCTCGCCCGCTTGCAGGCTGCTCACCAGCCCCTTGAAGATATGCCGCAGGTCGCGCCGGCTGCCGCGCGAGATGAACACGGTGCCCGCCTTCTCCGCCAGCCATCCCGCCAGCGGCCAGGAACGGATCTCAGCCTTGGCCACGAAGCGGCTTGGATACAGGCTGTGGATGACGAAGATGTCCAGCCACGAGACGTGATTGGCCACCACCATCGCGTGCCGCAGCACTTCCGCACTGCCGGCGCGCTCCTCGACCGTCACATTGCACATGGCGAGCAGCTTGCGCGACCAGCGGCGGATATGCCCGTCGCGCCTGTCACGGCCAATCCAGGGGAACACGGTGGCGCAAATCGCCATGCCGATCAGTACATGCACCACTACCCGCGCCAGGCGGAAAATCATCATCAGCTTCAAATCACACCAATCGCGTATCTGTCGTTGTCGTAGTCGTTGCCATTACCGCGCATTGCGCTGGAAGGCCACGTGGCCGGCGACGATGGTGGCTTGCACCTGTCCCGCCAACTCGTAACCGAGGAAAGGCGTGTGCTTGCCCTGGCTGGCCAGCGCGGACGCCTGCACCACCCAGCGCGCGGCCGGGTCGAACACGCAGACGTCGGCCACCGCGCCCACGGACAGCGTGCCCGCATCCAGGCCCGCCACGCGCGCGGCGTCGGCGGTGATCCTGGACACGGCCCTGGACAGGCCCGCGCCGTGGTCCTCGCTCCACTTGAGGGCCAGCGACAGCAGCAGCTCCAGCCCCGTGGCGCCGGGCGATGCTTCGGCGAACGGCAGCAGCTTTTCATCGTCATCGACCGGCGTGTGGTCGGAGCAGATGGCGTCGACGGTGCCGTCCATCAGGCCGGCGCGGATCGCTTCGCGGTCGCGCTGGCTGCGGAAGGGCGGCGTCAGGCGCGCGTTGGAGTCGAAGAAGTTGATGTCGGCGTCCGTCAGGTGCACATGGTGGGCGCCCACGTCGCAGGTGACAGGCAGGCCTTCCTTCTTGGCCGCGCGGATCAGCTCCAGCGCGGCGGCGGACGAGATGCGGCACAGGTGCACGCGCGCGCCGGAAGCACGCATCAGCTCAAAAATCGTATGCAGCGCAATGGTCTCCGACATCACCGGCACGCCGGACAGGCCAAGGCGCGAAGCCAGAGGCCCACTATGCGCCACGCCACCACGGCCGATGTGCGCGTCCTGCGGACGCAGCCACACGGTGTAGCCGAAGGTCTTCGCATACTGCATGGCGCGCAGCAGGACGGTGGTGTCTTCGATCGGCTCTTCCGCCTGGGCGAAGCCGATGCAGCCCGATTCGGTCAGCTCGGCCATCTCGGTCAGCGCCTTGCCTTTCAGGCCGACGGTCAGCGCGCCCAGCGGGTGCACGTGGGCCTGGTTCAGGCCCTTGGCGCGGTGCTTGAGCATCTCCACCAGGCCCGGTTCGTCCAGCACGGGATCGGTGTCGGGCGGGCAGACGAGACTCGTCACGCCGCCTTGCATGGCAGCCTGCATTTCCGATTGCAGGGTGGCCTTGTATTCGAAGCCCGGCTCGCGCAGACGGGCCGACAGGTCCACCAGTCCCGGCGCGACAATCATGCCCGTGGCGTCGATGGTCTGCCCGGCGCTGAAGCCAGCAGGCGCGCTGCCTACGCTCGCCACCTTGCCGTCAACGATGTAGAGGTCCTGCTTGCCGTCGATGCCGTTGGCCGGATCAATCAGGTGACCATTCTTGATATGTAGGTTTTTAATCACTGAGTTCATCCCTGCGTCCCTGCCAAAATGCTCATCACTGCCATGCGTACCGCGATGCCGAAAGTTACCTGCGGCAGAATCACCGCCTGCGGACCGTCAGCCACGGCCGAGTCGATTTCCACGCCGCGGTTCATGGGACCGGGGTGCATCACGATGGCGTCCGGCTTGGCCAGCGCCAGACGCTCGGGCGTCAGGCCGTAGCTCTTGAAGTATTCGCCCGCCGACGGCAGCAGCGCGCCGCTCATACGCTCGTTCTGCAGGCGCAGCATGATGATCACATCGACGTCCTTCAGGCCCTCGTCCATGTTGGTGAAGGTGCGCACGCCCAGCTGTTCCAGGCCGCCCGGCAGCAGCGTGTGCGGGCCGATGGCGCGCACTTCCGGCACGCCCAGGGTGGTCAGCGCGTGGATGTCGGAACGGGCGACGCGGCTGTGCAGGATGTCGCCCACAATCGCCACGCGCAGGTTGGTGAAGTCCTTCTTGTAGTGACGGATGGTGTACATGTCCAGCAGGCCCTGGGTCGGGTGCGCGTGGCGGCCGTCGCCGGCGTTGACCACGTGGACATGGTGCTGGCCCGTCTCCATCAGGTGCTTGGCGATCAGGTAGGGCGCACCCGACTGCGAGTGGCGCACGACGAACATATCGGCGTGCATGGCCGACAGGTTGTCGATGGTGTCCAGCAGCGATTCGCCCTTGCTGGTGGACGAGGCCTGGATGTTCAGGTTGATCACGTCCGCCGACAGGCGCTTGGAGGCGATTTCAAAGGTGGTGCGGGTGCGGGTGGAGTTTTCGAAGAACAGGTTGAAAACGGATTTCCCGCGCATCAGCGGCACCTTCTTCACTTCGCGGTCGGAGATGCTGACGAAGGAGGAGGCGGTGTCCAGGATATGGTTGATGACCGCCTTGGGCAAGCCCTCGGTGGTCAGCAGGTGCTGGAGTTCGCCGTGTTTGTTCAGTTGCGGATTAAGCATAGGTGTAAGCTCAGGCGTGTTCGATAGTTAGCGTGAATTTCCCGTCCCCGTCGCGCTTGAGTACCAGCGCCTGGCCGGGCTGCACGGCCACGTGGGCGGCGACGAAATCGGCGGCGACGGGCAGCTGGCGTCCGCCGCGGTCCACCAGCGCGGCCAGCATGATGCGCGCCGGACGGCCGTAGTCGAACAGCTCGTTCAGGGCCGCGCGCGTGGTGCGCCCCGTGAACAGCACGTCGTCCACCAGCAGGATGGTGGCGGCGTCCACGTTGAAGCCGATGTGGGTCGGCTTGACCTCGGCCGGCAGGCCTTTCTTGGCGTAGTCGTCGCGGTAGAAGGAGACGTCCAGCACACCGAGGCGGTCCTGCAGGCCCAGGTCTGCGGCCAGGCGCTCGGCCAGCCAGGCGCCGCCCGAGTGGATGCCGACGATGGCGACGTCGCTGATGCCGGCCAGGCCGGCCTTCACTGCCGCCAGCAGCGTAGCGTACAGCGCTTCGGCGTCAAGTTGGGATGGATTGAGTGGGGACATGGTCAGTGTGCGTCGAAATATTGTTGCAGGATGATGGCGGCGGCGCGGTCGTCGATCACCTCGCCCCGCTTGGCGTCGATCACGGCGGAGGAGTAGCGCTCGTCCACCAGTTCCACCGGCAGGTTGAAGCGGCCGTGCAGCTGGTTGGCGAACTTGCGGCAGCGCGCCGTCATTTCGTGTTCCGCGCCGTCCGGGTGCATGGGCAGGCCCACCACCAGCAGCGACGGCGTCCACTCCTTCAGCAGGGCCTCGATGGCGGCGAAGCGCGCCGCGTTGTCGAGGGCCTTGATGACGGTGACTGGCTTGGCCTGGCGGATCAGGGTGTTCCCCATGGCCACGCCGATACGTTTGATGCCGAAATCGAAAGCGAAGATGGTGTCTGCATTCACAGCGGGCCGACCTTGTTACGCATGGCCGGCCTCGGAGGTGAGCATCAGCGGGTCGAAGCCGAGCAGCTTGATGGCGGCCATGTAGCGGTCTTCCACCGGCATGTCGAACAGGATGCGCGGATCGGCGCCCACCGTCAGCCAGCCGTTGCGGCTGATCTCATCTTCCAGCTGGCCGGGACTCCAGCCCGAATAGCCGATCGACACCAGCATGCGCTGCGGACCGTCGCCCGCCGCCACCGCCTCCAGCACGTCGATGGAGGTGGTGAAGGCCACTTCGTCCGTCACCGTCAGCGAGGACGAATAGCGGCCGCCGGGCGTGTGCAGCACGAAGCCGCGGTCGTCCTGCACGGGGCCGCCGAACATGATGGGCTCGTCCACCACGCCGCGGCCCAGGCCTTCCTGCAGCTTGAGGTCGATGCGGTCGAACAGCACCTGCATGGTCATGTCGGTCGGCTTGTTGATGACAACGCCGAGCACGCCGTTTTCGTTATGCTCGCACACATACACCACGGTGCCGCCGAAGACGGGGTCCTGCATGGTGGGCATTGCTATCAGGAAATGGTTTGCCAGGTTCAGGGCGGCCGTTTTGCCGACGATGGGCGCCAGCGGGTCGGGAGCATCCTGTAACAGGCTGGGCACAGGTAGAGTCTTGCCGATTTTGCTTTTCTTCATACGCGTTGCTCTCTCTGCTGGGAATTTGTTGCGATGTTGCTGTGCTGTCTACTTTACAATGCAGCGCTCTCCATAGGCCACAGTTTACACTGAATTGAAGCCGCAGCCATGGCCCGCTCGATGAGGAAAGTTCAAGAATCATGAAACACAACGCTGTTTTAGTCTGGTTTCGGCGCGATTTGCGCGCCTTTGACCACGTCGCCCTGTCTCTGGCGCTGCAAGAGGCGAAACGCGTGTATTGCGTTTTTATCTACGACACCACCATCCTTGCCGCCCTGCCCCGCGTGGACCGGCGCATGGATTTTATTCATGCGAGCATTGGCGAGCTGTCGGCAGAATTGCAACAGCTGGGCGGGCATCTGCTGGTGCGGCACGGCGACCCGGTGGCGGAGATTCCGGCGCTGGCGGCGCAACTGGGCGTGGATGCGGTGTATTGCAATCACGACTACGAGCCGCAGGCCATCGCCCGCGACGAAACCGTGGCGGCGCGTCTGCAGGCGGACGGCCGCGCATGGCGCAGCTTCAAGGACCAGGTGATCTTCGAGAAGAGCGAGGTGCTGTCGCAGTCCGGTTCCGTGTTCTCCGTCTTCACGCCGTACAAGAATGCCTGGCTGAAGAAGCTGGAGGCCGATCCGTCCGTGCTGGCGCCCTTTCATGTGGAGCCGTATGCGGCGCGGCTGGCGCCGGGGCCGGCCGGGCTGCCTTCGCTGCCCTCGCTGGCTTCGCTGGGCTTTGAGCCGAGCAATCTGGCTTCGCTGAAGATCCCGACCGGGATGTCCGGCGCGTCCTCATTGTTCGAGGATTTTCTGCCGCGCCTGCCCGCCTACGGCACGGCGCGCGACTTCCCCGCCGTGAAAGGCCCGTCCTACCTGTCGATGCACTTCCGCTTCGGCACCCTGTCCGTGCGCCATGTGGTGCGGACGGTGCTGGACCTGATGGCGCGGGGCGCGGGCGGCGACGGTGCGTCCGTGTGGCTGTCGGAGCTGATCTGGCGCGAGTTCTATGCCATGATCCTGTTCCATCACCCGCATGTGGTGTCGTCCTCGTTCAAGCCCGCCTATGACGCCATCGAATGGGAAACGGGGCCGGAGGCCGACGAGGCCTTTGCCGCCTGGTGCGAAGGGCGCACCGGCTACCCGGTGGTCGACGCGGCCATGGCGCAGATCAACCAGACGGGCTATATGCATAACCGCCTGCGCATGGTGGTGGCGAGCTTTCTGGTAAAGGATCTCGGAATCGACTGGCGCCGCGGCGAGGCTTATTTTGCGCAGCATCTGAACGACTTCGATCTGGCGTCCAATAACGGCGGCTGGCAGTGGGCCTCGTCTTCGGGATGCGATGCACAGCCCTACTTCCGCATCTTTAACCCGGTCACGCAGTCGGAGAAATTCGACCGCGACGGGAAGTTCATCCGGCGCTATCTGCCGCAGCTGAAAGATCTGGACGACAAGGCCATCCACGCGCCGTGGCTGGCGCCTGCGCTGTTCGGCGCGGGCCGGGATTATCCCCAGCCCATCGTGATGCATGACGAGGCGCGCAAGCGCACGCTGGAACGCTACGAGGTGGTCAAGAGTCCCGCGATCGCATCCAGCAGCACCGGCTCCTGGAAAGGCTTACCGAAGTAGGCATTCACTCCCAGCTGCAAGGCATAGTTGCGGTGCTTGTCCGCGCTGCGCGAGGTGATCATGATGATGGGGATCTCGCGCGTGCGCTCGTCGCCGCGCACGTTGCGCGTGAGGTCGAAACCGTCCATGCGCGGCATCTCGATATCGACCAGCATCATGTCCGGCACATGGCCTTGCAGTTGTTCCAGCGCGTCCACACCGTCCTTGGCCAGCATGACGCCATAGCCTTCGCGCTCCAGCAGGCGCTGGGTAACGCGGCGCACGGTGAGCGAATCGTCCACCACCATGATGGTTTTTTCGTGCGGACGCAGCGCGCCTTCGGCGCCGACCGGCCGCCCGTTCAGCTTAGGCAGCGGACGATAGCCCTGCTGCTGCGCCAGCGCCACCGGATTCAGGATCAGCACAATCTCGCCCGAGCCCAGCACCGTGGCGCCGGCGATGCCGACCATGCGCGATAGCTGCGGACCGATGTTCTTGATGACGACCTCGCGGTTACCCAGCACATCATCCACTTGCAGCGCCAGACGCTCGTTGCCGTTCTTGAGCATCATCACGGGGCAGGAGCGCTGATGCGCGGGGTAGGCTTCGTCGTCGCCCAGCATGGCGGGCAGGTAGTGCAGCGGCGCGTCGTGGCCGTGGATAGGCACGGAGCCGCGCTCACGCGCCTCGGCCAGCGGACCTTCGCGCATCTGCAAAACCTGCTCGACCAGGATGGCGGGCATGGCGTAGGTCTTGCCGCCTGCTGAGACCAACACCACCTGGGTGACAGCCAATGTCAACGGAAGACGGATGGCGAAGCGGGTACCTTTACCGCGCTCGGATTCGGTGTCGATGCGGCCGCCCAGGGCCTGGGCTTCCGACTGCACCACGTCCATGCCGACGCCGCGTCCCGAGAGGGAGGTCAGCTCGTCTGCGGTGGAGAAGCCGGGTTCGAAAATCAGATCCGCCGCCTGGGCGTCGCTGACTTCTTCATCTTCGCCCAGCAGGCCTACCTTGCGCGCCTTGGCACGGATGCGGTCCAGATCGAGGCCGCCGCCGTCGTCGGAGAATTCGATCACGACTTCGTTGCCCTGCTGGGCCACTTGCACCAGCAGTTCGCCCGTTTCGGCCTTGCCAGAGGAGCTGCGCTGCTCGCGCGGCTCGATGCCGTGGGCGATGGCGTTGCGCAGCAGGTGCTCGAAAGGCGCGGCCATGCGTTCGAGGACGCTGCGGTCCAGCTCCACGGCGCCGCCACGGATGTCAAGGTTGACGCGCTTGTCCACCTCCTTGGCGCTCTGGCGGGCGACGCGGAACAGACGCTCGGAGACGCTGGCGAAGGGCACCATCCGTACACGCATCAGGTCACGCTGGAGGTCGCGGGTCAGGCGGGCTTGCTGCGTCAGGTCGTCGTTGGCGTTGTCCACGCTGCGGGTCAGGCTTTCGTGGAAAGAGGCGACGTCGGCCACGCTTTCGGCCATCATGCGGGTCAGCTCCTGCAGGCGGGTGAAGCGGTCGAATTCGAGCGGGTCAAATTCGCGCTCGCTGGAAATCGACATGCGGGAGGCGATTTGCGACTCGGCCTGCATTTCGACTTCGCGCAGCTGACGGCGCAGGCGGGTCAGGTTTTCCGAGAAATCGAACAGGGAGGAGCGCAGGGTGGCGACTTCGTTTTCCAGCTTGGAACGGGCAATGGAGACTTCGCCGGCCTGGTTCACCAGACGGTCGAGGATGTCGGCGCGGACGCGGACCAATGGCGCCTTGGAAGCGGATTGGGCGTCGTCTTCGGCGCCCGGCGCACGGACGCCGCCAGCGGCGAGGCCTGCGCCACCAGCGCGGACTGCCGCACCGGCGCGGACTGCGGCAGATGCTTCGGCCGTCGCGGCGACGGGCGTCGCTGCTGCCTGTTCTGCAGTTCGGGCGTTTTCCATCTGCGCGAGCGAGGATCCGTCCGCTGCGCTTGCCACGCCGGATGCTCCACCGGTTGCTGCGCCGGTCGCGGCGTCGATTGCCGCCATGGCGCCGACTTCCGCTTGCAAGTCGGCAGCCGCGTCGGCGGGCATGAGCGCCTGCTGCAGGACTTCGGGGTGCTGCAACTGTTCGAACAGCAGCAGCGCGTGGTCGTAGTGGGCAAGCAGTTCGTCAAACGCCTGTGGCGAAGCGGAACCGGCGTGCACCATGTTCTCGATGTGCGTCTCGATTTCGTGGGCGTGCTGGCCCAGACGCATCGCGCCGGCCATGCGCGCGCTGCCCTTCACGGTGTGCAGGACGCGCAGCAGGCTCTTGGCGTGGCTGGTGTCGCCGGGCGCGTGCTGCCAGGCGCGCAGCAGCTGGCCGATTTCCGGCAGCAGGTCTGCGCCTTCTTCGAGGAAGACAGGCAGCAGGTCGGGGTCCAGTTCATCGTGGAAGATAGCCGGCGCGCTGGCCAGTACTTCCGGTTCGGCAGGCGCCAGCGGCAGGACTTCCGCTTCCAGTTCAGGCGGAAGATCAAGCGGCATGCCCGCAGGCGGCTCGTCGGACGTGAAGTCAGCAACGAGCGGTTCAGCAGTCAAAGGCGCTTCAACCTGCTGATCGGCCGCTGATGGCTCGGTCGCTGACGGCTCGGCGGCTGACGGCTCGGCGGACGGCGTGATTTCACGGACGACCGGGTGCAGTTCGAAGACCGGCTCCGGGATGTAGGCCGGTGGCGGAGGCGGTTCTGCGATCTGCGCAGTCGGGGCGACCTGCATTAGCGGCGGCTCGGCGAAGGCGTCGTCGAAGGCGGCCTGGAACAGGTCGTCCACGTCGTCAGCAGCGTGCGCGGTCGCCTTCTTCGGACGCAACGGAGGCGTGTCGTCTGATGGCTCGATGCTGCCGCTCAGGCTTTCAAAGGCTTCGCGGAACAGCGTATCAAGCGGCGATTCGGCCGGCTCAGGCGGCGTGGCCATGTTGACCATCGTCTCGGCCATCAGCGAATCGAGGCGGCCTTCGATCTCCGGACCGGCGCCGGGAGCAGTGGAGGCCAGTTGTTCGCGCAGGTCGGTCAGCGCGGCGATCAGCTCCGGCTGCGCTGGTGGCATCACGCCTTGGGCGAAGCTTTGCAGCATCTGGCGAATACGCTCGACGGTGAAGTCCAGCAGGTCGTGCTGCACCTGGTCCAGATGCGGGGCCGGAGGCAGCAGGGATTGCAGCGTCAGTTCCAGCGCCAAGGCCAGTTCGCGCAGGACTTTGAAGCCCACCGTGCCAGAGGTTCCGGTCAAGGTATGTGCGGCCTGCAAAGCGTCCGGGTTGACGGGACGGCGCGGCTCGTGGCGCCATTCGCTGAAGTCGCGCGTCAGCAGGCGTACCAGTTCGTCGGTTTCGGCGAGGTAGATGTTGTACAGCGGCAGAGGGATTTCCAGGCTGCCGATCTGCTTCACATTGTCGTCGCGCGGGACGGACGGGGTGATGCTTGGGAAGTCGATGACGTTGCTCGGCGAGGCGTCGGACGCTGGAGCTGCGGTTGGAGTCGATGCTGGCGGTTGCTCGCTTGCGGCTTCGGTGCTGCCGAAGTCGATGGTCATGCTGGTTTCCAGCGATTCGGCAGAAGAAGGCTCGGACGCCAGCGGCTCCTGCGGCACGAAGTCGAGCGCTTCCAGCTCGGCTGGCGATTCAGCCACGGGAGACGCTTCAAGCGCTTCAGCGACAGACTGCTCCGACACCGGCTGTGAATCGAGAGCCTCTGCGGCGAGCGGCTCTAACTCGACCGGCTCGCTCGCTGCTTCAGCAGCAAGCAGCTCCGGCTCGGGCTGCGCATCGACAGTTTCAGCGGCGAGAAGTTCTGACGCTGGCGGCACGGCGGCCATCTCGGCTGAGGACTGCTCCAGCGCGGGCTGCGCGGCAGGCATCCCGGCTGCGGAATGCTCCAGCGCAGGCTGCACAACAGGTGCCTCGGCGGTGAACGGCTCCGGCGCGAGCTGCGCGGCGGGTGCTTCGGCGGCGGTCATTTCGAATTGGCCGCCCTCCTGCACGCGCGCGGCGGCGGCGACCAAAGCGTCGGCTGTGCGGGCGGACTGGCCCGTCGTCACCAGCTCGGAGACCCACGTACCCAAATCCTTCGCGGCCCGCTCCAGCAGGCCAAAGAGCGCGTCCGTCGCCGCACGTTCCTCTGCCAGCCAGACGTTCATCACTTTCTCGACGGCGTAGGCGGCTTCCGCAAACTGCGTCAACCCTACCATGCGTCCGCTGCCCTTCAGCGTATGGAAGGACCGCCGCAGCATGGTCAGGTTATCGCCACTGCCCGCCTCGGCGCGCGGCTTGGCCAGCGTCGCATCCACGAACACCAGTACTTCCTGCGCTTCGGCGATAAAGATCTCCAGCAGCTCCGCCTCCACCGCCGCATCGCTGGCGGCAGCGGGGGGCGCTTGCGGCACAGGCACGGGGACAGGCACCGGCGCCGGTACCGTTTCCTCCAGCAGCGGAATCGACTCCGTCGACGCCATCTTCTTGAACGGCACCGAGCGGAAAGTCCCATGCGTCTCATCGAAAGCAAAGCGCTCGCGCGCGCCGGCCGGATTCTGCGCCAGCATATCGACAAAGAATCCCAGCGCGCCCACATTCTGCGCAATGTCGTCCAGTTCCTTCGGCTCGTGCGCAGGATCGCCCTGCCCTGCCGCCAGCGCCGCCACCGACGTCCGCACATGCTGGGCGCCGCGCATGGCGTCATTCTGGTCGAGGATGGCCAGCGCGCCCTGCAGCTGATACAGCACCGAATCCAGCTCCAGCAGCGCCGGACGATGCGCCGGGTCGCTGTAGTAATCGTCCAGCACCTTTTCCACCTGGCGCAGGCCCGTCTTCATCTCCATCGCCAGCGCCACCACCGTGTCGTCCTGCTGCAGCTGGCGCGCCACGCTGCCCTGCCACCTGGACGGCTCCGGCGGCGTCTGGCCGGACACCAGCGCCTGCAAGCGCGCGCCGATCGTATCGGCATGGGCGGCGAAATCGTCAGGCAGATGGCGGATCTGATTCAGTCCATGCTCGGCGAACAGCAAGGTGGTCGCCATTTCCAGCGCCAGTTCCTCGCTGCGGCCCGCGACGACGGCCTTCTTCGCCACGCCCGCCAACTGGCGCATCAAGCCGCCCAGCGCGGGCAGAGACAAGCGGTCACACTCCTCCGCCACCGCCGACAGTGCGTGGTCGAACGCCCCATTCAACTCCGGATCAATCTCCGCGTTGGACAGCCGGTCCCACGCCGTCTTCGCCTGCGCCATGGCCGCCCTGGCCCGCTCCAGCGCGTCGAGATCGATCAGACCATAGCGCTTTTTCTCGTAATCGGACGGCGCCAGACCATCCAGCGCGAACGCCCGGCGCAACAAGCCCGCCGTGCCCTCCACCGCAGATGGCGCTGCGGCGACGAAGAACAGCGCGTCGCGCAGCATGCTTTCCGGCTGCGCCGCCGTGCCCTGGCTCAGGCGGCGGATCTGCAGATTGATCAAGCCAAACAACTGCTTCACATATAGTCCGCCTGGCACCTCGCCGCCCGTCACCAGCTCGGCGAAGGCCTGCATGGCCAGCCAGAACGCGCGCGCCCTGGCGTCCTGCTGGGCGTCCGCCACCTGCGTGATCGCTTCCAGCAGCGATGCGGCATGGATCTGCTGCGAGGCCGCGTCGGCGCTCTTCAGATAAGGCAGCAGCGCGCGCTCGAAGCGCTGGCGGCAGGCCGTGTAATCCGGCTCGCCCGCCTGCGGCGCCGCAGGCAGCGCGGGCGTCTGCGACAGATCGGGGAAGAACAAATCGGCCGGATGGATGCGTTCCGCGCCCAGCATCTCCTGCACGGCGCGATAGTAGGGGAACAGGCGCGCCGGCTGCGACGGACCGCCTTCCAGCAGCTCCTGCAAATACTCCACCAGCGCCTGATACAGCTCGGCCACGATCTGCACATGGTCGGCGGTGCACTTCACGCTGCCGTCCTTGAAGCGGTCCAGCGCATCTTCCGCCACCTGGGTCAGCAGCACCACGCCGTCGATATCCACCATCTGCAGCGCGCCGTGCGCCTGGTGCAGATGGGACTTGGCGTGCTGCAGCTGGGTGGCCTGGTCTTCCGGCGCGCGGCCGCCCGCCTCGAACAGGGCGGTGCGCGAGCGGGCCAGCGCCTCGCGGATCTCCACCATCACCCAGGACAGCGGGCCGGTGTCGATCTGCGTTTGCGCTGCGGTCGGAAAATCAGTTGTGGTCATGCTTGCCTCAAGAGGAAATGCGGAATCGGGCCACCGAGTTTTTCAACTCCTGGGCCAGGACGGACAGCTTGTGCACCGATTGCGTCGTTTGCTGGGTGCCTTCCTGCGTCTGCTGGGTCACCGTCAGGATGTGCTGGATGTTCTGCGCCACGCCGCTGGCCGACGAGGCCTGCATGCTGGTGGCGTAGGAAATGCCGGAGATCAGTTCCGCCAGGCGGTGCGACACCTGCGAGATGTCGTGCAGCGCGGCGCCGGCCGCGTCGGACAGGCGCGCGCCTTCCACCACGCCCTGGGTAGATTTTTCCATCGCCGCCACGGCGTCGTGGGTGTCGGTCTGAATCGTGCGCACCAGGGCGCCGATCTGCTTGGCCGCCGCCGCCGAGCGTTCCGCCAGCCGCTGCACCTCTTCCGCCACGACGGAGAAGCCACGTCCCGCCTCGCCCGCCGATGCGGCCTGGATGGCGGCGTTCAGCGCCAGCACGTTGGTCTGTTCCGTAATGTCGGAGATCAGCTCCGTGATCTCGCCGATCTCCTGCGACGATTCGCCCAGGCGCTTGATGCGCTTGGACGTGTCCTGGATCTGCTCACGGATCTCGTGCATGCCCTCGATGGCGTTGGCCACCGCCTGCGAACCCTGCTGCGCCGCCGCCACCGACTGGCGCGCCACGTCGGCCGACTCGCTGGCGGAGCGGGAGACGTCGGTGATCTCGTTGGCCATCTTGACGACGGTGGCCGACGCGTCCTGGATCTCGCGTGATTGCTGCTGCGACGCCAGCACAAGGTCGCTGGAAATGCTCTGCGCGTGGGTGGAGGCCTTGGTCACCTGCTCGGCGGTGGCCGTGACCCGGCCCACCAGGCCGCGCAGCTCTTCCACCGTGTAGTTGACCGAGTCGGCGATGGCGCCCGTGATGTCTTCCGACACCGTGGCCTGCACCGTCAGGTCGCCGTCCGCCACTTCCTGCAGTTCGTTCATCAGGCGCAGAATGGCCGCCTGATTCTGGTCGTTCATGGCCTTCGCTTCTTCTTCCTTTTTCTGCGCCTGCAGACGCATGGCTTCCGCCTCGCGCCGGCGGCGTTCCGCGCCGCGCGTGCGGTTGTGCGAATCCTGCAGCAGCACGCGGCCGATGGCCGCCGCCGACAGCAGCGTGAGCATGCCGCCCACCACCATCAGCCAGAAGCTTACGCCCAGCGCGTCCTGGTCGGCGCGGTAGGCCGCCTCCACGCTGGCCAGGCGCTCGCGCAGGGCTTCGTTTTCGCTGAAGATCAACTGCTCGGCGGTGCGGGCCGCGTTGAATTTATCCAGGCGATCAAGAATCCCACCCACCAGCTTCTGGTATTCCTCGAAATCGGTCTTGAGGCGGGTGAGTTTGTCGCGCACTTCCGCGTCGCGCACCGGAGCCAGGCCCAGGGCCGCGTTCCCGTTGAGGAAGCCGTCCACCGTGTTGCGGAAGGTGGTCGTGTCGCGCCCCAGCTGGAAGGCGGTGTCGGAGGTAATGCCGCCGGCGGTCATGAATTCGGCCGCGTCGCGGCTCATGCGCTGGGTCAGCATGGTCAGCTTACCCACGGCCGCCAGGTCGCGCGCGCTGCCGCCACGCTGCAGCATGGCGCCGGAGATCTCTTCCGTCTTCGACAGCAGGTCGGGTGACATGGCGTTCAGCTTGTGCAGGGTCTTGTCCATGCCGCTCAGGTCAGCCTTGAGCAGCAGGATGGCGTTGGCCGCCAGGTCGGACGCGCTCCACTGCTTGTGCGCGGCCGCCACCACGGGCGCCAGGCCGCTGCGCGGGTCGCCCGTCTTGCGGCCGCCGTAGGTGCCGCCGTGGGTCAGCAGATTGAAGTCGTTATTCAGCTCGCGGCGGCTGCTTTCCAGCTGGCGGAAGCCCTCCTCGCTGCCCTGCACGGCGTTGGGCGCGGCCTTGCCGATGCGCTGGGAGTGCATCAGCGCGTCGCTGGCGACCTGGGTCTGGGTCGAGCGCTGGCCGCTGTAGATGGTGTTGAGGGCGACGAAGACCACGCTCACGCCCAGGCTCACGGCCAGGGTGGTGGACAGCACGTTCAGCTGCCGCTGCGCGGGCAGGTGGCCGATCAGGGGCAGGCGGAAAGAGGGGCCGGCATCGGCCGCCGCATCCGTCGCATCGCCGCTGCGGCCACGGCGGCGCAGGGCGTCGCGCAGGCGCAGCGGGCCGCTGTCGGCGTCAGCGTCAGACGCCACTGCGGCCGCAGGCGCCGGAGCGGGAGCCGAAGCCGCAGCAGGAGCCGGAGCGGCGGGCTGCGCGCCGGGCGTGGCCGCCACGGTGGTCATGAACTGCGAGTCGCCGGCGTCGCTGAATTCCGAATTGGCCGCCACGTCCCGGCTCCGGCCCGCATCCTGCCTGGCGCGCGAGAAGATACCCAAGTTGAATCCCATTCCCACTTCTCCTGTAATGATGCGTGACTACGTCCCAACTTGTAAAAAACGGGTTTCCTGCACCAACCGCGCCAGGTCGATGCGGGTCCAGCGCTGGCCTTCGGCATCCTGGAAATGCTCGCCGCACCAGGCGTCGCCGCCCTCCTCCGCCAGCGCCGTCATCCCGTCCAGGTGGCGCAGGCCCAGCACCCGCTCGGCCAGCAGGGCGCAGTTGAAGCCCAGGCCGGGCGCGAAGGTGATCAGGCGGCAGTCGGCGCCTGGCGTGGTGACGGCGCCGCCCTGGAAGCGCGCCAGGTCGATCACGCCGGTCAGGTTGCCGCGGATATTGACCAGGCCCTGGTACCAGTCCTGCGCCAGCGGCACCGGGGTGGCCGGCTGCAGGGGCACGATCTCGCTGATCTGGGTCAGGTCCAGCAGGCAGCGCTGGCCGCCCAGCACAACGCCCAGTTCGCGTCCTGCTGCGGCGGCGCCGGTCTTGGCGGCCTGCATGCGCTCCAGCAGCTGCACCTGGTACTGGCGCAGGCGGCTGCGGCGCTCGCCGGCCGGGGGAATGTGGGATGCGTTATCGTGGCTGGTCATCGCGCGATGTGCTTAACCGAGGGCCGCGATCTTGGCCAGCAGCTCGGCCGCGTCGACGGGCTTGACCAGGTAGTCCTTGGCGCCCTGGCGCAAGCCCCAGATGCGGTCCGTCTCCTGGTTCTTGCTGGAGCAGATAATCACCGGCACGTCCTGCAGTTCCGGGTCGCGGGCGATGGAGCGCGTGACCTGGAAGCCGTTCGCGCCGGGCATCACCACGTCCATCAGGATCAGCTGCGGCTTGTCGGCCTTGATCTTGGCCAGCGCTTCCTCGCCGTTTTCGGCGGTGGAGACGGAAAAGCCGTTCTTGACCAGGATGTCGGTCAGGTAGTAGCGCTC
>Ga0213872_10000323_pt1 | contig 40600 bp, 31 predicted proteins | sample VelepicomBERX_R2_FD_160071 | JGI IMG/M metagenome (GOLD analysis project Ga0213872, IMG submission 160071) | Rhizosphere microbial communities from Vellozia epidendroides in rupestrian grasslands, the National Park of Serra do Cipo, Brazil - RX_R2 | ecosystem: Host-associated > Plants > Roots >... | reverse complement strand
GGATGGCCCAGTTCTTCGTCATGCGGCGCTATCGCCGACGGGGCATCGCCGAAGCCGCCGCCGTTCGCATCTTCGATGATCTGCCCGGGCGCTGGGAGATTGGGCAGATTCCGTTGAACACACCAGCCCAGGCCTTTTGGCACGGGGTGATCGACCGGTACACCCAGGGCCAGTTCAGCACCGGGCTGTTCGACGACGAACAATGGCGAGGGCCGCTGCAATGGTTCGACAATACGGCGCAAACGTTGCCGATGCCCGGGCTCACCGCGGGGTAATGCCCCTTTTGACGTTGTTACAGCACCAAGGTCTGCCGCGCACGCGCGTTGCGCACAACCTTGCGTTGGTCGCAAGCGGCGACACATGCCGCGACGTCGTCGCTGCAGCTCACAGGCTCTAAAGGCCGTGTGTTGAAATGATTGATCAATGTATCCAGCCATGCGGTCCAGCCCATGATGTGCTCCTTTTTGCTTGCACGATGAACATGGCAGCTATTTTAGGGCGGGGGTACAGCTTGGCGTAGACACGCGGGCCGACAAGATGGATAGTATCAGCCATACGAAACATCGAATCTGTACCTATCCAACCCCAGGATGACTGTCATGACCGATGCTGCAAGCCAGGATGACCCACCCCATCGCTATCAGGTATTGGCCGACGATCTGGCCCAGCGGATCGAACGGGGCTTGCTGAAACCCGGCAACCGCGTCCCCTCGGTGCGCGAGCTGTGTCGCATCTATACCGCAAGCCCCGCCACGGTGATCCATGCGCTGCATCTTCTGGAAGACAGCGGTCTGGTCGAAGCCCGGCCCCGCTCAGGCTTCTTTGTCCGCCGGCTGGGCAAGAAACTGGGTGCGGCACAACAGTGTGCAGCCCCGAGCCTGCCGCAACCGATCGAGCTCGACGAACACCACCGTCTCGCCAGCGAATTCCGGCATAACGTCGGCGATGATTCGCTCGGGCGTGCCCGCGTCGATCCTGACTTCTACCCCTGTGTGGCCCTGCAAAAGCTGATGACGCAGATTGCCCGCCGCGACCCACATACGCTGGCCAACCCGCCACCCGTGGGTGGCGATCTGCGCCTGCGAGCGCAACTGGCGCGTCGCTCGGTGCACCTCGGCTGCGATTGGCAGCCCGAAGAGATCATGGTCACCCATGGCGATACTCAAGCCATTGCAACCTGCTTGCGCCTCGTGGCGCAACCGGGCGATGTGATCGCTATCCAGTCGCCCAGCAATATCGCCCTCTTGAACCTGCTGGAAACGATGCATATGCGGGTGTTGGAGATCCCCAGCCACCCCTGCGACGGCTTGTCGGTCGATGCGCTTGAATTCGCCCTGAAGCATGAAAAGATCACCGCCTGCGTGTTGTCGGCCAATTTCCCGACGCCCACCGGCAGCCTGATGAGCGATGCGGCCAAGCAACGCACCGTCAACCTGTTGGCTGAACACCATGTGCCCTTGATCGAGGAAGACAGCCTGGGCGACTTCTATTTCGGCAACCGCCGACCGCCCCCATTCAAGTCCTTCGACCGGGGCGGGAATGTGCTGTACTGCGCCGACCTCAGCACCTTGCTGGGTATTGGCCTGTCGCTAGGCTTCGTTGTCACCGGGCGCTATCGGCTGACTTTCGAGCAGGCGCAGTTCACTGCGAGCGAGCCGCCACCTTTGCTGTTCCAACAAACCGTGGCAGCCTTTATGGAAAGCGGCCAGTTCGAACCCTATCTGCGCCGCTTGCGCAATACGCTGGCCGATACGGCCGCCGCCTATCGGTGCGCCGTGGCAGAACACTTCCCGAGCGAAGCACGCATGACCTGCGCGGAAGGCGGCTTTTTACTGTGGGTGGAATTGCCGCGCGGCGTGGATACCAGCGAGCTGCAGCGCCGCGCACTGGCGCACGACATCCGCTTTGCGCCGGGGCGCTTCTTCAGCCATGAGCGCAGTTTCGAGAACTGCCTGCGATTGAATGCGGGCTTTGCCTTCACGCCCGCTATCGAGGCCGCCATCGCAACGCTGGGGCGATTGGCGACCGAGCTATGCGCTGAAACCTCGGGCCGCCCCGCTGTTCGCGCTACGGTGCAGTGAACGACTGAGACAGGGCGTCCTCCATCGACTTGATGGGGCGCCCCAGGGGAATTGGTGCCCGGTTCTTCGGGCTCGTCCGGGCTTGAGCCACCGCCTTGCCATCCCGGCAGCGGGCTAGTGCGTGCAGTCTGCCGTGGGTCTGTTAAACGCGTATTGCATCCATGCGACGACTTCGGGACAGCGCATCATGCTGCCTGCGGTCGTCAAAGCGTCCGCACGCGCAGCACATGGCGCGCAGCCCGCGTACGGACTGCGCCCATGCTCATCCTCAGTGCCAGGCCATGGACTTGGACCAGTGGACACCCGATACCGGACATTTGCCGCTGTTGTTGGGGTAGCTGGTATTGATGATCTGCTTGATGAGGTTCAGGTTCGACATCGTCGCATCCTGCTTGTAGAAATCCAGCGCCATATTGGCCCGCCAGCAGTTGCCGGCATCGTCACCCAGGCTCGATGACTTGAGCCAATGAATGTACTGGTCGGTCAGATAGGTGGCGAAACACAGCTCTGCACTCATCTTGCCGCAATTGCCCGCACTCCTGACTGCGGCAAACGACGAGATGCTGTCGATCGACCCGGTGTTGACCTGCACTTGGAAGGCGAGCCCGACGAGGTTGTATTGACTGAAGTCGGTAAAACCCAAGCCCTTGAGCGCCGCGAGCGACGGTACGACCTTGTCGTTGTTGATATGAGCGTAGTGGCTCATCACATACTGATCCTGCTTGGTATCGAACGCCGACTGCAGGGCCTTGCAGATTTTGCCCAGCGCTGCCCGCTTGGTCGCATCGCTGCGTTTGCGGGTGGGATAGGGATCAAGGCCCGAATCATCTGCCTGGAAGTTACTGGCCGAGACCCCCGTCACCTGGGCACCCCAGTCAAGCATGTCCGTATTGGTCGCACCCTGCTTGCCTAGCACATAGGGGGCAAACGCATTCTTGAAGTAGGCCGGAAAGTCGCCGATCGTCGTGACGCCCTCGGGGCCAAACGTGTCACCGCGATAATCCGAGATACCTTGCGTGGCTTCGTAATCCACCTCGCAATACCGCCACGGACCAGGGTCTTGGTAATTGGTGGTGCTGTTCTCGGGGTAGGAATCCATGCTCAAGACCGCTTGCCACTGATTGGGGCTGAGCTTGCGCCCCGTGTCGAAGACCTGGCCATAGACGCGAGGATCGCTCACGGGGATCACTCCGTTAGCCGCAGCGAGTGGGGCCGTGATGATCACAGGCAGGCCTTCGCCCGTCGAAACTTGGGTATACAGCCATCCGTCCTTCGCGACCGCCGTCGACTTGGCGTCCGTATGAGGATTGGCCGCATGGACCAGAGAGGACTGCAAGAGCATGACCAGACCGAGCGCTTGGCCTAGTCGGCGAATATGAAATGGAACCGCTGGCATAGTTGACTCCTCAATATTCCATTAACAGATGGCCGCAAGCACTCACGGCACCTAACGCATCTCCAGCCCGATTCAGTGAATTGCAATCAAGGCACGACAAAGAATATCGGGAACGCAATGTCAGACAAGCCCGTAAAAATACGGGGATCGGCCCATCGAAACGAGTAGATTTACCCTTTTAGTTCAATGCATTACTAAACAGGATGCGTGACACGCATCACGCAATTGAGCAGCACCGGCGATTGCATCTCGCCACGCGTGACAGCGGAATACTCAGCCGCATCGACGAGGCCTGGCAGACGCGAAAATGTGCAGGGGCGAAGCTGTATGTCACCGCCTCGGTGACACCGATACTTTGCCCGCGTCCCTTAACTTTGGCCGATTTCAGCCGATAAGCAGGAAGCGGAGTTTAGTTCTGCAAACGGGGTACCTGACGAATCTTGGTTCGTTCGGGGCGTTATCTCGGCAAGCCGTGGCAGGAAACCGGAATGGCCGACGGCGTGCACTGCGGCGCCCACACCACCCGGAGTAAGTAAGAAAAAGGGCCGGTTCATGCCGGCCCTTTACTTATTTCACTTTTTGCACACCCGCATTTACCAGTGCAGGTTGTACTGCAGGCCCACGAGCCATGAATGGATATCGTAGCGGCCGTGCACGGTCGCACAGCTTGAGGTGTTTTGCGTATGGTCGCACACCTGCCCACCGTTGCTGGTCACGCCTCCATTGTCGTATTGGTCGATGCTCATCGACGGCAGATCGATATAGCTGATGGCGAGGTCCACAGAGCTCGCGGACGTCAGCTTGGCGTTCAAACCCGTTGAAATCCAATAGCGGTCGTTGTCAGGAATCGACGGCGTCCGGTTGTTGGCGTTCACGGGCGATTCGTCGTAGGCGATCCCCGTCCGCAGGGTCAGGCGATCGCTCCAGGCGTAGGTCGCGCCCAGTGCATACCGCGTGGTGTCGGTCCACATTTCTGGCGTATTCGCGTCGGGCAGGCCATTGGTGAAATGCACGCGCAGATCCTGAAAGCGCGAATGCCGCGTCCGGGTCACGTCGGCCATGATCGCCAGCTTGTCGTTGAGCGACTTATAGGCGTTGATCGACAAGGATTCAGGCGTATCAACCGAGAGATTGGCGCCCCCGTCGGTATAGGCCGACACCAGCTGACTCGCAGCGACTGAGCCCGCGCCCTGTGGCAAACCCGGTACCGCGTTCAGGAACGCGCCGATATTGGTTGCCGCCTGCGAGACGTTCCAGTTGGCCGACCCGGTCAGGTGCTCGGTGACGCTGGAGCGGTAAGCCACGCCAAAGCGCAATGTCTTGTCGTACTCGTACATCAGGCCGAAATTGAAACCCGTGCCCCAGGCATCACCCTTGATGTCGACCGAGCCAGAATAATTCGGGTTGGCCGATAGGGCCTTGATGACCGGGCCGAGCTGGTTGAGCACGCCCGTACGGACGATATCAACCGGTACGCCTGGGTTCGCAGCCATCTGCTGCGCAAGCACGGTATTGTAGAGGGTGCTGGCGACGCCGCCGCCGAAATCGGCCCCCTTGATGATCTTGCCGTTCAGGTATTGCGCCGAGATCCCCGCGCCGATCGACAGCTTCGGCGTCACCTTCCACGAAAAGGATGGATTGATCGCCACGGTCTCAAGCTTGGTGTCGATCATGTCGTAACGGCCGACCCAATTGCCGTCGTATTTCACGTCGGCGCCAAAGGGTACGAACATACCGACGCCGATGGCCATATCGGGGTTCAGCCGGTGCGTCCAGTACGCATGCGGCACCACCGTCGTCGACACAAAGCTACCGCCATTATTGCCGGTAATCGGCACGCCCAATTCATTGCTGCTGCCCTGGTCGGAGAACTTACCCGTCGGCAGCACGATATCGACCACACCCGAGACATTATCGCCGCTGAGCCGCGACATCCCCGCCGGGTTGAAGAAGATCGTCGTGGCATCGTCCGCCGCCGCTGCGCTCGCGTTGGCCGTACCTTCCGCCGCCGCCGATTGAGAGCCGAAATGGTAGCCGGATGCCGCTGCCATGCCAGATGCAAAAAGCGCAGTCAGCGCAAACAAAAGTGGGGCATGCCGCAATCGTTGCATATTTGCTTGTCTCCGTTTTTTGGTCGGCCGATCTGCACCCAACAACCCGTTGCGAGCAGCCTCCGTTTATGTAGATCGCAGGCCAATTGCTGCTGGATAAAGCGCTTTTCCAGGCATGCAACAGCTTACGCAACTGATTATTGGATTAAATTGCACTCACGTGCAATTAATCGTTACGATCTGCGTACAACTACACCAAGGAGACAACAAAGATGACCATGCACATGGGCCGTGCCTCGGCCTCGAAATGGGTTGACTGGGTTGCAACGGTCGCCACCGCCCTTGGCGTCAGCTTGTTGGCGTCGTGCGGCGGGGGCAACGCTGATTCCGATGCCAGTAGCAACCCGCCAGCCCAGTCGGCCACCTACGCAGCGACGATTCGCTACACCTCTTACGGCGTGCCGCATGTGTTGGCCACCAACTACAAAGGCGCGGGCTACGGCTATGGCTACGCCTTCGCCAAGGACAATATCTGCCTCTTTGCCAATGAGCTGGTCACCATGCATGGCGAGCGGTCGCGTTACTTTGGTGTACGCGATGCACAAGGCAACCCCATCACCTACCTCGGCCAATTGGGCGGCTTTGTCGATAACGTTTCGTCCGACTTCTTCTACAAGCTCTTGATGACGCCCGCGCAAGCCGCGGCGATCAAAGCGAGTTCCAGCCAGAACGCACAAGACATCGTGAGTGGATTCGTGGCGGGCTATAACCGCTACCTACGCGAGACCGGCGTCAGCGGTCTACCGCTGGAATGCAAAAACGCACCCTGGGTGCAGCCGATGACGGAAACCGATGCCTACTACCGCTTCACGCAGGCATCCATCGCAGGCAGCTCGCTGGCCTTTATTACCCAGATAGCCAATGCACAACCGCCGTCCGGCACCAGTGCGGCCAGCCTAAAACAAGTCTCCGCTTCGCCCGCCCAATGGGTCGCGGGTAGCAGTCTCTTGAATGCGGAAAAGGTGTTCAAGGCCCATATGATCGGCTCGAATGGCCTGGGCCTCGGTCATGACGTGACACAAAGCGGCGTCGGCATTGTGCTGGGTAATCCGCACTTCCCATGGTGGGGCGCCTTGCGCTTGCACCAGCTGCATCTGACCATTCCGGGCAGCTACGATGTGTATGGTGCAACGCTGCTCGGCGTACCACTGCCGCTGATCGGCTTCAATAAAGATGTCGCCTGGACGCATACCTTCTCGACCGACAACCGCTTTACGCTGGCGGCACTGCAGATCGACCCGGCCAACAAGACGCACTATATGGTCGACGGCAAATCGGTCGCGATGACCCCGGTCCCCCTGACCATTACCGCGACCCAGCCCGACGGCAGCACCACGCAGATCAGCCGCACGCTCTACACCACGCAATACGGGCCGATGGTGCAGGACAGTACGTTTGCCTGGACAGCCGCATCTGCGTTTGCCTTGCAAGATGCCAACTATGGCAACTACAAGATGATCGACCAGGTACTGCTGAACGGCCAGGCCACCAGCGCGGCCAGCCTGCGTACGGCACTCGCCACTTATAGCGCCATGCCTTGGGTCAACACCATTTCGGCCGACCGTACCGGCCAGGCCATGTATGCCAACTACTCGGTGGCCGCCAACGTGCCCGACGCGCAGCTCGCGCAGTGCGTAAAAGGCCCGATGGCGCAATACATCCTCGCCACCAATGGCACGGTGATTCTCGATGGCAGCACATCGAGCTGCGCCTGGAGCGGCATCCTGCCCAGTAGCCAGCGCCCGTGGGTGACACGCACCGATTATGTGATGAACTCCAACGACAGCCACTGGCTGCCCAATGCCAACGTGCGCCTTGCCGGTTACCCGATGATCATCGCGACAGGCCCGACGGCAGAAGCTACGCCACAAGGCGAGCGCACCCGCGTGGGGATCGCGCAGGTAATGGACCGCGTGAGTGGTGCCGACGGCCTGCCAGGTACCGGCTTTACGGTGGCGAATCTGCAGCAGGTGTATGGCATGCTGCGCTTCTATAAGCCAGAGGTGTGGCTGAATGAGTTCGTCACCGCTTGCCTCGCCTCCCCCGTCGTAACCACGGCGAAAGGCCCGGTGGACCTGACCCAGGCGTGCACGGTGTTGAAGCAGTGGGACAAGCATCACGGCCCCACCAGCGCGGGTGCTCTGCTGTTTCAGGAATTTTATGGCGCGATGAATGAGCTGAACGACCAGTACGGTCAGCCAAGCTACTGGCGCGTGCCGTTCGACCCGGCCAACCCGATCACCACGCCCGCAGGCTACAACACTGCCAACCCAGTGCCGATGCAAGCACTGGCTGGCGTCGTGGCGCAGTTCAATGCACTGGGCGTGCCCTTGGCCGAGATCCCCGCCAAGCGCCAGATCATCTACCGTAACGGTGCACCGCTGTCGATTCGTGGCGGTCGCTATACCTACTTCAATTGGCAGGGCAACCCCACCGGCACCGGCTATTACAGCGACCCAGCCTACGGCAACAGTTATATCCAGTTCGTGACCTGGGATGCCAACGGCCCGGTGGCGCAAGGCATGCTGACCTACTCGCAGTCGTCGCATACCCTGTCGTCGAACTACGCCGATCTGACCACCCTGTACGCGCAAGGCGGCTGGGCCAACCTGCCGTTCACCGATGCCCAGATCACCAGCGACCCGGGCTATAGCGTGACGCAGATCTCGGAATAAGCCGTTGCATTCTCTTCCCCGGCCCGCGGCGGCCGGGGAAGCGCTCTGCCCGCCGCGTCCATTACCATCTGATTATCCTGTCATACCTGACAGGACACAGACGCAGGGCCAGTCGCTACCATGAAGTCATGGAAAATGACATCAGAACCGACAAGTCTGCCCTGGTCTCCAACATCGAATCGGTGTTGGCACTCGACGAGCCGAACCCGTCGCACTGGGCTTCCCTGCTGGCCTACCGGATGGGCGTCTCCCGTCAGACAGGTTGGCGTATTCTCAACCACGGTACCGAAAGCCTGCGCACCTTGCAGCAGATCGCCGATGCACTCGGCCTTTCCGCATCTGCCCTGATCGACCCGGCGCTTGTCGGCAAGCGTGCACTGCGTGCACGCATCACCGTCGACGGCGCGGAATACGCCTGTGTCGCATGGGTCGACAGCGAACCGACCGTACCCTGGAATGCCGACACGCTGGTTGCCCGCTGCCAGAACGGCTGCTGGCGGGTTGGCCGATTTGCCAGTGGCAGCCGAGCGCCCGCCCAGGTCGTGCGCTACTACGAGGGCCAACCCGAGCCCCTGTCGAAAAGCCAATGCACCATCGCCATCCTCGCCGAAAGCGATCTGCCGGCCATCGAGTCGATTGCCGCCAGCCTCTCGGCCTACGGCTTTTCGCCATTGATCGCGCATGACACGGCGAGCCTGCTCGCCCAGGCGCGTAGCCTGGCACCTGATGCGCTGCTCATCCAATCCTCGCAGCCCCGCCGCATGGCCCTGGCCTTGTCAGCCGAACTCGGCCGCGCGATTCCAGCGATCATCCTACTCGACGAGCAGCAGCTCGACATCCCGCCTGATCCGCTGCGTGGCTTCTTCTATGCGCGCAAGAATGTGTTCGATGTGATGATGGCGCTACGCACGTTCGTCTCTTTCACGCCACGCGCGCAGCCGCCACAACCGGCCCCTGCTTTGCGCCGCGCGTCGCCAGAGCATCTGGATAGCCGCATCGTCGCGTAAACCGGTTGTGGTACGCCGTTGGAAATGAAAAAGCACCACCTCTCGGTGGTGCTTTTTTACGGCTATCGAGTGCGGGCTTCAGCCGCACCACGTGCCATGAAGGTCAAGCGACCTTGCGTTCCAGCACATGCACATTGTCGCCATTGATGGCAATCTTGCGTGGCTTCATGGCTTCTGGCACTTCGCGCACCAATTCGATGGCAAGCAGGCCGTTTTCGAGCTTGGCGCCGACAACGCGGACGTGGTCGGCCAAGCGGAAGCGGTGCTCGAAATCACGCGCAGCGATACCGCGGTGCAAGAAGGTATTGCGCGACTCGACGCGCGCCTTGCGGCCGATCACCTTGAGGCTGTCGCCCTCGGTTTCAATATCCAGTTCCGACTGGTCGAAGCCTGCCACGGCCATGGTGATCAGATAGTTGTCTTCGTTCAGCAGCTCGATGTTGTAGGGCGGGTAGCTCGGCTGTGCGTCGGCACGGAGCGCATCGTCCATCAATTGGTTCAGTCGGTCGAAACCGATGGCGGAACGGTAGAGTGGGCTGAAATCGTAGTTACGCATGGTCATATCCTTTGCATTCAAGCGATACGGGTTGTGCAGGCCTCACCGTGAGCACCTGCTGCAAAGGAAATGGGTATGCGTTAAATGACTTTCAAGCCCCTTGTGGATTCCCATTCAGTGGCCATCCTTTCCAATGGGCGCAGGGGGTTTCGGATAGGCTGGGATGGTGGTGGCCGCTCTTGGTCGGCATGCCGCCTTCGCAGTTAGTGTGATGCTGTGTCGCAGTTCAGCCGGCAGCGGGCGTACACGTTCAAACAGCCGAATGACCGTTGTTCGGCCAAAGCGGACGGTGAGTCTGATGCCTTGACCGTCGGCTGAGTAGCGGTTGCAGTCTTTCGCTATCAGAAGTCGGTTTAATGGTGCATGACATGAAGCCACCATCCACCTGACTGGCCAAGTCCGCGACCAAGCTGGAATAGCCATTGTCATGCTTGGTGCAGTAAATCTTCTTGTTGATTCGCCGTCCGCCGAGCGCCGCCGGAAAGACGTGTTCGCCCGATCCCGCGGCCTGGCCGCACACTTTTCTCCTCCTGTATTGTTCTGTGATGCCCCCTTCCAGCATCGTAGCCCATGCCTTGGTGGCGAATCCCAGCCAGCAGATCGGCTATAAACTAGATTCAAGAGAGCCGCAGAGCTCTTCGAGAATTAAATCTAGGGAGTGTTCATGTTTTTCTATGTGGATGAGAGCGGGCACACGGGTTCAGAATTGTTCGACGCGACCCAACCCGTCTTGTATTACGGGGTCATATCGAGCGACGTGAGTCTCGATGTGCTGGCTGAGGAGAGGCTCGCCTCCTTGCGCAAGCGCCTTGGGGTGGACAGGCTGCATGCCGCACAGCTCGGTGTCGGTAGGCTTGCGACCGTAGCCAATGAGCTGATGGCCATACAGAAGAAGTTCACTTTACGATTCGACCTATACCGGGTGAACAAGCCGGACCATGCTGTCATTTGCTTTTACGACCAAGTCTTCGACCAAGCCATGAACCCGGCCGTCACTTGGACCAGCTACTGGACGCCTCTAAGATATGTCCTGCTGCTGAAGCTCGCCTCCTTGTTCGAAGAGGATGATGCCCGTCTCGCATGGTCTGCACGTACCGATACAAACCGCGCACGCGCCAACGGAAAACTGGTCGAGGTATGCCAACGAATCGCAGGGCGCGTCAACCGACTTCCTGACGCGCGCTCGCGCCAATTGATCGGCGACGCCTTGGCGTGGGCCGCGCAGAACCCCGACGCGATTGGCTATAATGTGGACCACGCGGACGACATCAAGCAGATCAGTCCCAACATCATTGGATTTCAGTTCGTCATGCATGGCATCGCAAAGCGCATCATGCAGCGCGGCAAGCGGGCGTCGCGGATCGTGGTAGATCGGCAGTCCGAGTTCAACAAGGCGCAGAGAACCCTTTCAGAATTTTTCGCCGCGGCGTCAGGCATCGAAGGCGCAACTGGCCCCGGCATGCCCAAGGTCAGCTTCGCGGGGATGCCCAAGACGCCCATCGAGTTCGCAGCCGGAACCGACAGCGCCGGTCTTGAGCTTGTCGACGTCTATCTATGGATATTCAAAAGGCTGATCGACGGCAAGGACATGGCACCGGAGTTGATGCCGTTGGTCTACGCCCAGCGGCATCGCGGCAACACCGATGAGGTATCCCTACGAGCCATCGAGGCCAGGTGGGAGCAGCACTTCGCCAACATGCCCGCACTTGAAGATATGCCGCCAGAACAACTTGAAGCGGCGCGGGAAATCATGGCCAAAGAGGAGCAGCGCAGGCAAGCCGCCCTCCAAGGACTGCTAGCGCGATAGCGCAAATGAAGCCGCCGACTCGGCAGGCTGTTGACTGGCACGACTTCAATTGGGAGTGAAACCCGTACCGATAAAAACAAAGTGAGAGATATGACCGCTTGATGTAATCGGTGCCGTCCACATGTCAGAGTCGATTGTCAGCCAGAAGCGGACTTTCTCGAATACTGCTGTGGTGACCGCTTTGGTCGAGAAGCAGGCACCTACGCGCCGCATTCTCCTGATATGGCAAGGGAAAGGTCCATGTCCCCTACGCCTGCACGACATGAAAGCGATAACCTGTCGCCTGCGCCGACTCGCATCGGTAATCCACCGTTCGCCCCCCTGCTTCAACGGTAAGAGTTATGATCAAGCCGCCAACATTCATCAAGCAATTTGCCGTAGTGGAGTATGGCTTTCTCCCCGAGCCGGTGCTGCCAAAGGGATATATCGCCCCTGCAGACGGCTCTGCGAGGCTTCAACCCATGCAGAACTTTGCCTTGTGCGTGAGTGCGGGTGTTGAGGGGTACTACCTATTTTGTTGCACGCCGGATTGGCACGATCTGACGTACTGCTTTGAGGAACAGGCATCTCAAGCCAAGGAGCAGGTTTTCGTCGAGTTCGGCCGCCATGTGCAGCTGTGGCATCGCTTGGATGGCTAGCGCCAGGGCTGTCTATCTCTTTAGTGACCCAACCACAAACAAACAGCCCACCGAGGTGATCGGCGGGCTGCAGGGTTGAACGCAACAACTTACGGACGCCCGTTTACAGTTCCTTTTCTTTGTTATCGTGGCCGTTCTTGCGCTCTTCTTCCTTGTGGGCCGGTGCGGGCTTGGCCTCTTGGTTGTGATGCGCCTCGTTCGGCATGAACGCAGGTTGTGCACTTTCGGGCCGGTTGGGGCTGCGCACCACCGTGTGCTCCTGGGGCTGTGGTCGGGGCGCCTCGACCACGGCTGGAGCCTGCGGCTGGGGGTGGACGACGCGCTCCTCTTGATGCACCTGAGCTGGCTGGCCCAATACAGGCTCCGCACGCTCACGACGGCTTTCATCCATCGGTGGCAAATGCGCGGCCGTTGGCGGGTGCGGCACGTTATTCACCACAGGCTGCGCGGTGTTGGCCGGCATGGGTTGTGGTTGGGCCGGCGGGTTATGCGCAGGCGCATTGCCAAACTGAGCCGGTGCTGGCTGTTGCGGCATACGCTCGGCCTGACGCTGATCCAGCGCCTTGGGTTCGTGCGCGGCCGGGTTGTTGGCGGCAGGGTTATTCACCGCAGGCTGCAGTGCATGCGTCACGCTGGCTGTCGGCAGCACCTGCACCTGTGGGTGCACCACCGGCGCTTGCTGCGGCTGCATCACGTGCACAGGCAAAGCACCTGCGCCCTGTACCACGCCGCCATTATTGGCAAACTGGCGGGCCAGGTTGTCGTGCATGACGGCAGGTTGCGCAGGGGCTTGCGTCGCCACGACCTGGCGCGCCCGCATCACAGCCGCAGGCGCAACCGGCGCTGGCCGTGCATTGCCCGTCATACTTTGCTGCACCGGTGCCACAGGCGCGGTGGCCGAAATCGACGCTGCTTGCAGCGCGGCAGGCGGCACAGCAGCCAAGGTACGTTGAACCGGCTTGCCCTGCACGAAGGCGTTGGCCGGTACAGCGGTCACGGCATTCGGCACTTGCTGGTTCACGTAGACCGTCTTGTTCACGGTCACATTATTGATCGTGGTGTTGTTGATATTGGTGATGTTGGTCACATTGGTGACGTTCACCGTCTTGTTGATGTTGTTGATATAAGTCGGGCTCACTGCATAGGCCGGCCGGTAGACTTCGCCAGGGCCGAGCGGGAACCAGGCCACGCCCGGGCTGCCGATGCTGAGCGACACGCCCCAGTGCACACCACCGCCACCGCCGCCAGCCGCAAAGGCCACCAGCGCAGGCGCATAGACCGGACGCGGGCTGATACCGCCCGGCACCCAGCACCAGTGACCGCCCGCCCAGGCCCAGCGGCCATAGTGGAACGGTGCGAAGCCCCAGGGTGCATCATCGACCCAGGTCCAGCCCCATGGCGCGACCCAGGCCCAGTGGCCATAGCGGTAAGGCGCCCAGTTGGTCACCGTGACGCGAGGCACCCAGACGGTGCCGTAGCCGGCCTCAGTGTGCCAGCTGCCGTAGTCGTCGAGGTCTTCATAACCGATCACTTCGCGCGACACATAGCGGACCGACACGGATTGATCTTCATGGCGATCACGGTCGACTGCCCAATGGTCGAAATCGTCGTCATAGGGCAGATCACGCGCTGTGACGTCGCTCAGGTCGCTGCCGCCAAAGCGCACTTGTTCACCGCTTTGAATATCCATTGAGCTATCGTGATTACCCACCGCCGTACCGCTGCCGCTACGCACGGTGACTGTTGAGGTATTGCCATTGGGGTCGACCGTGATGCGGTAGCTACCCGGCTGACGCACCACAAAGGCGAGATTCGGGGTATCAACCTCAACCGACTGGCCGTCCCACAGACTACGCACGTGGAAATTGAGCGTACCTTGCGTCAGCTTGAGCTGCAGGTTGTCGTCGTTGAGCGTCAGAAAATCGAGGCTGGTCTGCTCACCCAGCCGCAGCGCGGTGGAGCCCACATGCAGCTCGGCGCGTGCGCCATTGTCAGACCACAGCCGGTCACCGGCCGTCAGTGGGCGGTTCAGGGTGGCATAGGCCCATTGGTCTGTCCCGGCAGGCGAAAAAGTGACGCTGCCGTCAAAATAGTTCAAGCGCGCGATCCGGCCAGGCGGATCGGCATCGGCCAGTGCCGGCACAATGGATACCACGCACAGCAACAGCGAGCCTGCTATGGCAGCAATGCGATGTCTTGTTGTCATGACCAACCTCGTTTGGGTGAAGGGTCCCGTGCCGGATAGCATTGCGTCAGCACAGCAGCACGGGGCGCATAATTCCAATAACGCACCAGTGCGTATTTCGTTACGCTCGACCGTCGCAAATATCTTCGCCACGCGGTCGCACAGGCCCGTTGTCACCATTAGGCGATGGTCGGCCTGAATGTCGGCTGAACCCGATCCGGGTGCCTTACTCGCGAAATGGGGCGCGCTCTTCGAGCTCGCTCAGATAGTGGGCGACACCTCGTCCCTCGCGCAGCAGAAAACGCTGCACGGCCTCATTCAACGCGGGGTGCGAGAGATGGTGGAAAGAAGAGGTCTCGACGGCCTCAAAACCGCGCGCCAGCTTATGCTCGCCCTGTGCGCCGCCTTCAAACACCCGCAAGCCACGCTCGATGGCAAACTCGATGCCCTGGTAGTAACAAAGCTCGAAATGCAATGAGGGCACGAAGGCCATGGCGCCCCAGTAACGGCCATACAGACGCGTGTCGTCAAACAGATTCAAGGCGGCCGCCACGGGCTTGCCTTCTTGCTCGGCCAATACAAGCAAGCAGTGCTCAGGCATGTCGCGGCCGAGCCGGCAAAAGAAATCAAGATTCAGGTACGGCGTTGAGCGATGCGCCGCATAGGTCCGTTCGTAGCATGCTGCAAAAAATCGCCAATCCGCTTCGGTAATCTCAGTACCGGTCTTGCGGCGAATCGCGACGCCGGCTTCCATCACCTTGCGGCGTTCCTGCTTGATCTTCTTGCGCTTGTCGTGGCTCATGGTACCGATGAAATCGGCGAAACTGCCATAGCCCCGGTTATGCCAATGAAACTGCACACCATGCCGCTGCATCATACCGGCCGCCTCGAAAAGCGGGGCATCTGCCAGCGGCGGGAATAGACAATGCAGGCCCGATAGGGCCTCTTCTTCGGCCCATTGCATCACCCCTTGCAGCAGCGTCAGGCGGGACGCATCGTCGCTGCCCAACAGGCGCACGCCCGGTACCGGCGTGAAGGGAATTGCGCTGAGCAGCTTAGGGTAATAGGCGATATCGGCGCGTTGGGCGGCGTCAGCCCAGGCCCAATCGAACACATACTCGCCCCAGGAATGCGCCTTAAGATACATCGGCATCGCGGCCAATAATTGGTCGCCATCCGTCAGCGCGGCATGGCAAGGCTGCCAGCCTGCCTCGTTGCCCACACAGCCCGTTTCTTCGAGCAAGGACAGGAAGGCGTGCCGCAAGAAAGGCTGAGATCCCGCCAGAGCATCCCAGGCATGGCGATCAATCGCCGATATCGAGGTATGGAGCTGCAGATTCACGGAGGTCATCAAGTGCGGGTGTCGCTGTATGCGCGGCTGCGGCGACATAGTATCGGCAGCGCGACCAGGCGCGCAATCGCCTGGGCTATTCGACCTATTACCTGCCGCACCACAGATTCATGAGACACAAGCGCTTGATTTTGAGGAATACCGCGCTTGCACATAGAATAGCGGCCAACGCAGAGTAGGTACTTACCTTATGTTGGATCAGCGCGGCTCAAGACGCCGATTGGTACGCTGGAAAGCGGCCGTCATCCCCCTCAATAAACCCGATAAAGTCATACAAGGCTTCGCAACCGAAATCGCGCAACGTGGCGTGACGATGTTCTGTGCCGAGCAATTATCGACGGTTTCGCAATATCGCATCGTGTTCCGCGTGCCCGATGTGATGTTTCTCGACGTCTCTTATGTCGAAATCCAAGGGCAGCCGATCTATTCCAGCCTCGTGGGCTCGACCGGCCAGTTCCGCACCGGCATCAAGCTGATCGGCGAAAACAAAGACTACCGCGACAAGCTCGACCAGCTACTACGCACGATGGCTTGATGGTCTTTGGTTATTTCGCTGCCGTCAGTGTTGCCCTGAACTGCAGATAGTCCGCGGCCGATTGCTCAGGCTGTTCCAGCATCGGCAAATGCCCCGCCCCTTGCATCATGATCACGCGGGAATTCGGCATCAATTGATGGATCAACGCCGCCGTCGCCGGGTTGATCATATGATCCTGCGCCCCCCAGACGATCAAGGTCGGGGTCGCCAATCCCTTGATACGGCTCTCGACGCCGGTCTCCTGTGCCAAATCGTGCGCAACCTGCGCCTCGGTTGCCTTGTTCAGGTCTCGCTGTGCGCCAATGTAATCCATCATCGGTTTCGGGATAAAGGGCGGGTCGCTCATTGCCATGTCCGCTTCCTGATCAAACGCCTCCCTCTTGTTGGCAGGGGGGTGTGCCTTCCGCTCGGCCTCCATCCGGCTCATATCGCTCTGCGGTGCGGTCGCCATACCGCCGGCATCGAGCAGCCACAGGCTACTCACCTCATCGGGGTGGCTGGCCGCGTAGACCATCGCAATCTGCCCGCCCATCGAGCTGCCACCCAGGTGCACTGCACCTAGACCCAGCGCCTTGACCATCTCGCGCAATCGACTCACTTGGGCGTCGATCCCATAGTGCCCGCCCTGTGGCCGGGTGGATTCGCCAAAGCCGTTGATGTCGGGGATGATCACGTGAAAGTGATGTACCAGCTCGCGCGAGACGAAAACGAAGTTGTCCTTGTCGTCGCTAAAGCCATGCAACAAGACCAAAGGCTCACCCTGCCCACCTTCCAGATAGACCATATGGATACCGCCGCCGATCACCACCTCCTTACGCGTGAGGCCCGCGTGCCAACGCTCGGCATCGATAAAGAATCGCGTTGTCGCGCCCGGCGCCAGATAAACACATGCGAGCGCCGTCGTCGCAAGGCAGGCGATGAGCAAGGCGAGGACTTTTGCACTGCGCATGAGTTTGGGTCGAGGCATGGTGAGCTTCCGTATAAGCATTCAGGGTGCAAGGCTGGCGGCTGTCGCCGCAGAACCGGGTTCGATGGCGTCGCTAGGCGCATCGTCGGGGTAACCCTCGATCAGATAATCCTTGCTGATCGGCGGCGCAAAATACACGGTGCCAAAGACGATCCAGAATCGGGTCGTCCAATCGCGGTTGGCACGTAGCTCATAGGCGATCTGCTGCCAGCCGCTAAAGACGATGGCGAAGGGGTTCAGGCGAATCTTGGGGTTGCGCGTCAGCCCGACGCGCGGCTTGATGGCCGGCGGCGTGCGGTAGGTACCGAATACACGATCCCAAAACAGAAAGGGGCCACCGCCCAGGTTGACGATCTCGTCGCCGGGCGTCGCCGTGTGGTGCATATAGTGGTATACCCCACCGCCAAAGTAGGCCGACACAGTGCGAACGACCGGATTGCGGAACGCGAAATCGTAAAACGCCGTCGAATGATTGAATTTCTCCTGCAGCACACCGATGCTGCCCAGCACCACCACATCGAACAGCAGCGGCTCATGGCTGAACAGCTTGGTGCTGGCGGCTGTGAGTACGATGGCCGGCAGGTTGCCGAAGACTTCGGGCAGAAACATGAATGGCCCGACGCCGACCGGGTGCATGATCTCGGCCGAATGATGGCAACGGTGCGCGGCATACCAAACGAACCGCGAATGATGCGCCAGCCAGTGCGAGAAATAGCCCGGCAAGCCGCCCAGGATGGCTGCTGCGACCAGCGCAAGCGGGTAAGGCAGTACCGTGATGGTGGGGATATGCGCCGATAGGAAGTCGAGCGCTGTCTGGTAGCCGTGATCAAGCAACGCGGCACCGTCGCGGTAGTGAAAACCCAGCAGGTAGGCGATCAGGCCAAGTACGGCAAACAGCAGGAAAGACGCTGCCATGGCGACCAGATTCGACAGGAAATGCGCTAGGAAGACGGGCATGAAAGCATCACGCCCATGCTGCCGCAGCGAAACGCGGAAGCTGATAAAAGCGAAGGCGGAGATGTAGATCATCAAGGCGCCGATCACCCCGTAGGCCAGCATCGGTAGCTGCGCTGGGTTCAGGAGCGTCGGCAAGGGGTTGTTACCCTTGGCCAGCAGGCCCGTTAGATAGTCGTAGACACTGGCACCGGTATCGGCGATGACGTCAAAGACACCAAAGAGCGGTAATAGCAGCAGGATGGCTACGGTCCAACGCGCGAGCGCCGTGGTACTGCATTGTGCGAAGTCGAATTGCCCGAAACGGGTAAGCAGCGTTTTCACGATGGGGATCAGGGCCGGGTTGAATGCACGCATTGACGCGATCATTCTATGAGGGCCCCACGCTGCCATGTCGTCGCCAAGCCGGTCGGTATACACGTCAATCGCGGCCAAGCGCTGCTGCAGTGCAGCGCCAAGCCTGCGCCGAAGTGTGTCCGATATGTTGCGATAATGTTACGCATGCGTATCGCCCCCCACTCCGGCAGCGTTGCCATCAAAGACGGTGACAGCAAGGGTCTTGAGCCGCTTAGAGGAAGCGCGAGATGCACTGATGCGCATTCATGTCGCATGGATGAATTGACGCCCACGCCCAGTGCACTAAGCTGCCGAGCTTGCCTGACTAAGTCTATGGCCCCTGGCCGCGCTGGAGAAACTGTTTTGAAACTCAGTACCTGTTTGCGTATCGCGCTTTGTGCTCCGCTCCTCGTCTTCGCCCAACCCAAGTCTGGCCTCGATCTCAGCCACTTTGACCGGAGTGTGCGCTTTCAAGACGATCTCTTCATGGCCGCGAATGGTGCCTGGCAAAAGACGGCCGAGATTCCGGCCGACAAGGCCAGCTGGGGCATCGATACCGAGCTGAACCAGCAGAGCCTGGAGCGCGTGCGCGACCTCGTCAGCCACGCATTGCAAGACAATAGGGACGACGTGGATGCCCAAAGGCTGAGCGACTATTACGCCAGCTATATGGATGAAGCCACGGTCGCCAAGCTCGGCCTGCAACCGCTCAAGCCCCTGCTGGATGAAATCAACGGTCTGCAGAGTAAAGCCGCCGTGGTGGCAGAGTTCGGCAAGCTGCAGCCAATCGGCGTGCAATCGCCCTTGGCGCTCTTCGTCGCATCGGACGCCAAGGATTCGGCGCACTACGCGCTGATGGTCGCCCAGGCGGGCTTGGGGTTGCCCAACCGCGACTACTACCTCGACAAAGACGCACGCTTTGCCGAAGCCCGCAAAGCTTATATCCAGTTCCTGACTCGCCTGTTCGAACTCGACGGCCTGAGCCAGCCTGCGGCGCGTGCCGATGCCGTCTTCAAGCTCGAATCGCACATCGCCAAGGTACAGTGGACCGAAGAGCAGAACCGCGACGACAAGGCGACGTACAACAAGAAGAACCGCAACGCGCTGGCCGCCTTGAGTACCGCCCTGCCGTGGGACGACTTCCTGACTGGCGCGCATGTCGCAGACAACATCGAATCGGTCATTGTGCAGCAGCCAAGCTATGTCGCAGCGCTCAGCGATCTGATTGGCAAGACATCCCTCGACCTCTGGCGCGACTATCTGGTGGCCCGCACGCTGGATCGCTACGCGGAAGCCCTACCTGCCGAGTTCGTCGATGCGAGCTTTGCCTTCCATGGCAAGACGCTCGATGGCCGCCAAGCGCCCACGCCGCGTTGGCAGCGGGCAGTTGGGTCGATCAACGACAATATCGGCGAAGCGGCTGGCCGCCTTTACGTCGCCAAATACTTCCCGCCCAGCACCAAGGCCCGCATGGATTCGCTGGTGCGCAATCTGATGACCGTCTACGGCCAGAGCATCGATGGTCTGGCCTGGATGAGCCCGGCCACCAAGGCGCGCGCGCACGATAAGCTCGATCATTACGGCATCAAGATCGGCTACCCCGACAAATGGCGTGACTACAGCAGCCTGGAAATCAAGGCTGACGACCTGATCGGTAACCTGACGCGCAGCGCCGTGTTTGAATACGACCGCAATATCAAGCGCATTGGCGGCAATGTGGACCGCACCGAGTGGGGTATGACGCCACAAACGGTAAACGCCTACTACGATGCGCAGATGAACGAGATCGTCTTCCCCGCTGCGATCCTGCAACCGCCCTACTTTGACCCGGATGCCGATGACGCAGCCAACTACGGCTCGACCGGCGCCACCATCGGCCATGAGATCAGTCACGGCTTCGATGACCAGGGCAGCCTGTACGACAAGTTCGGCAATATGGCGAACTGGTGGAAGGCGTCGGACCGCACTGCCTTTACGCGTCTTACATCCAAGCTGGTTGCGCAGTACAACCACTACCAGCCGGTGCTGGGTCGCCATGTGAATGGTCGGCAAACGCTGGGCGAGAATATTGCCGACGTATCGGGCCTGCAGATCGCCTATAAGGCGTACCACCTGTCACTCGGCGGCCAACCGGCACCGATGATCGACGGTTTTACCGGCGACCAGCGCTTCTTCATCGCCTTTGCACAGAGCTGGAACAGCAAGCAGCGCGAGGCACTGATGCTGCAACTCTTGGCGACCGACGTGCATTCCCCCGACCAGTTCCGCGCCAACGGCGCGGCCGAAAATTGCGATGGCTTTCACGATGCCTTTGCGACCAAGCCTGGCGACGGCATGTACAAGGCACCAAAGGAACGCATCCGGATTTGGTGAGCGCGTGTGAACACGCAATCTTCAATGCATAGCTAAGGCTTGTGCAGGCGCCCGGGCAACCCGGGCGCTTGCCCTTCGAGCAACCTCCACCGCGCGCTCTCCTGATTTATTCCACTCCCCCCGCCCTCGCCGCCGCGAGGGTGCCTCGCTGACGCTCATCAACGCGTTGAATGACCTACCGCTTATGCGCTGAGATTCGTAACCCTAAGAGGCCCCGCGCCAGCAACATCGATTAGTGACCATCGTTCGTGGTCCTTTTGCTTGGTATTACCCATTCAACGCAAATCGCACCGATTGCATATACCACATGGCAATCGGCTGCCCGGCACGCATGGCCGGCACAAAGCGCCATTTGCGTACTGCATCAAGTGCAGCGGCATCCAGCCGCCCGAAGCCACTCGACTGTGCCAGATGCATTTCCCCGACCGTGCCATCGGCCAACACATAGACGCGGATCATCACCGTCCCCACTTCACCCAGCTTGCGTGAGGCCGCCGGGTAGACCGGCTTAGGGTTGCCCGCTGCGCTGGCATCGTCCATATGCGGCTCGCTATCGACCGCATCCGCCACCGCCTCGCGCGGCGCTACGGGTTCAGTTGCCTGATTGCTGCTTGCTTGCGGGTGTGCGACCGGTGCGGCCTCCTCACGCACGGCAGATTGGCTCGCAATCGGGGGGAGATCCGGCACCGGCAACGGCGAGACCTCGTGCAGTGCAGGTTTGCTCATGGGCAGGGCGGTCGGCGCGACAGTGGGTGGCTCGGGCGCTGGGTCGCTGTGCAGCAAGGTGATCTCGGTGATCGCTGCCGGGTGCGTCATCGGGCCAGGTCGAATCGCCATCACCAGGGCCGCGATCAGCAAGGCATGCAGCACCACGACGGTGCCGGCCGGCATCCATTTCTCCGCTTGCATCATTTCGCTTCTCCACTTGCGTAGTTTCAATTTTTACAATGATAATGCGAACGATTCGTATTTGCACGAAAACAAATAGGCCAGCCGGCCACCCTTGGAGAAATGCCCCATGTCGTTCAATCACAAGCCCGCCACCATCATGCTCGCCGCGCTGTTGGTGGCCCCCGAACTGACCCATGCCGACGAGCCCGCGACGAAGAGCCTGCCGACCGTCAACGTCAGCGACAGTAGCGATAAAGCTAGCCAAGACTACAACCCGGTCACCGCAACCATCGGCGCCAAGACGCCGACTGCCATCCGCGATATCCCGCAGACTGTCACCGTCGTCAACCGTGCGGTATTGGATGCGCAAGGCGCCTCGTCGTTGAGCGACGCGCTGCGTAATGTGCCCGGTATTACCCTGGGCGGGGCCGAAGGCGGCCAGATCGGCAACAACATCAATTTGCGGGGTTTTTCGGCCCGTACCGATATTTACCTCGATGGCGTGCGCGACCGGGGCCAGTACTATCGCGACGTGTTTTCGCTCGATAGCGTCGAAGTACTGCAGGGGCCTTCGTCCATGCTGTTTGGTCGGGGCTCGACTGGCGGCGTGATCAACCAGGTCAGCAAGCGGCCGCAGCTCGCGCCGATTGCCGATGTGGGCGTGACCATTGGTACGGACGACCGCTACCGCGCAACGGTCGATATCGACCGCGCCATCGACGAGCATGCCGCTTGGCGTGTGGCGGCCATGGCGCAAGATCAGCACAGCTCGCGCAATGTGATCGCCAATCAGGACAGCGGCATCGCCCCCTCGCTGCGGCTGGGTATTGGCGAACCGACCACGATTACGATCTCGGCGCTGCTGCAGCACAACCACGATATGCCCGACTACGGCGTGCCGAGCATCAACGGCCGCCCGGCCGATGTCGATGCAAAGACCTTCTATGGCCTGACGGACGATCGCACGGTGCAGGACGTCGCCGCCATCGACCTCGATGTCGTGCACACCTTCGCGGCTGGTGTCTCGCTGCGCAACAACCTGCAATACAGCCACTACACGACCGACGCACGCGAAACCTCACTCGGCCCGAACCCCATCATCACGCCGAGCGGTGTGGTGCTCAACAAGGCAGCCGGCAACCCGACCACACTGCCGCTCGACCAGTTGCGCGTGCAGCTCGGCAGCCACGACCGGCATATCGTCGATGGCTCGCTCTATAACCAGACCGACTTCAACTGGGAAGCACAGACCGGTGCGATCAAGCACAGCCTGCTGGCAGGCATGGAGCTGGGTCACGATACCTATGAGAACCAGGCCTATAGCCGCAACAATCTGCCCACGCTCGCCATGATCAACCCGAGTGCCGTTGCAACACCGGGTAACTCGGTCAGCACACCGGGCAATCGTGCACAGTCGTCCGCCACTACTACTGCTGTCTACGTGAATGACACGGTGGCCTTCAATGAGCAATGGAAAGCCGTCGCAGGTCTGCGTCACGACCAATTCAACGGGCACCTGACCAACTCGACGACCGCCCCGTTCAAGGTAAACAACAACAGCAGCTTCACCAGTGTACGCGGCGGCGTGATGTACCAGCCGGACGAGGAACAGTCTTACTACCTCTCCTACGGCACCTCGTTCAACCCGTCGCTTGAGACGATGACCGTCACCAACGGCACGCAAGACCTGTCGCCCGTCAAGAATCGCGCGTACGAGCTGGGCGGCAAGTGGGATCTGTTCGACGAATACCTGTCATTGAACGCCGCGGTCTTCAACATCGACCAGACCAATGCGCGCACACAAGACCCCGTCACCGGCCTCTACTCACTGGCAGGTGATGTACGCGTACGCGGCGTGGATATCGGCGCGAGCGGCTATGTATGGAAGGGCTGGCAGATCTTCGCCGGCTACGCCTTCCTCGATGGCAAGGTCATGGCCGCCAAAGATGGCACACAAGGCAACGTACCCGCCAATACGCCGCGCAATACCGCAACGCTCTGGACCAACTATGAGTTCAACCATGCCTGGGAAATGGGGGGCGGCTTTGTGACGCTGTCGCGGCGCTATGCATCGAACACCAATGTGGTGACGGTGCCTGGCTATATCCGCTGGGATGCCACGGTCGCCTATCACCAGAAGGCTTATGACCTGCGCCTGAACGCACTGAACCTCGCCAACGCGCATTACTACGACTCGGTGATTCCATCGGACGGCGGGCGCGCCACGCCAGGCATCGGCCGCACCTACCTGCTGACGCTAACCTACCACCTGTAAGCCGTAACCAGGCTGCACCCCAATCAACAGGGTGCAGCCTCTATCGAAAGCGCCCACCTATGCTGGTTCATATCCCCCATATCCTGTCGGCCTCTCAGCTCGACCAGGTCCACACCACGCTTGCCCAGGCAGGCGACGCCTGGGTTGACGGGCGCATCACAGCGGGTTTCCAGGGTGCGCCCGTCAAACGCAACCAGCAGATCGACGAGCACTCCGCCTTTGCGCGGGCGCTGGGCGACATGATCGTCGGCCAGCTCGAACGCAACCCGCTCTTCATCAGCGCCTGCCTGCCACACGCCATCTACCCACCCATGTTCAATCGCTACGGCGAGGGCATGCATTTCGGCAGCCATGTCGATGGCGCCATTCGCGTGGTACCGGGCCAGCATGGCCAGAAACTGCGCACCGATATTTCCTGCACGCTTTTCCTCACCGACCCCACAAGCTACGACGGCGGCGAGCTGGAGATCGACGACACCTACGGCGCCCACAGGGTGAAGCTGGCGGCGGGCGATATGATCGCCTACCCGGCATCTAGCGTGCATCGCGTGACGCCCGTGACGCGCGGCGAACGGGTAGCGTGCTTCTTTTGGGTACAAAGCATGGTGCGCGACGACCAACAGCGCGCCCAGCTCTACGCGCTCGACGGTGCCATCCAGACCCTGAACCAGACCCAGGCCGACGAAGGCGCACGCACAACGCTCGTCGGCCACTACCACAACCTGCTGCGCATGTGGGCGGATGCATGATGCAGAGCCTACTCAAACGCAATCACACCGGCTTCGTGCCCCAAGCCTTGCGCCGTGGCACGGTCATGAAATGGCTCAAGCGCACGCATGCGTGGTTGGGTCTGTGGGGCGCCTTGCTTGGTCTCTTGTTTGGTGTATCGGGCTTTCTGATGAACCACCGCGCGGTGCTGAAGATCAACGCCGCCGTGCCGATCGAATCCACCACCAAGGTGCTGCTCCCCGAAGCGGCACGCAGCGACTCGAAAGCCTTCGTGCAATGGTTTACCGACTATACCCACGCCAGCAGCCCGCCTCGGCTACGCGAACAGCCGGCCAAGAAAGTGATCTGGAACGACCGCCCGGTCGAAAAGCCTGCCGAGTGGACGGTCAATGTGATGCGGCCGAGCTACGCGCTCTCCGCCACCTATACACGTGGGAATGCCTTTGTGGAGGTCAAACGCTCGGAACAGAACCTCTGGGGCATGCTCGGCAACCTGCACCGCGGTGCGGGGCTTGGGCCAGGCTGGGTGCTACTGGCCGATACCCTTGCAGGGGGCCTCGTGGTATTGAGCCTGACGGGCTTCCTGCTTTGGTCTCAGCTGCATGGGCCACGGCTCGTGGCACTGGGCCTGATTGCGGCCGCCTTGGGCTGGGCGGTTTTGGCGCTGATGCCGGGTTGACGGCTATGCGTTCAACCCGCTTGCCCGGGTGCGAGGCGCGACATTGGAATCCGCAAGGTGACGCAGACACCGCCATCGCTGTTGTCAGTGAGGCTGAGCCCACCTTCGCGGCCATACAGCGCCGCGATCCGCTCGCGCAGGTTGGCAAGGCCTACGCCGCCGCCCGGTTTTCTCGGCGCATCGGGCCGGAAACCCGCACCGGTGTCGCGGATGACGATGCGCAGCTCATTCGCCTCGACCGCAGCGGTCAGTACGATCTCGCCCCCCTCGATTTTTGGCTCAAGGCCATGGCTAATGGCGTTTTCCACGATGGGTTGCAACAGCATGGGTGGCAAGGATAGGCCTGCAGCGGCTTCTGCCAGTTCGATGCGATAGCGCAGGCGATCGCCCATGCGCACCTTCATCAATTCCAAATAGGCAGTGAGGGTGTCGATTTCGCCCCGCAGGGGCAACTCAACACCCCGGCTGGCGGCAAGCGTGGCGCGCAAGTAGTCGATCAAACGCTCCAACAGCAACTGGGCGCGCTCGGGTGCGGGCTGGATCAGGCCTACCGCATTGGCCAGCGTGTTGTACAGAAAATGTGGCTCGATCTGCGCCTGCAGCATACGTAGCTGGGCCTCCAACACGCGACGCTGCTCGGCCGCAACGCGCTCACGCTCAAGCAGCTCGCGCAGCCGCGTGATATAGGCGAACAGGACACCCCCCGAGACCATCACCGCCATGACGGCGACGCCCTGAACAACGCCCGGCGTAAAGATATCGCCGATATGGCGCAGTACGGCGATCGGGTCGCTTAGAAGGGATATCGCGATGCCATAGCCCGCAAACACACCGGCAGTGGGCAGCGCGATATGGTAAATCGCACGCTGCCAACCGCGCGCGCGGTGCAGCCAGCGCGCCAGCATCCGGTCGCCCAGCACGTACAGTCCGTGAATGGTGTAGGCAATCGCCATCGCAACGACAAACGTATGCCACAGGTGCAGCCCCCAACCGCCATCCGCCAAACTCGGCGCAAACAGCGCGAAGAAGAACAAGCCAAAGGCCAGCCCCAGAATGAAGGTGTAAACCAGGTCACGTACCAGACTGGGCCGCCAGCGGCGAAAGAAGGCAAACAGCTCGAGCGGGTGCTCGTCGGCGGCGGTATAGCTTGGCAAGGGGTTGGAATGGCGAGGCTGAGTGGGGTTCATGGCCGGATTCTAATCAGTGTCGCGAGGGCGTCCAAGCCTGGGCCTGGCGACTTCCTTAATCCTCTGTCGCGTAATACCTGCACCCGTCTCCGATCGTAGCGCTCGCGCCATGCGCATAGGGCCTCTGGGCCTCACTTTTGAGCTTGTCAGCGCAAGCCTTGTCGAGGACAAAATTGCTGTCCGGCGCGAGGAATTGCACCAGCGTGTCATCGGGCCAGTCGCCGTCCTTCAGCGGAATCGTCCAGGCGGTATGGTGCGCAACGTAGTAGCGCTCTGGCAGGGTTTCCGTGCGGTCCTGATAAGTCAGCTGGACCCGCATGCCGGGCTGCTTCAGCCCGCGCGTCACATAGCCGTCCGAGTTGCACCCCCCCACCATATGCGTCACAGCCAGCACCCAGAGCGAAGTCTGGGGCCGGTCGAGCGCCAAGCCCACTCGGCAGAACAGGCGCAAATCGCCCAGCCGCAAAGTGCCCTCGGGCAGATTGGGCGTGCGGATTACCGGCCCCCAGTTCACCTCGCCATTGCGCAGGTTCGACATCACGACTGCCTTATCGTCGAGCGCATCCTGCCGCATGGGCAACGTGAAATGGCCGCCTGCGTCCACCGGTATCGGCACCCACACTTCCTTACCCGTAATGCTCACGCGCAAATGATCGTACTTGCTGTCGTGGGTGCCGACCGAAAACAGCAAGGGAGCACTCGGCGCGTAATGGTGATACTCGTCGAAAGCGTGCATGGCCGCGACGAAGCTACTGTAGGGCAGGTCGTCGGGCCGTGCCACACCGCGCACCGCAAGCGATTCACCGCCCTGACCGGCCGCGTCAGGCGCAGTGCTGTCCGCCTTGGCCTCTGCCGGCGTGGCAGGCGGCGTATCGGCTGCCGCAGGGAAGCAGACGCCCAGCAGCGCGCTACAGAAAAGTACGAATGAAAGCCGAGACATGAATGACATAGCGGGATCCGAAGGTTGATATGACGTGATCGAGACCGGCACCGCCGCGATACATGCGGCAATGCCGGTGCATCCTGGCGGATACGTGCGCGCGCCGTTTGGGAATGAGACGAATCGACCGCCAGCCAGCGCCAAATGCGAACCCGGTTCGCGAATAGCGTGGCGCGTCTTCGGGGCAACGCCAAGGCTATGCGCACCATGATGCCGCACTCAAGCCAGGTTTCGCTCGATCAACACCACACCATGCATATGTGGGTTGACATTGACTCTTACGATATATATCGTACGATATGTTTTATGACATAACTGAGGATAGCCATGCGACATCATCATTACGATCACCCTCATCATCGTGCTCACCGTCACCATTTCGACGGCGACCGCGAACCAGGTCATGACGGCCTTAATATGTTTGAGCGCCTCGCCCATCATCTGCGGCACCACGCCATGGGCCGCCATCACCGAGGCGGCCGCGATGGTGGCCCGTTCGGTGGTTTCGGATTTGGGCGCGGCGATGGCGAAGGCTTCCCACGTGGCCGCAAGTTCACGTCCGAAGACCTGCAACTGCTGCTGCTTGCCCTCTTGGCCGAAAAACCAGCCCACGGCTATGAGCTGATCAAGGCGTTGGAAGCACGCTCCAACGGCTTCTACACGCCGAGCCCCGGTATGGTGTACCCGGCGCTGACCTACCTTGAAGAACTGGGTCACGTATCCGTTACACTCGACGGCAATCGCAAGTGCTACGCTCTGGCGGAAGAAGGCCGTACCTACCTTGCCGAGAACCAGGCCCGCGTCGATGCCATGCTGGAGCGCCTTAGCCATATCGCGCAGAAGATGGATTCGGTACGCCGTGCCTTCTCGGGCGAAGCCAGCGCAGAAGACGCCGACGAAACCGGCCCGTGGCTGCCTGAACTCATGGAGGCGCGCCGCATGATCAAGTACGCCCTGTTCACGCGTAGCAATGCCTCAGCCGAAGAACAACGCCGTATTGCTGACATCCTGCAGCACGCCGCACGGCTGATTCTGGATAAGTAAACCATAAGCAAAAACACGGGCAGGGTCGCGCTTGATGCGAGCCTGCCGCTTTTTGGAGGTTTCCCCATGTATCAATTGAGCTCCAGTCGCGAGCGCAGCCTTTTATGGTTGCTCGCGGCCACCCAGTTCACACTCATCATGGACTTCATGGTCATGATGCCCCTTGGCCCGCAGATCATGCGTGCCTTTCAGATCGGCCCGGCCGAGTTTGCGACGGCCGTATCGGCCTATTCGATCTGCGCAGGCTTTTCGGGCCTGTTCGCCGCCACCTATATCGACCGGTTCGATCGTCGCAAGCTGATGCTGGTGATCTACAGCCTGTTCGGGCTATCCAATCTCGCGTGTGCTTTGGCGCCGAGCTTTCATATGCTGCTTGTCTCGCGCGCTTTTGCCGGCATCACGGGCGGGGTGATGGGCTCCATCGTTCTCTCCATCGTGGGTGACGTGATTCCGGTCAGCCGCCGAGGTGCAGCAACGGGCCTCGTGATGACTTCGTTCTCGGTTGCTGCGGTCGCCGGGGTGCCGGCTGGCATCGTATTGGGCGCGAATTTTGGCTGGTCGTCTGCGTTCTATCTGCTCGTCGTGTTCTCGGCCATTGTGCTGGGCCTGGCTTATTGGCTCGTCCCCTCGCTGCGCGAGCACCTGGGCAAGCGACCGGTGCCGCTCTCACGCGTCCTACCCAATCTGATCGAGCTAATCCTGGAGCCCGCGCATCTGCGTGCTTTCGTGCTCATCTTCATCATGCTCGTGTCGCAGATGATGATCATCCCCTTCATCTCGCCGGTTCTGGTCGCCAACTATGGCGTGCAGCCGCAGCAGATTTCGTGGATCTATATGGCGGGCGGCGCGGCTACCTTCTTTACCTCGCGTCGCGTCGGTGCGCTGGCCGATCGCTTTGGCAAGCATGTGGTCTTCCGCGTGTTCGGCCTCTTGTCGCTGGTACCGATCCTGTGCATCACCCATCTGCCCCACCTGCCGTTCTGGGGCTTGGTGATGTTCTTCCCTGTCTTCATGGTGATCGTGTCGGGCCGTATCGTTCCGCTGCAGGCGCTCATGACCACGGTGCCAGAACCCGCCCGCCGTGGTGCTTTCCTCAGCGTAAACAGCGCCATCATGTCGCTCGGCACCGGTACTGGCGCCTGGCTCGGCGGCTTGATGTTGTCGACGTCGGCCCAAGGCTATATCGAAGGCTACGGGTTGAACGGCTGGTGCGCAGCCGCACTGGTACTGGTGGCGGTTGCCTGGGTTAGCCAGGTGAAGAGTGCGCCTAACCCTGCACCCGCCACGGTATAACGCACAACGATACGCGGTACACAATGCAAAGCGCCGACCCATATGGGTTGGCGCTTTGCATCAATTGAATCAATGCGTCGCCGCAGCAAGCGGCACATTGGGGCCGGGCGGATTGTTCGCCCGCAAGAAGTCCACCACTGCTCGCAGCATCTGCAGGCGCGTTTCGCCACGTGATAGCCAATGATCCTCTTCATTCAGGGTCACGAATTCCACTTGTTTGTGCGCACGGCGCATCGCGTCCTGCATGGATTCGCTCTGCTCATAAGGCACAACGGTATCGTCTTTTCCATGTATCAGCAGCACCGGCCCCTGTATTGCATCTACATGCTTGATCGGTGAAATTTCGTCGAGTCGTGCATCGTCCGGGCCCGTAACGCCCATGAATCGGTCCCAATACCGTTGCGACGCATTGGGTTCATCAAGGTGGTTCCGATCAGTCCACTTCAGGAATTGCTTCAGGTCCGCAAGGCCAGAAACCGAAGCCGCGCATCGATAGACATCAGGCTGAAGCGCCATGCCGGCAAGTGCCGCGTACCCCCCATAACTCGCCCCGACAATGCACACGCGCGCAGGGTCGATCATGCCGGCTGCGCCAAGATATTTGACGCCATCGGATAGGTCTGTCTGCATTTTACGTCCGTACTCGCCATAACCCGCCCTGACGAAGGTAGGACTAACTGTCGACCCCCTGAAATTCGGCTGGAGCACCGCATAACCCTGCTCAGCAAGTGCCTGCGCCCACCAATCGAAATCGGCACTATCCCGCCCCTCGGGCCCACCATGTGGGAAGACGATCAGTGGGAGGCCTTTCCGATCTTGGCCATTTGGCAGCGTGAGATAGGCAGGAATCTGCAAACCATCAGATGCTGTGTAGGTAATGCGCTTTACAGGCAAGGGTTCGACCAGGCCGTCGTATACATCCCCGACCGGAATGGTACTGTGTGTCGAAAAATCGATGATTTGATAGAGCAATCCGTTGATCGGGCCATCTACCCGTACAACGATCTTCGCGAAATCAGCCGAAGCGGAAACAAACTGGACGTGATCGCCGCCAAATGCCTTGACGACCGCAGTCCATTTCTTCTGCATCTGAGCGTCGATAAATGCGTCTTGCACCGAATCGTCAACGTACCTTGTGCCGATCCATTGTTGGGAGACGTCATCGTGAATAGGGGATATATGGCCGTGCCCCGTTACTTCGACGGGCTCTATCGTGCCCCTCGCCAAAGAAATCCGCTTCCACACCCAACGGTCCTCTTCAGTCAGGCTGATAAGCAACGAATCTGGCGTCTCGCTCAAGCCAAGGAGCACAGGTGAACCAAACGCGCTTGTGCCGTCGGCAAGCGGCTTCAACCGCTCTTCTACACGCGTCTTGATCGCCCAGCGCATCGTTTTAGGATCGTAATTCTCCTCCAACACGATGTCGCCGGCCTGATCGACAATCCAGTTCTGGTAAGGGGCGTTGCCTAACCTGACAACCTCTTCGCCGCCCTGGGTCAGATTTGCCCTAATCAGCATGGGCTCTACCCGATCGTCGACGAAGGCGCCTCGCACGAACACGACTGTATTGCCATCAATATGCCGTACCATGACTTCGCCTTGAATCACGTTCATTGCACGCGGTTCTTCAAGGCGCACAGCGTTTGGAACCACACGCGTACGCTGGGTCTTGATATCGTAGGTCAACAATTGATACCACTCATGCGCTTGGCCTATGAGAAACCGTGGGAGCGCCGTCGTGGATACCACCAACAGCAGATGTTCATTGTCGGCCCAGCTCAATGTCCGCAGCTTGTTAGAGCCAATATCCACGCGATCAACGGTATCTTTATTGGACAAGGACCGAACAATGAGCAGATGCTGCTTCTCTGCATTCCTGACGTAGGCGATGCGCGAGCCATCCGGCGAGATCTTGGCGGACTCAATCGTCGGTAATCGCCCATAAACCTCAAGCGGCACAGGCTGGCGCATATCCTGTGTATCGGCAGCATTTGCTGGCGTAATGCCAAGAAGCAGGATCGCTGCACAGATCAAACGCGACATATTGAGGGAATGAGGCCGTTGCCGACTTTGGGCCATCCATTTGATTGCTTGGACAGCGCGGACAGTAGCCAGCCCGCAGGGCAGTTGGAATAAAGAGAACGAAAACATGATGACAAGTCGGAATCGGCCAAAAAGGGCAGTAGGTGATCACCCCGCCCGCAAGATCGGGTGCTGTGCGGCCCGGCGCAGGTCAAATGACCCAAGCTGGCATACGCACAAGTACAAATACGCCAGCCAAGGCTGTCGCTTACACCTATACACAACTAAAAACGATACGAAACATACATGCCGAATCTGAAAATGCCAAGAGCCAGGATAGTCCTGGCTCTTGGTTTTCATATGATGACGGCTTCCAGCCTACCGCGTCATCATTGCTGAGACGTCAAGCGAGCCGAATCACCCCCGCTTCGGACTATCCAACCCCCGCACCACTGCTGGACGGCTTAGGAAAGCATCCAGTACGCGGGTCACATGAGGGAAGTCTTGAATCTGCACCAGGTCGCCGGCTTCATAAAAGCCGATGAGATTACGCACCCAAGGGAAGGTTGCGATGTCGGCGATCGTGTATTCGTCGCCCATGATCCACTTGCGGCCAGCCAGGCGGCTATTCAGTACGCCAAGCAGGCGCTTCGATTCGTCGAGATAGCGCTGCAATGGGCGTTTGTCTTCGTACGCCTTGCCGGCAAATTTATGGAAGAAGCCAACCTGACCAAACATGGGGCCGATGCCACCCATCTGGAACATCACCCACTGGATCGTTTCGTAGCGTGCGGCTGCGTCCTTTGGCAGCAACTGACCTGTCTTTTCAGCCAGGTAGATCAGGATGGCGCCGGATTCGAACAACCCTAGCGGCTTGCCGTCTGGCCCATTGGGATCGAGGATGGCGGGAATCTTGTTGTTCGGGTTGAGCGAGAGGAACTCGGGCGAGAGTTGATCGTTCCTGCCGAAATCGACGAGGTGCGGCTCATAGGGCAATCCGATCTCTTCCAGCATGATCGACGCTTTCACGCCGTTCGGTGTGGTCAGCGAATACAGCTGCAGGCGCTCGGGGTGTTGGGCGGGCCACTTCTGCGTGATCGGGAAGGCGGAGAGATCAGTCATGACATTCCTTAATTGTATGGAGATAAGAGCCGGGTCAGCGATGGACAGGTTTCTGGCCGGAACGTTCGCTGGCTGCGTTCGAAGGGAGTGCGGAAATCAATTGCCCAAGCCGGCGCAAAGCGTGGTCGACCTCTCGCGTATAGAGGCCACCGCAGCTTAGGCGGATGAAATGATCGAAGCGTCGCGAATTGGAGCACATCAGGCCCGGCACGATGCGGATGCCATCATGCAAGGCAGCGTGAAAAAGCGCCTCGGACGAGCGCCGCTCGGGCAGCTCGATCCACATGGCCATGCCGCCCTCGGGCACGCTGAGCCGGGTGCCTTGCGGGAAATAGGTGGCAACGGCCTCCGCCACGCTTTCGCGCTGCGTTTGCAGATGTGCGCGTAGTCGGCGCAGGTGCCGGTCGTAGGCGCTCGAGGCCATGAAGTCCGCGGCTGCCAGCTGCAGCAAGGCATCGTTGTAGCGCGATTGCGCGTACTTGAGCATATTGATGCGTGCATGCCATTTGCCGGGCGCCATCCAGCCCAGGCGCATACCGGGCGCCAAAATCTTGTGCAGCGAGGCGCAGTGAATCACATTGCCGGTGCGGTCCCAGGCTTTGAGTGCTGCGGGTATGGCCTCACCGTTGCCGGTCGCAGCATAGGTATCGTCTTCAATCAGTGCGATCTGCCTTGCCTCGCACCATTCGACCAACTGTGCCTTGTGGCTGTCGGGCATCACGCTGCACAGCGGGTTTTGGAAATTCGGCACCACCACCACGGCCTTGATGTTGCCATAAGCCTGTGCGGCCAATTCCAGCGCTTCAAGCGAGATACCGGTCTGCGGACTGTTGGGGATCTCAAGCGCACGCAGCCCGAGACTTTCGAGGATCTGCAGCAAACCAAAGAAAGTGGGCGACTCGACCGCAACCGTATCGCCCGGCTGTGTCACTGCGCGCAAGGCAAGGTTCAACGCCTCGATGCAGCCGTGCGTGACGATGATGTCATCCGCCGCGAGATTCATGCGCGAGACCAAGGCTCGCTTGGCCAGTACATTGCGAAACTGTGGTTCGCCTGTGCGGGGCACCGTTTTGCTGAATAGATCTGGGTTCTGCCGCAATGCACGCATTGCCGCGGTACGGAGTGCTTCGGCCGGGTAGAGCTCGGGTGCGCCACAGGCGCCGGCGAAATTCGTTTCAGTTTCGACCTGTTTCGGACTGGAGATGAAATGCGATACCCGCTCGTGCACCCCCACATACTGCGCGGGGTCGGGCAAGGCAGGGCCTGGTTCGTTGGCCGGTGTCAGGGCAAGCAAGGCACGCGGCCGCACAAAGTAGCCCGCACGCGGGCGTGCCTCCAGCGCGCCTTCGCTCTCCAGGTGGCGGCAAATCTGCAGCGCAGTCGAGAGGCTTACATCGTGCCGCTGCATCAGCGTGCGGATCGAGGGCATTCGCTCGCCCGGCACCAGCGTGCCGGCGTCGATGGCCTCACGGTAATGCGCAGCCAGTTGGCGGTAGAGCGGTAGTTTATGCATGACCCATTATTGGGTGGGCTGTGCAGTCATAACAGATACAGAATGCCGGATTTGTTACCGAAACAGATGCCTGTTTTGATCGCTGCTATGGCCTGACATTCTACAACGTGTGCCTAACCGCGACGGCCCGTGCACCATAAGCTGAGCACTCGGATTTACCTAGCGGAGCACAGCAATGCGAACCTCTGTTTCGGGTGCAAACACCCTGGTTTCAGCCGCCGGCAGCACGCAACAGTTCCACGCTTGCTTGGGCGACGTGGTGGTGGTCGAAGCGGGCCGCGTTGTACTCGAAGAAGCCCCCAGCTGGCTGGCCGACACGGTCTATCGCACCCCTATCACGCTGGCCGAAGGCGAAGCCCATCAGATCGCCCGGACCGGCTGGGTCACCCTGTATGCCCACGCCGCAGCCCGGTTGCAGCGCTATCCCGCCGCTGGCAAGCCGGCGCGCGAAACAACCTTCCTCTCTACCTGGCGCCACCGGGTGGCCCGGCTGATGTTCTCTTCTTTTCAACTCCACGACTGAGCCCACACCATGAGCGATCTCGCCATCACCTTTCAGGATATCCAAGCCGCGCATGCCCGCATTGGTGCAGTTGCACATGAAACGCCCGTCATGACCTCGACCACCGCCGACCAGATGACGGGTGCACAGCTGTTTTTCAAATGCGAAAACCTGCAGCGTTCAGGCGCATTCAAGATACGCGGCGCGTATAACGCCATCGCCCAGTTCACCGCCGCGCAGCGTGCAGCAGGCGTAATGACCTTCTCGTCGGGCAATCACGGGCAAGCGATTGCGCTTGCCGCGCGTATGCAGGGCGTACCCGCAGTCGTCTATATGCCCCAGGATGCGCCCGAGATGAAGATCGCCGCCACTCGGGGCTACGGGGCCGAGATACGCTTGTACGACCGTTACCAGACCGACCCGAATGCGCTGGTTCAACCGGCGGCAGACGCCAGCGGCATGACCTTCATCCCGCCTTTCGACCACCCACACGTGATGGCGGGCCAAGGTACCGTTGCAAAGGAACTGATCGAAACCGTGGGCGCGCTGGATATCTTGGTGGCGCCAACCGGGGGCGGTGGTCTGTTATCGGGTACTGCAATCGCCACCGCCGCGTTGCGGCCGGATTGCGAGGTCTACGGCGTTGAGCCCGACAGCGCCAACGACGCGCAGCAAAGCCTGCGCAGCGGTCACATCGTGCGAAGCCCCGTCATGTCGACCAGCATCGCCGATGCTGCTCGCACCCCGTCACTCGGCCAATATACGTTTCCGGTGATCCACCGCCATGTGCGCGACATTGTCACCGTAAGCGACGCGGAGCTGGTGGCAACGATGGCTTTCTTCGCCAGCCGCATGAAACTTATCGTCGAGCCCACCGGCTGCCTGGCGGCAGCGGCCGTGCTGCATAATAAGCTCGACGTACGCGGCGTGCGCGTTGGCATCATCGTATCGGGCGGCAATGTCGATTTATCCCAATTCGCAAAGTTGACCGCTTCGGCCTAAGCCGTAAAGGGCGCGCGGAGTGCGTTCAGCTCCCCGCCCCTTCCGCCATGATCTTGTCGTACAAGCCAGACGCCTTGATCTTCTTCAACCCCGCATCAAAGCGATCGGCATGGCGGCTTGCATTGGGTGATGCCTTTGAGAACAGCACGAAGTAGTCGTTGACCTGCGCAGGCTTCGGGTGATGCGTAAAGCGCTGCGCGTCATCGTGCGAAAACATTTTGTTGATGAGGGTGTAGCCCACGGTCTTCGAGGTTTGATACACGTCGATCCGACCCACCAGCATCTTCTGGAAATTCAGCTCTTCGGACGCAACCGGGTCGGCAGGTATGCCCAGTTGCCGGTATACGCCCTCGTCCAGATAGCCGATGGTTACGCCGACCTTGTATTTTTTCAGGTCATCCAGCGTGTTCCAGTCGAATGCCTTGCTCTTGAGATGGAAAAAGACCCCCTCTTCCCGCATCAAGGGCAGCTTGTTCAGCACGAAGCGCTGTTCGCGCTCCGGGGTCCGGGTCCAGGGAAACGTGCCGTCGTACTGGCCGCTGGCGGTGAGCTCATAGCTACGCTTCCAGGGAAAATAGCTGTACTGGACCGACAGCCCCTCAGCCTTGAATGCCTCGGTGACCACCTTTTCCAACAGCTTGCCCTTGGCATTGGATTGCGAAGTGTAAGGCTCCCAATCGCCAATCGCCAGCCGGACAACATCGTCCGCCCGGGTTATGCTGGCCCACAAAGTGACCAGCATCGATACCGCGATCAGGGCACGGCGCATAGGGACCTTCCTTGGCGGCAAAGCATACGGAAATGACGAGATCAACATGGAACTTATAGCAACGCTGGAATCGCCTGTCGCATCACATCGATGAATTTACGCAATTTGGCCGGATAGTAGCGCGCGTACGGATACACCAGGTACATCGGCAGCGATGGCGCATACCAATCAGGCAAGAGCCTGATCAACGTACCCGCAGCGATATCTTCGTTGAACAGCCAAGCCGACCCCACACACGCACCGAGCCCGTTGACCGCCGCATTGCGTAGCGCATAGAGATTGGTGGTGCTGACGCGCGGGCGGATCGGTACGATGCGGGTCTCTTCGGTCTGCCGGTGTGTGAGCTGCACTTCGCCACGGTAATAGGTGCGCAAGGCCAACCAGGGCCAATTTTGCAGCGCTTCGGGGGTCTTGGGCATACCCAGGCGCGCTACCAATTCGGGCGCAGCCGTGATGGCGCGCGTGACATCGGCGAGCTTGATCGCGACCACGCCCGGGTCGCGTACTTCGCCAACCAGGAGCGCGCAGTCGATGCCCTCGGCGATGAAATCCGGCATGCGGTCTTGCAGGTTCCACTCTACGTTGACCTTGGGGTTGTCATTCAGAAACCGCGTCAAGGGCTCGACCAGCAGCCGCTGACCAAACGCATGCGGCACAAACACACGCAAGGTGCCGTCGGCCACCTCGGCCGTGCCTTTCAAATCCGACTCGAACGCGCCCCAGCCTTCGAGCAGCGCCTTGGCCCGCTCGAAACAGCGCTCACCGTCCTCCGTCAGGGCCATCGCATGGGTCGAGCGGCGCAGCAGCCGCACCCCCAGCATGCGCTCCAAGAGCTGCAAACGCCGGCTGATGGTCGGTTGCGTCACGGCCAGCTGGATGGCTGCGGCCGACAGGCTGCCGCACTCGACAATGCGCACAAAAGTCTGCAAGAGGTCGAGTCGGTCGGCCGAGGCCGGCAGCGCATCGGCGAGCGATGGCTTGGTCAGAGGCGCAGCGGAGCGCTTGAGTGTCTTCATACCTACTACGTATAACCGTTCTTCATGGCGTTCGTCTACCGCCCTCGCGGCATGCAGCGCACACTTCGCCGCAATTCTGTATAGGAGCCTTACCATGACCGCCGTTTCCACCACCGCCCCAGGCCAAGTCGTATCCGACCCTGGCAGCAGCTTGACCAGCGGACTCATCATGCTGCTGGCCGTCGGCACAGGCTTGGCCGTCGCGTCGATCTACTACAGCCAGCCGATGTTGAGCGTGATCGCCGCCCAGCTTGGCGCCAGCCACACGGCGATTGGCCTCGTCCCTACCCTCACGCAGCTGGGCTACGCATTCGGTATCTTGCTGCTCGCGCCCTTAGGCGATAAATACGACCGTAAGCGCATCATGCTGATCAAGGCCGTCGTGCTTTGCCTGGCGCTGCTGGCGGCAGGCGCAGCGCCCGGCATCGGCGTGCTGCTTGCCGCCAGCCTCGTCATCGGCCTATCGGCCACCATGACGCAAGACATCGTGCCTGCCGCTGCCACACTGGCGCCAGAAATCCACCGCGGTCAGGTCGTTGGCAAGGTGATGACAGGCTTGCTGCTAGGCATCCTGCTCTCGCGCGTGGTCAGCGGCTTTGTGGCCGAGCATTTTGGCTGGCGCATCATGTTCTTTGGCGCCGCCATCAGCGTGGCCGGCATCGGCTTTGCCATCAACCGGGGCTTGCCGCGCTTCACGCCGACCACGCAGATGCCGGTCGGTGCGCTGCTCGCCTCTCTCTTGAAGCTCTGGCAGAAGTACGCCGTGCTCCGCCGCGCAGCCCTTGCGCAAGGCTTGCTGTCGGTCGGCTTCAGTGCCTTTTGGTCCACGCTCGCGGTGATGCTGCATGGGGCGCCTTTTCACCTGGGTAGCACGGTTGCCGGTGCGTTTGGCCTCGCAGGCGCGGCAGGGGCGCTCGGTGCGCCGCTCGCAGGCATGGTTGCCGATAAGCACGGCCCTGAACGCGTCACCCGGCTTGGCGCCATCCTGGCCGCCGTCTCCTTCGCTGCGATGCTGGTTACACCGTGGCTCAGCCCCAGTGCCAGCCTGGTGTTGATTGCACTCAGCGCCATTGGTTTCGACCTGGGCGTACAGGTCAGCCTTGTCGCCCACCAGACCATCGTCTATGGCATCGAGCCCGCCGCACGTAGCCGACTGAACACGGTGCTGATTACCAGCATGTTCATCGGCATGTCGACCGGTGCGGCGCTGGGGGCGGTGCTGCTGGCTCACGGTGGCTGGGTTGCCGTCTCCGCCCTGGCCATGCTGGCCTCGCTCGGCGCGCTGGCCGTGCGCATGTGGCCGGCCCGCGGCTGAATCGCCTCGCTATCCGCATCGTCTTCTCTACAATGAATTTGCGCACCTTGTCGGCACAGGGTGCGCAAACTTGCCGTCGCAATCGGCCTATTCATTGGGAAGACCGTCATGAAGTTACGCAATCGAATCTGGGCCGTCATCTCGGCATCGGTGCTGGGCCTGTTGGTCTTGGGCGCCTTCGGCTTGGCCACTTTGCATCAATCGATGATGAACGAGCGGCGCGAGGAGATTTTGAAGATCTTGACCCTGGGCCGCAGCATGGTGGCGCACTTTCAGCAAATGGAAGCCAGCGGCGCCTTGAGCCATGACGAAGCGCAGGCCCGCGCGAAAGAGAGCCTGAAGGGCCTGCGGCAAGGCGACGATTACTTACTCGCCCGCACCACCGATAACATCTTGCTGGTGCATGCCGATGAGAGCCGCGTGGGCAAAGTCGATCTCGGTGCCAAGACATCGGACGGCCGGACGACCTCGCAAGTCTACGCGGACGAGTTGACCAAGAGCGAAACCACCCTGATGACGGTCTACGCGCCGCGCCCGGGCGACCCGACCAAGAAGCCCTTGCCTAAGATCCTTGGCGCGATCCGGTTTACACCGTGGAACTGGGTGATCGGCGTCGGTTTCTTTATCGACGATATCGAAGCGCAATTCTGGCAATACGCCATCCAATACATCCTGATCGCCATCGTGGTACTTATTCTGGTCAGTGGCATTGCGCTTTATATGGCGCGCCGTATCTTGCAGGAACTCGGTGGCGAGCCCCAATACGCCGCGACGATTGCGGAATCCATCGCTGCCGGCGACCTGACGCAGGATATCCAGGTGCAGGGCCCACAGCAGAGCCTGATGTCGTCTATTCGCCGCATGCAGCACGGCCTACGCGACATCGTGGCGGAATTCAATTCGGCGGCTGCCATCCTCATGCAATCGTCCGCCCAGTTTGCTCAGCAGATGGAGCAGATCTTGCAAGCCTCGCACGCCTCGGCCGAGGCGACCGCCGCCACTGCATCGGCCGTGGAACAGATGGCCGTGAGCATCGACCACGTGACCGGCAATGCACGCGAGACGGAGCAGATTTCGAAGCGCTCATCGGCACTGGCCGAAGAAGGCGCGGCACTGGTGGGCCAGGTTGCGGCTGAGAGTAAGACCACGGCAGCGGACGTAACCGCTGCGGCAGACTTGGTGCGCGGCCTGGTAGATAGCTCAAAGCGAATCGACAGTGTGGCCGGGTCGATCAAGGACATTGCCGACCAGACCAATCTCTTGGCACTGAATGCCGCCATCGAAGCCGCACGTGCAGGCGAGCAAGGTCGCGGCTTTGCCGTGGTGGCG
>Ga0213872_10000322_pt1 | contig 40811 bp, 37 predicted proteins | sample VelepicomBERX_R2_FD_160071 | JGI IMG/M metagenome (GOLD analysis project Ga0213872, IMG submission 160071) | Rhizosphere microbial communities from Vellozia epidendroides in rupestrian grasslands, the National Park of Serra do Cipo, Brazil - RX_R2 | ecosystem: Host-associated > Plants > Roots >... | reverse complement strand
AGCCATATTCCGTCTTGCGGAAATCGAAGGTGAAGGCGTCGAACGGCTTTTCGGTGCCCAGCCAGAGATAGCGGTTGGGGCGGGTCACCAGATCGGGCTGAAACACTTCCGGATAGCGGTTGCGGATGCGCGAATTGACCCCGTCGGCGGCGATGATCAGATCTGCCTCGGGGAATTCCAGATCGCTGGTCACGTCGGTTTCGAACACCAGCTCGACACCCAAGGCCTCGCAACGCGCCTGCAGAATATTCAGCAGCTTCTTGCGGCCGATGCCGACGAAGCCATGGCCCGAGGTGCGCTGGCGGGTGCCTTTGAACCAGACCTCGATATCGTCCCAGTGATTGAAGGCGTCCTCGATCTCGGCGGCGGTCTCGGGATCCCACACCCGCATCGCACTCATGGTGGCGTCGGAAAACACCACGCCCCAGCCGAACGTGTCATAGGCCCGGTTGCGCTCGACCACGCTGATCTGATGCTCGGGATGCAGCTTCTTCATGAGCAGCGCGAAATAGAGGCCGGCCGGCCCGCCGCCAATACAGACTATCCGCATATCCGCTCACCTATTCGTTAGACAGACAAATGCTGTTTCAATGCTCCCAGTCCCGACAGCAATTCCGCCTTTGCTTCAGCGGACAGCCCTTCGAGGAGGCCGATCACCCAGACTTCATGTTCCCGTGCAATGGCGAGGAATTTCTCGCGCCCCGCTCCGGTCAGGCTGATGATGGTGGTGCGCCGGTCGGAAGGATGGGGCGTGCGCTGCAAAAGCCCATCCTCGGCCAGACGGTCGACCAGGCTGGTGGTGGCGCCGTTCGACACCATCATCTGCCGCGACAGTTCGGTCATGGTCAGCCCGTTCGGCGCCCGCTCCAGCTGGGACAGCAGATCGAAGCGCGCCAGCGACATGCCGAATTCCGCGGTCAGCCGGCTTTGCAGCTGCTGCTCGATGCGGCTGGTGCAATAGAGCAGGCGCAGCCAGAGGCGGATATCGGCATGATCGCGGGTTTGAGTCATAGGGAAGCTCTACCATATATAGTTCAATATTAAAATATATATGTTGAAAATACTCTCGTTCCTCCGCATGCTGAAATCAGGGTCGATGGGAGTTATTGGGATGCTACCCACTGCGCATGTGGACAGTTTCGCCCGGGACAATCTACCGCCTGCCGAATTGCAGCCGGAATTTCTGCTGAATGGGTTCCAATATCCGGATCGGCTGAACGCCGCCGTCGAACTGACCGACCGCATGGTGGAGAAGGGCTTCGGTGATCATTCGGCGCTGATCGGCAATGGGCGGCAGCGCACTTACAAGGAACTGGCCGATTGGACCAACCGGCTGGCCCGGGCGCTGGTCGAGGATTTTGGACTACGTCCAGGCAATCGCGTGCTGATCCGTTCGGCCAATAATCCGGCCATGGTCGCCTGCTGGCTGGCCGCCACCAAGGCCGGCGCGGTGGTGGTCAACACCATGCCGATGCTGCGCGCCGGCGAATTGGCCCAGATCGTCGACAAGGCCGAGATCGGGCTCGCTCTCTGCGATACCCGTCTGATGGAAGAGCTGGTGGCCTGCGCCGCCAATTCCAAATACCTGAAAAAGGTGATCGGCTTCGACGGCACCGCCAATCATGATTCCGAGCTCGACCGCGCCGCCTTGCAAAAGCCGGTGACTTTCGCCGCCATCGACACTGCCAGCGACGATGTCGCTTTGCTCGGCTTCACCTCCGGCTCGACCGGCAAGCCCAAGGCGACCATGCATTATCACCGCGATCTGCTGATCATCGCCGACGCCTATGCCAAGGAAGTGTTGCAGGTGACGCCGGACGACGTCTTCGTCGGCTCACCGCCGCTCGCCTTCACTTTCGGCTTGGGCGGCCTCGCCATCTTTCCCTTGCGCTTCGGCGCCACCGCGACGCTGCTGGAACATGCCTCGCCCAGGAACATGATCAAGATCATCGAGACCTATAGGGCGACCATCTGCTTCACCGCCCCGACCGCCTATATCGCCATGATGGATTCCACCGAGGATAGCGGGCACGCGCTTTCCAGCCTGCGCATCGCCGTCTCCGCCGGCGAAACCCTCCCGGCGCCGGTCTTCGAACGATGGATGGCCAAGACCGGAAAGCCGATCCTCGACGGGATCGGCGCCACCGAGATGTTGCATATCTTCATTTCCAACCGAGTAGACGATCTGCGGCCCGGCTCGACGGGACGGCCCTTGTCGGGCTATCAGGTCCGCATCGTCGACGAGAACATGCGGGATCTGCCCGACGGCACGGTGGGCCGCCTGGCGGTGAAGGGACCGGTCGGCTGCCGCTATCTGGCCGATACCGAGCGGCAGGCGGCTTATGTGCGGGACGGCTGGAACCTGACGGGCGACAGCTTCATCCGCGATGCCGACGGGCATTTGAATTTCGCCGCGCGCTCGGACGATATGATCATCTCGTCGGGCTATAATATCGCAGGCCCCGAAGTCGAGGCGGCGCTGCTGACCCACCCGGATGTGGCCGAATGCGCGGTGATCGGCGTGCCCGACGCATCGCGAGGCCACATTGTCGAGGCGCATATCGTGTTGGCCGAGGGGGTGGAGCCCAGCGCCGAGGAGGCGAAGAGGCTGCAGGACCACGTGAAATCGGTGATCGCGCCCTACAAATATCCGCGCTCGGTCAAATTCGCCACCGAGTTGCCGAAAACCCCGACCGGCAAGCTGCAACGCTCGGTACTACGGGAAAGGGCCCGTCTCAGCTGAGCAATTCCGCGATCATCGCCGAATTGGGATCGGCCAGCGCGTCGATCACGTCGAAATGGTGCCGGCCGGGGACGATGACTTGCCCGACGCCCCAGGCTTCGGCGAGAAGGGCGGTCTGGCGCAGGAGCTCCGGGCGTTCCTTGGCGCCGACCCAGGCGGTGACGGTTATGTCTTGATGCCGCTTCAGCAAGGCGGGGCTCTCCGCCGCCGCTTCGGCCTCGTCGAGCCGCAACGGCATCGAGGTTTTCATCAGCGGCCGCAGATCATGCAGCCCGCTGATCGAGAGAGTCCTGGCAATACGGCCGGGCAGGGGCGAATCCGCGCAGGACATCCGCGTCACCAGATGGCCGCCGGCGGAGTGGCCGGTCAGACGAACCTCGCCCGGAACGGCTTCGGCGATGGAGGTCACCGCTTGGCCGATTTGGCGGACGATCTCGGTGAGTCTCGCTTCAGGGGCGAGCGTGTAGCTCGGCATGGCGACCGCCCAGCCACGAGCCAACGGACCGGCGGCCAGATGCGACCAGCTCGATTTGTCGAACAGATGCCAGTAGCCGCCATGGACGAAGACCACGGTGCCGCATGGTGTTCCTTCCGGCAGAAACAGGTCGTAGCGTTCGCGCTCGCTCGGGCCGTAAGATCGGTCGAGTTGGGTTTTCGCCGTGGCGCGAAACCTGCTCGCGGCTTCGGCCCAGCGGGCGGTGTAGCTGTCCCCGTCGGGGATGTAAGCGCTGTTGCTGTAAGCGTCGTCCCAGTCCATGCGCCGATCATAGTTCAGGGTTAAAATATTTCATATTGAAAGTGTTCGCGAAAATCCCCAGGATCGTGCCATGACCGATTTCGCCAAGACCCGAGCCCAGTTCCGCTTGCCGGACGGTGTGATCTATCTCGACGGCAATTCCCTCGGGCCGCTGCCGATCGCCGCCGAGGCGCGGGTGGCGCGCACCATTTCCGAGGAATGGGGCAAGGAACTGATCCGCGGCTGGAATAGCGCCGGCTGGATGAATTGGCCGCGTTCGATCGGCGACCGTATCGCCCGCCTGATCGGCGCGCCCGCCGGTAGCGTGGTAATGGGCGATACGCTGTCCATCAAGGTGTTTCAGGCCGTAGCCGCCGCCGCCGCCTTGCGGCCCGAGCGGCGGGTCATCCTGTCCGATTCCGGCAATTTCCCCTCCGATCTCTACATCGCCGAAGGTCTGGTGACCGCGCTGGGACGCGGCTACCGGCTGAAAGTGGTGGAGCCGGAGGCTGTGGAAAGCGCCATCGACGAGACTGTCGCCGTGACGATGCTGACCCAGGTCGATTACCGCACCGGGCGGATGCATGACATGGCGGCGCTGACGAAGCGTGCCCACGCGGCCGGCGCGGTGACGGTGTGGGATCTGGCCCATTCGGCCGGCGCGCTGCCGGTCGATCTGGCGGGATGCGGCGCCGATTTCGCGGTGGGCTGCACCTACAAATATCTCAATGGCGGTCCCGGCGCCCCGGCCTTCATCTATATCGCGCCGCCGCTCGCCGGCATCGCCCAGCCGATCCTGTCCGGCTGGCTGGGGCATGAGGCGCCTTTCGCCTTCGATCTCGATTACCGCGCCGGTCCGGGCATCGAGCGGATGCGGGTCGGCACGCCGCCTATCCTCGCTTTGGCCGCGCTCGACGCCGCGCTCGACGTGTGGGACGCGGTCGAGATGGGGGATGTGCGCCGCCAGTCGATCCTTCTCTCCGAGCGGTTCATCAAGGAAGTCGAGACCCGCTGCCGGTCTTTGACCTTGGCCAGCCCCCGCGATCCGCTGGCGCGGGGAAGCCAGGTCAGCTTCCGTCATCCGCATGGCTATGCGGTGATGCAGGCGCTGATCGACCAGGGCGTGATCGGCGATTTCCGTGCCCCCGATTGTTTGCGCTTCGGCTTCACCCCGCTTTATATCGGCGAGGCCGAGGTGCTGGGGGCCGTGGCCATTCTCGAGCGGATCCTGGCCGAAGGCTCCTGGGATCAGCCCCGTTTTCACCAGAAGGCTGCCGTGACATGAGCGACCCCTACGATCCCGCCCGCGAAGGGGCGCAGATGTCTTTCGACGGACGCATGTCCTATGGCGACTATCTGAAGCTCGACGCCATCCTGGGCGCCCAAGCTCCGTTGTCCACCGCCCATGACGAGATGCTGTTCATCGTCCAGCATCAGACTTCCGAACTCTGGATGCGGCTCGCCGTCTATGAGTTGACCGCCGCGCGCGCCGCAGTTCGCGACAACCATCCGTCGCAGGCCTTCAAGATGCTGGCTCGGGTTTCGCGCATCTTCGAGCAGCTCAATTCCGCCTGGGACGTGCTCAGGACCATGACGCCCTCGGAATATACCCGCTTTCGCGATTCGCTTGGCCAGTCCTCGGGCTTCCAATCCTACCAGTATCGCCAGATCGAGTTTCTGCTGGGGAACCGCAACAGCGCCATGCTGAAGCCGCACGTCCATCGCCCCGATCTGCTGGCGATGCTGGAAAACGAACTGAAGGTGCCCTCTCTCTATGACGAGGCGCTGCGGCTGGTGGCGCGCCAAGGCGTCGCCATTCCCGAAGAGGTGCTGAAACGCGATGTCGGTGTCCCCCATAAATCGCATGAGGGGGTGATCGCCGCCTGGGTCGAAATCTACCGCGACCCCGAGCGCTATTGGCTGCTCTATGAGCTGGCCGAGAAGCTGGTCGATCTCGAGGATTATTTCCGCCGCTGGCGCTTCAACCATGTCACCACGGTCGAACGGGTCATCGGCTTCAAGCGCGGCACGGGCGGCACCGGCGGCGTACCCTATCTCAAGCATATGCTCGACGTGGTTCTGTTCCCCGAGCTGTGGCAGATGCGCACGGTGCTTTAGGGACGATACCACAAGGTGGCCTGATCGAGCGGATCCTGTCCGTCGAGCAAAGGGTTGGGAATTTCGATCACCTGCCGTTCGGACAAATGGAGCGTGGCGATATCTTCGGCATAGCTCTTCAGGATCATCTTCTTCAACGTTCCGTCGGCTGCCATTTCGGTCAGGCCGGCTCGCACCCGTTCGGCGCGAGCCTGGCCTTCCTCGTCGTTGGAAAACCAGAAATAGACCGGCAAGGGATAGTGCAGCAGCAGATGCTTCTCTATCGCCAGCTCCGGCAGCTGCGACTTCATCCGATTGAAGTCGCGTATCACTTCGGAAGCACCGCGGCTGAAGGCGTCGAAGCGGGACGCCGCCAGCATGTGGAACAGCCCTTCGAAACTGTCGCCATCCACTACCGTCGCGCCTGCTGCCCGCATGATCCAGGCGTCGTCCCACCAGGGCATGAGGCCGAAGCGGATGGATTTGAGGTCCTCGATCGACCTGATCCGGTCGAAGTTTTGCTGATCTCCCTCCCGGATCAGCAACACCCGGTATCCCAGCAGGCCGGCATCGATCGGAATGCGGACCGGCAGCATGCGGCCGGCACGCTCGGCATTGCTGCCGAAGGGCGCCACCGTGATGACGGGGCGCTCATGCGTCAGTTCATATTCCTGGCGCTTCATCGGCATCGAGGGGAGAGCCACCAGGCGATAGTCGCCATGGCTCTTCCGGGTTCTTTCCAAGGCTGCCGCTAGCACCGCCCAGTGAAAGCGCTTGGCCAGACCGATCTCGTTCTGCCCCTCGCTATAGGTGAAGGTCATGGGCGTTTCGGCGGCGCGAGCGGATGACGGCAGGGCGAAATCGGCCAAACAAAGGGCGATGGCCAGATGTGCGCCTTTGCCGAAATCGCGACGGGAAAACGGCGTCATCGGCTGCCCTATTTGTTTTTCGCGACCAGGAGTTTCTGGGCCCAGCCCACCATGGCGGTTTTGTCGTTCTTGTGGATGGCCTGGATCATGCCTTCCGCCGCCTGCTGGAGCGGCGCCTTGCCCGAGGATCTGACCAGCAGTTCGAGGGCGGGGATCAGCTTGGAGAAATCATTGCTGCCCCCCGGACGCAGGGCCCAGGCCAGCTGCCCGAGGCTGCATTGCACCTGCGCGGCTTGCAGCTCCGAGGTGCCGGCCGAAGCGGCCTGCCGGAAACTCTCTTCGGTGGTGCCTGCCGCCAGCGGGTTCGGGGCTTCGATGATCAGCGGCTGATTGGCCCCTTCCCGCGGCGCCGTGCGCCGGTCGGGGCCGACATAGTCATGGGTGACGACGAAGGGTTTGCGCCCCGCGGCAAGGCGGTCGATCTTGGAGAAAAGGTCGGTGATCGAGACAGGCGCCAGGACGATCGCATCCGGCCCGCAATCGATCAACTCGCGCAGATGGAGTTCGGCTTGTTCGTGGGCCAGCATGATCACCAGCGGAAAAGGGTGGTCGTGCAAGGCCCCTTTCCGGATGTCGCGGACCAGCGGACCGGTCGCCTGCTCCGAGAGCGTGTCGTCCGCGACCAGCGTCGCGATGCTCTCCTCGTCCAGCACCTTGCGGAGACCATCCCAGTCCGTGGGTTGGAGGATATCCTCGGCGCCCTGGTGGCGGAAATGATCGGCCATGGCCCGCCGGACCATGGGGTTGGCGATGGCGAGGACGGTTTTCCCGAAGAAAAATCTGACTTCCTTGTTCATGGCCATTTCGCTTCCGGCGGGAGGGACATGAGGATGGCCTCGGTATTGCCATTGGTCTTCAAACCAAAAGTTGTGCCGCGGTCGTAGAGCAGGTTGAATTCGACATAGCGGCCGCGGCGCACCAGCTGGCGTTCGCGTTCTTCTTCGGTCCAGCCATAATTCATACGCCGGTCGACGATCGCGGGAAAGGCCTCAAGGAAGGCCAGCCCGACGTCGCGGGTGAAAGCGAAGTCGTCGGCCCAATTGCCGGTGTCGTGGCGGTCATAGAAAATACCGCCGACTCCGCGCGGTTCCTGACGGTGCGGCAGATAGAAATATTGGTCGCACCATTCCTTGAAGCGGGGATAGTAGGCGGGATCATGCCTGTCGCAGGCCGCCTTCAGCGAGGAATGGAAAAAATCCCGGTCTTCCGCCGTTTCGGCCGTTTCCAGCAGCATCGGCGTGAGGTCGGCGCCGCCGCCGAACCAGCCCTTCGAAGTGACGATATGGCGCGTGTTCATATGCACGGCCGGAACGCGGGGCGAGCGCATATGCGCCACCAGGCTGATGCCTGAGGCCCAGAACAGCCCGCCATTCTCCTCGGCGCCCGGAATCTGGGCGCGGAATTCGGGCGAGAAGCGCCCTTCGACGGTCGAGATGTTGACCCCCACCTTTTCGAAGACGCGGCCCTTCATCAGCGACATCTCGCCGCCATTGGTCAGCGGAGCGCCAGGTGCGGGATCCTGTACCGGACCGCCTTCCTCGGCGGGACGCGCCCAGCGCTTGCGCTCGAAGCGGCCCGGCGGAAGCCGGGCATGGACCGTGCCCTCCAACTGGTCTTCCAGAGCCTCGAAAGCCGCGCAGATCCGGTCGCGCAACTCGCGGAACCAGGCGGCAGCCTCGGCCTTGCCGATATTGGAGGCCGCGTCAAATGATGTCATGGTGCTATTCTTACCTTTTCTTCGCCGGATTCCCGATGCCTCAATTCTCCGACCTCGACCGTATGGCGTCCCTTGATTCTATGGAAGGGCTTATTGCCATCGAAAGCCGGGAACCGCCAAAACAATCTTTGCTGGCGCGCATTCCCGGCGGGGCTTTGATCGACGCCATCTATCCGGGCCTGCTGGTCGCCTTCACCATCGCGCTGGCGTCCACCTTCCTCGCCAGCCACTACAAGACGCCGGTCATGCTGTTCGGCCTGTTGTTCGGCATGGCCTTCCATTTCCTGCATGAGGATGGCCGCTGCGTCGCCGGCATCGAATTTTCGTCGCGCAGCGTGCTGCGATTCGGCGTGGCGCTGCTGGGAATGCGGGTCACCGCTTCGCAGATCGGCTCGCTGGGCGTGCTGCCGGTGGCGACGGTGGTGGCGGGCGTCGCCTCAACCATCCTCATCGGCGCGCTGCTGGCCCGCCGCCTGGGTCTGGGCAAGCTGTTCGGCGTGCTGTCCGGCGGCGCGGTGGCCATCTGCGGGGCCTCGGCGGCGCTGGCGATCGCTTCCGTGCTGCCCAAGCATGAGAAGAGCGAGCGCGACACCATCCTGACCGTCGTCACCGTGACCGCCTTGTCCACCCTGGCGATGATCTTCTATCCGATCCTGGTCAAGGCGATCGGCTTCGACAATGTCCATGCCGGCATTTTCCTCGGCGGGACCATTCACGATGTGGCGCAGGTGATCGGGGCCGGAGGCACTATCTCGGACGAGACCCGGGACATCGCCACCTATGTCAAATTGCTGCGGGTCGCCATGCTTCTGCCGGTGGTTTCGCTCATCGCTTCGGTGGCCCATGGGGAGGGCAGGGCCAAGGGACCCAAGGTGCCGACCTTCCTGATCGGCTTCGCCCTGCTGGTCGCCCTCAACAGCACCGGGCTGGTGCCCGGTTTCGTCGTCGCGGCGATCGGCCAGCTCTCGACCTGGTGCCTGGTGACCGCGATCGCCGCGCTCGGCATGAAGACCTCGTTCAAGAGCCTGATCGTGGTCGGGTGGCGGCCCGTCGGGCTGATGGTGATCGAGACGGCCTGGATCCTTGTCCTGGTGCTGCTTTCGGTCCGTTATCTGGCTTAGGGCGCGTCATGAAGCTGAATCGCCGCCATTTCACCTGCGTCGGCCGAACTTCGCGATCGGGATACCAGGGCTTTTTACAATACTCTGTAACAGTCCTGTAATTCTTGGGTTGCGTCAGTGGATCAAAGTCGGCCGTCTACCCGGGTGGGGTGTCCGAAGGGAACGTGTCGATGGGAATAGTATTTGCCGGTCGGGTGATTTTCGACCATCTGGAAAAGACCGCCGGACAGGCCCTCAATGCTTGGCTTCGCACCGAGCTGGGAATTTCCGCCGTAACAGAGCCGCTGATCGGCACTCAGCGCGAGCTGATCAAGCTGTGGGGCGGCGATTACAGCATGATCTTCGGCCATGTGCAGTTCGACGGCACCGGTTTAGACCCCCGCTATCAGTATGTCACTCTGCTGCGCGACCCGATCGAGCGGGCTTTGTCGCAGATGTTCTACGTGTTGAATAATCATGCCCCCGATTCGATCCCCGAATGGCGCGCCTACGAAAAGTTCCTCAATTCCGACGGCGACATCGTCGAGTTTCCGGTGCTCTACAAGATGGCGAACTATTATGTCGACCATTTCGCCTCGGTCGAGAGCCGGCTGCACCGCCCGGCCATCGCCAAGCTGGCTGACGCCCAAAACGCCCTCGAACGCTACGCGGTGTGGGGCTTCTATGAAAGGCTGGCGGATTTCATGGGCGACCTGTCGCGTCTGCTCGGCGTTACGGCGCCGAAGAGCCTGAACCCGATCAATGTGACGGTGAAGAAGCCACTCGCTGCCGAGGTCTCGCCCAAGCTGCTGGCCCGCCTCGAAGAGCTGAATGCGCTAGACCTCACCTTCTATCGGGTGGCGCAGGACCGCTACGCCGCCGGCCGCTGCAAGGCTCCCACGGCACCGCACCCTGCTTCCGGTGGCTGGAACCAGTATGAATATCGTGGCGCCGGTATCGCGCAGGGGGCCGATCTGAAGCTGGTTTCGGTCACCACCGACCGTCCCAGCGGGATCGTCCTGGCTGGCGGCGAGATCGCTTTCCGTCTCGAGATCGAGCTGACGCGTCCGCTGTCCGAGATGATCGCCGGCATCCATATCCACAATGAAGAAGGCTGGCTGGCTTTCGGTACCAACAGCGCGATGCTGAGCAAGCCCCTGCGCGCCTTGCCGGCCGGACGCCATTCGCTGGAATTCCGCGTCGCCGCCAGCCTGCCGGAAGGGCGCTACCGTGTCGGTTTCGCCTTTCTTGAACCGGCCGCGGACGGGATGCGAACGCTGGCCTGGTGCGATCGGGTGACAACTTTCCAGACCCGCATCGTCCGCAATGTGCCGTCGGTCGGCTCCTGCAACCTGGCGGGCCGTTTGGAACATCGCAGCGCCGTAGAAGCCCCGGCGCTCACCGATATGGAACCGAGGCGCGGCCTGCTCGACCGCCTCCGCGAATCGGTGGCTCACTCTTCGATGCGTGCCGGTTCGTAACCAGGCGACAGCGTATGGATGACCAGCAGCGCCAGTAGATAGGCGCTGGCCGAGACGGCGAAGATCGGCGTGTAGCTGCCGATGCTGTCCAGCACCCAGCCGGCATATTTGGCCATCAGCATGCCGCCGACGGCACCCGCCGTTCCGCCCAGGCCCGCCACCGATCCCACCGCATGACGCGGGAAAAGATCGGAGGGCAGCGTATAGAGATTGCAGGAAAAGCTCTGATGCGCCGCCGTCGCCAGTCCGACGATGGCGACGGCCAGCCACAAATTATCGACGATCGTGCCGGCGACGATCGGCAGCACCGCCAGCGCGCTGATCAGCATGGCGAATTTGCGGGCGTTATTGACGCTGCGGCCGCGCTTGATGAGGAACGAGGACAGCCAGCCGCCCGCGATGCTGCCGCAATCCGACAGGATATAGACGATGGCCAGCGGCACGCCGAAATTCTTGAGGTCGAGCCCATGGCGCTTGGCGAAGAAGTCGGGCAGCCAGAACAGGAACATCCACCAGACCGGATCGATCAGGAACCGTCCCGCCATATAGGCCCAGGCCTCGCGCTTGGCCAGCAGGATGCGCCACGGCACCGGGCGCGGAGTCTCCATCGGTTCGGCCCGGATGATCGCCAATTCTTCCGGCGTCACCGCCAGCGTTTCCTCGGGGCGGCGATAGATCTTCAGCCAGACCAGCAGCCACGCCACGCTGAACAGGCCGGTGACCAAGAAAGCGGCGCGCCAGCCCCAGGCAAGGGTCACCGCGGGCACGAGCAAAGGCGTGATGATGGCGCCGACATTGGCGCCGGCATTGAACAGGCCGACGGCGAAGGCGCGCTCGCTGCGCGGGAACCACTCGCTGACCGCTTTCAGCCCGGCCGGGAAATTGCCCCCCTCGCCGATGCCCAGCGCGGCGCGCGCGATCATGAAGCCGCCGAAGCTGCGGGCCAGGGCGTGCCCCATATGCGCCAAGGTCCAGAGGCCAATGGCGGCGGCATAACCCATCTTGGCGCCCAGCCGGTCGATCAGCCGGCCGAAGAACAGATAGCTGGCGGCGTAGGCCGTCTGGAAGACGAAGACGATGTCGCCGTAATCAAGCTCGCTCCAGTCGAAATCCTTTTGCAGAAGGGGTTTCAGCACGCTGACCGTCTGGCGGTCGATATAATTGATCGCGGTGGCGCAGAACAACAGACCGCAGATCAGCCAGCGATAGCGGTTGCGCAAGAATCCCGGCGGTGTGACTGGTTCGCTCAACGACGTTTCCCCATGACATTTTCGAGGAAGTATGACACCGGTTTCCTTGGGCGACAACCAGTTGCGTATGAAGCTGACACCGGTTACCTTAGACTCATGAAACGTCTCTCTTTTCCCACTCTGGCCGCCCTGCCCGACGGGGTCCGGCAGCCGGCTTTCCGTCCCGAAGCCCTGGGTAGCGGCATTCTGCATCTGGGCATCGGCGCCTTCCACCGAGCCCATCAGGCGGTCTATACCGAGGATGCCATCGAGGCGGCGGGCGGCGGCTGGGGGATCGTCGGCGTCTCGATGCGTCAGGCTACGGTGGCCACGACATTGGCGGCGCAGGACGGGCTCTATACGGTGGAGACGCGCGACGCCGAAGCCAGCTACCGTGTGATCGGCTGCGTTCGCCGCACCCTGACTTTGCCGCTGGAACCGGACGCGGTGGCCAGGACCGTGGCTCATCCCGGCATCCACATCGTCAGTCTCACCGTTACCGAAAAAGGCTATTGCCTCGGCGAAGACGGGCTGGATCTGACCCATCCCGACATTGAACACGACATCATGAATCCAGATCATCCCCGTTCGGCGATCGGCGCGCTGGTGGCGGGCCTGCGGCTGCGTCATCAGGCCGGAGGGGCGCCACTCACCGTGATCAGCTGTGACAATCTGACCGGCAATGGTCCGCGTCTCGCCGCGGCCACCGTGCGGTTGGCCGACCAGCTCGACCCCGCCGCAGCGCGCTGGATCAAGGAAAGCATCGCCTTCCCGGAAACCATGGTCGATTCCATCGTGCCGGCCTCCGACGCTGCCAGCCGAGCCCGCACCGATCGCGTGCTGGGTCTGGAAGACCACGCCTCGGTTCAGCGCGAGAGCTTCGCCCAGTGGGTGATCGAGGACCGGTTCGCCGGCCCGCGTCCGGCCTGGGACCGGGTCGGGGTCGAGATCGTCGGCGCGGTCGAGCCCTACCGTCAATTGAAGCTGCATGTGCTGAACGCCTGCCATTCGGCGCTGGCCTATCTCGGACTGGCGCGCGGCCATGAGTATGTGCGTCAGGCGATCGCCGATCCCGAGCTGGCCGGCTTCCTCGATGGCCTGATTGCCGCAGAGGTGGCTCCGGGGCTGGCCAATTTGCCGGTCGTCGCCTACTGGGCCACCACCCGTAAGCGTTTCGCCAATCCGGCGGTCGATCATCGCCTCGACCAGATTGCCCAGGACGGTCCCTTCAAACTGGCCCAGCGCGTTTTTCCCCTCATCGTCAGCAACAGGCAGGCCGGCTTGCCGGTGGAGAGGCTTTCCGCCATCGTTCGCGCCTGGGCGAATTTCGCCGGCAAGACGCTGGAGGAAGCCGTGAGCGATCCCGATCTCAGGGCCGTCATCTCAGGAGAGAAGAAATGATCCGCGCCTATTGCGCCGGCGAATGCATGGTGGAGCTGCGCAGCGCCGGCGACGGGCTGCTGCGTCAGGGCTTCGCCGGCGACAGCTACAATACGGCGATCTATCTCAAGCGCTCGGCGCCCGACATCTCGGTCCATTATGTCACCGTCACCGGCAATGATCCCTTCAGCCTCGCCATGCGTGCCGCCTGGAAGGAAGAGGGGATCGAGGACGATCTGGCCTTCACCGATCCCGCCCGCCGTCCCGGTCTCTATGTCATCGAGCTGGATTCCAATGGCGAGCGACGCTTTCATTATTGGCGCGGCGAGTCGGCGGCGCGCCGCTGGCTGGCCGAGCTGCGCAAGGCCGGCGTCAAACCCTTCGAGGGGGCGGGCCTGTTTTATCTGTCTGGCATCTCTCTGGCCATTCTCGCCCCCGATGAGCGCCGCGACGCGGTGGCGCTGATGGCTGAGTTGCGCGGCAAGGTCGGCAAGGTGGTGTTCGATCCCAACTACCGCCCCGCTTTATGGCGTTCGCGTGAAGAAGCCGCCGAGACCACTCTGGCGGCGGCAAGGAACGCCGACATCTTCCTGCCCTCCAGCGAAGACATCGAAACCCTGTTCGGCGCCGACCCTGGCGCGATTTGTCCCGAAATCGCCATGACCGCCGATGCCGGGCGCTGCTTCGTCAACGGGACACTGGTTCAGGGCGGACTGGCGCCGAAGGTGGTCGATACTTCCGGCGCCGGCGACAGTTTCAACGGCGCCTATCTCGCCGCCCGCCTGACCGGCAAGGACGCCATGGAAGCCGCCAAGGCCGGCCTCGCCATGGCGGCCAAGGTTGTCGGTTTTCCCGGCGCCGTCATCCCGCGCTGACTTGCCCCGAACGTCCCGCTGTGCTAACGCGGGGGTCCCCATTTCGCTAGGAGATTCCCCGTGCTGTTCGATGGATTGAAGCCGCAGGCCCCCGACGCCCTCTTGGCCCTGATCGGCCTGTTCGCCGCCGATCCGCGCACGGACAAGATCGATCTCGGCGTCGGCGTCTATCGCGACGAGTCCGGGGCCACCCCGGTCTTCCGCGCCGTCAAGGCCGCCGAGGCCCGGCTGCTGCAGACCCAGACCAGCAAATCCTATCTCGGCCCCGAAGGTGACGCCCGCTTCACCGAGCTCTTGAAGCCGGTCGTGTTCGGCGACAAGGCCGATCTCGGCAATGTGGTCGGCGTCCAGACTCCGGGCGGCACCGGCGCGCTGCGCCTCGCCGCCGAACTGATCGGCGCCGCCAAGCCGGGAACCAAAGTGTGGGTCGGCACCCCGACCTGGCCCAATCATCCTCCGGTCTTCGCCTCGGCCCGTCTCGACATCCAGACCTATCGCTATTTCGATCAGGCCTCGCAGACCATCCTGTTCGACGAGATGATGGATGCGCTCGGCCGCGCCGAAGCCGGCGACGTGGTGCTGCTGCATGGCTGCTGCCATAACCCGACCGGCGCCAATCTGACCGGGCTGCAATGGGCCGACGTCGCCGAGCTGGTCGCCCGCCGCGGCCTGATCCCGCTGGTCGATCTCGCCTATCAGGGGCTGGGCGAAGGGCTCGACCAGGATGCCGCCGGCCTGCGCCTGATTCTGGAAAGCGCCGGCGACGTGATCGCCGCCTTCTCCTGCGACAAGAATTTCGGCCTCTATCGCGACCGGGTCGGGGCGCTTTATGTCCGCACCCAGGCGAGCGCGCAGGCCGAGCTGGTTCTGTCCAACATGCTGGCCCTGGCCCGCCCAAACTGGTCGATGCCGCCCGATCACGGCGCCGCCGTGGTGCGCCTCATTCTCGATGACGCCGAGCTGGCCGCCGACTGGAAAAAGGAACTCACCTCGATGCGGCTTCGCATCGCCGAAGTCCGCAAGGCGCTCGCCGACGGCGATTCCTTCTTCGCGCCGCAGCTTCAGCAGCAGGGCATGTTCTCGCTGCTGCCGCTCAACCCCGATCAGGTGCTGACGCTGCGCAAGGAGCATGCGGTCTATATGGCGGGGTCGGGCCGCGTCAATCTGGCCGGCCTGACCTTGAAGACCGTGCCGAAATTCATCGAGGCGGTGAAGTCGGTTCGTTAGTCCAGGATCGCCGCCAGGCTGGCCAGATCCTGCACGATATGCCCGAGTGACTTGTACAAGGTGATCTCGTCAGCCGACCGGCGGCCGGGAATTTTGCCGGCCAGCACTTCGCCGATCTCGGCCACGATGTGGTCGTCGCCAATCAGGCCGGCTTCCTTCGCCTTGAGGAATTCGGCGCCGGCCAACATCACATTGACGCGGCTGTCGGCGACATAGCGCGATTTCATCACCAGATCATTGTCGATCTCGACCGGGCCGGGAACGGCGGAGCCCACGGCGTTGATATGGGTGCCCGGGCGGACCCAGGCGCCCAGTAGGATCGGGTCGTGCGCGTGGGTCAGGGTGCAGATGATGTCGGCTTCGGCGGCGGCTTCGCGGACGCTGTCCGCGACCGCGATCGGCAAGCCGGTTTGCGCGCCCATGCGCTCGGCGAAGGCCCGCGCCCGTTCGAAGGAACGTCCCCACACGCTCACCTGGTCGATCGGGCGTACGCGCCGGATGGCTTCCAGATGGCTTTCGGACTGCTCGCCATAGCCGAGCAGCAGCAGGCTGTGCGCATCCTGGCGGGCCAAGGCGTCGGTGGCGACGGCCGAGGCGCAGCCGGTGCGGATGGCGGTCAGGCTGCTGGCGTCGGCGATTGCCATCGGCGCGCCGGTATCGCGATCGAACAGCGCCACCAGCCCTTGGTGGGAGGAAAGTCCGCGCGCGAAATTGTCCGGGAAGATCGAGATCAGCTTCGATCCGACCGGACCCGTTCCGCCCAGCGCGCCGGTCATCACGCCGAATTTGCGCTCGCCCTCCAACGGCAGCATGCCGCGCGGCAGTTGTGACGTCTCGCCCAGCGACAGGGCGATCATGCCGGCGCGCACGGCGTCGATGCAGCGCTCATAAGTGAGCTTTTCGTGGATTTCGTCGGCGGAGAAGAACTTCATCCCACTGTATTACCGGCGGTTCGTCGATGACGCAACGCCGTTCGTATTCGCCCAATCGCACCCGACGAGTGCGGTGCAATACCGGTCGAAGTCGGCGCGACGGCGAGAATTGATGCGCCTAATGTCTTTCTCAGCGGCGCCCCCCAGCCGCCGACAAGACCAGGAGATCCCCATGCTCTTCAAAGCCGCCGCCCCGTTCGCTGTCGCTTTGGCTGTCTTGGCCGCCGGCCCTGCCGCCGTCCAAGCCGCCAGCGCCGACCAATCCAGCGTGACCGTTTATTTCGGCGATCTGAACCTCGGCACTGCCGAAGGCCAGTCCAACCTCAAGGCCCGCATCCAATATGCCGCCACCACCGTATGCGGCGGCAATGAAGCGCACCGCAGCCTTGGCGAGGAACAAGTCTACAATGCCTGCCGCGCCGACACCGTCGCCGACGGTCTGGCCCTGGTCCAGAAGGCGACCGTCACCATCACCAACGTTGCCCTGAAAGATTCGAGGATTGGCCGCGCATACTGATCCCCTAGTAGCCACCCAGCGCGGTCGTCAGGCGGGAAGCTTAGCTTCCCGCCATTTTTAAAGTTTTTAGTGCCCTCAAGCGCCGGGCGCGCGCACAGCGCGCAGGGGTAGGCAGCTCCGCAGCCACTTCGTTCCCGCGCCAAGCTATGTCACCTGTGCGACTTCGGCTGTTGGTAGCGCGGGGCCGCATTCGCGGCCCGGAGAACTAACGACCAGCTATGGCGCGGGCGTTGGCCAGATAAGTGCGGCCGATGCGGAGTTCGCGCCCATCCTTCAATTGCGCCAGCCAGGCGCCGCCGGTTTCGTGGCGGAAGCCTGCGATATGGCCGCGCCGGGCGATGGTCGAGCGGTGCAGGCGGATGAATTCCGCCGGGTCGAGACGCCGCTCCAGTTCGGTGATGGTTTGGTGCAGCAGATAAGAGCGGGGGCCCACATGCAGGCGCATATAGTCGCGCTCGGCCTCGATCAGATCGATCTCGGCGGCGGCGATGCGGATGATCTCGGCGCGGTGCGGCACCCAAAATTCCTTGGCCCAGTGCGAAAAACCTTCGCCGGCCGCGGCCGGCGGCGCGCTGTCCCGGGCCTTTACGCGGGCGATGGCGCGCTCCAGCCGGTCCTGCGCCACCGGCTTCAACAGATAATCGACCGCCGACACATCGAAGGCCGCAACGGCGAACTGGTCGAAGGCGGTGACGAAAATGACTGACGGCGGCGGGTCGAGCCGTTCCAGCGCACGCGCCACTTCCATCCCGTCCAGACCGGGCATGGCGATGTCGAGCAGCAGCAGATCGGGCTTTAGCGCCGGGACCATGCGCAGCGCAGCGGCTCCGTCCGAGGCGGTGCCGACCAGATTGAGGCAGGGGATCTCGGCGCACATGATTTGCAGCCGTTCGATGGCAAGCGGTTCGTCATCGACGATAAGAGTGCGCAATCTGGACTCCGTCATTGGGCGGCGAGCAGTTCTGGGCGAAGGGGCATTCTGAGATCGACGCGGAAGCCGCCCTCGGGGCGGGGACCGAAAGTCATGGAAGCGGCGCCGTCGAAATGGGTCGCCAGCCGGTCGGTGACGTTCTTCAGCCCGACCCCGGTGCCGGCCGGCGCGTCGAAGCTGGGGCAGCCGTCATCCACCACCGAGACCAGCAGCTGTCTGTCCTCGACGCGGGCACGGATGGCCACCGTCACCGGGTCCACGCTGCGCGATACGCCATATTTGATGGCGTTCTCGACCAGCGGCTGCAGGATGAAGCCGGGCACCAGCGCCTGTTCGAGCTCGGGCGGGATGTCGATATTGACCATCAGCCGCTCGGGGAAGCGGTTCTGCTCGATCTCCAGATAGAGCCGCTGGGTGCGGATCTCTTCCGCCAGGGTGACGTCCTCGGTCGGATCGCCGGACAGGCTGGTGCGGAAAAAGGTGGCCAGATTCATGATCATCTTCTCGGCCTCCTCGTTGCGCTTGCGCAAAATCAGGGTCGAGAGGGAATTCAGCGTGTTGAACAGGAAATGCGGATTGATCTGATAGCGCAGCGCGCGGAGCTGCGCCGACTGGGCGGCGGCACGGTAAAGCGCCGCGGTGCGCTCGATCTGGCGGACCTTGGTGGCGTAGGAAAGCGCCACATAGAGGACGGCCCAGGCGACATAGAAGAAGAACCAGCTGACCGAGAATTCGGCGATGATGGTGCTGGCGCGATGATAGGATTCCGGCTCGGCCGCCATCTCGCGCAGCAGCGCGTCGGTCGGATTGACCAGATAGAACATGGTGTAGTTGAACGAGGCATAGCCGATCGCGGCCGGCACCGAGGCCAGGATGCCAGTGGTGAGCATGGCCCCCAGCGATTTGCCTTCGACGCGGCGCAGCAACAGGCACATGGCGCCGACGATGACCGTGCCGGCGAGGACCACCACGGCGCGCCGCTTGATCATGTCCCATTGGTCGTCATGATCGAACATGAACGCTTTGGCCGTGTTGATGACGAAATAGAGGACCCAGAATCCGACGATGGTCAGCACGGCCAAGCGCGGCTCCACCCGCACCACCTGCTGCGGCGAAGTCACCAGACCTGAACTGCGTGCCTTGTCCAATACCGGTACTGTCATGGGACCTTCATACCATATCGCCGAGCTTCGTGCAGGGTCCCGGTCGACAGATGGACACGGTTGGTCGAAACTGTGGGAGATCGGCAATCGAGGAAACCCATGCATAAGCCCCGCGAACTGCTCCATTCCCTGTTCATGGCGGCGGTCGAGTCCGCCGATCCGATGCGCTGCATCCCGCCCTTGTTACCGCCGCCGCCGAAAGGGCGCACGGTGATTCTGGGGGCGGGCAAGGCCTCGGCGGCGATGGCGCGCGCGGTCGAGCAGGTATGGACGGGCGACCTCGAAGGGCTGGTGGTGACGCGCTATGGCTACAAGGTGCCGACCCGCTCGATCGAGATCGTCGAAGCCAGCCATCCGGTGCCCGACCAGGCCGGCATGGAGGCGGCGCGACGCATCCTGGCCAAGGCGCAAGGCCTGACCAAAGACGATCTGGTGATCTGCCTGATCTCGGGCGGCGGCTCGGCGCTCTTGGCGCTACCGGCCGACGGGGTCACGCTCGAGGATAAGCAGAGCCTCAACAAGGCGCTGCTGGCCTCGGGAGCCACCATCAGCGAGATCAATTGCGTGCGCCGCCATCTCTCGGCGGTCAAAGGCGGAAGGCTGGCGGCGGCCTGCCATCCGGCCGAGGTGGTGACATTGGTGATCTCGGACGTGCCGGGCGACAATCCGGTGGATATCGCCTCGGGGCCGACCGTGGGCGATCCCACTTCCTGCGCCGACGCGCTGGCCATTCTGAAGCGCTATGAGATCGAGGTGCCGACCAATGTGCGCGAGTTGCTGGAAAGCGGCCGCGGCGAGACGGTCAAGCCGGGCGATCCGCGCCTCGGCCATCCCGACATCCGCATGACCGCCACCCCTTTGATGGCGCTGGAAGCGGCGGCCGAGAAGGCGCGCACCTTGGGTCTTTCGGCTCACATTTTGGGCGACGACATTGAAGGCGAGGCGCGCGAAGTCGGCAAGGTGATGGCCGGCATCGCCCGCCTTACCGGGCGGCGCGGCAAGCCATTCACGCCGCCTTGCGTGCTCCTCTCGGGCGGCGAGACCACGGTCACGGTGCGTGGGAACGGCAAAGGTGGGCGCAATGTTGAATTCCTGTTGTCGCTCGGCCTGGCGCTGGCCGGGGATCCCCGCATCCACGCCATTGCCGGCGACACGGACGGTGTTGACGGAATGGAGGAAATAGCCGGCGCCTATCTCGCCCCCGACACTTTGGCGAGGGCGCGAAAATCGGGTATCAATCCATTGGAAAGTCTGTCAAACAATGACGGCCACGGCTTCTTTAAAGCCCTCGGCGACAGCGTTGTCACCGGGCCCACTTTGACCAATGTGAACGACTTCCGCGCCATCCTGATCGTCTGACCAAGAAAACTGAGGAAACCCCATGCGCCGTCATCGCCACGCCAAGATCGTCGCCACCATCGGCCCCGCCAGCAACACGCCGGAAAGGCTGAAGCAGCTCTTCCTGGCCGGAGCGGATGTCTTCCGGCTGAATTTCAGCCATGGCACCCATGACGATCACGCGGCGGTCTATAAGGCCCTGCGCGAGCTGGAGAAGGATGTCGGCCGCCCGATCAGCATCCTGCAGGATCTGCAGGGCCCGAAGATCCGCATCGGCACCTTGAAGGAAGGCAAATATCTGCTGGAGCAGGGCGAAAAGGTGCGCTTCGTGCTGGACGGCAAGGAAGGCGACAAGCAGAGCATTCCTCTGCCCCATCCCGAGATCTTCGCCGCCACCCTGCCGGGCCATTACCTGCTGATCGATGACGGCAAGGTGCGGGTGCGGGTTACCGGCTGCGGCTCGGGCACCATCAATGCCGAGGTGATCAATGCCGGCGCCATCTCCAACCGCAAGGGCGTCAATGTGCCGGGCGCGGTGCTCGATCTGTCGCCGCTCACCCCCAAGGACCGCGCCGATCTCGATTTCGGCCTGTCTCTGGGCGTCGATTGGGTGGCCTTGTCCTTCGTCCAGAAGCCCTCCGATCTTTTGGAAGCGCGCGGGCTGATCAAGGGCCGCGCCGGCCTGCTGGCCAAGATCGAGAAGCCGGCGGCTCTGGAAAGCATCGACGAGATCGTGGCCCTGGCCGACGCCATCATGGTGGCCCGCGGCGATCTCGGCGTGGAAATTCCCCCCGAGGAGGTTCCCGGCCGCCAGAAGGAGCTGGTGCGCGCCTGCCGTTTGGCGGTGAAGCCGGTGATCGTCGCCACCCAGATGCTGGAATCGATGATCACCTCGCCCACCCCGACACGCGCCGAAGCGTCCGACGTGGCGACCGCCATCTATGACGGGGCGGACGCGGTGATGCTGTCGGCAGAATCCGCCTCCGGCCAATATCCGGTCGAGGCGGTGACGATGATGGACCGCATCATCCGCACCACCGAGAAGGACAAGAATTACCGCAAGATCATCACCGCCATTCAGCCGGACATCGAAGAGACGCCGCCCCACGCCGTGGCCGCCGCCGCCGCCGATCTGGCCGACGCCATCCATTCCTCGGCGATCGTGGCCTTCACCTCGTCGGGCACCACCCCGGCCCGCATCGCCCGCAAGCGCCCGGTCACGCCGATCCTGGCCCTGACCCCGGATCTCGACGTGGCGCGCCGCCTCTGCCTGCTGTGGGGCGCGCACACTGTCCATACCGAAGAGCTGCATTCCTATGAGGAAATGATCGAGCAGGCCCACCAATCCTCGATTTCCTCGGAATTCGCCAAGATCAACGATACGGTGGTGGTGGTCGCCGGCATTCCCTTCGGCAAGTCCGGCAGCACCAACAATCTCAGGGTGTTGAAGCTCGACTGAACAGGACGAAATGGCGACAGGCTGGGCTCCGGACGGAGCGGTTCAAGAGCAGATCGACGATACCGTAGCCGACGGCGTGCAAAGGGCGCGCTCGCGCCTGCCTGCGGGCGAAAGCAGCGAATATTGCCAGGAATGCGGCGAGCCCATCCCGGAAGCGCGGCGCCGCGCGGTTCCCGGCGTTCAGACCTGCATTTCCTGCCAGTCGGAGATCGACAAGCGGGTGGAGCACAGCCTGTTCAACCGCCGCGGCAGCAAGGACAGCCAGCTCAAATAAGCCTAATGGTCGGACTTCACTCAGGCGTCGCCTGCCAGCGGACGGATCCCGGCGAAGCCCAAAGCGCCGCTTCGAGAATGCCCAGCCCTTCAACCAGCTTGGCCCTGTCGTTCTCGGTCCCGAGCGACAGTCTGATCGCCGGGATCGGCTTGCCACTGGCGCGGAATGCGTCGGCGCCGTCGACAGCGAGGCCGCGTTTTTTCAGATAGGCGGTGAAGTCGCTCGCCGTCCAGGCATTGCGCAAGGGCAGCCAGAGGTGATGGCCATTGGGATGCGCGGCGTAGGGATGGTCGCCGAGGATGGTGGCGGCCAGTTTCTGGCGCGCTGCGGCCTCCGCGCGGACGGCGGCGATGATGGCGTCGGCGCTGCCGTCGCGCAGCCAGCGCAGCACCAGCCCGACGGTCAGCAAGGTCGGCATATGCACGCTCGCCCGACGGACCGCGGCGATCCGGTCGGCGGCGGAGGCGTCGGGAGAGAGCAGGAAGGCGACGCGCAATCCTGGCGTGATGCATTTCGACAAGGTTGCGACATGGAAGGTCCGGTCGGGAATCAAGGCCGCGAGAGGAGGCATCTCCGGGGCCAGCAGGCCATAGGCGTCGTCTTCGATCAGCAGTAAGTCGCGGCGCCGAACGATCTCGGCAATTTCCTTTCGGCGCGGCGGGGAAAGGGTCGCCGTGGTGGGGTTTTGAATGGTCGGGGTGAGATAGAGAAGCTTCGGACGGTGCAGGCGGCATGCCGCCTCGAGTGCTTCGGGAAGGATGCCTTCGCCGTCGGTTTCGATACCGACCAGCTTGAGCTGGCGGGTTTCGGCCGCCGCCAATATGCCGGGATAGGTGTGCCTTTCGACCAGGAGAACGTCACCCGGCGCGGCAAGGGCGATCAATAGACAGAAGAGGGCGTTCTGAGCGCCGGGAAAAACTCTCACCCGATCACCGGTCGCATCAGGAATGCGCCGGGCGAGCCAGGCCGCGATGATGCTGCGTTGTTCGGTGAGGCCATCGAAGTCGCGATAGGCCAGCAGCGGAGCGAATCCGGTCTCTCGGTGCAAGGCGGCCAAGCCGCGCGCAGTTCGGCCCTCGATGTCGGCCTCGGGCGGCATCGGCGGAATGATCATCGAAAGGTCGAAGTCGACCGAAGCTGCGGGATGCTGCGCCAGCGGGCTGCGGTCGTCGGCGACGAAACTGCCTTGTCCGACCCGCGCCTGGACCAGCCCTTGGCGGCGCGCTTCGCCATAGGCGCGGGTGACAGTGGTGAGATCCATGCCCAAATGGGCGGCCAGCGCGCGATGCGTCGGCAGTTGCTGTCCGCGCCGCAGCCTCCCGCTGGCGATGTCTTCGGCGAGCGCTTCGACGATGCGCCGATAGAGCGGGCCGGCGCGGTCGGTCAGTGTCGGGATCCAGTCCATTAGAAATTGTAGGGAAAATCTCCCTACAATTTCAAGGGATCGCGGACATTGTAGGGAAATCCCATGCTATCCCCGGCGCGGCAATTACGCTGACGAGGATCATCATGAGCGACGATCGTTCCAAATCCCTGAAGTTCAAGGACCTTGCACGAGGTTTCCTGTGCCGCTGTCCGCATTGCGGCAAAGGCCGGATGTTCGGCAAGTTCCTCAAGGTCAATGACCGCTGCGCCAAGTGCGGCGAGGCGCTTTACCACCAGCGGGCGGATGATTTTCCCGCCTATATCGTGGCGGCGATCGTCGGGCACATCGTGGTCGGGACGGAGCTCTACGCCGAAGTCGCCTATGCCCCGCCGGAATGGACTCTCTTCGCACTGTGGATTCCGCTGACGCTGATCCTGTCGCTCCTCCTGCTGCAGCCGGTCAAAGGCCTGATCGTCGCCATTCAGTGGCGGCTCGGGATGCACGGCTTCGCAGGAAGGTACCTGCCTTCTTAATCTGGAAAACAAGTCATGCTCAAAAACATCAAAATCGCCGCCCGGCTGCTGATCGGCTTCGGGACGATGATGCTGCTGATTTCGATCCTCGGCGTATTTTCGATCTATTCCGGCAAAGCGACCGACGCTTCGGTTGCCGCCCTCATCCGCATGAAGAGCGACGAAGTCCTCGATGTGAGGGTGGAGAAGCGTTTCAATCTGGCCCGCTTTTTCATCTGGCGCTATCTGGCCACCGGAAACGAGGCGGACTTCGCCAAGGCCAATGAGGAATTCAAGGGCATGGAGGAGACATTCGCGGAACTCAAGGCGAAAACACTCGATCCGGCGCGCCAGACCAAGCTCAAGGAATTGGGAGGCGATCTTTCCGTCTACTGGGAAACAGCGACAAAGTTCAAAGCGATCAAGGGGCACAATGCCGGCCTTGATACGCCGGAGGCCAAGACGCTGATGGCCGATGCTTTCGGCAAGAGCGGCCGGATCGACGAGCTCGCCGAGGATCTGGCCGGGGAGTACGAGGCCGCCGCCAAGGAAACCACCGAAGCGACCATCGACCGGATCGCCAAAGGCATCGCCATTTCGCTGGTCCTCGGCGCGGTCAGCCTGCTGCTGGGCAGTATCCTCACCCTGGTCATCTCCCGCGGCATCGCGCGTCCGGTCAAGGCAATGACCGGAGCGATGAACGCCATGGCCGGCGGCGATCTCGATGCCGCGATTCCCGCCACCGACCATCGCGACGAGATCGGCGAAATGGCCAAGGCCATGGCGATCTTCCGGGACGGGCTGCAACGCGCCCGCAGTCTGGCGGCAGAGCAGGAGGCGGAGCGCGCTGCGCGGGAAGCGCGCGGCAAGCTGATCGAGGGTCTGACCGGTAAATTCGACGGCGATGTTTCGGGTATGCTCGGCGTGGTGGCGGGGGCTCTCACCGAGCTCGAGGCCACCGCCGCCGCCATGTCGGCCACGTCCGAGCAAACCAGTCGGCAGGCGACCACGGTCGCCGCCGCCACCCAGCAGGCGACCAACAGCGTCCAGACGGTGGCGACCGCCGCCGAGGAGTTGTCGATCTCGATCCGCGAAATCGGACGGCAGGTCGAGCGCTCTAACCAAGTGTCCCAGGCCGCGACCGAAGAGGCGAGGCGGACCGACGGTACGGTGAAGGGGCTGGCGGAAAGCTCGGCGAGGATCGGCGAGGTGATCGACCTGATCAACGACATCGCCAGCCAGACCCATCTGCTGGCGCTGAACGCGACGATCGAGGCGGCGCGCGCCGGCGACGCCGGCAAGGGTTTCGCGGTGGTGGCGGGCGAGGTGAAGAACCTGGCCGGCCAGACCGCGCGGGCGACCGAAGAGATCGCCTCGCAGATCGGATCGGTGCAGGTCTCCACCGATCAGGCGATCAAGGCCATCGGCGAGATCGTGGTCAGGATCGATGAGATCAGTTCGATCTCCAACGCCATTTCTGCCGCGGTAGAAGAGCAGGCCGCCGCCACCAGCGAGATCGCCCGCAATGTTCAGCAAGCGGCCGCGGGCACGCAGGAAGTGGCGGCCAATATCGACGGGGTCTCGGTCGCTGCCTCGGAGACCGGGACCGCCGCGGGCCAGCTGCTCTCCTCGACCCAATCGCTGGCAAGGGAGGCGACAGTGCTGCGAGACACCGTGGGGACCTTCCTGCAGGAGGTCAGGGTCGCCTGACCGAGGGGTCAAATCAACCCGAACAACCCCATCTGCAACGGGCGGCCCGACTGCACCCAAGCGTCGGTGCCCCCGGCCAGCGGGCGGATCTTGTGGAAGCCGGCCCGCTTGAGATGCAGGCAGGCGACCGCCGCCGACGCCTCATTGGGGCAGGAGCAATAGACCACTACCTCGCGGTCGCGTGAATATCCCTCGAGAGCGGCGCCCGCGTCGGCCGGGTGGGCGGGCAGGGCGCCGGGAATGATGCCTTCCTGCTGGCGCACTTCGGGCGGCCGCACATCGAGGATCAGCGGATCTTGGCCGCCATCGATCAGCTCGATCAGCTGGTCGACGCTGATCCGGTCCATTTCCAGCTGCTTGATGAAGGTGCGGCGCTGCCACCATCTGACGCCGACATAGATGCCGAGCGCCACCGTCAGCATCAGGATGCCGATCAGCCCAAGATTGGCCACCGTCGCCAGGACATCGGCGATGGCGTCGCGGAACAGCCAGCCCAGCCCGATCGGCACGCCGACGAACAGGGCGGCGCCGATCATGTCGAGCAGCAGGAAGACGATCGTGGGCGTCTTGGTGACGCCGGCCAGGGCGACGGTGATGTTGGTCATGCCGGGGAAGAATTTGGCGAACAACAGGGACCAGACGCCGAATTTGGCGAACAGGCTTTCGGTCTGGCGCACGCAGGAATCCGGCGACATCGACAATTTACAGAGCGCGCGGAGGATGCGCCGGCCATTGCGGCGGCCGTTCCAGAACCAGGCGATATCGGCCACCAGGGAAGCCGAGACCGCAGTGCCGATCAGGGCAGTGGCGTCAAGGCCGGAGGCACCCATCATCGCCCCGGCCGTGGCCAGCGTGGGGTAGGCCGGAATCGGCAGGCCGCCCTCGGTCAGCAGCAGATTGACGAAGACCACCAGAAGCCCGTAGCGCTCCAGCAGATAAATTGCGGTATCCATGACCCAATCCTCAGGGAAATAATTTACCGCCTATCTTCGGGGTCTTTGTCCTTTTCGTCGAGGAAGTCTTCATGCGTCCTAAATGGGTCAGCCCGGCGGCTCTGCCTTACAATTTTCCTCGATGATCGACGCGACGACGCGCAGCGCGCGCACCGCTCCCATTCTGATATCCGCATCGGATGAATTGGCCGCGACATGGAAAATCACGGCACACAGGGCGGGAACGGCAAGCTCCGTATCCGGACAAATCTCGGCAACAGCCTGACTGATTTTTTCCGCCACCCCATCGAGCGTTTCCAGCTTTGCCAGCCGCGTAGGAAAGGGGTGGATGCTCGCGGTCATGAATCGTCCTCTTGGGCAGGCAGCTGCAAAGCATGGTGCAGTTGAAAGAGTGGGGTATGCACATTTTGTTTGCAAGTTATGATTGTGAATACCCCAAGAAAGGCGTTTTTTGGAAAAATAGGTCGAGCTGGCCAATTTGGTTTGCAAACAAAAGTAGGGCATATACAGTCCGAGTGCGCAAAAGTTGTATATGCCCCCGCTTTCCAGCCCCTCTCAGGCCTGTTACTCGGCAGCGTGGGAGGTGGCAATCCGCACCCTGGTGAAGTCCCATTGCCCCTCGACTTGTCCGATTAGATCTTCGACCTCCGCCTGCCCAAAAGCCATGTTCGAAAAGTCGCACCCCTGAATCTTGGAGAGGTTGAAGACCAATGGAATCACTGGGCCAAGCCGGTGTGGCAGCGGGCCTCCGGTCGGTCGGCCACCGAATAGCCGGCTCCAAAGTTTATGCGTGTCGCCCCGGGCTCGGCCTATGGCGACCTTCCATCCCTTGCGGCGAAGGTGAGTCATGGCTGCGTCGCCCAAGGCTCGGAACACCCTGAAGCTTCTGTAACGGGTTCTGACGCAGACCTTTTCCAATACGGCGAATTCCTGGAACCACCTGATGCGAATTGCGCCCGCGGGATCCCCGTTGACCAGCGCGAGAATATGGGTGGCGACAAAATCGTTTCCATTGAACTCGTCCCAATAGGTGCTGTCCTCCTCCTCCGCCAGGAAGGTCGCGGCGCGGATGGCCATGACCATTTGGAGGTCATTCGGCGAAGAGACGATCCGTGTTTCGATCTGCCAGGACTCGCTGGCTTTGCCGTGTGTTGTCATGTGCATGCTCCATTGAAAGTTGGATTACCGCTTTCAATGGTCATGGGTTTATGGTTTCATTCCATATGCAATAAAACTGCATACTGGTAGCCTCAAAAAGTGTCAGATTATGCCTTTTTCAAGAACTGGAATGATCTGCACCTCCTGATCATGGTGGCCCGTCACCAGAGCTTTGCCAGCGCGGCGGAGGCGTTGGGAGTCAATCAAGTCACGGTCGCCAAGCGACTTTTTGATCTCGAGCTGACACTGGGGCGCCGCTTGTTCACGCGGCGACGGGCGGGAGCGGCTCCAACTGAATTTTGCCGGGAAATATTGGCCGAAGCCATGTTGGTGGCTGAAGCCATGCAACGGGTGGAAGACGGCCTGAAGCAGGCTCGAACGCTCAAGCCCAGCGTGACCATTGGCGCCTCGGAAGGCATGCTCAATTACACGATCAGGCCCGCCTTGCAGTCGCCGGTTCCGGGGGCGCATCCGATCGATATGGGCCGCCTCGACCGGGGGGCTCTACCGCCCTTGAAATTCACTTCCGATCTTCGGGCGGCCGACGTGTCCTTGTGGCTGACGCCGGAGGATGCGCCACCAGCGATTCGCGGGGCTTATCATGTACGGCGTATCGGTGCGGTCCTGTTCCGCCCCTTCGCAGGGGAAGAACTTCTGCGCGAGCGCGGTTTTCGCTGCGATCAATTCGATGACCTGAGGTCAGCTCCCTTGATCGATATGAGGGCTTATAAGTTCTGGGACAGTTTGTGCGAATGGAACGGCTTGGCCGCTGAAAACAGTCACACCGTTACCTTTGAGACAACTCAGGAAATGCTGGCTTCTGAGGCTTGCCACTCCTCAGTCATGCTGCTCCCCAACTATTCCCTATTTTACGAGAAGCATATTTCTCCTCTTGAGATGGATCGTCCTCGATTGGCGGTGTCTCTCTGGATTTCCTCTCATGAAGACTCCCTGCGCGAGCCGGAAGTGAGGAAGGTATTCGACACTCTGGGTGAGGCTTTCGAGCACTCACCTTGGTTTCACTGATGGGCGGTTCGATCTTGGTAAATCCCCTTCCCCTTCCCGTTCAAGACCGTACTCATGGCGAGGCAGCCAAAGGAAATGGCCGTGCTGCGCATGAGCGCGAGGAAATCATCGAAGAACTGCTCGCCAATCCGCCGTCCTATGGCGTGCTGGACGAGGCCTACAGGATATGGCTGAGGAAATTGATCGTGCCGTCGGGCGAGGGATAACGGCGGGCCGCCACTTCATCGATCATCCAGCCATGAGTGCGATAAATGGCTTCTGAGATCCGCTCGGCCGGCGGCTGCATGCCGAGGCGCTTCAAAGCGTAGGGCAGGGCTGCGAGAATGACGGCCAGAATATCCGGATCCAGTACCGGCCGGGCGTCCTCTCCGTCAGACCCGGCATGGCGATACTCTTCCGCGGCTTCACGCAGCGCCACATAGTCGGGCGAAGGCTCGCCGGCCTCGTCGTCAGGGACGAGCTGCTCGACAGGAACCTTGAGCTGCTTGGCGATCTTGATCAGCTTGGTCATGGAAGGGTTTTTGACTCGCCCACGGATGATGTCTCCCACATAGGTCTCCCCGCCGCCGACGGCAAGGGACAAACTCTTGGCTGAAACCTTCAAGCCCGCAATACGGGCGTCATCCATCAAACGCTTGAGTCTGTGTGCGATCGTCTCGGTCATGGGTGGGAGTATCCCACACCAAAAATGGGATTTGGAGTGTGTCTATACCCCATATTTTTGCGTCTGTATAGGCTGTCACACACGCGGCGGTATAACGGGCAGCGTGATATACGAGCCATGATCCTTGTCGATGAAGATCTGATTCAAGGCGACGCGATAGGCGCCGGCCTCATTCCCCTCCGGCCCGCCGGTATTGGGATTGACGTCGAAATGCGGGAAATTCGATGAGGAAATATCGACGCGGATCTTGTGCCCTTTCTTGAAAAGGTTCGAGGTGGGAAAGGTCTCGATGGTGATCTTGGTCGGCCGGCCCGGAACCAGGGGGCTGGGGTTTTCCCACGAGTCGCGATAGCGGCAGCGCAGGATGCCGTCGCACAGATTCATGGCGAAACCCTGGGGATAATCTTCATTGGGCGGATAGACGTCGATCAGTTTGACGGTGAAATCGGTGTCCGGACCGTCGGATGAGATCCACAAGGTGGCGGTGATCGAACCGGTCACTTCGGTGTCTTCCGGCAAAGCTTCGGTTTCGAACACCAGCACATCGGGGCGCGCGGCCAGCGGCAGGTAAGGTGGGCTGGATCCAAAAATGGTCGGGCCTTCCGTCTGGTCCCAGGCGCCGCCCCGCATCACCGGCTCGCCCGACGTGATGTTGCCGCCGATCGAGGGGACCGGATGGTGGGGATCAAAATCATAGGCGAGCGGAGCGATATCGCCTTTTGGGGCCTCGGTCGAAAGGCGGCCTCTTTCGCGCAGATAATAGTGAGTAAGCTTGGTACCCGGCAGAGGCCAGTCGGCCTCGGCCCGCCAGCGTCCGCCATGATCCATCCGGCCCTGCCCGGTGCGGCGGCCGGTGCCGCCGCCCATCACGAAAATGCGCACGGCCGGTTCTTGCTCGACACCGTTCTTCTCGCCTTTGAGCCAGCGGTCGAACCAGCGCAGGCGCAGCTGCCAGAAATCGGCGGCGAGGTTGCCGTCGAGCGGGGCCTCCTTGCCGAAATCCACTTCCCCGGCCCAACTTCGCGAGCGGTCGCCATGGGTCCAGGGGCCCAGGATCAGCCGCACCGGACCCTTCTTGCGCTTGGACAGGCCGATGTAATTGTCGGTGGCGGTGCGCGGATAGGGATCGTACCAGGAGGACATATGCATCATGGCGGCGTCCGAGAACTGGTCGTAAAAGCCTTGGGCAAAGATGCCCATCTGCTTCCAATAGGTGTCGAACGTGCCGTGCTCCCACTGGTCGTAGACGTAATTTTCATATTCGGGCGCGGCGGAAAGCGGCGAGTGGCCGCGTTTCCACGGCATGCGGGCGAACCAGCCCTTGATGTCGATGGCCTTCAAGGCCGCCAGCCGCACCGGATCGGCTTCGGATTCCGGCGCCTCCATGGCGGCATGATAGGCCCAGGTCACTTGCTTCAACTCGAATGCGCCGCCCTGCCGGATGCCGCCCTGATAGGCGTTGGAGAAGCCACCCGAATCGAGGAACATCGCCGTCACGCCGGGCGGATTGGCGCACCCGAGCGCTCCCTGGGTGTGGGCGGCGTAGCTTAGGCCCATGGTGCCGATCTTGCCGTTGCACCAGCTTTGCTTGACGATCCAGGCGCAACAATCATAACCGTCGGCGCCGTCGCTGAGATATTTGACGAATTGTCCCTCCGAGCCGTAGCGGCCCCGGCAATCCTGATAGACCACCGCATAGCCGCGCTCGACGAAAAGGCGTGCCACCTCGGCGCGGCTTTTCGCGACCGGCTCGGCCACCGAGAGTTCCGAGCGGCTGACGACATTGCGGCCATAGGGCGTGCGCTCGAGAATGACCGGGAAGGGGCCTTTCCCTTTGGGGCGGTATATGTCGGTGGCGAGACGCACCCCGTCCCGCATCGGCACCATCACGCCGGACTCGAAGACCGGATCGTCTCCGGCGGCGAGGGTGGGGTGCAGGGCGAAGGCGGTCCCGAAGCTCAGGCCAAGCTTCGCCAAGGCACGGCGCGACAGGGTGGGCAGGCGGTCCATGACAGAAGGGTAAAAAAGAAAACCCCGCCGGACAAGCCGTCCGGCGGGGTTTCCGCTTAACCGAAATCTAGTGTGGCGATTCTTAAGTTCCTACGCCTTTGATACTAGCGATTTTAGGAACTTAAGAATCTTCAAGCCACACTAGCTTATTGAAAAAGCTAGTGTCCTGATCGATCGCGAAGTTCGTATGTCGTTTGATCCTGGCATCACGAACTTCGCGATCGGGACACTAGCAGTCTTACGAAGAAGCCTTGCCGGCCGACGCCACGATCTCGTCGGCGACCTGGCGCGGGACCGGGTCGTAGTGCGAGAATTCCATGGTGTAGGAGGCGCGGCCCGAGGTCATGCCGCGCAGCTGGCCGATATAGCCGAACATTTCGGACAGCGGCACATGCGCCTCGACGGCGATGTTGGTGCCACGCTCGAGCTGGCCGAGGATGGTGCCACGGCGGCGGTTGACGTCGCCGATGACGTCGCCGAGGTAATCCTCGGGGGTGACGACCTCGACCTTCATCATCGGTTCCAAGAGGATCGGGTTGGCCTTGCGGATGCCTTCGCGGAAGCAGGCCTTGGCGGCGATTTCGAAGGTCAGAGCGTTCGAGTCGACGTCGTGGAACTTGCCGTCCACCAGCGTCGCCTTGAAGTCCACCGTCGGATAGCCGGCCATCACGCCGTCTTCCTTCTGCAGCTGCAGGCCCTTATCGACCGAGGGGACATATTCCTTCGGCACCGAACCGCCGACGGTCTTGTCCTCGAACTTGTAGCCTTCGCCACGCTCCAGCGGGGTGAAGACGATCTTCACTTCCGCGAACTGGCCCGAGCCGCCGGTCTGCTTCTTGTGGGTGTAGGTGTGGGTGACTTCCTGGGTGAAAGCCTCGCGGTACGCGACCTGCGGCTTGCCCATATTGCCTTCCACGCCGAACTCGGTGCGCATGCGGTCGAGCGTCACTTCGAGATGCAGCTCGCCCATGCCGCGCAGAATGGTCTGACCGGTTTCGCGGTCGGTTTCCAGACGGAGCGAAGGATCGGCGCGGACCATCTTGCCGAGAGCGGTGGAGAACTTCTCCTGGTCGTTCTTGGTCTTGGCCTCGACCGAGACGCTGATCACCGGCTCGGGGAAGCGCATGCGCTCCAGCACCACCGGGGCGGAGGAGTCGCACAGCGTGTCGCCGGTCTCGGTTTCGGCCAGCGAAACCAGGGCGATGATGTCGCCGGCGCGGGCTTCTTCGATCGGGTTGGCTTCCTTGGCGTACATCTCGACCATGCGGCCGATCTTCTCGCGCTTGCCGCGGGTCGAGTTCATCACCGAGGCGCCCTTGGTCAGCACGCCCGAATAGACGCGAATAAACGTCAGCGCGCCATAGACGTCGTTGATCACCTTGAAGGCCAGGGCCGAGAAGGGCTCGTCATCGGACGAGATACGCTCGCCGATCGGCTCGCCGTCCTCGTTCACGGTCTTGATGGCATCGACGTCGGTCGGGGAGGGCAGAATGTCGACGACGGCGTCCAAGACCTGCTGCACGCCCTTGTTCTTGTAGGACGAACCGCACAGGACCGGCGTGAAGGCGGAGCTGATGGTGCCGGCGCGCAGGCACTTCAGGAGCGTAGCTGCGTCGGGCTCTTCGCCGGTCTCAAGATACTTCTCCATGGCGGCATCGTCCTGCTCGAGGCAGGTATCGACCAGGTCCTGGCGATAAGCCTTCCAGGCGGCCAGGATGTCGCGGTCCTCCTTGACGGTGATGCCGAGCTTGTCGGCCAGGCCGTCATTGACCTCGAGCTTTTCCCAGGTGGCGTCCTTGTCGTCCGAATCCCACACCAGGGCCTTCATGTTGATCAGATCGACCATGCCCTTGAAATTGTCTTCCGAGCCGATCGGAATCTGGATCGGCAGCGGGCGGGCCCCGAGGCGCTTCTTGATCATGTCGACGCAGCGAACGAAATTCGCGCCCGAACGGTCCATCTTGTTGACGTAGCAGATACGCGGAACGTTGTAATTGTCAGCCAGGCGCCAGTTGGTTTCGGACTGGGGCTCCACGCCGGCGACGCCGTCGAACACCACGACCGCGCCGTCGAGGACGCGCAAGCTACGGTTCACTTCGATGGTGAAGTCCACGTGGCCGGGGGTGTCGATAACGTTGATCTTCTTGTCGCGCCAGAAGGTCGAGACGGCGGCGGACTGAATGGTGATGCCGCGCTTCTGCTCCTGCTCCAGGTAATCCGTGGTGGTGGAGGTCTTCAGATCCTTGGTCTCGTGCACGTCGATGATGGTGTGCTTGCGACCGGTGTAATAGAGGATGCGTTCGGTGGTGGTCGTCTTACCGGCGTCAACATGGGCGATGATGCCGATGTTGCGGATGTCGGAAAGAGGCGTTGTGCGAGGCATGTCAGACTTCCGTTATCAATAGTTACAGTTCAGGCCGCATCTCGACCGGAGCGAAGGCGCGGGCGCAAAATGCCATCGTGCCGCGAAAAAAAACATAGGCAATTACGAGAAAAACTTTTTCCCGTCCGGGATGGGCGCAGCAAATCCGATTGGGCCGGTCTTTTAGCGGGTCTTAGTGCCCGCGTCAAATTATCCCTCACGCATTCCTGTCAGGAATTGTTCGATCTCCTCACGCATCCGCTCGGCGGTCTGGCTGAGCTCACCGGAAGAGGTCAGAACCTTGTCGGCGACTCCGCCCGTGGCGCCTGCCGCTTCACTGAGTCCGGCGATGTTGCGCGACACCTCGGCGGTGCCTTCCGCGGCTTGCGCGACATTGCGGGCGATCTCCTGGGTGGCCGCCCCTTGTTCTTCCACCGCCGAGGCGATGCCCGAGGAAATCTGGCGCACCTGTTCGATGACCGAGCTCACTCCCTTGATGGCGGTGACGGCGCGGCCGGTTTCCTCCTGCACGGCGGCCACCTGCGAGGAGATCTCCTCGGTGGCCCGGCCGGTCTGGCTGGCCAGATTCTTCACCTCGCCGGCCACCACCGCGAAGCCCTTGCCGGCGTCGCCGGCCCGTGCCGCCTCGATAGTGGCGTTCAAGGCCAGAAGATTGGTCTGGCTGGCGATGTCATTGACCAGATTGACCACCTCGCCGATCCGTTGGGCGGTGGTCGCCAGGGTCTGCATCATGTCGTTGATACGCAAGGTCTCCTGGGAAGCCTCGGTCGAAATGCGGGCCGCCTCGCCGACCTGTCGGCTGATTTCCGAGATCGAGGCGTAAAGTTCCTCGGACGCCGCCGAGACTGTCTGCACATTGGTCGTGGCCTGTTCGGCCGCGGCCGCGGCCGATTGGGCCTGTTCGAGGGCATTGTTGGCGACCTCCGCCATGGTCTGCGCCGTCTGGTGCAGATCGCCGCTGGCCCCGACGCTACGGGTGAGGAGAGACATCACCCGGCCCTCGAACTGGCGGGCGATGGCGCCCCGTTCCGCCTGCATCGCCTCACTGGCGCGGGCTTCGGCCTGGCGGCGTTCCGCCTCCTGGCGATCGAGGGCGATGGCGTTGGTGCGGAACACCTCGAGCGCTTGAGCCAGCTTGCCGATCTCGTCAGCGCGGCCGGCATGCTCGACGGAAATGGTGTGATCGCCCTGGGCCAGACGCACCATGGAGCCGGTCAATCCCGCCAGCGGGCCGGTGATGCTGCGCACCAGCATCAGGGAAAGGGCGAGGATGATCAGGGTGGCGACGCCCAGGATGACCCCATAACGGACCACCATATGGTGGAATGCCTCGTCGATATCGTCGTAATAGACTCCGCAGCCGACGACCCAGTCCCAGGTTTGATAGGGCAGGATCGCCGAGATCTTCGGAACGGGGGGGCCGCCGGCCTGGCGCTGATAGCTGTATTCGACGAAGCCGCCGCCGGCTTTGGCGGCCGTCAAGAAGTCCTTCACGTAATAGACGCCGTTCGGATCCTTGGTCTCGAGACGGTTCTGGCCTTCCTGCGCCGGGTCAGGTCCAAAGACGACCCTGGTTCCGTCACCACTATAGATGAAAACATAGTCACCCTTGCCGAAACGGATGTCGCGTATGTCGGCCTTGGCCTGCTCCTTGGCCTCCTCCAGGGTCATTTTGCCCTGACCGGCGAGCTGACGGTAACGCTCCGCGATCGAGATGCTGGCCTCGACCATCTGGCGGGCATGGTCCTTGCGGCCGATCAGCAACCCGTCGCGGTGGTTGAAGGCGCCGAGTACGGCGAAAACCATCATGCCGATCACCGGAATGATCACGGCAAGCAGTATCTTGGCCCGGACGTTAAGCGTAAGAGAGCGCATGAGTTTTCCCTCCCATTTCCGGCTTCGAGTGGCCCGATAACAGAAATCTCACAATCTTGTTGCGAGAATGTAAACCTCGAATTGCCTACGGTCGGCGCCTGGGAACGCGGTACTCCATAAACAGGATATTTGGGTAGAGCGATGCTGGACGAACAGTTGGTGCGTCACGTCAAGAGCCATGGCGAGATCTATGATTCCGTGGCGTTGATGTCCCGCAAGACGAGTTGCGGGTCGATCAAGGAAATAGCCTATTCGCGCTATGACAATTGCTTCTATGTCACCGTGAACGGCCGCGAGCGGTTCCGGGGCGATTCGCCGGAAACGGTCTATGATTATTTCTGCGTGGCACTGCCGAATTGAAGCATCAGGCCGGAGCGATCAGCCAGGAGGCGCTGTTATGGACATTCTCCGGGGATTCGGCAAACGCCACCAGCACGACCGCGCGCGTCAAGGTGCCGCTATCGAGCAGGTTATCCCAATATTGGGACCCGGCGGCATCGGGGGCTCGGTGCAGGGCATTGACGTAGAGCTCATGAACGAAACCGTCATTGCTGAGGGACCCGTAAGCCGACGAGAATTCCGGCGAATTGATGAAGGCTCCGGCGAGTGAAAGTGAGCCGCCATCGATACCCGCCATGCCTAGCGAGGTGAAGTAGCTCTGCGCCTTGGCCGACGCCGGGATGAGGTTGGCGAAGACGCTGTCGTAGAACAGCAGCCCGGCAGGATCCGGCGTTCGCCCCAGCGCCGCCACATAGAGCCGCGCGATGGCGGCTTCGTCGGCGCTGGCGGCCACCAGCATGGTGTTGATCGACGCGGTTTCGGTCGCGGCAAAGCCCGACTGGTTATAAACATTGACTGTCAGCGTCGCCGCCCCCGCCGTGGCGGGGGCAACGAACCCGAGCGTGGCAAGGTCCGCATTGAGCTGCGAGAGTGAGCCGGTCAGGGCGATGTCGGCGCCGCTTTGGCCTGCGGCGCTGAGTGTTCCATGATCGACGCTGAGATTGAGGGCCATGCTGCCGGGATTGCCGGCGGCCCACGCATCGGCGATGGAGATCCCGGTGATGGCGAGGCTCTGCGAGGTGTCGACGCTGAACGCGGCGGGCAGCGCGATCGCCGTGTCGTGCGCCGGATTGGTGTCGCGCGCCACCGGGGGCGGCACGAAAGCGGCGCCGTTCGACGAGACCGGCGCCGGGGTCGCATCGGGAGGAACGATTTCGACCAGAACCGGGTGATCGGGTAGCGAAATCTGCGCCGTCTGCGTGGGCCCGATCGATTGCACCGCGCTGATGCCTGTCATGGGGTCATAGACCGCGATGCCGGACACCGCGCTGCCCAGCGTCAGGGCAACTGTATGGTTGGGCACGATCACGTCGGTCGGATAGGCCGGACCGGACAGCCGCGCTTCATTCCACAAGGCCAGCCAGAAGGTGCCATCCGACTTTTCCAGCAGCAGGGAATGATCGGTGGAGAGAGTCCCGGTCAGGCTGTAGAACAGGCTCCCCGGGGTGAAGGAGGCGCCATCGTCGGCCAGCAGCGCGGTCAGGTTGTGCAAGGCCACGGCGGCCGGCTTGGCGGTGCCGTCGGCATTGAACAGGCCGAAATTGGCCTCGGAATAGGCCTTGTTGCTCTGCTGGTCCATCAGCTCGTAGAGATAGGTCCCGGCATCGCCCTGCTGATAGGCGTCCAGCAGGCCGTCCAGCATGTATTTGGCCTGTACCGTCTGCGAAACCGTGCCGGGGTCGGTCAGGCTGCTGGTGGTGTACCAGCCCATCTCGGTGGTTATCACCGGCTGGCCGGGGGCGGCGAGCCCCGCGTCGCCGTTCAGCGCCTCGATGGCATAAAGCGGCGGGTTGCCTGTGCCGAAATAAGTATGGGCATTGGCGTAGTTCGCATAGGCCGATAGATTGCCCACCGTGCCGTAATCACCGGTCGGGGAAGCGCCCCAGCCACTGCCGAAGCTCATATTGATGACCGCCAATCCCCAGGCGTGAGAGGTGGCGTAGAGCTGCTTCTGAAAGGCTGCGGCCGTGAGAAGGCTGTTGCCCTGCGAGGTGGCGTAGGAATCATCCTCCTCGTTCGGGCCTTCGATGAAATTCAAGATCCCTTGCTGCGCCAGCGCGCTCATCAGCGACAGGCTGTTGGACATGGCGGCCGGCGAGCCTTCGGGAATATAGGCGTCGAATTTGGCGCCGGTGGCGTCGGCGACCTGCTGCCACAATCCCGGCGCGCCGAGATCGGCGGCGCTTTCCGGCGAATCCCTAAGATTCCTTACGCCCAGATAGTCGATCTCGGTTTCGACCAGATTGATATTGCCATAGGTCGAGCCGGCGAAGTCCAAATGAGTATTGATGCCGATCGAGTTGACGAAATTCTCTGTCCCCGTGGCAGAGACGGTCGCATAAGTCAAAATAATGTCACCAACGTAAGGAAAGCCCCCCGCCAGGAAGCAATCTTTCCCGGCCACAGAAAAGTAACAGAAAATGATTTATGAGTGGTTAGAGCTTGGTTTAGTTTAATTAGGGGTCACCTGGACTAAAGTCTATATCCCCTAATGGTCACAACAGAGGTGAATGCCGCCGTGTTTGTTTAACGGCATGGCATATACGGGCACCCTCTCCGGCGCGGCCTTGGGCCGGCGCCTGCACAAACAGGCCGCGGTCGATGGCAGCAACATCGACAGCGCCGCTTTCGCCAATTTTTTTACCTTTTGCACGGCCTGCTATCTGCTCATCTACGCCACCGAAGCCGTGGTCCGTTATGGGCTGTATCTGGCCGGCAAGGACAGTCTGATCCTGGTGCGCGATTTGCTGATCATCGCGCCCTTGTTCTTCCTGGCATTCTCGCAGTCGCTGCGGCTGCAGCTCAACGCCGCCTTCTGGCTGTTCGCGCTGTTGATCGCCTTCCATGCGATGGTGCTGGTCGGCACGACCGGCAGCATTCCGGGTGCGGCCTATGGCGCCAAGGTGCTGATGAATCTGCTGTTCGGCTTCTTCCTGGCCGGCCTGCTGATCGCGCCGCGTCCGGCAATGCTGCGCTGGGTCGCGCTGATCTGGGTGGTGATCGTCGCCGGCGCCTGGATCGAAAAGTCCGGGGTCGCCTTTCCCTGGACTGGCATCAAAACGGTGATCGGCGATCTCAATGTCGACGTGTCGAAGGATTGGCAGATCAATGATCCGCTGGCCCGTCGCGTCGCCGGCTTCACCCGCAGCTCGATCGCGGTGGCGGCGATCCTGCCCAGCCTTTCCATCGTGCTGCTGAGCAAGATGCGCAGCCCCTTCCTCAAGGCCCTGCTGGCGCTGATCGCCATCGCCTCGGTGGTCATCACCACGCAGAAGGGCTCCATCATCGCCTTCACCCCCGTCGCCGCCATCCTGCTGTTGCCCCTTCGTTGGCAGGCGCCGCTGCTGCGCAAGGCCGTCGTCGTCTTCGTCGTGCTGGCGATCGCCTTGCCGGCCCTGACCATCGGCCTGCATATGGATCATGGTTCGGGCGTGTTCAGCACCGAAAGCCTGTTCCTGCGCATCGCCTATACCTGGCCGGAGGCTTGGCGCTGGATCACTCAGCATCAGATGCTGCTGTTCGGCGTGGGCTTGGGCGGCATCGGCGGACCGCAGCGCCTTTACGCACCCGACTTCTTCAATCCGTCGGACAATATCGCCCTGCTGCTCTACGCCTATTTCGGCATCTTCGCCTTTCTGTATCTCGGCCTGGTCTTGTCGCTGGTCTTCAACCCGGTGGCCGGGCGGATGGATCGGGTCATCCCGGCGCTCGCCGTGCTTGCCTTCATTTTAGGCTATGGCGCCGTGCTGTCGGTCATCGAGGACCAATCAGCCTCGCTCTTCCTCGGCGCCGCCATCGGCGTGCTGTGGCGCGAAACCCGCGCCAACCAAGAGGCATCGGAGGCACCATGCACCAGAAAAACGTGAATCTTCGCCAGCCCGACGTGGTTAGCTTCGACAAGGCCTCTTTCGACGAAGCCTGCGCTACGCTGATGCAGCAGGTCGTGCAGGACCACTGGCCCGACCTGCTGATCGGTATCCGCACCGGCGGCCTCTATGTGGCGGAATCCATGGCCAAGTCCGTCGATTTTTCTCTTCCCGTGCTGTCCTTGACCTGCCGGCGCAATTCGACCGGCGCCAAGAACCGGCTGGGGCCGGTAAAAAAGCTGATCGCCCGCCTGCCACGCCCGATGGTCGACCGGCTGCGCGTCATCGAACACGCCATCCTGACCAGGAAGCCGTCTCGCGCGCGGCTGTATAATTTCACCTTCGATCAGGGCGAGTTGGCCGTCCTCGACGACTGGTTGCGCGAAGCCGGCCCCAAGCCCTCGATCGTCGTGGTCGATGACGCGGTCGATACCGGGACGACACTCGCCTTGACTCTCGATGCCGTGGCCCGTCACGCCCCCGGCGCGGATATCCGCTCGGCAGTGATCACGGTGACGACCGATCGACCGTGGGCTTCGCCGTGGGCCACGCCGCGCTATACTCTTTATCGCCGGCAGCTCTGCCGGTTTCCCTGGTCGCTCGATGCCTGACCGAGACTTCTCCAAGGTCGCGATCGTCTTCGATCTCGACGGCACCATTCTGTCGGTCAACAGCTTCCGGCTGTGGGTCGCGCATATGATCGGCGGCCGATTTCCCGGCCTGCCGGCTTGGCGCCGCGCCGTCCTGTCGCTGGCAACGCTTCGCGCGCTGGCGGCCCGCAAGGCCGGACTGACCAGCCATGAGACCCTGAAATGGACGCTTCAGCGTCACTGGCAGAAGGCGAGGCGCAACGACGCCGGCGCGGGAGAGCGGGCTTTCGTCCAGCATCTCTGCGGTTTCGTCCGTCCCGAACTGGTCGGACTGTTGGCGGCGGTGGCGGATGGCAGGCTGGAGGCGGTGATGGCCACTGCTGCCGCCGCCGACTATGCGCAGCCATTCGGCCGGCTCTTGGGTTTTTCTCATATCCTCGCCACCCCGCGGCTGCGCGAAGAGGGCACGCCCAGCCTCATCGGCGCGCGCAAGCGCGAAGCCGTCCTGGC
>Ga0213872_10000321_pt1 | contig 40934 bp, 40 predicted proteins | sample VelepicomBERX_R2_FD_160071 | JGI IMG/M metagenome (GOLD analysis project Ga0213872, IMG submission 160071) | Rhizosphere microbial communities from Vellozia epidendroides in rupestrian grasslands, the National Park of Serra do Cipo, Brazil - RX_R2 | ecosystem: Host-associated > Plants > Roots >... | reverse complement strand
GTCTTGACCTCGGCCTCGAAGCTGTCGGCCAGCTGGAGCATGATCTGCCGGCGCTCGGCCTCGGCCTTCGCCTTGGCGGCCTCCTGCTCGGTGCGCATCTTCTCCATGGCGCGGCCGTTCTCCTTGAACACCTGCACCGCGCGGGCGATCACGCCGATTTCGTCGACGCGGCTCTGGCCGAACACTTCGATGTCGAAGCGGCCCTTGGCCAACTCGCCCATGATCTCGGACATGTTGGTCAGCGGCTTGGACACGCCGTAGAGGGTGATCACCAGGGCGATGCCGAACACCGCCACCAGGCCGACGCCAACCAAAATCTGCGTCGTCAGCACGGTGCTGCTGGTCGAGCTGGTCAGATCCTTGGAGTCCTTCTGCATGGCCGCGTCGACTTCTTCGACCAAGGCGGTCAAATCGGACTCGATCTTGGTCAGGGCCGGGTCGAACTTCTGGCGGACCAGGTCCAGCGCCTCGACGTCATGGGCCTTCTCGACCAACTCCTGCGCCTGTTTGCCCAGCGCCAGGACGCCGTCGAAGCCCTGCGAGAACTGGTCGATGCGGCCGGCCATCGAGGGGTTCTTCGCCTTGGCCTGCGAGACCAGGTCGTGAAACTCCTTCTCGTTCTTGACCATCTTGGCCTTCAGCGCCTCGACACCCTTCGGCGTGCTCTCGAGAATCAACTGATACTGCAAATGACCCTCGGCCGTCAGGCGCTGGCTGGCCCAGCCCAACAGCTTCGACATGCCGGCATCCTGGTCGATCAGCGAGCTATAGCCGCTGTCGATGCTGTACATGCGCACGCTGGAATAGATGACCGCGCCGACGACGATCAGCGCCATCAAGGCCAGCGACAGCATCACCTTGGACGCCACCTTCAAATTCTCAAGAAACGCCATATTGACCCCCAACTGTTCCGTTCGCCCGGCAATGCCTCGTTATTCGGTGGCGAAGCGGATATTTCCGTGGACAACCGTACCTGCTTCCGGCGGCGCAGGGAAGGGCGCCGCGGCGTTGACGGCGTTGAGCGCGGCGTTGTCCAGCGACTCGATGCCGGAAGACTTTTCCACCGCGGCGGCGGACGCGGCGCCGCTGGCGTCGATGGTCACCTGGACGGTCACCACCCCCTCTTGATGGCGCATCTTGGCCATCTTGGGATATTCGACCTTACCGGAGATCTGGGTCATCACTGTCTTGGTATAAGCGGCAGGCGCATCACCCGCAAAAGCCGCCCCCGCAACCGCAAGCGAAACAAACGCGCAGATCTTCAACTTATGCGCGACAAAAGTCCCAATATTCATAATTCACCGCCCCTAGAAATTACTCTCACACCCCAAGAGTTTCCGCGAATGAACCTTATCGGAGTCCATTCACCCCTACAACATTCTGGCTCCGGAAGGATCTCGCTGTCACCTAAATTTACGTTGAAGGCAATCCGTTCGTTCCGCTACCGGCGCGGATCATCGCCAGAGCCTCCCGTGCCGCTCGCAGGCTCGGAGCCTCGCCGCCGACGCCCAGAGCGTCCAGCGCCTCGGCGCAGCCTTCCAATTGCAGGCGGCGCTCGCGGCCGTCGCGCATCAGGGGGGCGAGTTCGCCGACGAGATTGAGGGGCGTGCAATTCTCCTGCAACAGTTCGGGCACCACCAGCCGATCGACCAGCAGGTTAAGCAGGCAGACATATTTGATGGTCAGGAGCCGCCTTACCAGCATCGCGGTCAGCGGGGCGACGCGATAGGCGATCACCATGGGAACCTTGGACACCGCCAGTTCCAGCGCCACGGTCCCCGAGGCGGCCAGGGCCGCGTCCGAGGCGGCGAAGGCATCCCACTTCTCGTCCGTCCCCACTACCAAGACGGGCACCGTCCAATCGGCCACCGCGCGCCGAACCGGTTCCGCCACCGTCTCCACGCTGGGCACCACCACCCGCAAGCCGGGAAAGCGATCCGCCATCAGCGCGGCGGCTTCGGCAAACACCGGCAGCAGGCGCGAGGTCTCCGACGTCCGGCTGCCGGGCAGCACGCAGAGCAGCGGCGCGGTCGGCGCGATTCCGTGGCGACGGCGGAATCCCTGCCCGTCGGTTTGCTGGCCGCGGCGCTCGAGCACCGAGTGGCCGACATGCACCGCCCGCAGCCCATGGCGCTCGAAATAGGCCGGTTCGTTGGGCAGCAGGCACAGCAGCGCATGGACGCGCTCGGCCAGCGCGCGCGCCCTCTTCTCTTTCCAGGCCCACACCATCGGCGCCACATAATGAAGGCGCGGGATGGTCGAGCCCTTCTCCTTCAAAGCCTTGGCGACCCGTCCAGTGAAACCCCAACTGTCGACGGTGACGATCAGCGCCGGTTGCTTGGCTTCGATGTCGGCCAGGGTTTCCTTCAGGCGACGCAGGATCTTCGGGATGCGCGGCACCACTTCGGCAAATCCCATCACCGCCAGATCCGCCTGCGGGAACAGGCTGGGCAGCCCTTCGGCGCGCATCGCCTCGCCGCCGATGCCGGCGAAGCGGATCTGCCCGCCGGTCAATTCCTTCAGCGCCTTGATCAGGCGCGCCGCCAGGATGTCACCCGAAGGCTCGCCGGCGATGATGTAAACCAACGGAGTCACGGACTGATCCCCATGACGAACAGATCGGCGCGGTCGGCCTCGCGGATCATGCCGTCGAGATCGACGACGATAGCCGCCCCCGCTTCCACCGCGATGCCGCGCAAGCCGGCTTCGCGCGCCTTGCGCACGGTGTCGGGCCCGACGGTCGGCAGATCGACGCGCTTGTCCTGGCCCGGCTTGCACAGCTTGACCAGCACGCCACCGGGACCGGCGCGGCGCAAACCTCCGACCCGGGTCAGCAGCGCGTCGGTGCCTTCGACCGCCTCGACGCCCAGCACGATGCCCTGCTGCACCACCACCGATTGGCCGACATCGAGCGCACCCAGCCCCCGAGCCACGGCGATACCGCGCAGAACGTCGCTATTGGCCTGGGCGTCCGGCTGCACCGAGCCCCATACGCCCGAGAGCGCCAGCAGATCGCCCAGCACCTCATGGGCGCCGACCACCTTGAAACCTTCGCTCTCGAATTCGCCGATCACCGCCGACAACAGACCGTCATCGCCCAGCGCCTTCAAGCCGATACGCGCGAAAAAGCGCGCGGTGCGCCAGTCGGGACGCATCTCGGCCAAGGTCGGGCGGCGCACAGGCCCGGCCATCACCACTTCGGCGACGTTCTTCTCCTGCAGCAGCTCAAAGGCGCGGCCCGCCTGGCCGAGACGCAGCCAGGCGTGATCGACCCCTTCCAGCATGGCCGGATCGGCGCTATTTTTTATTGCGAGAACGAAACAATCCCGCCCTTGGCGTCGGGCCGCCTGGATCAATTGCCCAGGAACGGCCCCGCCGCCGGCGATGATGCCGAGCTTAGCCGGCATTCTCCGACTTCGGCTGGCAGATCGAGCGCGAGGAATCGGCGCGGATGAAGTCGACGATCTCCATCACCAACTCCTGGTCGTGGTACTGCCCAGCCACCTCTTCCAGCCTTTCGGCCATGGTGCCTTCGGGCGCGAACAGCAAGCGATAGGCGTTGCGCAGCGCATGGATGGCGTCGCGGTCATAGCCGCGGCGCTTCAGCCCGACCAGATTGAGGCCGGACAGATGCGCGCGGTTACCGGTCACCGTGGCGTAGGGAATGATGTCGGTCTCGACGCCGGTCATGCCGCCGATCATGGCGTGGCGGCCGATGCGGACGAACTGGTGCGCCGCCGACAGGCCGCCCATGATGGCGAAATCGCCAATATGGACATGGCCGGCCAGGGTGGCATTGTTGACCAGGATGACGTTGTCGCCGATCACGCAATCATGCGCGACGTGGCTCGACATCATGAACAAGCAGTCATTCCCGACCTTGGTCAGCATGCCGCCGCCCTCGGTGCCGGGATTCATCGTCACGTGCTCGCGGATCTGGTTGCGCTCGCCGATCTCGAGGCGGCTCGGCTCGCCCTTATATTTGAGATCCTGCGGCGGATGACCCAGCGAAGCGAACGGGAACACCTGGGTGTCGGCACCGATCGAGGTAATGCCGGCCACGGCCACGTGCGAGTGCAGCTTGACCCGTGCGCCCAGCGTCACCTGCGGGCCGAGCACGCAATAAGGGCCGATTTCGGCCGTCTCATCGATTTTGGCGCCTTCGGCGATGATCGCCGTCGGATGAATATTGGTCATTCAGTGTCCATGATCATGGCGGAGAAGGTCGCTTCGGCCATCAGCTGGCCATTGACCTTGGCCTCGCCGTTGAAGCGCCAGACATTGCCGCGCGAGCGTTCCTTCTTGACGTGCACCATGAGCGTGTCACCCGGCACCACGGGACGGCGGAAGCGCGCATTGTCGACCGACATGAAATAGACCAGCTTGCCCTCGGCCTTCGGCCCCAGGGTCTCGACCACGACGACGGCCGCGGTCTGCGCCATCGATTCGATGATCAGCACGCCCGGCATGATCGGCTTTTCCGGGAAATGTCCCTGAAAATGCGGCTCGGACGCCGTGACGTTCTTGACGCCAGTCGCACCTTCGGCCGGCACCACGTCGATCACCTTGTCCACCATCAGGAAAGGATAGCGGTGCGGGATCATCTCCATGATGCGATGGATGTCGATGGTCTTGCTTTTGGTTTCTTCCTGCACGTTGGACATCAAGCTAACCTTTCATCGCCCTTTCTTGCGAACCAGCCGAGCCAGTTCAGCCGACTGACGCAGCCATTGGGTGATGGGAACCGCCGGCGATCCCCCGACCGTTTCCCCGGCCGGAATATCGCGCATCACCCCTGCCTGGGCCCCGATCTTGACCCCCGAGCCGATCTGCAGATGGCCCGTGAGACCCGCCTGACCGGCCGCCACGACGAAATCGCCGAGCTTGGTGCTGCCGGAAATGCCGACCTGGGACACAATCACACAGCCGCGTCCGAGTTGCACGTTGTGCCCGATCTGCACCAGTTTATCAATCTTGCAACCGATCCCGATCACCGTATCGGGACCGGCGCCGCGGTCGATCGTGGTATTGGCGCCGATTTCGACGTCGTCCTGGACCACCACGCGCCCCAATTGCGGCACGGTGAGATGACCCTGCGGCCCCATGGCGAAGCCGAAGCCGTCCTGGCCGATCCGCACGCCGGGATGGATGTAGACCCGCTCGCCGATCAAAGCGTAACCGATGCTGGACAGCGGCCCGATGCGGCAGTCATTGCCGATCTTGACCCCATGGCCGATCACCGCATTGGCGCCGACATGCACACGCTCGCCGATCTCGGCACCCGCGCCGATCACCACACCCGGATCGATCTGACAGCCGGCGCCCAGCTTCGCCGACGGATGCACCGTGGCGGTCGGGGCGACGCCCGGGATCAGCGGCGGCAGCGGATAGAAGGAGGACGCGACCTTGGCATAGGCGCGATAGGGATCGTCGGTCAGCAGCAGGACCATGCCGGCAGGCGCGCGGTCAGCGAATTCGGGCCGCACCAGGCAGGCGCCGGCCTGGCTGGCCGAGAAGGCGTCGACATATTTCTTGTTGTCGAGGAACGACAGATGCTCGGGCCCCGCCACTTCCAGCGGCGCCACGTCGGCCATAGAACGCGCCGGATCGGCTGCGTTCTTCAGTTCGGCGCCGGCGCGGGCGGCGAGGTCGGCCAGGGTGAAGGGTCCGGCATTGGTGAAAAAGCGCGGATCGGCCAACTCAGTTCTTCTTCTTAGGCTGAGATTGAGGCGTCCCTTGGGCCGGCTGCTGGGATTCGGCCTCGATCTGCGGCGCCGGGAAATCGACGGCCGGCAGCGCCTTGTCCATCAGGGCGATGATTTCCTTGGTCAGGTTCATCTTGTCGTCGAACAGCACCACCTGGCCGCGCGGCAGGACGATGTTGGCGCCATGCACCTGGGCGATCTTGCCGGTCGCTTCGTACATCGCCTGCTGAACCTTGGCCATCGCGGTATTGTAGGATTTCTCGAAGGCGCGGCGGCGCGCCGCCTCGCGGCGCTGGTAATCGGCGACGCTGGCGTCGAAGGCGCGCGCCTTCTCGGCCAGGGCGTCGGGCGACAGCGCATTGTTCTTGCGCTGCTGCTCGATCGATTGCTGCTGCTGGCGCAGCGCGGCCTCTTCGGCCTGGCCCTGCTGCTGGAATTCCTGGCGGTACTTGTCCGCCTGGACGCGCACGGCCTTGACGGCCAGCGCCTCGAGCTGCACCTCATCGACGTCGATGATGGCGATCACCGGCGTCGGCAAAGGGGTGCTGCTCTGCGCCAGCGCCATCACAGGCGCCGCCAACGACAGCAGCACGCCCCATACTTTAAACTTCATCAAAAACGTTGTCCGAAATTGAGCCGGAAGATCTGGATCTTATCATAACTCTGGCGCATCACGGGGTAGCCCAGATCGATATTGATCGGCCCCATCGGCGATTGCCAGATCACACCGGCGCCAATCGCCGCGCGCGGCGAGGACGATTGCTGGATGAAATCGCCCTTCGGCGTGGTGGTGTTCACGCTGCTGTCGGTCTGGCCGACCGTGCCCAGATCGGCGAACAGCAGGCCCTGCACGCCGAATTCCTTCGGCAGGCCCAGCGGCACGCGGATTTCGGCGGTGGCCGTGGCATCCCACACGCCGCCCAAGGCATCGCCGCTTTGATAGTCGCGCGGCGAGATACCGGCGATCTTGAAGCCGCGCATGGTGTCGCCGCCCAGGAAGTAGCGCTCGTTGATGCGGATTTCCTTCCCGCCGATGCCATTGATGGTGTTGGCCTGGGTCGACAGCGACAGCACCCAATCACCATCGTGCGACAGCTTGAAATAGGTGCCCGCGCCGGCGCTGGTCTTGACGAAGTCTTCCGTGCCGCCGAGACCGGCGAACTCGGTGCCGAAGCGCAGGTAATAACCGCTGGTCGGCTTGATGCGGCTGTCGCGGCGGTCATACAGCAGGGTCTGGCCGACCGACGACAAGGTGGTCGTGCCGGCTTCTTCCTGAATGTAGACCGAGGCGCCGGACTGCACGTCGCCGACATGGGTCTGCGACAGGGTGTATTTCCACAGATGCGACAGATATTCGTCGTAATTGTACGAGGCGCGGAGGTCGCCGCCGGTGCTGGTCGCCGAATAGACCAGGGTCTGGTTCACCGAATTGTTGACGGTAAACAGGTCGGCGCCGACCGCGACATGGCGATCGAGGAAATATGGCTCGGTATAGCCGAGATTGATCTGGGTCTGCTTCAGCGCCAGCGAGGCGTTGGCGCTGACGATCTGGCCGGTGCCCAGGAGGTTGCGTTCGGACGCGCCGACGTCGATCAGGGCGCCGATGACGCTCGAATAGCCGAGGCCGAAGGACAGCTGGCCGGTCGATTTCTCGGTGACGTCGGCGCGGATCACGGTGCGGTCGGGCGCGGTGTCCGACGCGACGTTGGTGACGTCGGGCTTGTCGAAGAAGTCGAGATCCTTGATGCGCTCGCGCGAGCGGCGCAGGCGGGCGGCGTTGAAGGCGTCGCCCTCGACCAGGCGGAATTCGCGGCGGATCACCTTGTCGAGCGTGCGGACGTTGCCGCGAATGTCGATGCGTTCGACGAAGACGTGCGGCGCCTCCTTGATGTCGAACAGGATGTCAATGGTGCGGCCTTCGCGGTTGCGCACCAGGGTCGGGCGGATGTCGGTGAAGGCATAGCCCTTGTTGCCGACCGCGTCGGTCAGCTTCTGGACGATCTCTTCGACCTGGTCGGCATTGTACCAGTCGCCCTCTTCCAGATCGGTGACCAGCGGCTGCAGCTCTTCGGCCTTGAGGTCCTTGAGCGCGCTCTTGACGGTCACCTTGCCATAGCGATAGCGCTCGCCCTCGTCGAGGGTGAAGGTGATGTAGAACTTCTCGCGGTCGTCCGACAGCTCGGCCACCGAGGACACCACGCGGAAGTCGGCATAGCCGTTCTTCATGTAGAACTTGCGCAGCAGATCGCGGTCGTAATTCACGCGATCCGGGTCATAGGTGTCGTCGGACGACAGGAACCGCCACCACTTCTCTTCCTTGGTCTGCAGGATCTGCTTCAGATCGTCGTCGTCGAACTGGCGGTTGTTCAAGAACGAGATGCGCTCGACCGAGGTCGAATCGCCTTCTGCGATCTCGAACACCAGATCGACGCGGTTCTGCGGCAGCTCGATCAGCTTCGGCTCGACGGTCGCGGCGAAGCGGCCATTGTGGCGATAGAGGTCGAGGATGCGCTTGACGTCGGTCTGCACCTTGGTGCGGGTATAGACCGAGCGCGCCTTCAACTGGACTTCCTTTTCCAGCTGGTCGGTCTTGACGTGGTGGTTGCCTTCAAAGGCGACGCGGTTGATCACCGGGTTTTCGACCACGCGCACGGCCAAGCTGTCGCCTTCGCGGCGGATGTTCACGTCGGCGAACAGGCCGGTGGAGAACAAAGCCTTCAGCGACTTGTCGATCTTGCCGTCATCGAAGGGATCGCCTTCGGCCACCGACAGGTAGGATTTTACCGTCTCGGCTTCCACGCGCTGATTACCAGCAACGATAATCTCGCGGATCGTGCCCCCCTGCTGGGCGAACGAAGAATCGGCTGCGACCAGCGCGACCGCTGCCACAGCCATGGTCAACGTACGGGAATGACGGTACAAGAGCCCCCCTGTTGGGTCTAATTATGGGATCAGGAAATGACCCGCTTGATGAAGTCCCACACGCGCAGATCCAGAAGGTCGTTGCGGGTGGTGAAGAGCATCAAGGCGAATACCAGAAACAGACCCAACCGGAAACCATATTCTTGCGCTTTCTGGCCCAGCGGGCGGCCCCGAACCGCCTCGATCACGTAAAACAGCAGGTGGCCGCCATCGAGCAGCGGCACCGGAAACAGATTGAACAGGCCGAGATTGATCGACAGCAGGATGATGTAATAGGCGATCCCGCCCAGGCCGATCTTGGCGGCGGCGCCGGCGCCCTTGGCGATGCGCAGCGGCCCGCCCACTTCGGACGAATCGCGCTGGCCGGTGATCATTTGGCCGATGCCCTTCAGCGTGCCGGTCACCATGTCCCAGGTCTGGACCACGGATTCCTGCAGCGCGGTGGCCGGATTGAAGCGCACCAGCTCGGTCGCCGCGCCGTCGGGCAGGATGCCCAGCAGCGGCGTCTTGTGGACGTTGCCGAAGAGATCCGTGACTTCCTTGATCTGCGGATGGGCCAGCAGGTCCATGCGCTGATCGGCACGCGTGATGACCAGCGGAATCGGCTCGCCGACCGACATCTGGATGATCTTCTGCAGATCCTGCCAGGTCTTCACCTGCTGGCCGGCCGCCTCGACGACGCGGTCGCCCTTCTGCAGCCCGACTTCGGCGGCGGCGCTGCCGTCCTGCACCTGGTCGATGACCGGCGCGTTGCGCGGCTCGCCATAGACCGACAGCAGGATGGCCAGGGCCACGATGCCGAAGATGAAATTCATCGCCGGCCCGGCCACGACGATCGCCATGCGCTGCCAGACATTCTTGTGCTGGAAGGCGACGGCTTTCTCGGCGGCGGTGAATTCGCGGCTGTTGTCGGGCGTGCTGGCCGGATCGGCGTCGCCGAACATCTTGACGTAACCGCCCAGCGGCAGGGCGCTGACGCGCCAGCGCGTGCCCGACTTGGCGTACCAGCCGAACAATTCGGGGCCGAAGCCGATCGAGAAGGTCTCGACCTTCACCCCGCACCAGCGCGCCACCAGATAGTGGCCCAGCTCGTGGATGAACACGACGATGGTCAGGATCACCAGGAATACGATGACGTAATCCCAGATATTCATCAGGAACGGTATCATTGCGCCGCCATTACCTTCCGCACCAGTTCGCCGGCCATTCTGCGGGCCTGCGCATCCAGCGCCAAGATGTCTTCCAAGGTTCCGATCGCCGTATCGTTCAAAGCGCTGACCGTCTCCTCGACGACACGCGCGATGTCGAGAAAACCGATGGCGCGCGACAGGAAAGACTGCACGGCGACTTCATTAGCAGCATTTAGGATGGTCGGAGCCCCGCCGCCAGCCTTCAGCGCGTCGCGGGTGATGCGAAGGGCCGGGAAACGCACCGGATCGGGCGCCTCGAAGGTCAGCTGCGAAATTTCCGACAGGTTCAGGCGCTTGCCCGGCGTCGTCATGCGCTCAGGGTACGCCAGGGCATAGGCGATCGGGGTGCGCATGTCGGGCGTGCCCAGCTGGGCCAGCACCGAGCCGTCGTGATAGGCGACCAGGCTGTGGATCACCGATTGCGGATGGACCAGGATGTCGATCTGGCTCTCCGGCAGGCCGAACAGATGATAAGCCTCGATCAGTTCCAGGCCCTTGTTCATCATGGTGGCGCTGTCGACCGAGATCTTGGCGCCCATGCTCCAATTGGGATGGGCGACCGCCTGCTCGGGCGTCATCGAGCGCATCTGCTCGGTGGTCTTGGTGCGGAACGGGCCGCCCGACGCGGTCAGGATGATCTTGTCGATCTGATCCTTCTGCTCGAAATCGAACACCTGATAGATGGCCGAATGCTCGCTGTCGACCGGCACCAGAGTGGCGCCGTGGTCTTCGACCGCCTTCATCACCAGGGAACCGGCGCAGACCAGGGTCTCCTTGTTGGCCAGGCCGATGGTGGCGCCGCGCTTGACGGCGGCCAGGGTCGGCTGCAATCCGGCGGCGCCGACGATCGAGGCCATCACCCAGTCGGCGGGACGCGCGGCGGCGTCGATCACCGCCTGCTGTCCGGCCGCGGCTTCGATGCCGGTGCCGGCCAAAGCCTCCTTGAGATCCTGATAAGCGCTTTCGTCGGAAACGACAGCGAGCTTCGCCTTCAGCGCGCGGGCCTGTTCGGCCAGCTTCGCCACATTACGATTGGCCACGAGCGCTTCTACGCGGAATTTTTCCGGTTCGCGCTCAACCAGGTCGACAGTGTTGCACCCGACCGACCCGGTAGACCCGAGAATGGTCACCGACCGAACTTCACCAGCCATAGATATCGTTCCACCCACCTGGCGACATCAGCGCCATCGCGGCTACCGCCGGCGCGACCGCCAATAAACCGTCAAGGCGGTCTAACACGCCGCCATGCCCCGGTATCAATTGACTTGAATCCTTCACACCGAAATACCTCTTTAGCCCCGATTCGGCAAGGTCTCCTGCTTGCGCGACCACCGCCAGCACCGCCGAAGCGGCCGCCAGACGAAGGGCGCCGGGCATTATTCCATTCCGCATCGCCCACCCGACCAGGGCCGCCGCCAGCATGCCGCCCGCCAGACCGGCCCAAGTCTTTTTCGGGCTGATCTTAGGCGCCAGCTTGGGCCCACCGATGGCGCGCCCGGCAAAATAAGCGCCGCTGTCGGTCGCCCACACCAGGAACAACACCCAGAGCAGCGGACCTCTCCCCTGCTCCCTGACCGTGATGAGCGCCAATTGCGGCAGCATTATGTAAACCGCGCCGAGCGGCATCCAGAAACGCTTGCGCCCCTCGGGCACCGGCGGCAGCGCCGACAAGGCTGCGGCGCCCGCGATCAGCAACAGCCCCTGCAGCGGGTTCAGCCAGCCGGTCAGCGGCATCAGCGCAGCACCCGCGGCCAGGATACGCCCGCCGATCGCGAATGTCCCCTGGGTGATGCGGGTCCATTCCCAGGCCAGGGCGATGCCGGCCAGGGTCATGAGCGCCACCCAGGCCCAATTCCCGTACCAAGCGGCGCCTAAAGCGACCGGGATCATCACCAGGGCGGACAGGATGCGGGTTTTAAGCAAAGCGCAGGCTTAACCGACCGCAACCACGCCGTAGCGGCGGTCGCGGCAGATGAAATCGCGCACCGCGCGTTCGAGATCGGCCTCGCCGAAATCCGGCCACAGCACATCGAGGAACAGCATTTCGGCGTAGGCGCACTGCCACAGCAGGAAATTGCTGATACGAAATTCGCCGCTGGTGCGGATCAAAAGGTCGGGATCAGGCAGCCCCGCGGTGAACAGGCGCTCGGAGAAAACATCCTCGTCGATCGCCTCGGGATCGATCTTGCCGTCACGGGCGTCGGCGGCCAGCTTGCGCGCGGCCGAGACCAGCTCCTGGCGGCTGCCATAGGACAAAGCCAGCAGCAGGGTCAGCTCGGTATTGTCCTTGGTCAGTTCCTCGGCCTGCTCAATCAGGCTGACGATGTCGGGATCGAGCCGCGAGCGCTCGCCCAAAATCCTCAGCCGCACGCCATTCTTGTGCAGTTCCTGGACCTCGCTGCGCAGATAAAGGCGCAACAGGCCCATCAAGGCGCGCACTTCGCCCTCGGGGCGCTTCCAGTTCTCGGAGGAGAAACCGAACAGGGTCAGATAGGAAATGCCCAGCTTGCGCGCCGCCTGGACGGCGTTGCGTACAGCCTCGGCGCCCCGCTTGTGCCCGGCCGTGCGCGGCAAGCCGCGCTGCTTCGCCCAGCGGCCGTTGCCATCCATGATGATGGCGACGTGGCGCGGCGGAACTCCCTGGTCGGCGGCGGCGGGCAAAACGTCCATCAATGCTAAACCTGAATGATCTCTTTTTCTTTCTGCGCCAGCGCGTCGTCGAGATGCTTGATGGTCTCGTCGGTGAAGGCCTGGATATCCTTCTCGTGGCCGCGCTGCTCGTCCTGCGAGATGAGGCCGTCCTTTTCCATTTTCTTCAACGCGTCCATGCCATCGCGGCGGACATTGCGCACCGAGATGCGGGCCTGCTCGGCATATTTGCCGGCGACCTTCTGCAGTTCCTTGCGGCGCTCTTCGTTCAGCGGCGGAATCGGCACGCGCACGGTCTGGCCATCGGCGGCGGGGTTCAGGCCGAGGCCGGCGTCGCGAATCGCCTTCTCGACCGACTTGACCTGGCCGCGGTCCCACACCTGCACGGTGATCATGCGCGCCTCGGGAACGCTGACATTGGCGACCTGGTTGAGCGGCACGATGCTGCCGTAGGACTCGACCATCACCGGGTCGAGCAGAGCGGTCGAGGCGCGGCCGGTGCGCAGGCCCTGGAATTCCTTCTTCAGCACGTCAACCGCGCTGTCCATGCGACGTTTCAGATCTTTCTTGAGATCGGCGTAGTTATTGATCGCCAATTTTAATTTCCTTCTTCAATCAGGGTGTAACGCCCCTGCCCCGCCAGAACCTTGGCGAAGGAGCCGGGCTCGTGGAGGTTGAACACCAGGATCGGCAGGTCGTTCTCGCGGCACAGCGCGATGGCGGTGGCGTCCATCACCTCGAGTTCGTTGGCCAGCACGTCCATGAAGGACAGGCTTTCATAGCGAACGGCGTCGGGGACCTTGCGCGGATCGGCGGAATAGACGCCGTCGACCTGCGTCGCCTTGACCAGCACGTCGCAATTCATCTCGACGGCGCGCAGGGCGGCAGCCGTGTCGGTGGTGAAGAACGGGTTGCCGGTGCCGGCGGCGAAAATGACGATCCGGCCCTTTTCCATGTGGCGCGACGCGCGGCGGCGGATATAGGGCTCGCACACGGTCGACATCGGGATCGCGGATTGCACGCGGGTCTGCAGACCGATGCGCTCGAGCGCGTTCTGCATGGCCAGCGAGTTGATGACGGTCGCCAGCATGCCCATATAGTCGGCGCTGGTGCGCTCCATGCCGGCGGCGGCGCCGGACAGGCCGCGGAAGATGTTCCCGCCGCCGATCACCAGGCAAACTTCGATGCCCATATCGACGACGCCGCGGATTTCTTCGGCCACGCGGGCCAGGGTCGTTCCGTCGAGGCCGTATTCGCGGGTGCCCATAAGGCCCTCGCCCGACAACTTGATCAAGACACGACGAAATTTGGGTTGAACTTTAAGATCGGTCGTCATGATCGGTCTTTTTTCTCGGCGGGGACTCAAAAATAGCGGCAGGGATGATACACATCATTCCCTGCCGCTGTCTTCCTCAAATCACGCGGAAATTCGCCGCGTGAGGACTGGACTCAGTGACCAAGCGTGGCCGCGACTTCCGCCGCGAAGTCCGTCTCCTGCTTCTCGATGCCTTCGCCCAGGGCGAAGCGCGCGAAGCCGGTCAGGGCGATCGGGGCGCCCGCTTCCTTGGCGGCGTTCTCGATGACCTTCGAGATCTTGGTCTCGCCATCCATCACGAACACCTGCTCGAGCAGCACCACTTCCTCGTAGTACTTGCGGACGCGGCCGACGACCATCTTCTCGACCACTTCGGCGGGCTTGCCCGACGCGGCGGCCTGCTCGGTCAGAACGGCCTTCTCGCGCTCCAGCGCTGCACCATCGACGCTGTCGATGTTCAGGAACAGCGGGTTGGCGGCGGCGATGTGCATGGCGACCTGCTTGCCGACGTCGGCCAGCTTGGCCTTGTCGCCGGTCGATTCCAGGGCGACCAGCACGCCGATCTTGCCCAGGCCCGGAGCGGCGGCCGAGTGGACATAGCCGGCGACGAGACCGTCCTTGACGGTCAGCTTCTTGGCGCGGCGCAGATTCATGTTCTCGCCGATGGTGGCGATCAGGGCGGTCAGCTCGCCTTCGAGGCCGGCGGCCTTGAGGGCGGCGATGTCGTCACCCTTGGCCAGGGCAGTCTGGCCGGCCTTGGCGACGAAAGCCTGGAACTGGTCGTTGCGCGCAACGAAGTCGGTCTCGGCGTTCACTTCGACGACGGCACCCGAGGTGCCTTCGGTGGCGACGGCGACCAGGCCTTCGGCGGCGACGCGGCCAGCCTTCTTGGCAGCGGCGGCCAGGCCCTTCTTGCGCAGCCAGTCGATGGCGCCTTCGATGTCGCCGGCAACTTCACCCAGCGCCTTCTTGCAATCCATCATGCCGGCGCCAGTCTTCTCGCGCAGCTCTTTCACCAGGGCAGCAGTGATCTCGGCCATTTCAACCTCTTTCGTCTGAAAACTATGATTCGCCTAGTGTCCCGATCGCGAAGTTCGAGGTGCCTTTATCAAACGACTTACGAACTTCGCGCTCGATCAGGACACTAGAGTTAATTAGACAACCAGTGCGGCATAAAGATTTTTAAGTTCCTAAAACCGCTGATATCGAAGTTGTAGGAACTTAAAAATCGCCGCACTGGAATTTAGAAGAATGGCGGCGGATTTCGCCGCCGCCATTCCATGACATTTTTATGGAGAGCGACGCTCTTAGGCGTGCGGCTGCTCGGAAGCGGTCGCTTCGGTGGCGGCTTCGACGGTCCCACCTTCAACGGCAGACACTTCGTCGCCTAGATCCTCGGCCGGAGCTTCGGCCTGCTCGCCCAGATCGACGCCACCGCGGCTCATCTCGGCCTGGATGCCGTTCAGCACGGCGCCCGAGATCAGGTCGCAATAGGTCTGGATGGCGCGCAGAGCGTCGTCATTGCCCGGGATCGGATAATTGATGCCGGCCGGGTCCGAGTTGCTGTCGAGGATCGCGACGACCGGGATGCCCAGCTTGTTGGCTTCCTGAACGGCCAGGGCTTCCTTGTTGGTGTCGATGATGAAGATGATGTCCGGCAGGCCGCCCATCTCCTTGATGCCGCCCAGGGCGCGCTCGAGCTTCTCCTGCTCGCGGGCCAGGTTCAGCTGTTCCTTCTTGGTCAGGCCGGCGACGTTGCCCGAGGCCACGCGCTCTTCGATCTCGCGCAGGCGCTTGATCGACAGCGAGATGGTCTTCCAGTTGGTGAGCATGCCGCCCAGCCAACGGTGGTTCACGTAGTACTGGCCGCAACGCTTGGCCGATTCGGCGACGATGTCGGCCGCGGCGCGCTTGGTGCCCACGAACAGGACGCGGCCGCCGGCGGCGACGACGTCACGGATGGCCTGGATACCGCGATGCAGCGCCGGAACGGTCTGCTGCAGATCGATGATATGAATGCCATTGCGGACGCCGAACAGATACGGCGCCATCTTCGGGTTCCAGCGGCGGGTGTTGTGGCCGAAATGCACACCGGCTTCGATGAGCTGGCGCATGGTGAAGGACGGCAGAGTGGACATAGGAATACCTTTCGTTTTCCGGTTGAACCTCCGCGGGATTTGAGCCGTATAACCGGCACCGGAGCGAATGGCGCAAGCGCCTTCCGCGATCCCGCGTGTGGAATGTGGCGGGGTTAATAGCGATAATGCCCGAGAATGGCAAGGGTTAAGTATATGTGCGGGGCGCGGCGGGGCATGATGAGGTGGACAGCTTGCGCCCTATGGGCGTCCCTGGCGTTGTTCCTGGTCCCCTGCTCGCCGTCTCGGGCGGAAACCTGCCTGGCAATCGGCGCCCCCTCCGGCGCAGGCGCCACCGAGGAAATCGTCGAAGCCGTCCGCCAGGCCGGCAAGCGAGCCGGCCTCTGTATCAAGACCGTGCGGGCGCCGAGAAACCGGCTATCCGCCTTGCCTCTCGACGGCCAAGTCCTGACCGAAGCCGCGCCGTCGGAACAAGATGGCCTGGTCGCCGTGCCGACGCCTGTCATCACGTTCGAGGGCACGCTCTATTGGTTGCCCCAACACCCGGAGCCAAACGGCCGGCATACGCAGATCGGCGTCATCCTCGGCCAGGAATGGGCCTTGCGCGCGGTGGCCGGGATGGGCTCGCAACCCTTCGAGGTACGCGACAACCGCCAACTCATGAGGATGATGGCGGCCGGACGGTTGGACGGCATGATGCTGCCCTCGATCTCGTTCCGCCATTTCCTGCCCGGCTATCCCGAGCTGAAGGGCTGCCAAGGCAAGGCCGTCATCCCGCTGCCGGTGCGCGTCCTGCTGAAACCCAACCACCAGCGCGCCGCCGAGGCCCTGGATCACGCGCTGGCCGCCATGAAGCGCGACGGCACCACCGCGGCGATCTTCAAACGCTACGCGCCCTGACCTTCATAACGCCGTCTGCAGCATCTGGCCGGGATCGGCGGTAAGCGCCGTTCTCACCATGCCGAGCGCCTTGGCCAGGATCGGGCGGCTGGCCGCCGGGCCTACGCACAGGCGCAGCCCGCTCTCCGCCTCGGCGCCGCCCGCCTCGAAGGCGCTGGCCGGCGAGATCCGCACCCCCTCGCCGAGCAGGCGCGAGGCCATCCGATCCGCCTGCGGACAGGGGATCCACAGATGCAGGCTGGACGGCGCGGCAGGCTTGGCGGCGAAGCCGTCCAAGAGATCGAGCGCCAGCCCGATGCGTTCCGCCGCCTCGACCCGCACCCGGGCGGCGATCTCGTCGGCGGCGAGGCTTTCCAGCAGATGCGCCGCCACCGCGCCCGACAATCCGCAGGGCGAATGCATCAAAGCGCGAAAGCCGCGCAGGCAGCGCTCGAACGCCTCGCCCTTCGGCGCGACCAGATAGCCCGCGCGCAGCCCGGGTGAGACGATCTTGGACAGAGAAGTCGCGTAGAAGGTCCGTTCGGGCGCGAAGGCGGCGATCGGCGGTACGTCGGGCGCCGCGCAGCAGGCGTAGATATCGTCCTCCAAGATCCAGAGATCGTGCTTGCGGGCGATCGCCGCGATCTCGCCCCGGCGGGCGGCGCTCATGGTGCGCGTGGTCGGGTTCTGTAAAGTGGGCAGTACATAGACCATTTTCGCCCCGGTCTCGCGCACGGCTTGTCCAAGCGCGCCGGGCTCCATCCCCTCGCCGTCCATCGCCACGCCGCGCAGGGTCAGGCCGAGCTGGACGGCCAGCAGACGCATGCCGGGAAAGGTCATCGCCTCGCACAGCACAACATCGCCGGGGCGGCACAGCGAAGACAAGGCCACGGCGAGCCCGTTCTGGGTTCCCGCACAGGTGATGACGTCGTTCCAGTCGAGGTTCGGGAAATTGGCGGTGCGTCCGATCCAGGCCGCCGCGGCACGGCGATCGGCCTCGCGGCCCGGCGGCGGCTGATAATCATAAAGCCCGGGCAGGATCGAGCGCTTCCCCATGGCCTGCTGCACCAGTAACGACAAAGCGCCGAAATCGATCGGCGCGGTGTTCGTGCTTAGGTCGATCAGGCCGGACGGTTCATCAACTTTGCGCCGATCCGAGACGAACGTCCCGCGCCCGACATGCGCCTCGACCAGCCCGCGCCGCAATGCCTCGTCATAGGCGCGGGTGACCGAGCCGAGGCTGATCGACAGGCGATGCGCCAGATCGCGCTGGGGCGGCAAACGCTCGCCCTCCTTGAGGCGGCCGCGGGCGATATCCTCGGCCAGCGCGTCGAGCAACCGCCGATAGATCGGAGTTCCGGCATTTTCGGTCAGTTCGGGTGCCCACACGCTCTGCATACCCCAATTGTCACCATAACAATATAGACATTGACTCAATGAACAATAAGAATTTGCATTATGGCATATTCAGGAGGATTGATCGTGACCGTTCCAATCTATCAAGTCGACGCCTTCGCCGATCGCCGCTTCGCCGGGAATCCCGCCGCCGTGGTCCTGCTCGATGCCTATCCGGCGGACGGCACGCTTCAGGACATCGCCGCCGAGAACAATCTCGCCGAAACAGCCTTCATCGTTCCGGACGGCGAGGAGTACCGCCTGCGCTGGTTCACTCCCGCCGTCGAAGTGCCCTTATGCGGACACGCCACGCTGGCCAGCGCCGCCGTGGTGTTGGAGCGCCTGTCGCCCGAGCGAAAGAAGGTGGTGTTCCACACCGCCAGCGGCGCTCTAACCGTCGAACGAATCGAGGGCGGCTATCGCATGGATTTCCCGGTGCGCCGCACCTCCCGTCGCGAATTGCCCGGCTTGAAGGATATTCTGGGGGTTGAACCGGTCGAGGTGGCTTGGGACAGCCGGAACTTCATCGCCCAGCTCGCTTCGGCAACCGAGGTGCGGACGCTGGCGCCCGATCTGGCCGCGATCGCCAAGCTCGACAGCGCGGGCCTCATCGTCACCGCGCGCGGCGATCAGGGCTTCGATTTCGTCAGCCGCTATTTCGCGCCCGGACATGGCATTCCAGAAGATCCGGTGACCGGCTCCGCCCATTGCTCGCTGGCCCATTACTGGTCCGAGCGGCTGGGCAAGACCTCGTTCCGCGCTTTCCAGGCCTCGCCGCGCGGCGGCGTGGTGCTGTGCCGCCTGGAAGGCGAGCGCGTCGCGCTCGAGGGAAGCTGCGTTTTCTACCTCGAGGGTAAGATCACGTTCTAATAAGGACGGGCCGCCTTACTCGGCGGCCTGTTCCAATTTCCGGTCGAATTCCGCTCGGGCGGCATGAATTCCTTGCGCGTTGGAGGCCGCCCATTTTCCCAGCGCGATCACCGGCTCCTGCAGCGAGTGGCCCAGATCGGTCAGGCTGTATTCGACCTTGGGCGGCACCGTGTCATAGACCCGGCGCGACACCAGGCCGTCACGCTCCAGCCCGCGCAGGGTCAGGGTCAGCATGCGTTGGGAAATGCCGGCGACGTCGCGCTTGATCTCGTTGAAGCGGCGCGGCCCGGCCGCCAGATCCATCACGATCATCACGCTCCATTTGTCGCCGATGCGCGACAGGATGGCGCTCACCGTCGGACACATCTCGGTTACATGCTTGTTATCTGGTATCAAAACCATGCCTCCTTGTCAGGATGCCATACGGTTACTTACATAGCCCTAGTCGCTAAGCGATACCACCACCTGGAGATAGAAATATGTTCCGTGCCAACAGAATGATCCTGACCGCCTCGGCCGCCCTGCTGCTGGCCGGTTCCGCCCTGCCCGTTTTCGCCCAGGCCACCAGCAATCCGGCCGAAGTGCAAGCCGGCAGCTTCGCTGTCGACTCCTACCACAGCCAGGTCGGCTTCACCCTGTCGCACATGGGCTTTTCCAATTTCACCGGCCGCCTGTCGAACGTCACCGGCACCCTGACCCTGGCCGGCGGCGACCATGCCGCCAGCAAGCTGTCGGTCACCATTCCCGCCTCGTCCATCTCGACCCCGGTCGACAAGCTGAATGAGGAACTGGTCAGCGCCGACTGGCTCGACGCCCAGAAGTTCCCGTCCATCACCTTCACCTCGACCAAGGTGACCTCGACCGGCCCGACCAGCGCCACCATCACCGGCGACCTGACCCTGCACGGCGTCACCAAGCCGATCACCCTGACCGCCCATTTCGTCGGCGCAGGCACCAATCCGCTGAGCAAGAAGTACACCGTCGGCTTCGACGCCACCGGCACCGTCAAGCGCAGCGAATTCGGCGTGACCAAGTATGTCCCGCTGATCGGCGACGAGGTCGAGCTGTCGCTGCACGGCGCGTTCGAGAAGCAGTAAAAATCGTCGGAAGGGCGGCGACCAGCCGCCCTTCACCCCTCGACGCGCCGATCCGTTCTGCTATAAAACGCCCCAGGCTGGATGGGTGGCCGAGTGGTTTAAGGCTCTAGTCTTGAAAACTAGCGTAGGGGCAACCCTACCGTGAGTTCGAATCTCACCCCATCCGCCACCTGCCCAAAAGCCCCCTTGATGGGGGCTTTTTTATTGGGCAGGTGGCGGATGGGGTAATGCTGAGAGATCGCGCTGAGTTTGGTGAGGGCACGCACCTTGGCACGGCCCGCTCCGGTGCCTAGTTACGACTCAGACGTTTCTTTCACCACATGTGGAAAGAATTGCTTTTCCCAATCTTCGGTTCGGAAGAACACCTTTCCGGACCCAAATATGGTATCTCCGTCATTATAAGGGACTGAGGACATTTCGACCTCCGCCCCTTTATAGGCACCCAAGTGAAAGTGATCACTCGCTTCGCTCAGAGCAAGCAACTCAGCGACTAGTTGGTCTCGGCCAGCTGCATTGAGCCAAATTTGAAATTCACCATCCTTGTCGACATTGACAGTGATTCTTGCCTTCATCGTCGCCCCCAAGTCACGAACGTGAATCCTCGCATTCGACGGATCGGCCGTAAAGTCGACTTTGGGCCGGAGGCCGGCATAGCGTACCCCCGAAAAGAAGCCTGTCAGATCTGACGCACATCCCAAGCCTATCATCCTGCTTTCAGCTCATCCCCGTCGTGTGGCAGTCTAACAGGGGAAGGACTATTGGCCTGTTGGGAGTAGAGGATGCCCTTCGTGCCGAACCGGCACTTGGCGATCGTGGAGAAGACGAAGCTCACAGACTATCTGCTCTCTCCATCTCATCCGGCAGGACGGTCGAAAGCCGTGTTCCTTTCTCGGTTCGGCTTCGACGCATCGAACTGGGAGGCATTGCAGAAGTCGCTGTTGCGCCATGTTGCGGTCGCCGAAAATGCGACTGCACTGGAGACGCAGTTCGGGATCAAGTATATGATCGAAGCAAGTTTGGAGACCCCGGACGGACGACGTCCCCATATCCGATCTGTTTGGTTCATTGAAAATGGACAACAGGAGCCGAAGCTCGTGACCGTCGTCCCATTACCAGGAGGGAGCGAATGATCAAGGAACTTGATCCGGTCGTCCTGACGAAGGATTTGCCCAATGGGCAGTTGCAGGCCGGAGACGTTGGCTGGGTGGTGATGATCCACGCGGGTGGAGCGGGATTTGAAGTCGAGTTCGTCACCCTGGATGGCGAGACGGTCTCTGTCGCGACCGTGGGAGCAGACTGCGTTCGGCCCGTCGGCGCCGGGGAAATCGCGCACGTTCGTAAGGTTGCGTGAGGGGCGCAACACTAATAACGGTAAATGCGCCATTGAATTGAACGGATAGTGACAAGCAACTGTGCCGCTTGGCACCCCCAACCACACCTAAGCAATTGATCTTATTGGGCGCCAATCCCACCCCATCCGCCATCCCAAAAAGCCCCGTTTCGGGGCTTTTTTTTCTTTTGGGGATGGCGCGCAGATTGGCGATCGTCTCGGCGAGCTGGCCCAACGGAATTTGAAGCGGCTCTTACGCCTGCGCATCGGTCTTGCGCTGGCCGTCCCTGTCGGCCCGCCAGTGACCGGTCGGGGCCAGCCTCTCGATCACATAGGTGCAGCCGATCATCGTCAGCACGCCCAAGGTCACCCACGAGAACGAGGCCAAGGTGTCGACCATCTCCGGATTGACCCACTCCCCCCTCGCCCGCACCGCGTCGAAATGGGCGCGCAGCCAGGTGGTGCTGGCATAGCCGACCGCCACCGACAAACTGACCGAGAGTCCGTAGATGACGAGCTGGCGATAGAGGTCGCCGCGTCTCGTATTGAGCCGCCATTCCGCGCCGCAATTGCCGCATTGAGCCAGGGTCAGGTCGATCTGGGCGCCGCAATGGCCACAGCGTCCGACATGGCCGGCCGCCGGTGCCGCCCAATCATCGCGGCGGAACAGCTCGGCCCAGGCCGCATCGTCGCGCCCCAGCCGTTTGCTGGCGGCCAGCGCTTCCTTGTGACGGCGCCGCCGGTCACGCCAAGACCCGGCCAATTGAAGAATTGCCCCACGCATCAGAGACCCCGTTCCCTGTACACGCAGATTACACCGAAACGGCCCCTAACGGTCGCGCAACTCGCGCGACGGCAGATTCCAGGCGCGCTGATACCCCACGACATAGACCGCGAACATGGCGGCGAAGGCGACGTAGAAAACCGCGTCAGGCACCTGAGTGCCGGTGGTGAAAGAATAGGCGACCAGGGCGGCCAGCAGGAGAGAGGCGCAGGCGACGATCGCCCAGAAGCCTTGGCGGGTGAATTTCTCGAAGGCGGCGATGTAGCGGTCGCGCTCAGCCGCACTGACCTCGATCGGCTCGCCCACCGTATGCTTGCGATAGACGAACCCGTCGCCGCGCGGCTCAAATTGCGCTGCGAACATCTTCCTCTGCCGCTCAAACCCGATCATGACCCGCTCCAACCGTCACCTAAGGCAGTCATATAGCCTTACGGCGGCAGTTCGCGCCAGGGGTTGCGGCCGCCGCCCGCCTTGTCGCGGCGCTGCCTCAGCCCGCCAGCACCTGATCGGCAACGTACGGATTGGTCCGCCGCTCGCGGCCGAAGGTCGAGGTCGGGCCATGGCCGGGCACGAAGGTCACGTCGTCGCCCAGCGGCCACAATTTGCCGGTGATGGCGCCGACCAGATCCTGATGATTGCCGCGCGGGAAATCGGTGCGGCCGATCGAGCCCTGGAACAGCACGTCGCCGACGAAAGCCACCCGCAATTCGCGATGAAAGAACACCACATGGCCGGGCGTATGGCCGGGGCAATGCAGCACCTCGAAGCTCTGATCGCCGACGGTGACGGTCTCGCCGTCCTCCAGCCAGCGATCCGGCGTGAAGCGCTTGCACCAGGGCATGTTGTATTGCCGGCCGGCATCCTCGATGCGGTTGATCCAGAACTGGTCGTCGGGATGCGGCCCCTCGATCGGCACGCCGAATTCGGCGGCGAGGTCGGCGGCGGCGCCGGCATGGTCGAGATGGGCGTGGGTGATCAGGATCTTTTCCAGCGTCACGCCATTGGCCGCGATCACGTCGCGCAGCCGGTCGGCGTCACCGCCGGGATCGACCAGGGCGCCGAGGCCGCTCGTCGGACTCCAGATCAGGGAACAATTCTGCTGAAAGGGCGTCACCGGAATAACGGCGACACGCAAGGGAAGGTCTTCGCTCATGGCACGAACCTACTCTAAGATAATCCGATGCGCATCCTTCTCACGGGCTCCTCCGGCTGGCTCGGCCGCTATCTCGCCCCTCGCCTCCGCTCGCTCGGCCATCACGTCATCGGACTCGACGTGGCGCCGGGGCGCGACACCGCTAGTCTCGGCTCCGTCGCCGACAAGGCTCTGGTCGAACGGATTTTCGGCGATCACGGCATCGAGGCGGTGATCCATGGCGGCGCGCTGCACAAGCCCGACATCGCCCGCCATCCGGCGCAGGACTTCGTCGACGTCAATGTGACGGGCACGCTGAACCTGCTGGAGGCGGCGGTGAAAGCCGGCCATGACCGCTTCGTCATGACCTCGACCACCTCGCTGATGATCAGCCGAGCGATCCGCGACGACAGCGGCCCGGCCGCCCATTGGCTCGACGAGACGTCCGGCCCGCTGGAGCCCCGCAACATCTATGGCGTCACCAAGCTTGCCGCCGAGGGGCTGTGCCGGCTGCATTCCATCGAGCACGGCCTCAATTGCGTGGTGCTGCGCACCGGCCGTTTCTTCCCCGAGGAGGACGACACTCTGCGCGACCTTCCCGGCCCCAATCTCAAGGCCAACGAATTCCTGCATCGCCGCCTGACCGTCGAGGATGCCGCCGAGGCGCACGTCGCGGCGCTGGACCGGGCGCCGGATGTCGGGTTCGGCCTGTTCGTGATTTCCGCGCCGCCGCCTTTCCGCCGCGACGAGGCGGAGGACCTGAAGCGCGACGCGGCCTCGGTGATCGCCCGGCATTTTCCCGAAGCGGCGGACCTCTATGCCCGGCAGGATTGGTGCCTGCCGCGCAGCATCGGGCGGGTCTATGATCCGTCGGCGGCGGAGAGGACCCTGGGCTTTCGCTGCCAGACCGATTTCGCGGCGATCCTGGCGGCTTTGCGCGATGGCGATGCCATGCCCTTCGCGCACGATCCGGATTACATCTCGCCAAAAGAACGGGAACGAGTCTAACGCTTGCCCTTGGGGCGCTTCTTGCGCCCTTCCTTCTCGCCTTCCTTGCGGTCGACGAACAATTTGCCGGCCTGCAAGGCGGCGACGCGGTTGACATAGGTGCCGCACTCGAAGGATTGCCCCTCGAAAATCACGGTCAGGGCGAATTTGTCGGGGCCGAGTTGTTCGACTTTGATATCGGTTTCTGAGCTCATTGGGCCAGTGTACTCTTTCGGAAATCATAACCGGAGGAACATCTTGCGCCGCCTGACAACGCTTGCCGCCCTGCTGCTGTCCACCACCGCCCTCGCTCACGCTGAAGCCCCAACCGCCGCGCTCGAACGTTCGTTCGATGCCGCGATCGATCCGGCCGAGATGGGCGCCTGGCTCAAGACCATGTCCGCCGAGCCCAACCATGTCGGCGCGCCGCACAACAAGGCCAATGCCGAGATGGAGCTGGCGCTGTTCAAGCAATGGGGCTGGGACGCGCATATCGAGGTGTTCGACGTGCTCTATCCGACCCCGATCAGCGAAAGCCTCGAGGTCACCGGCGCCCATCCCTACAAGGTCAAGCTGACCGAGCCGGCGGTGCCGGGCGACGAAAGCTCGAAATTCTTCAAAGACGGCTTGCCGGCCTATGTCGCCTTCCAGGGCGACGGCGACGTCACCGCCCCCGCCGTCTATGCCAATTACGGCATGCCGGCCGATTACGACCAGCTGGAGCGGATGGGCATCTCGGTCAAAGGCAAGATCGTCATCACCCGCTACGGCAAAGGCTGGCGCGGCCTCAAGCCGAAACTGGCGCAGGATCACGGCGCCGCCGGCTGCATCATCTATTCCGACCCGCGCGACGACGGCTATGCGGTCGACGACACCTATCCCGCCGGCCCGGCGCGCCCGCCCGAAGGGCTGCAGCGCGGTTCGGTGGTCGACATGACACTCTATCCCGGCGATCCGCTGACCCCGGGCATCGGCGCCACCAAGGACGCCAAACGCCTGTCGCGCGCGGAAGCCCAGACCATCCTCAAGATCCCGACCCTGCCGATCTCGTGGGGCGAGGCACAGCATCTGCTCGCCACCCTGGATGGTCCGGTCGCCCCCCGCGCCTGGATGGGCAACGTGCCCCTCACCTATCATGTCGGCGGCAACGGCACGCCGATCCATCTGGCGGTGAAGTCCGATTGGAGCCTGAAGCCGCTCTATAACGTGGTCGCCACGCTGAAGGGCTCGGAATTCCCCGACCAGTGGGTGCTGCGCGGCAATCACCGCGACGGCTGGGTGTTCGGCGCCACCGATCCGCTGTCCGGCCAGATCTCGCTGATGGAAGAGGCCAAGGCCTTCGGCGCCCTGGCCAAGCAGGGCTGGAAACCCAAGCGCACCCTGGTCTATCTCAGCTGGGACGGCGAGGAACCGGGCCTCCTGGGCTCGACCGAATGGGTCGAGCAGCATGCCGACGAACTGCGCGACAAGGCGGTGCTATACCTCAATTCCGACTCCAATTCGCGCGGCTTCCTGCGCGCCGAGGGCAATCACAGTCTGCGCCATCTGGTCGCTTCGGTAGCGTCCGACATCACCGATCCCGAGACCAAAGTGTCGGTCGAGGAGCGCCTGCGCGGCCGCGCCCAGGTCGAAGCCGCGGAATCCGGCGCCAACGATGCCATCAAGGACGCGGCCAAAGCCGCCGCCGAGGGTCGAGACATGCCGATCGGCGCGATGGGCTCGGGCTCGGACTATTCGGCCTTCCTGCAGCATATCGGCGTCGCCTCGCTCGATCTCGGCTATGGCGGCGAAGGCGAATCGGGTGGCGTCTATCACTCGGACTATGACGATTTCGCCCATCACAGCCGTTTCGTCGATCCCGGTTTCACCTACGCCGCGGTGCTGGCCAAGACCGCCGGCCATACCATGCTGCGCGTCGCCGATGCCGATCTGCCGGTCAATCATTACGGGGATTTCGCCGACCAGATCGGCACCTATCTCGACGAAGTGAAGAAGCTGGCCAAGTCCAAGCGCGACACCGCCGAGACGCAGGCCAAGCTGCTGCAAGGCAATCTCTATCGCCTGGCCGACGACCCGACCAAGCCGAGCGCCTTGCCGACCGCTCTGAAGGCAGTGCCGCAATTCGACTTCCACCCGCTGGAGGAAGCCGCAGAACGCCTGAAGAAGAGTGCCGCCGCCTATGATTCGGCCCTGTCGTCCAAAGGCGCGGCACTACCCGCCGCCACCAAGGGCGAACTGACCAAGCTGACCATCGCCACCGAGGAAGCGATGACCGCCGATGCCGGACTGCCGGGTCGTCCCTGGTTCCGCAACCTGGTCTATGCCCCGGGCCGCTTCACCGGCTACGGCGCCAAGACCCTGCCCGGCGTGCGCGAGGCAATCGAAGAAGAGCGTTGGGACGATGCGACCACCTATATCGGCCTGACCGCGCAAGCGTTGCAGCGTTATGCGGACAAGCTCGATGAGGGCGTGAAGCTGATCAACAAATAACTAGATATATTTATCCGCAGATAGCGCAGATGAGCGCAGATACTATGATTTATCTGCGTATATCTGCGTCATCTGCGGATAAACTCATGCCATTCCATGAACAAATGTGTAGACCGCCATCACGGTGATCACACCCAGAAAAACCCGCAGCGCGATCAAACCGGTCTGGGCGCTGGCCGACAGCACCATCGGCGGCAGCGGGGGAAGCGTGCGATCACGGGTCATTTGAAGGTCTCCAGGAACCCCACAACGGCGTAAGCGCCGCCGGCCAGGGTGATCAGCACCGCGATGGCGATGCCGAGACGGTTGGTCCATTTGCCGTTGACGTGCGCGCCCATCACCAGCTTGTCGTTGCTCATGATCAGCAGGAACACCAGCGCCGCCGGCATCAGGATGGTCGCCAACAGATTGGCGTTGAGCGCGATCGCCATCAGAGGCGCGCCGGGGATCAGCACGATGGCGCCAGCCAAAGCGGCAACGCCTAGATTGGTGCCGTGGAACAAGGGCGCGTTCTTGGGCGACAAATCGAAGCTGCACCCCGCGCCGCGCACCACTTCCCCCACCGCATAGGCCGAACTGGCCGAGATGGTCAGCATGGCCATCGCGCCCGCCTCGATCAGGCCCAGCGCGAACAGGCCGGCTCCGTGTCGGCCGATCAGCGGCAGCAGCGCCTCGGCGAAACCGGTGCCCTCGCCGTACTGGCTCATATCGATGTGATTGTCGAAGAGCGGCGTCGCCGCGATGAAAGCGGCGCAGCCGGTGATGGCGGCCAGCACCGCGCCGGCGGCGGTGTTCTGGCGGCCGCGGCGGAGGTCGCGCGCCGTCATGCCTTTGTCGACCGAAGCGCTCTGCTGGAAGAACAGCATCCAGGGCGTCACGGTGGCGCCGATGTTGGAGACCATCAGCATCAGGAACATCGCCGGCGCCGCGTCGGGCAGCGGACTCCAGGTGGCGATGGAGGCGGCCACAGCGCCCGCCGAAGGATGGGCGAACCAGGCGACGCCGATGAAGGCGGCGTTGAATACGGCAAGGCCGGCGCACAGTCGTTCCCACCGCGAATAGCGGCTGCCCCAGGAACCGGCTGCGACCAGGGCGATGGCGCTCAGCACCGCACCCCAGGCGGGAATGCCGAAGAAACCCATGCCGATGCGGATGGCGATCACCTCGGTCACCAAGGTAACGAGATTGGTCAGCACCAGATCGCCAACCGAGATCCAGCCCCACCCTTTGCCGAAGCGCTGGAACACCAGCTCGCCATAGCCGCGCCCGGTGACGGCACCGAGGCGCATCGCCATTTCCTGCACCACATAAGCCGCGGCGAAGGTCAGCAGGATGAAGGGCAGGAAAAAGCCCAAGCCATAGCTGGCGCCCGAGGTGGCGTAGGACAGCATCGAGGGGCCGTCATTCTCGCCCAGCATCGCCAGCACGCCGGGCCCGACCAGGATCTCGGCGGCGGCGGCCAGGCGGTTGAACGCGCCGCCCCGGCTCGCGGGACGCTCTATAGAGATTTGGGTTTCGGCATAGGCGGTGACCGGCTGCTGCAACATGGCGGGACCTCTCTATTTTTCGGACCAGTCGGAACGGGCGCGGCTCCGCAAGAAACCGCGCCGCGTCGCTCAGACCCCTTTCAACTTCGAGAGGGTCGAAGCCGGCACCCCGGCGAAATTGTTCGCCACCAGATGGTTCGGGCTGGCCTTGACCCACTGGTCGAGGTCGATCTCCTCGAACTTGCCATTGTCCCAGGTCTGGATGATCTCGAGGTCTTCGCTGCCGACATTCTTGATGGCGTGGCCGAAGCCCATCGGAATGTAGGCGACGTCGCCCGGATTGAACTCGGCGACCTTGCCGCGCCCGCCGGAGCCGAACAGGGCGACCTGCCCTTTGCCTTTGAGGTAGTAGTGCCATTCATTGGCGTTGACGTTCCAATGCAGCTTGCGCATCTGGCCGGGCTTGAGGACCATCAACCCGCCTGACATGGTCTTCTGCGCCGGAAACTCATCAACCGTCGCCAGGCGGAAGGTGCCGCCCTCGAAATCGCGATTGGCGCGGTTGTCCTTGAGCAGGCTGAATTTATGGGTCGATTCCTTCGGCCATGGCGCCTCAAGCGCGTCGGACGGCTTCAGGATCGGGCCGGACTGGATGTAGGTCTCGCCCTTGGGAAAAGCGTCGAACACATCCTTGGGCAGGCCGAATTCCATCGACAGCATTTCCTTCGGCGTCACGTCCACCCAATCGGTGATCGAGAAGGTGCCGTGCTCGGAAAAGCCGCCATTGTCGAACGACAGGATGAAATGGCAGGGCTTGTCGCCGATGGTCTGGATCGAATGACCATGGCCCTTGGCGAAGTACCACAGATCGCCGGGGCCGAAATTGTTGATCTCCGAAGCACCCGACGGCTCGATCACCATGGTCTGGCAATGACCGTCGATGACGAAGGCCCATTCGGCGGCGATGGCGTGCCAATGCAGTTCGCGCGAGGCGCCCGGGTTCAGATACATATGGACGCCGGCGATCCCCTTTGAGATCGGGAACTGATGGACCGTCGCCTCCTTGGCCCAGCCGCCGCTGGTGACCTTGGGCTTGTTGCCGTCGAGCGAGAAGCGGAAGTCGGGCATCTCGGCCACGTCCTTCGGGTCGTGATAGGCGACCTTGTCGCCGCCCTGGATCGGCTGGACCTGACGGCCGAAACCGCCCTCGCCCGCCTTTGACATATATTTGTCCTGCGCCTCGGCCATGTTCCGGAACGTCACCATTCCGGAGGCCCCGATCGCCGCCGCGCTGCCGATGAAACCGCGCCTGGTGGTCAACATATTTTACCCTCCGCAACCCCAGTTGATTTTGGTAATATCAGCCACCAGCGAGCAGACAATACTCTGCGAAAACAGGAAAATATTGCTATTTCCCTATATTATTGCTGTTAACGACCTCATCACCACTATCAAACAAGGTACGGTTTGCTGCGCTGCACTATAAAGTAATTACAATCATTACGTTCGGGAATGTCCGCGATGTTTGATCTCGACCTTCTGAGAACCTTCCTTGCTGTGGTGGACACTCGGCATTTCACTGCCGCGGGCCGATCGTTGGGCCTGAGCCAATCGACGATCAGCCAGCATATAAGGCGGCTCGAACTGGCCGCCGGACGCAAATTGCTGGCCCGCGACACCCATACCGTAACCTTGACGGCCGATGGCGGACTGATGGCCCGCTTCGCCAAGGACATCGTCGACGCCAACCAGCGCGCCTTGGACTATTTCAGCGAACACGTCATCCGCGACCGGGTGCGCTTCGGAGTATCGGAAGATCTGGTGCTGACCGGCTTGCCGCGGATCCTCAGCGATTTCCTGTCGGCCAATCCGCGGCTCTCGATCGAACTCAGCGTCGGTTTAACCGATAGCCTCTACAACAAGCTGGATAGCGGGAAACTGGATCTCGTCTTCGCCAAGCGCCGCCAGTCGGACGATCGCGGCGAAGTGATCTGGCGGGAGAGATTGGCCTGGCTGTCCAACCGCGACTTCCGGTTGGAGCCGAACATGCCGGCGCCGCTGGTGCTGTATCAGGCCTCCAGCATCACAGGAACATTGGCGATCGAGGCGCTGAACCGGGCCGGTCGCCCCTGGTTCGTTGCGTGCAGCTCGGAAACGCTGAGCGGACTGCGCGCCGCCGCGCTGGCGGGCTCCGGCGTCACCGCGCAGTCGCGGCTGTTATTGCGGCAGGGCGATCTGGTCGAGCCGCCGGAAGCGGCCAGCCTGCCGCAGCTGGGCGAAGTGGAATTCGTCGTGCTGGGCCGCAGCGCCCGCCTGCACGGCGCCACGGCCGCCCTGGCCGAGGTGGTCACCCACCGCGGGCCGGAACTGTGGGCGGCAACAGCGGCGGCTTAATACCGCCAGCTGGTCAGATCCGCCCCCTGCGGCGCGGTGGCGTCGATGCGTTTCATCATCTTGTCGAGATACATCTGGAAGTAATGCAGGCGGGTATAGGCGTTCGGCGTGTTGTGGTCGCCGTTCCAGCAATGCTCGTCCTTGTCGCCGTAATCGACCTCGCCGCCATAGGCCGGGTTCTTCAGCGACTTCAGCGTCTCTTCGCCAAGATAGACCGCGTCGTTGAGGAAGTAATTGTCGCCGCGGCCGACATAGATGTGCAGCTTGCCCGCCACCTTCGGCCCCAAAGTCGCCCAGTCGCGGCGCAGAATGGCCATCAGGTCGTAATGTTCCTTCCAATAGGCCGCCACTTCGTGATCGATCTTGCCGGTCAGCTTGTCGAAGATCGGCGCCGGATAGCCGTCTTTGCCGAGCGGGCTGTAGACCGCCTGCCAGATGTCGTACTGCTCGCCCGAACGGCCATGGTCGCCGAGCGCCGCCTCCAGCCGGTTATTGCCGCGCTGGGTCGCCAGCACTTCGCCAAGATAGGTGCGATAAGCCGGGCGCTCGAGGGTCAGATGCGCGCCCTTGACCTCATAGGCGTTGTCGTCGGCATAGAGGTTGATCAGCGTATAGGCGCGGAAATCGATGGGGTCCGGACAGGCGGCGAAGGCGCCGTTGTAATCGTCGGGATAAAAAATCTGCGAGGCCAGCGCTTCCCAGCCGCCCGTCGAGCCGCCATAGGTGAAGCGCGCCCAGCCCTGCCCCAGCCCGCGGAACTGCTTCTCGATGGCAGGGATCAGCTCCTTGTTGATGGCGTCGCCATAGGGGCCGAGATTGGCCGAATTCACCGCATAGGAATCGTCGTAATAGGGATTGGCATGCTCGATCTCGGCCACGATGAAGCGCGGATATTTTGCCGAGATCCATTGCTGGTAATTCTTGTAGGCCTCCTCCTGGACGATCTTGTTATAGCCGGCCAGGTGGAAGCGGTCGGAATAATCGGGCTTGAGGTCCGGATCGGGCGGGGTTTCGCGGAAATCGCCGAAGTCGCGCTCGAAATGGTTCTGCGCGATGACGACCGGATAATGCGCCTCGGGATGCTGGTCGAAGCCCTCGGGCACCAGCACATGGGCGCCGATGAAGACCGGCCGGCCCCAGAATTTGCTCAGAAGCTCGCTCTGGATGCGGACATGCTTGACGTATTGGGTGTCGGCGATCGGCGGCAGCGGCGCGATCTCCTGGTCGAGCGAGATCTTGATGGTGCCGCCCTTGGCCGGGTCGATATGCAGCTTCGCCGGCTTGGAATAGAAATTGCCCGGCGCGATGTTCCAATGCTGCCCCTCGCCGCGATCCGGCGCCAGCTTGATGGTGACGCCGTCGGCGCGGTGGAAGGTCTCGTAGCGGTTCAGCAGGCCCTGGACGTAATAATCGCCGGCCGGCAGCTTCGAGACGTCGTCGACCGGCCAGCCGATCGCCTTGGCGTCGATGGTGGCGGCCTGGCCCGGCGCCAGATGATCGATGGTGACGCCGAAGATGATCTGCGAACTGGGCTGCAGGCTGATCTGGTTGCGCGGCTCGTCGGCCGGATCGGTCGACAGCATCAGCAACATGCGGCCGTCCTGCGCCTCGACGCTGCGCGAAGCCGGAAAGGACAACTCGAATTGGAGGGGTGCCGTCTTGGCGGCGTAAGCCTGCGGGGCAAATCCAACCGCGCCAACCATCAAAGCAAGCAAAGCCGCCTTCATCGTATCCCCCATGAAATCGTGGTTCTAGGGAGTGTGCGGGCGTGCTAATCAGTCAGCAAGAACTAGTTTTACAGGGATATTACATGCGCGTCCTCCCGCCCCCAGGCCAGATTTTCGGCCATCCCAAGGGTTTGTTTCTCCTGTTCGGCACCGAGATGTGGGAGCGGTTCAGCTATTACGGCATGCGGGCGCTGCTGGTCTTGACCCTGGTGGCGGCGGTCGATGACGTCAATCCCGGTTTCGGCATGTCGAAATCCAGCGCGCTGCATCTCTATGGCTGGTTCACCGGCATCATGTGGTTCTCGACGATCCTCGGCGGCTGGCTGGCCGACAATCTGATCGGTCAGCGCCGCGCGGTGCAGATCGGCGCCCTGGTGCTCGCCGCCGGCCAGTTCACCCTGTCCGCCGCGGTGCCCGGCAATCTGCCCCTGTTCTATACCGGGCTGGTGGTCCTCGTGCTGGGCAATGGCCTCTTCAAAGCCAACATCTCGACCATGGTCGGCGCGCTTTACGAACAGGGCGACGCGCGGCGCGACGGCGCCTTCACCATCTTCTATATGGGCATCAATATCGGCTCGTTCATAGCACCGCTGATTTGCTCCACCCTGGGCGAGAGCACCGCCTTCGGCTGGCGTTATGGCTATATGGCGGCGGGCATCGCCATGCTGCTGGCCTTCCTGCTGCAGACCTTCCTCGGCCGCGCCATGCTGGGCGAGGTCGGGGTGCAGCCCAGCGCCAAACTGGCCTTGGCCAGCACCGGCGGCGTGAAGAAGCCCTTGACCAAAGAGGAATTCGACCGGCTGCGCGTGATGCTGACCGTCTTCATCTTCTGCGTGCTGTTCTGGGGTGCCTATGAGCAGCAAGGCGGCCTGATGAACCTCTATGCCCAGGAAAAGATCGAGCGCATGTTCGGCGCCCATTTCGAGATTCCCGCCGGCTGGTTCCAGTCGGTCAATCCCTTCTTCATCGTCACCTTGGGCCCGGTCTTCGCCGCCTTGTGGGAACGCCTCGGCGCCAAGCGCAAAAATCCGCCCAGCCCGGTCAAGATGATCTTCGGCCTCGCGCTCACCGGTTTCGGTTTCCTGCTGATGCTCGGCGCCACCTATGAGCAGGCCGGCGGCGGCAAGGCCAACATGGCCTGGCTGATCCTGGCGCTGATGTTCCACACCATGGGCGAGCTGTGCATCTCGCCGGTCGGGCTGTCGATGACCACCAAGCTGGCCCCTCTGCGCCTCGCCTCGCTGATCATGGGCGTGTGGTTCCTGACCAATTTCGGCGGCAACATCATGGCCGGCTATGTCGGCGCGCTGGCCGAGAACCAGGGAGACGCCGCGGTGTTCGGCGGGCTGGCCGGCTCGCTGTTCGTGTTCGCCGCCCTCCTGTGGGCGGTATCGGGCAAGCTGGTGCGCTGGATGCACGGCGCCGAAGACGTCGCGGCCGAGGTGCCGTAAGCGTCAACTCGACGGCGGCTGCGGCTGGTGCCATGATCGGTGTCTTACCTGTTCCGCGAGGGGAGCTGCCACATGCGTGGAATAGTCGCCGCCCTCACCATCCTCATGGCCGGGCCCGTCGCCGCAGACATGGTGACGTGGCTGACCAGCGACCTGCCGCCGCAATATATCGCCGAGGGCGAGCTGTCGGGCCTGGGCATCAAGGACCAGCAACTGCGCCTGATCACGGCGCAATTTCCCGAAATCCAGCACCGCACCATGCGGGCCAGCATCAGCCGGCTTTGGTATCAGATCCAGCATGAGGACGGCATGTGCGGCATCGGCGTGTTCCGCACTCCCGAGCGAGAGAAATTCGCCGCTTTCACCCGCCGGTCGGTCCCGGTGCCCGGCTTCCGCCTGATCATCCGCGACGAAGACCGCCCCCTGTTCGTCCCGTTCCTCGACGAGCACGGAGAAATCGACCTCACCGCCCTCCAGCAAAACCGCAAGCTTGTCGGCGGCTATGTCGCCGACCGCCTCTATCCGCCGACGATGATGGCCTATATCGAAAGCGCCGAGCGGCGCGCGCGAACCGAAAAGTCGATCGACAACCAAAGACTGTTCCAGCTGCTGCGCTCGAAGCGCGTCGATTTCGTGTTCGGGCTCGGCTATGAATCCGCCTATTACGGCTGGAAATTCGCGGCGCAGACGCCGCTTGCCGGCCTGCCGGTCAAGGGCGCGCCACACATCGTCAACGGCTATACGGCCTGCTCGAACCAACCGGTCGGCCGCGCCATGATCGCCCGCCTGGACCAGATGCAGAGCGACGAGACCATATGGCGGCAATGGATCGAGCCGCTGCGCCGCTGGCTCGACCCCGCCGACTTCGACACGGCGCTGGCGGCCCAGCCATGAGCCCGCGCGGCGCCCTGATTGCCGCCTTGGCCTTGCTGGCGCGCGCCGCGGCAGCGCAGGAGCATATCGACTGGATCGTCACCGACTTCCCGCCCGGCCACATTCTCGCCGGCGACCGGGCCGGCACCGGCATCGTCGATCTGGAAATCCAATATCTGAGCGGGCAGATGACGGATTTCACCCATTCGACCCGCCAGGCCCCGAACATCCGGGCCTGGGCCCTGATCAAGGAGCGCGACGGCATCTGCGTCGCCGACGCCCTCGATTTGCCGGAACGCCGGCGATTCGCGCTCTACAGCCAGCATGCGAGCCTGGCCGTGCTGGCGCCGCAATTGCTGGTCCGGCGGGATCAGGCGGCACGCTTCGACGGCTTTCGCAATGCCGCCGGAGAAATCGACCTGCGGGCGCTCGCCGCCGACTCGTCCCTGCATGCCGCCCGCACCAACGACCGACCGCTCGGCGCGGTGATCGAACAATTCACCAACGCCGCCGGCCAGGCGCAATTGGCCAGCCTGCCTCGGCCCGGCCTTGCCGTGGCGATGCTGGACAAAGGCCATATCGATTATGCCTTCGGCTATGCCAACGAGCTCACCTATTACCGCTCGGTGCATCCCGACAGCACCGAGATGACGGCGATCCCGGTCGCCGGCCAGCCGCGCATCTTCTATCCGCGGGTCGCCTGTTCCGACGGGCCGGTGGGCCGGCGGGCGATCGCCCGGGTCGACGAGATCCTCGGCCGGGCGGGAACCCCGCCGCCTTATTTCGAGGCGACCGGGCGCTGGTATGCTCCTGAAGATTTCCGTGAACTTTCCGCGAAAGCCGACTGGCCGAGATGAGAGCGTCTTTCCTCGCCATCCTGCTCGGCCTGACGATCGCGGCGACCGCGTCGGCGGCCGACGACGTCCTGTGGATGGTGCCGGAATTTCCTCCCGCCTTCATCCCCGGCCCCTTCCGTGCCGGGGAAGGCTATGGCGACCGGCAGCTCGACTTTCTGACCTCGCATCTGCCGCAATTCAACCACACCCGGATCGCCGCGCCCGGCAGCCGTCTATGGCACGAGATCGGGCGGCGCGACGGCGTCTGCACCCTGGCGGCCGCCCGCCTGCCCGACCGGGAGAAGATCGCCGCCTTTTCCGCCCGCGCCTTCCACGGCACCGCCAATCGGGTCATCGTGCGCACCGATCAACTGCCCCGCTTCCAGCCCTACCTCGACAGTTCGGGCGCCCTCGACCTGACCCGCCTCGCCGCTGACGACAAGCTGCGCGGCGCCTATACCGAGACCACCAGCTATGGCCCCAACATCGACGCCTTCGTCCGCAACAATGCCCGCAAAGCGCCGCTGCAGATGGTCTCGCACCTCCGGATGCCCCTGGCGTTGCTGGACAAGCGGCGGGTCGATTTCGTGTTCGGCTATTACATGGAAATGAACTATTTCCGGCAGCTCGACCGGCTGGGCGACAATTTCACCGCCTTGCCGACCACCCCCGAAATGGCACCCCTGGGCGGGCATGTGGCCTGCTCGAACGGGCCGCTGGGCCGCGAAGTGATCGCCGCCGTGGATGCGCTGCTGGCGACCGACGAGGGCATGCTGGCCTATATCGAACCGCTGCGCGACTGGTACAGCCCGGCGGATTTCGAGGCGGCCCGCAAAGCCGTCCAACCCGCCGGACACTGACCCCTCCGACCGTTACCCTTTGCTGGAAGCGTAATCGCCGATCACGCGGGATAGCACGTCGAGCGGCATCGCGCCCGCCGCCAAGCCGGCATGGTGGAAGTCCTTGATGTCGAACTTGTCCCCCAGCTTGGCCTGCGCCTCGATTCGCAAACGCACCCAGGTGGCGTGGCCGATCTTGTAGCTGCAGGCCTGGCCCGGCCAAGTGCAATAACGGTCGGTCTCGCGCGTCATTGCCGATTCCGCATCGCCCAGAAGATCAACCATATAGGCTACTGCCTTCTCGCGGCTCCATTTTTTGGCGTGCATGCCGGTGTCGATCACCAGCCGGCCGGCGCGGAACATCATCTCTTTCATATAGCCGACGCGGCCGAGCGGATCATTCTCATACACCCCCATCTCGTCGGCCAGTTGTTCGGCATAGAGCGCCCAGCCCTCGCCATAGCCCGAGAACTGAGTATTGGCGCGATAGCGCGGCAGACCGGCGACTTCCTGGGCCAGCCCGACCTGCATGTGATGGCCCGGCATGCCCTCGTGATAGAGCGTCGAGGGCAGCGCCCATTTCGGCCATTCATGGGTGTCCTTGAGATTGAAATAGATGGTCGCCGGACGCGATCCGTCGAGCGCGGCCCCCTGATAATAGGCCAGGGGTGCTCCGTCCTCGATCATCTTGGGCACCCGGTTGACCACCGCCTTGGCCTTGGGCATCTCATGGAAATAGGCCGGCAGGCGGGCCACTACCGCATCGAGCCTGGCCTGCAGATCGGCGACCACCCGCTCCTTGCCGGCATCGTCGTCGGCATACATGTTGGCTTCGGTATAGAGCCCCTTGATGCGGGCGCCGACGCTGCCCTGGGTCAGGCCCTGCCCCTTCAGGATCGCGTCGATCTTCGAGGTCAGCTCGGCAGCATGGTCGAGACCCATTTTGTGGATCTCGTCAGGCGTCATCTTGGTGGTGGTGTTGATCTGCAGATACTCGGCATACCAGTCGGCGCCGTCCTTGATGTGCCAGACGCCGGCATCATGCTTGGCCTTGCCGCGCGCCGCCTTGACCGCGCCCCACTGCTTCTCGAGCGCCGGCGAGATCTTTTCGTTGTAGATCTTGCGCGCCGCGTCCAGCTGCTGCTGGTTCAGATCCTTGGCGCGGCGGTGCAGCGAGGTCAGCAGGATCGAGGAATCGCTGTCGGTCTCCAGTTTTTCCAGCTGCGCCAAGGTGGTGTCGAGGATGAAGTCGGGCGGCACGATGCCGCGCCCGACATCGCGGTTGAGCGCCTCGGTATCCTCGTTGAGCGCGGTGGCGAAGGCCTCCATGCGGGCCAGATAGCTGTCGATGTCGGCGGGGCCGTCGATGCGGTGCTTGGTGTCGAGGAAGGTCGGGATCGACTGGTAGGAACCGGTCAACTGGCTGACCGCATAGGGCGAGCGCTCGCCCGGGGCGCCGAAATCGAAGCGCTTGTTCACCCGATCGCGCTGGTCCAGCACATAGGCCACACAGTCGTAATTGACCGCCTCGATGCCGGACAGCGACGCCCGGTCGATCTGCTTGAGGCGCCTCAACTGATCGGAGGTCGCCGCCTTCGACGCCGCTATTCCGGCCGGGGAACGGTCGCTCAGTCGGGTGCGCAGATCGGCGAGGTCGCCCTTGTCGAGACCCAGATTGGTGGCGCGTTCGGGATTGCGCTTCAGGTCCTCTATGAAGAACTGGTCGAGCAGCGTGGACAGCGGGCTCGGCGCCGCTTCATCCGCCTTCGCCGCGAGTGGCAAACCGGCCGCCGCGAGGGCGAGGCCAGAGGTGGCCATCATCGTTCTTTGGATGAAGGTACGACGGGTAAGCATTGTTTTTCCTCCCATTTATTATTGTCAGAGCGGTCTGCGATCCACCTGAATCGCAGACCGCTCACGGCGCCGACTGGCGCCGCGCCGGCCGTCCGGCGGAATCGCTGAGCCGGAGGCGAAGTGTCACAAAGACTCTAGACCGCTTTGCGACCCAATAAGGTCGCGAAGTGGTCTAGTGCGGCAGGACGGTTACCTCCCGGTCATAGGTCAGGCCGCAGGGATCGATGTGATAGCCGCGCACCCAGGGCTTCATGAGATAGGGCTGCGCGCGGGCATAAAGCGGGATCACCGGATTGTCGTGGACCAGCAGCTCCTCGGCGTCCTGCAACAGCCCGGCCCGGCGATATTCGTCGGAGGTGCGCTCGGCCTCGGCGATCAGCTTGTCATAGGCCGGGTTGGCGTAACCGGCATCATTCTCGGCGGCGCCGGTGGTGAACAGGTCGAGGAAGGTGGTGGGGTCGGGATAATCCGCCGACCAGGCGTACCAGAACACCTGGAGGTCCGGCGCCCGTCTGTGGCGGTGCTCGATCAGCGTGTTGAAATCCTCGGCCACGATCGAGGTCTTCACCCCCAGCGCGGCCTGCCACATGCCGGCCACCGCGATGGCGATCTTGCGGGTATTGTCGCTGGCCAGGATGCGCAATTCGATCTGCAGCGGCTTGCCCGGACCATAGCCCGCGGCGCGGTACAGCTCCTGCGCCGTCGCGATCTTGTCGGCCATCGGCAGCCAGGCCCAATCGGCCGACTGGTCGATATAGCCGGGCAGCCCGACCGAGGGGACCACCGAATATTCGACCGGGGCGCCGGTCCTGACCGTCTTGTCGACCAGCGCCTGGCGATCGATCGCCATCGACAGGGCCTGGCGCAGGCGTGGTTCCTTGGACAGAGGCGGCCGGGTCATGTTGAAGGCCAGGTAATCCATGGTCAGGCTGGGCTCGGAGCGCAGTTCCGCCATCATGTTCTGGCGGATCAAATCGACCTGCTGGCTCGGCACGAAATAGGTGACGTCCAGCTCGCCGGCCCGATAGCGGTTGAATTCCTCGGTTTCGGACTCGATCGGCTGGAAAACCACCTTGTCGAGATGCACCTGGGGCGCGTCGTGGAATTTCGGGTTCTTGACCAGCACGATGCGCGAATGGGGCGTCCAGTCCTGCAGCACGAACGGGCCGTTCGACACCAGCTTGCCCGGCTGGGTGAAGTCGGCGCCGTATTTCTCGACCGCGGCGCGCTTGACCGGTAGGAATTTCGGATGGGACATCGCCGCCACCCAGTAGGGCGTCGGACGGACCAGGGTAAAGCGCAATGTGGTGGCATCGACCGCCTCGACACCCAGCTGGGCGGGATCCTTGATCTTGCCTTCGCTGATCTCCTCGGCGTTCTTGATCGGAAAGGTCAGGAAGGTCGAGACCGACTGGCTGGCCGGATCGACGACGCGACGGATCCCATAGACGAAATCCTCGGCGGTCAGCGGCGAACCGTCCGACCATTGCAGGCCGGGACGCAGGCGAAAGGTGTAGACCAGCCCGTCGGGAGAAACCTGCCAGCTTTGCGCCGCCGCGGGCACCGGGCGATCCGAGATGTCGAGGGTCACCAGCCCCTCGAACAAATCATTCATGATACGGCTGGCGGGAACGGATTCGACCTTGGCCGGATCGAGCGATTCCGGCTCGGCGCCATTGCCCCGGCGCAACACCGTCTCCCCCGCCCAGACGGGCGCCGCCATCAGCGACGCCAGAGCCAGCAGACCGGCCCATCCACCTAACCGCATTCCAAATCGGCTCCCGAGCTGATGCCCTAATGCCAAGGAGATATTAAATCAGTGTGACAAGGCTTCTGCAACCCGCACGCCGGCAACGTTTTCAGCGCGACGCATGTCGCCCATGCAAAAATGCAACAGTGCGCAGAAAATAGCCCATATCGCCGCTTTCCCCATGTTGCGGAATTGTTAATCCTGCTGTTACCATCTGCCTAACTTTGCGGCGATGGGGACCAATCCGGCGTTGCACAAGGACCTAAAAGTGGAAGCGGACAGGCTCGCGACCTAGGTCGGGGGGCCTGTGATGTTTCTGGCATCAACGGACTTTCTAGGGGAGTCACTATGACTAATTTTCTTGGGGAAGCGCATAGCTCGTCTGTTCGAGCGCGTGCGTTGAAGGGCGTGGCGCTTTCTGCCGTGACCCTGGCGATGGTCGCGCCGGGTTTCGCGCAAGCGCAGCAGGAAGTTCAGGAAGTCACCATCACCGGCTCGCGCATTAAGGCGCCGAACCTGACCTCCGACAGCCCGGTGCAGGGTGTTTCGCAGGAAGAAATCCATCAGGCGAACGTTCAGGCGGTCGAGAACCTGCTGAACAACCTGCCGGCCGTTCAGGCCGACTTCACCAGCACGCAGAGCAGCCTGGTCGGTTCGACCATCGCCACCGTCAACCTGCGCGGCCTGGGCGCCACCCGTAACCTGGTCCTGATCGACGGCCGCCGCATCGGCCCTGGCGATCCGTCCAGCGCGACCGGCGCCGCCGCCGATCTGAACTTCATCCCCACTCCGCTGGTGAAAAGCGTCGAAGTGCTGACCGGCGGCGCCGCCGCGGTGTACGGCTCGGACGCGGTCGCCGGCGTGGTCAACTTCCACCTCATG
>Ga0213872_10000320_pt1 | contig 40938 bp, 29 predicted proteins | sample VelepicomBERX_R2_FD_160071 | JGI IMG/M metagenome (GOLD analysis project Ga0213872, IMG submission 160071) | Rhizosphere microbial communities from Vellozia epidendroides in rupestrian grasslands, the National Park of Serra do Cipo, Brazil - RX_R2 | ecosystem: Host-associated > Plants > Roots >... | reverse complement strand
CGACCCATTCGCCCTGCGTCGCGCCGCGCTTGGCGTACTGCGTGTGCTGGTTGAAGCCCGCTTGCCGCTCGACATCAAACAATTGCTCGCCCGCACTGCAGAAGCCTTCCCGGCCGGCGTGGTGGCCGAGGGCACGGTCGACGGTGTATTCGGCTTTATGCTTGAGCGCCTGAAAAACCTGCTGGCCGCCGATTACCCGGGGGCAGATATCGAAGCCGTGCTGGCCGATGCGCCAAGCCGTCTGGACGACATCACGCTGCGCCTCGCGGCTGTCGCTGAGTTCAAGGCCTTGCCTGAAGCTGCTTCGCTTGCTGCAGCCAACAAGCGCATCCGCAATATCCTCAAGAAAGCCGAAGGCGGCGTGACTGCGCTCGACCCGGCGCGCTTTGTCGAGGCTGCCGAGCGCGCGCTGTACGAAGCCCTGGTGGCCGTGCAACCCGCAGTAGAAGCCGCCATGGCGGCGCACGACTACACCGGTGCGCTGAAGCAACTCGCCAGCCTGCGTGCCTCGGTCGATGCGTTCTTCGATGGGGTGATGGTGATGGCGGAAGACCTGGCGGTGCGCGCGAATCGTCTGGCCCTATTGGCCGCGCTTGCAAGCCTGATGAACCAAGTTGCGGATATCTCGCTGCTCGCCGAGTAAGCGTGAACCGCGCATCCATCGATTCGGCCACGGCGGGCCTTGGCCCGCCGCACCGAATGATGCACGATAGCGAGCCATGAAACTAGTTATTCTCGACCGTGACGGCGTGATCAACCAGGACCGGGACGATTTCGTCAAATCGCCCGCCGAGTGGGTGCCGATCGACGGTAGCCTCGAAGCCATCGGCTTGCTGAACCACGCCGGCTGGCGCGTGGTGATTGCGTCCAATCAGTCCGGCATTGGCCGGGGCTTCTTCGGCATGGCCGAATTGAACGCCATGCACGACAAGCTGCATCGCATGCTGAATCAGGTGGGTGGGCGCATCGATGGCATCTTCTTCTGCCCGCACACGGCCGATATGAAATGCGAGTGCCGCAAGCCCAAGCCCGGCATGTACCGCGACATTGCCCAGCGCTTTGACGTGCGGCTCGAAGATACGCCGGTGATCGGCGATAGCTTGCGTGATCTGGAAGCAGCCGAGGCGGTCGGCGCACAGTGCATTCTGGTGCGCACGGGCAAGGGCGAGCGCACCTTGGCGGCGGGCGGCCTGCCGGAAGGCACGCGCGTCTGCTACGACCTGATGGATGCCGCCATCTACTTGATCTCGCGCGAGGAAGAATAATGGTCTTCCTGCGCTCTGCCTTATTCATGATCGGCTGGGCACTCAACACAGTGCTCTGCGCGTTTGGCTGCATCCTGGCAATTCCGCTGCCCTATAGGGTGCGCTATGCCGTGATCTCCTACTGGTGCTGGTTTGCGCTCAAATGGCTGGAAATCACCTGTGGCCTGAAGGGCAAGGTGATCGGCCAGGAAAACCTGCCGGATGCTGCGGCGGTGGTCATGAGTAAGCACCAGTCCGCCTGGGAAACGATGGCGCTGCAACGCCTGTTGCCGCTCACGGCCTGGGTGGTGAAGCGCGAGCTCTTGTGGATTCCTTTTTTTGGCTGGGGGCTGTGGAGCCTCAAGCCGATAGCGCTCAATCGCTCGCGCGGCAGTGCGGCCGGCCGCATGCTCACGCAGCAAGGCTCGGCCCGCCTCAAGGATGGTGCTTGGATTGTGATCTTCCCCGAAGGCACACGAGTGGCCGCAGGCCGCCGAGGGCACTACAAGCAGGGTGGAGCACGCCTCGCGTGCTCCATCGGCGCACCGGTGGTGCCGGTGGCGGTGAATTCGGGCGAGTTCTGGCCGCGCAACGGCTTTGCCAAGCAGGCGGGTGAGATCACCATGTCCATCGGCCCTGCCATCGCAACGGAAGGCAAGACGCCTGACCAGGTGACGCGCGAAGTGGAGGCCTGGATCGAGAACGAAATGGTGCGGATCAGCGGGGTCGGCCCGTGCTGGCCGCATGGGCAGCGCCCGGAACAGGTGCATGGCACGCGCTCGGTCACAGCCTGAATCCCGCCAGCTCTACCGTATTGGCGGGCGAGATATCCCCGTTCTGCTGCGTCGTTCGGCGCGCCGCAGTGTGGGCTTGCTGATCCGGCCTGAGGGCCTGACTGTCACGCTGCCTAATCGATTCCCCCTGCATCAGCTCGACGGCGTGTTGCGAGACAAGGCCGCCTGGATCATCGATAAGCTCGACCAGGTGGCACAGTTGCCGCGTGCCGCTCAATTAATGGACGGCGCAGAGGTGCCCTGGCTGGGCGAGCCACGTGTACTGCGCATCGGTCAGACACGCGGCGCCGTGACCGGCGACGAGCTGCGGCTGACCGCACACGATGCGGCTGGCATTCCGGTCGCGCTCACCAAGCTGATGCGCCGCGAGGCGCGTAGCTTCCTGGCTGAGCGTTTGGCGCAGTGGGCGTCACGCATGCAGCTCCGCTATAGCGAGTTCAAGCTTTCCAGCGCCGGTACGCGTTGGGGGAGCTGCTCATCGGCAGGTGTCATTCGCCTCAATTGGCGGCTGATGCAGGCGCCGCTACCGGTCATCGACTACGTCATCATCCATGAGCTCTGTCATTTGGTAGAGCTGAACCACTCCGCCCGCTTCTGGGCGCTGGTGGCCGCCGTCTGCCCCGATTGGAAGGTCAAGCGCGATTGGCTGAAGCAGCACGGCGGGCAATACTTCGCGTGGTGATGCCCGCGGCGGCGGGCACGTGATGCGACATCAAAATTACGCAAATAGGTGCTAACGCGTACGTCGCCGCCGTGTCGCCTGGGCTAGAATGTCAGCCTGCTCTTAGCCAAAACCCTCGTTCACCATGTCGGATGCCTCGCTGCTCGATCAAGTCTGTGCCGCCGTACGCGCTGTCGCCGAGGTTGAAGTCATGCCGCGCTTTTTGCGCGTGGGTGGCAGCCGCAAGGACGATGGCACACTGTTCACCGAGGCCGACATCGAAAGCCAGCGTGCGCTGGAGCGTGAACTGCCGCGTATTCTCGATTGTCCGGTTCTTGGCGAAGAGATGACTTTCGAGCACCAGCAGGCACTCTGGCGTGATCACGAGGCCCTGTGGGTGATCGACCCGATCGATGGGACCACCAACTTTGTCCACGGCCTGCCGTATTTTGCGATCTCGGTGGGCCTGATGCGCAAAGGTCGCCCGACCCTGGGTGTGATCTTCAACCCGGTCTCGGGCGAGATGTTCAGTGCTGCACGCGGCCATGGCGCCTACCTCAATGGTCAGCGCTTGCCGCTCAAGCAGCATGTGCCGGCGATGACCGAGGCGATTGCCGGGGTCGAAGTGAAATGGCTATGCGGCCGGCTGCCGCAGCGGCTTTCCTCTGTTGCCCCTTACGGTAGCCAACGCAACTTGGGCGCCTCCACGCTCGACTGGTGCTATATCGCGGCCGGCCGCTTCGATATCTACGTTCACGGCGGGCAAAAGCTGTGGGACTACGCGGCCGGCAGCCTGATCCTCAGCGAAGCGGGTGGCCAGATGACCAGCCTGCATCAGGATGACTACTGGCAGGACGACGTCTGGCAACGTTCCGTCGTCGCCGCGCTCGACCCAGGTCTATTCGACCAGTGGGTGAAATGGGTGCGCTATAACCGCTGAGTGACGACGGGCTTCTTCTGATGAGGCCAGCCGACGGCTCCGCAAGCGCGAACCCGCCCCACCATGGGGCGTTGGCCCTTTCCGCCTTGTGCGGTAAACCTCTTGGCATTGACCCCCATTCCCCTGCGGCCAAGCAGCTCTACCATCACCGATTTGTTGCTTTTTTGCCTATCAAGCAATTGCTCTAGACTTTTCCGAACGCAGTGTCTAATTTGCCTTCACCGCCGTCCCGTAAGGCGGATGCTGGACACATAATTATTCGGAGAAGACATCGATGAAACGTTTCGCCCTCTATGTAGCGGCGCTGGTCTCGCTTTGTGCCTTGTCGATCAGTAGCCTTGCCGCAACCGGCTATACCCAGACCCGTTACCCCATTGTGCTCGTCCATGGCCTGCTCGGTTTCGATCAGGCACTGGGCGTGGATTATTTCTACCGGATTCCGGCTGAGCTGCAGAAGGACGGCGCGCAGGTCTTTATCGCCGAAGTCTCGTCAGTAAATACCAATGAGGCGCGCGGCGAGCAGCTGCTGAGCCAGGTTAAGCAAGTGCTGGCCATCACCGGTGCGGCCAAGGTCAATCTGATCGGCCATAGCCAAGGCGCACCCACGGCGCGTTATGTGGCGGGTGTGGCACCGAACCTCGTTGCGTCGGTAACGACCGTCGGTGGGGTCAACAAGGGCTCCCGTATCGCCGATATCGTGCGCGGCAGCCTGCCGCCTGGGTCGGTTTCCGAAGTCGTGGCTGCATCGGTGACCAAAGGTCTGGCCGGCTTGATCGAATTGGCATCCGGCGGCAGCCAACTGCCGCAAGACCCGATTGGCGCGCTTGATGCGTTGACCACTGCCAAGATGAACGACTTCAACGCGCGCTTCCCGGCTGGCGTACCGACAACGGACTGCGGCGAAGGGGCCTACGTGGCGAACGGCATTCGGTTCTATTCCTGGAGCGGCGCGAGTACCGTGACCAATCTCTTCGACCCGTCCGACGCCTTGCTGGGCCTGACTGGCCTGGCCTATGGCAGCCCGAACGACGGTCTGGTTGGCACCTGTGCGAGCCATCTGGGCCAAGTGCTGCGCGACAACTACGGCATGAACCATGCGGACGAGATCAACCAATTGTTCGGTCTCGTAAACTTGTTCGAAGTCAGCCCTGTTACGCTGTATCGCCAGCACGCCAATCGACTGAAGAACGCCGGTCTATGAAGCAAGCCGGCTTGCTCAAACGGAGCGGGCTGGTTGGTGGGGGGCTGATTGTGTGCGGCGCGATCTGGGCCATGTGGCACCCCACTGCAGCATCGCCAGTGGCATTGATGGCGCCCGTGGCATCACAGCGCGGTAGCGTGGCAGACGGCGCCGTGTCGACCGACCTAGGGCGTCTGGCGGTGAACGATGCTTTACGGCGCCGCTTCGACTATGCGCTGGCGGCACTGGGCGAGCGCTCGCTGGCGCAGATCACCGCATCGCTCGATGCAGCTTTCGATGCCGAGCTCGCCCCCCCTCTCGCAACAGAAGCCAAACGCCTCTTTCGCCAATACCTCGCCTATCGCGACGCGATCGAAGCCATGAGCCAGGATTCACGGCTCAAGGCAGGAACGCTCGCGGCCGCGCGCGCACGGATGCTGGCTATGCGCACTGTTCGGGCGCGCTTCTTCAACTCGCGCGAGCAGGCCGGCTTGTTTGGCTGGCAAGATGCTTACGACGACGATGCCATGGCGCGCCTGGAGATCGAACAGGACGCGACGTTGAGCCTGAAGGCGCGCCAACAGCGCCTGGCTGAGCTCGATCGGAACCTGCCGCCAGAGATACTGGCGGAGCGGCAGGCACCCGTGCGGCAGCTGGTACTGGCCGATGCAGTACGTACAGCACGGGCGCAAGGCGCGGACGATGCGGCTGTCTATCGGCTGCGTGCCGCCAACGTGGGCGAAGAGGCAGCCACCCGGCTGGCAGCGGTCGACCAGGAAGAGCGTGATTGGCAGCAGCGCATCAAAGGCTATTTGCAAGACCGTGCGGCGATTCTGGCCGACAAGACGATGGACGAGACGGCGCGGGCTGACCGGCTGCAGCAACTACGCGACGCCCGTTTCGATGCGTTGGAGCAAAAGCGGCTCGCCGCGTATGAACCCTGACTGACCTTGCTTGCATCCTGCCGCCAGACCTGATTAGATGAAGGATCAGGTTCACCTCTTGCCAGCGGCATCTGTCGGTCTGGAAGAGGGAAGGAGGGTGCGATGCGCATCAAACGGGCAGTTGAGGTGTGGGAGAAAGGGATGGACGGTGCGCCCTGCGGCCAATGGCCGTTGGCGGAGACCGTGTCGACCGTTTTTCTCTACCAATTGTTCGCACCCGAGCAGCGTGTGCCAGACCCGGACATGCTGCTTTCGTATTTCCTCAACCCCAAGCAGATTGCGGCCGTGCAGCCCTATGTGGCGCAAGAGATGCGTGCCGACCAATACGACTTCATCCTGACGGCCTATGGCGAGCCAGAAGGCCAGGCCGACACGCCGCCCGGTTGAGTGCCCTGCATCACTGTTGTTCTAAACCAAACGGGCGCAATACAGCGCCCGTTTCGCATTTCATACTCAGAAAAAGAGACGCATGATGACCGCACCGATTTTGCTCGACTTCCCTGACCAGTTCACAACTGACCGCCTGCTGATTCGAGCGCCGCGGCCGGGTGATGGCCCTGTGGTGCATGCGGCTTGCGTCGCGTCGTTGGACGCCTTGCGCGCCTGGCCCGCCTCTTTGCCATGGGCGATGTTTCCCCCGAGCGTGGATGCGTCCGAGCAATTTTGTCGACACGCAGCGGCAGCATGGATCTTGCGAACCGATCTGCCGATGCTTGTGTTCCTGCATGACGGTCAGTTCGTTGGTGCTTCGGGGTTACACCGCATGGACTGGACGCAGCGCCAGTTCGAAGTGGGCTGGTGGGGGCACGTGGCGCAGCTGGGGCAGGGGCTCATGACCGAGGCAGTCAACGGCGTCTGTACATTCGCCATCCGCGAAGTCGGCGCACGCCGGCTGGTGGCCTTGCCCGATGTCGAGAATACACGCTCATGCCGACTGGCCGAGCGCGTCGGCTTTACGCTGGAAGGCGTGATGCGGCACGAGCGCTTCGACCCCGACGGCACGCCGCGTGATACCTGCCTTTACGCGCGACTGCCGTCGGCCTGAGCGGCGCCTGCGGTCGTCTCTTGCCACTCTGGTGGCTTCCACAGATGGCGCGGATCGCGGTCGCGCAGCGTGTCGGCCCACATGGCGAACCATTCATGGAAAGTCAGCCGGAGCGGGTTGTGGCTGCGAATCTGCCGCACGATGCCGTATTCCGGCGCTTCGACTTCCTCGACATAGGTGCCGAAAAGCTTATCCCAGATGATCAGTACGCCGGCGTAGTTGCGGTCGATGTATTGCGGATTGCGCGCGTGATGTACCCGGTGGTGCGAGGGCGTGTTGAACAGCCGCTCGAACCAGCCCATCTTATCGATAGCCTCGGTGTGCACAAAGAACTGGTAGGCGAGGCTGAGGCCGACGATGAGGATGACCATATCGGGCGAGAAGCCGACCCAAGCCATCGGTACCCAGAACACCCACATGCCCGAGATTGGGTAGGTGAGGCTCTGACGGAAAGCGGTCGAGAGGTTCAGGCGCTCGCTGGAATGGTGTGTCACGTGGCTGGCCCACATCCAGCGGATGCGGTGCGAGCCGCGATGGAACCAGTAGTAGAGAAAGTCTTGCAGCACGAAGCCGATGAGGACGCTCCACCAGGCATTGGGCAGCAGATGCAGGCCGTGGTGATAGACCCAGCTGTAGATGGTCTTGATGAAGAGCAGGTTGGCGAGCAGATCGGCACCCTGGTGCATCAGCGCGAGGCCCGCGTTCGACAGCGTATCGACCAGCTTGTATTTCGCGGTGCGACGCCGGTGCCAGTACACCGCTTCCCAGATGATGCTGGCGATAAAGACCGGCGCAAGGCTCAATAAGATCAGGCCGGGGTCAAAACCGAGTTCCATAGGTGTGCCACAGGTTTGCAATGGTAACCATGGTAGCGCGCAGGACAAGCGCGATGCTAGGCTGATCTATTGCAAAACTCCGGCATACGACGAAAGCGAGTGCGCGATGATACGTATCGGTCTGCTGTGCTTGGGCCTGGCTGCGGTGCATGTGGCTGCAGGCGATGTCGAATCCTACAAAGCCGAATTGATTGCGGCGGATACCGCGTTTGCCGCGCAGTCGCACAGCGAGGGCGAAAAGGCGGCATTCTTGGCCTGGGTGGGGGAAGACGCGACGATGTTCCGCAGCAGCGGGCCACCGGTGGTGGGCAAGGCGGAAATCACCCGCTACGTGCAGTCTTGGCCGCCCGGCGAGCTGGGTTGGCACCCGCTCAAGGCCGATGCGGCCGCCTCGGGCGATCTGGGTTACACCTGGGGCGAATATACGGCGACGGGCAAGGGGAAGGACGGTAAGCCTTACGAGCTGCACGGCCACTATGTGTCAGTCTGGAAGCGCGATGCGGCCGGGCACTGGAAATGGGTGGTGGATATTGGTAGTGACGGTTGATGGGAGCAGATGTAGTTTAGCTTTGGGGGTAGATCCCCTCTCCCCCAACCCCTCTCCCGCGAGGGGAGTTAGGATACCCTCGCGTTTTCGATATGCATGGCCGGTGCTTGGGTGAGTATGCTTCGCCCTGGATGTAGCCCACCAGCCTTCGCCAGTGAGCAGCCGTAATCATTCGCCGCAAAAGAAATAGCCCCTCTCCCCTCGTGGGAGAGGGGGCCGTCATCATTCGCTAGTCGCTTCGCCAAGTTGCGTCGAATGGCGCTAATCGCCTCCGCCACCACAACCACCGCAGCCGCCCCCTCCGCCGCCGCAACTGCTCCCGCCACCGCAGCTGCCGCCGCCGTCACCGCCACTACTACCAACACTGAAGCCTGTGTTGGCCGGCGTGACATAGGGCGTCAGATAGGCCCATTGCGTACCGATAAGGGCGGTGACGCCGAGTACCGCAAAGCGGTTGAGCTGCAGATCACGGTCTTCGGCGATATCCCGTGCACTGAGGCGTGACTCTCGCTGAAAGGCGCGTCCGGCGCGGGTCAATTCAATGCGCTTCCGCCCGGCGAGCTTCATCAGGCCGGCAACTACGGCGATTGCGATCAAGGCGAACACCAGTATGCCAACGGGCCGGTCGCGACTCAGGCCCACGACGACCTTGGCGGCACCCAGCAGCCAGAGGCCTGTGCCAATGAGGGTATAGGCACCCCGACGCCGGGCCACCGTTTCGTCGGATTGCACGAGACGCTGATCAACCAGACGGGCCTTGAGCCGCTCGCCGCGTGGCGCCAATTGCCGTACTGCGTCGCGATAGCGCATGCCGGGTTTCAGCAGCGGCCAGATCTGCGTCTCGAAGGCGCGCCCTTCAAGGCCAGGTGGCGCCACCTGCGTGATAACACCTTTGTCGTCGACCGTCAGCTGCTCGTGCAGGATCAGCTTCAGCAGGGCGGTCTCCACCGCGCGGCGTGCGCCGCCACCGAGGTAGGCGCGCTCGAAGACGTCGATCTGGGGCGCAGTCAGTCGCGATTGCGAGTCGTCGGCCAAGCCACCAAGGAGACTGGCGACGCGTGCGAGCAGGGCAAACGCCACCCAGGCGCAAAAATAGAAAAACAGGAAGTGCGGGCCATCGAGGTTCAGCACATTCCCGTGTACCCGGTCGAGCTCGGCGCAACCTGCAAGCAGGGCTGAGCCGAGTGCGCCGACCAGCAAGGCTGGCGCGGGCAGGCGCGAGAGCGGGGGGCGTCGCCATACCCAGTGCTGTGCACGGTCAAGCCGGACCATATGCTGGTGTGGACGGTGAGTGGGCCAGATGTCGGCGGGCGGTGCCTCGCCAAACAGCGTCTGGTAGCTGGCCAGCGTTTCCCGATATTGCAGAGCATGCTGTTCGGCTTCGCCCGCTTGGCCACGCCCGGCTTCATGGTGGAAGGCCTGACCCAATATCTGAGGGCAGAACACTTCCCAGTAATCGCGGCTGTCGCACAGGTGCAGGTGCCAGGCTTGGTCGACTTCATCCGACGGCGTAACGGCATGTCTGCTGACCATGGCGAGGAATACGAAGCGTCGATATTCGTCGACGACGCGGCGTGCATAGTCGAGCGACCAGCCGTTTTGCTCCGCCAGTCGCATCGTAAAGGACCGAGGCTCATTTGGCCGGTCTAGGGGATGAGCACAGATGCGCGGATATAGCGCGGCTTGGGCATCCGTGAGGGCAGGTGTAGGCATGGCAAAACCTCCCAAGCAATAAATATGGCGTTCAGCGACTCCGTACGCGATTTACAGCTTCAATCCAGCCCTTGTAAGCACGCTCGCGCTGCTCGGCCGGCATATTGGGCGCAAACACCCGGTCGCGCGCCCAGAGCGCAGCAATCTCGTCGAGGCCTGCATACACCCCGGCGCCGAGCCCTGCGAGGTAAGCGGCGCCAAGCGCCGTGGTCTCGGTGATGGTGGGCCGCTCGACAGGCGTCGCCAGTAAATCGGCCAGCGATTGCATCACCCAGTCGTTGGCTGCCATACCACCATCCACTCGTAATGTTGCAGGCATCGTGGCGCCATCGGCCTGCATGGCATCGAGCAGATCACGCGTTTGGAAGCAGACCGATTCGAGCGCCGCACGTACGATCTCACCGATACCGGAGTTGCGTGTCAGCCCCATGATGGCGCCGCGTGCTTCCGGGTCCCAGTAGGGGGCGCCAAGGCCGGTAAATGCGGGCACCAGATAGACCCCATGCGTATCGTCTACGGCGCGCGCCCATTGCTCGGTCTCGGCTGCGCTACCGATCAGCTTCAGTGCATCGCGCAGCCATTGCACGGCGGCACCGGCGATGAAGATGCTGCCTTCGAGCGCATAGGTGGGAACACCATGGAGGCGATAGGCGACGGTCGAGATCAGCCGGCTTTTCGACTGCACGATCTCTTGCCCAGTGTTCATCACCATGAAGCAGCCCGTGCCATAGGTCGACTTGACCATACCGGGGCCAAAGCAGGCTTGCCCCACTGTTGCCGCCTGCTGGTCGCCTGCCACGCCACGAATCGGGATAGCGGTACCGAACAGCGCCGGGTCGGTCGTGCCAAAGTCAGCCGCAGAGTCGCGGACATCGGGCAGTACGGCGCGTGGGATATTGAAGAAAGCCAGTAATTCCTCGTCCCACGATTGGGTACGGATATTGAATAGCAGCGTACGCGAGGCGTTGGTCGCATCGGTGACATGTACGCGGCCACCCGTCAGTTGCCAGATCAGCCAGCTGTCGACGGTGCCGAAGGCCAAATCCCCAGCCTCTGCGTGGGGGCGGGCACCCGGTACAGTATCGAGTATCCAGGCGAGCTTGGTGGCCGAGAAGTAGGGGTCGAGCAGGAGCCCGGTACGCTCGGCCAGCCAGGTTTCGCGCTCGGGCGACCAGTGGGCCTTGCACCAATCCGCGGTGCGGCGGTCTTGCCAGACGATGGCGCGATGGATGGGCTGGCCGGTCTTGCGGTCCCACACGATGGTGGTTTCGCGTTGATTGGTGACACCGATGGCTGTGATGTCGGCAGCTTGGGCCAACACCTCGCGACAGACCGCCAGGGTATGGTCCCAGATCTGTACGGCGTCGTGTTCCACCCAGCCGTCGTTCGGGTAATGCTGCGGCAGCTCGATCTGCGCGCGCGCCAGCACATGGCTGTCGCGATCGAACAGCATGGCGCGGGTACTGGTGGTGCCTTGGTCGATGGCAAGCAGGCGGGTCATGGTGTGTCCTCCGATATGGCCGCAAGGATAAAGGAGTTTTGCGCCCGCAACACATGCCGCCTTGGCAGGGCGGCTGCGACGCAACAGGCGTGCGGTGCCTGCGATTTCGCGGCATCATCTTGATTGACACGGCTTGATGTGCCCACTCATTTGATTTCTTTGGGATACGCATGGAACAGCGCAGCTTCGATCTGCTGGTGGTAGGCGGCGGGATCAATGGAACGGGCATTGCCAATCAGGCTGCACAAGCCGGCTTGTCGGTACTGCTCGTCGAACAGGGCGATCTTGCGAGCGCGACCTCGTCAGCCAGTTCCAAGCTGATCCATGGCGGTCTGCGCTATCTGGAGCACAAGGAATTCCGCCTGGTGCGCGAGGCTCTATCGGAGCGGGAAGTGCTGCTCGGCATGGCGCCGCATCTGGTTTGGCCGCTCAATTTTGTATTGCCCCACCATGCCGGGCTGCGCCCCAGTTGGTTGATTCGCATCGGCTTGTTCCTGTACGACCATTTGGGTGGGCGCAAACGCTTGCCCGGTTCGCGTGGCATTGCGCTGCGTCGGCATCGTTACGGCGCCCCGCTCAAGCCGGCGTTTCGCCGTGGCTTCGTCTATTCAGACTGCTGGGCCGACGATGCGCGGTTGGTAGTGGCGAACGCCATGCAATGCCGTGAGCTCGGCGGGCAGGTGATGACGCACACGCGCTTTGTTTCGGCGACGCGTGCGGGCGAAACCTGGACGGCCGAATTGGCCCACGCCGATGGCTCGCCGGAGACCGTGACAGCACGTGCCCTGGTGAACGCGGCCGGGCCATGGGTCGAGCGGGTATTGAAAGGCGGCCTGAAGATGGGCGCGCGCGATTCGGTGAAGCTCGTAAAGGGTAGCCATATTGTGGTGCCAGCCCTGCACGACGGCCCGCAGGCTTATATGCTGCAGCATCACGACGGCCGTATCGTCTTTGTGTTGCCTTACGAGGGCCAGTTCAGCCTGATCGGCACGACCGATGTGATCCATGAAGGCGAGCCGGGTGATGTGCATTGCTCTGACGAAGAGGTCGCCTATTTGTGCGCGCTGGTGTCGGAGTATTTCGAGCATGCGCCGAAACCCGCCGATGTGGTCTGGCGCTATGCTGGCGTACGGCCTTTGTACGATGACCAAACGGCCGATCCTTCCAGCATCACGCGCGACTATGTGCTGCGCGTCGACAAAGAAGGCGCGCCTGTGCTGTCGGTGTTTGGCGGCAAACTGACCACCTACCGTAAGCTCGCGCGCCATGCGATGGAGATGTTGCAGCCTTTCTTTGCGGATGCGGTCGTGACCGAGCTACCGCCGCCCTTGCCGGGCGGCGCGATACCCGGGGCGGTATTCGATGCCTACGTGGCCGCCTCGCAGGCACGCTGGCCCTGGCTCGACTCCACGGTGCTGCACCGGCTGGCGCGCTGCTATGGCGACCGGCTGCCGCAAGTGATGGGTTCAGCCACGCAAATCAGCGATCTGGGGCGGGATTTTGGTGCTGGGTTATATGAGGCGGAGGTGCGCTACCTGATGCGCGAGGAATGGGCGCAGACGGCGGATGATGTGCTCTGGCGGCGCACGAAGCGCGGTTTACATATGTCGGCACCTGCGCGCGCAGCCGTGGCGGAATGGATGGCGGGGCTCTAGGACACGGCGGCCAGTCGTAGGGTGGATCAGCGCAATCGATCAGCCGAATGTGTGCTTCAGTGGGGTCGATGTACATGAAAGAGAAGTACGTGCTTATTTGTGGTGTTGTTTTTGGCCTTGCCTATGCGTTTACATATTTGTTTGTGTTACTACGGCTCAGACTCAAGTTCCAGGCTGTCTACAGTACGCTAGGCTCGCCGGGTGTATTTGATATTCGACTCTCGGCATTCGCTGCAGTAATCGAATTTATGGTCAAGAGAGCACATGTTGAGCTTGAAGATCGCACCCTTAGCTTCGCCTGCGATCTCTGCTTGGTATGCCTAGCCCTTTTCCTTATGTGTTTTATTCTACTTGCCGCCAGCAGATAAAGGCGGTGGGCACGGAAGTACACCGGCGACTAATTCGACTCGTTCGCTCTCCCTGTATGACGGTTGATGAGTCGGACGGACAAGCAAAAGCCCCGCAGCTTGCGGGGCTTTTGCTTGTCTACAGACTACCGGCGATCACGCGATCGGCATTTCCTCGCCGATCAGGCGGCGGATATGCTCGAGCAGTTCGTCTTCCTGGTAAGGCTTACCCAGGAACACGCTGACGCCGAGTTCAAACGCGTAGTTCTTGTGCTTATCGGCTGTACGCGAGGTGATCATGATGATCGGAATCCCGCGCGTGTCGGCGTTGGCACGCAGGTTACGCGTGAGTTCGAAGCCATCCATCCGCGGCATTTCGACGTCGAGCAGCATCACCGCCGGGCGGACATCCTGCAACTGCTGCAGGGCATCCACACCGTCCTTGGCGGTCACCACCTGGTAGCCTTCGCGGGCCAGCAGGCGGCCAGTGATCTTGCGCACCGTCAGCGAATCATCGACCACCATCACCACCGGCGACACCTGCAGGATTTCAGCTGCTGTCGGCTTGGTGGCGGCGAGCGAGGCATCGAAGTCGGCCACCGGCGTTTCCGCGCGGCGCTGGGCCAGGGCGAGCGGGTTCAGGATCAGCACGATCTCGCCGTTACCGAGCACCGTGGCGCCGGCGATACCGGCCACACGCACCAGTTGCGGGCCGATGTTCTTGACCACCACCTCCTGGTTCTTGATCAGCTCATCGACGTGCAGCGCAATGCGTTGCAAGCCCGAACGCAGTAGCACGACGGTGTTGTAGCGCTTTTGCTCCGGCTGGTGGTCGTTGTCGCCCAAGAGACGCGGCAGGTAGTGGAATGGGTAGACATTGCCCATCCATTCCGCCTGACGTGCCTGGTAGAGGCGTTGCAGCGGGTCGGCCTTGAGTTCCTGCACCTGTTCGACCATCACCGAGGGGATCGCGTAGGTCTTGTCGGCTACCTTCACCAGCACCGTCTGCGTCACGGCGAGCGTGAGTGGCAGATGGATGGTGAAGACGGTACCGCGACCGGCTTGCGAATCCACATCGACGCGGCCGCCTAAGTCTTCGATCTCGGCCTTCACCACGTCCATGCCGATACCGCGGCCGGAGAGTTGCGTGACCTGGCTGGCCGTCGAGAAGCCCGCCGCGAAGATCAGCTGCATCAAGTGGTGGTCGGTGTAATCGACACCCGGTTCAAGCAGGTTCTTCTCATAACCCTTTTGCTTGATGCGTTCGAGGTTGAGGCCGGCGCCATCGTCGCGCAGCGTGAGGACCAGCTCATTCCCTTCCTGACGGGCTTCCACCAGGATTTCACCGAACTCAGTCTTACCTCGGCTGATACGGACTTCCGGCTGCTCGAGGCCATGGTCGATCGCGTTGCGCAGCATGTGCTCGAACGGCGACACCATTTTTTCCAGCACCGAACGGTCGATTTCTACTCGGCCGCCGCGCAGTTCCAGGTTGACCTTCTTGCCGGTTTCCTTGCCGGTCTGGCGCACCAGGCGGTAGAGACGTTCGGAGAGCGACGAGAACGGCACCATGCGCACGCGCATCAGCTCCTGCTGCAGGTCACGCGTCAAGCGCGACTGCTGCTGCAGGGCAGAGCTCGACTCATCGAGGTTCTTCAACAGGTTGTGCTGCACGGTCGCCACGTCGTTCACGCTTTCGGCCATGAAGCGGGTCAGCTCTTGCAAACGGCTGAAGCGGTCGAATTCGAGCGGGTCGAAATCGGGTAGGTCGGATGCATGCGCTTGGCGCGACTGCATCTGCGACTCGGCCTGAATTTCGATCTCGCGCAACTGGCTACGCAGACGGCCCACGTTATCGGTCAGGTCGAACAGCGAGCGCTTGAGCGCCAGCATTTCCGACTCGATCCGGGTCCGAGCGATCGATACTTCACCAGCTTGGTTTACCAGTCGGTCGACCAGGTCGGCACGTACCCGCACCGTGCTCTTGCCGGCTTCGGGGTCAACCAGGCCCAGTGCCTGGCCGGCAGCTGGGCGCGCGGGTGCAGCGGCGGCTGGCGCGGCGCCTGTCGCTTCCGTAACTGGCGCATCGATCTCAGCGGCTTCGTCGCCTTCGGCCACCGGTTCGCCATTGATCAGGCGGTCGTGCAGTTCGACCACGGCATCGTAGTCGGCGTCGAGTGCCTCCAGCACGGCAGGCAGCAAGCCTTCACCAGCGTTCAGCAACCGGGTTTCCAGGTTGTGTGTGGCTTCGCCAAGGCGCATGGCGCCCGCCATCCGCGCGCTACCCTTGAGGGTGTGCAGCACGCGCTTCAGCGACTCCATGGGCTCGTGCTTGTCGCCGTCGCCTGCAAGTGCGCGCAGGTCGGCTGCGATCTGCGGCATCAGTTCCTGCGCTTCTTCGAGGAAGATCGGCAGCAACTGGTCGTCCAGTTCATCCTGAACCGTGATTTCGGCGATGCGGTCGGTCGGGGCCAGCGCGAGTGCTGCGCCGAGCGCTTCGCCGCCGTCGCGGCGACCGGCTTCGGCCAGTGCGTCGACCACCGCGGCTTCGCTGGGCTCTTCCGGCACGTTGAGTTGTGGGTCGGCAATGGCCTCGGCCAAGGCTTCCGACACTGCGGGCGTGGTGGATTCGACGACAATGGCTTCGTCCACCGGTGCGAGCTCGATATCGAGCGAAGGCATCACGTCGAACGTGGCTTCGTCTGCCGATTCGCCATGCTCGGCTGGGGTCATCGCGACCGGCAAGGTCTCGATTTCCAGGTCCGGCGCATGCTCCGGCGTCGAAGTCGGCGCGAGGCTGTCGTCGTTGGCCGCGCGATCTTCCGGCAAGCCCAGCTCAAAGCCTGTCTCGTCGAGGATCTGCGCGGCGTCGATGGCAATCTCAAGATCCAGCGCGGTATTGGCGACTTCCAGTGTCGGTGCCGTTTCGCCGGGTGCGTCTGCATCGGGCCCTGCGGCCGTTGCCAACAGTGCGATGAAATCTGCTTCTTCGCTCTCTGCTGGGGCCGGTGCGGGTTCGATGACCTCGATAGCGTCCAGTACCGGCTCAGCGTCTTCGACGATAAGCGCTTCAGGCGCTTCGGCTTCCGCATCTGCAGTGGGTTCAGCTGGCGCCTCGGCTGTGCTGTCGAGGTAGCGCAAGCTGCTGCTGCTTGCCGGTAAGGCGGTTGCCTCTTCGGCGTCGGTTTTTGCAAGGGTCGGCAGTTCGATGCTGTCGCTGCCTTCCTGCTCATCCAGCTCAAGGTCAATCTCAGTGACCTCGGCGGGTGGCAGGCTGACGAGATCGGCCAGCGCGGGCTCTGCCCCAACAGCCTGCCAACTGTCGTCAGCGGCAGGGACTTCGAGCGTCAGCTCTTCATCACCCGCGTCCTCTTGTACATCATCGAGGCGTAGATCATCCAGATGCAGGTCTGCGATCAGCGGGGCGGCGTCGGCCTCCGGCGATGCGAGCGTCGCGGCAGGTGCGATGGCTTCAATGCTTTCCGCTGGCGCAAGGTCGAGATCCAGTTCTTCGATGTGGATATCGGCGTGCAACGGGGGCTCAAGCTCGATCGGCGCCGCGGCCGCCACAACCGTCTCTTCAAGAGCTGCTGCCGACATATCGGCTGCATGCGCCGCGGCGTCGCTATCAGCCGCCATTTCGTCTTTCAGGCGATTGGCCTGAGCGAGCATCATGGCGACCGTTTGCAGTTCTTCGGCCGGTTGATTGTAATGGCTGATTTCACCCAGCATGCCGCCGACCTTGTCGATGGCCATCGACAGGGCTTCGCGGTCATTCAGCTGCGGCTCCTTGCCTTGCTTCTGGTGGGCAATCAGCGCCTGCTCGATGGCATGGCCCAGTTCGCCCAGCGCAGAGAAACCCGTGGTATTGGCGATACCGCACAGCGTATGGGCGGCATGGATAAAGGCGGGCAAGACTTCGCCGCGTGTGCCGAAATCGATGAAGGCGTCGTTGAGCGTCGCGAAATGCTTATAGGCTTCGTCGAGGAAGATGCCGAACAGCGCGCGCGAGATGACGACATTGCCAATCGTCAGTTCGACCCCATCATCCTGAAGCGGCGCCTCTTCTGCGAGCGGCTGCATGACGAATTCGACGGTCTCGTGCTCGACTGCGGCTACCTCGCCTTGATCCGGTACGGCTGGAGTAGGCTCGTCGAGCGAGAAATCGACGGTTTCAACGGGGGCGGCTTCGACGATCTCTACCGGTGTTTCGTCCAGCGAGAGGGGCAACGCCGTTGCCGGTGTCGCTTCTGCAACGGCTTCGGTCGCGGCGACCTCCGGCTCGATATCGAGCTGGAAGTCGATGGCGGCAGCCGTTTCGGGCGCCACGACGTCGACGGTTGCTTCTGCGGCCGGCGCCAAGTCAAGCGCCGGCAAGTCGATCGATTCTGCGGGTGCGGCCAGGTCGACGATGTCTGCTTCGGCAATCTGCTCGACATCGGCGAGCGCAGCGCTTGCCTCATCGGCGGACGCGATATCCATCTCGACCACGTCGAGTGCGGGTACGGCAATCGCTTCGGCCGATTCGATGTCTGCCTCTGGCATCGCGGCTTCGACCACCGCTTCGATTTGCTGCGGCGCCTCGGCAGGTGCTTCGATGGCTTCCGGCGCGGCGTCAGCGTCGGGGTCTGCGCCGCTCTTTAATTGTTCGGCCAAGGTAAATAGCGCGCTGGCTTCAACCTGTGCGGTACCGGTGGCCTTGAGTTCCTCAACCCAGCCGGTAAAGCCTGCTGTTGTGCCTTCGATCAGGCGGAACAGGGCCGGCGTGGCACGCTTTTCTTCCTGCAGCCACTTGTTGAGGACTTGTTCGACCGCCCAAGCGACTTCGCCCAACTGGTTCAGGCCGACCATACGGCCGCTACCCTTGAGCGTGTGGAAGCCTCGACGGATGACCGTCAGTGCATCGCGGTTGCCTGGCTGTTCACGAACATCCGCCACGTGGGCGGTGATCGTGTCGAGCACCTCGACTGCTTCTTCGAGGTAAACCTCCAAGAGCTCGGCATCGACTGCAGCATCGCTCACCGCAGCGGGTACGTCGGCGGCGGGTACGCTGAGTACATCGATCGGCGTCGGCTCGGCTGGCGCAGCCGGGGTGACCGGCGCAGGTGCTGCGGCGACCGCTTCCGGCTCGGCTTCCAGTTCGGCGGCGATCAAATCTGCTTCGCTCGGGGCGGCCGCAGTGTCGGCTTCGCCCTGGTCGCCCCGAATCTGTTGCAGCCACGGCGCAATAAAGTGGGCGCGATTGGCTTCTTCGCGCTTCAGTGCATCGACATAGAAGCCGAGGCCCGAAAACGCTTCAGCCAGGAATTCGAGTTCCTCGGCCGGGGCTTCATAGTCGTCGGCCTGGTTGCGGCGGACAATTTCGGCACAGGCATCGAGGAGCGCGCGCGCGTCGGATTCGTCGAGCATCGCCAGCGCACCCCGAATCTGCCGAATCGGGCCGTCGGTGGTACGCAGTTCGGCGCGTGAGCTTGGGTCGCGGAAGAAGTCGTCCAGCACCTGTTCGATCTGGCCGAGGTTGGCTTGGATCTCTTGCGCCACCTGGTTCATCAAGAGGCGTTCCTGTGCCTTGCGCGACACTTCATCAAGCAAGGTGACTTCTGGCACATCGGATGCGCCTTGCAGGCGGGCACGCATGGCCTCAGCCTGCGCGGCGAATTCGGTGGAGCGCTCAGGGAACACGATCAGTGCGTTTTCGAGCAACAGCAGGGCTGTGGCAATTTCCAGCGCCTGGTGCTCGGATGGCGTACCCGTAATCTGGCCAACCACCTTGGCAATCTCTTGCGCCAGGGCGGCAAAGCCCGCGATGTCGAGTTTGGCGCCACGGGTGGCGATGTCGGTCGCTTGCTGTTTGACGACCGACAGGCGGTCGACCGTGCCACCACCTACGCGGCCCCAGTTGTCCTTCAACTGGTTCATCAACTCGCGCAGGTCGCGTGCGATTTGCAGCGAGGCGAGTTGCTGGGCATCGTCTTCCAGTGCACCCGACGGCAGCAGGCCGTCGAGCTCGAATGCCTTACGCACGGCCATGCAGTGCGGACTACGGGTGTCGAGCTTGGCGACGACATAGAGAATGTCGCGGAACAGACGTTCGGCCACCTTGCCGCCGCCATCGGAGAGCCGTTTCAGCTGCTGGTTGAGGCGCGAAAGCAGGGGCTTCAGCGCGAGATCAAGCTGGGCGCGGTTATCGATGCTGCCTTCGATCATGGCAGCCGCCGACCACCAGAACCCACGTTGCAGGTTGCTGGTCTGGCTGCGGGCAATGCCGAGCAGGGCTTGCATCATCCACTGCGCGCCTTCTTTCTTGTCGCCCTTGAGCCACTTCAAAAGACCCGCTTCGAAGCGGCTGCGTGCATTCTTGAGCAGCTGCGCAAGCGTAGCGGCGTCGAGTTGCAGCGGCGTCAGGCCCTTGGGCAGCGATGCCGACAAGGGGGGAAAGAACAGATCCGCGCCCGATGCGTTTTCCTCGCCACGGGCCAGGCGCACGCGGCGATAGGCCGGCAGCAGCTTCAGCGCGAGGTCTGGGCTGCCGTTGATCAGCGATTCCAGGTATTGGGCGAGGCTGGCTGCGGCATCGGTGACTGCAGCCAGAACGTCCGGCTGTGCTTCACCGTGCTCGACGGCACGAATCGATACTTCGAGTTCTTCGGCGAACTTTGCGGCACCCGCAAGGCCCACCATTTCTACGGCACCACGAACCTGGTGGAGGTGCGTCTGCGCGAATTTCAATTCTGCCGCATCGGCAGTGGTGGCGAACTTCTTCAGGCACTGGTTTGATTTTTCGAGTGCCTGATCAATTTCGCCTTTGACCCAGATCAGCGAGCCCAGGTCGAATTCGGTTTGCACGCTCATAGCTATAGTTGTCCGTCCGATTTACGGCGAGGCAGGCAAGAAATGACGGCGGAGCGTACCGCCGTCCTGTATCAGAGCTTAAAGCCTGCGACCGAACCCTTCAGTTCAGCGGCGAGGCCAGTCAGCTGACCAATCTGCACTGCGGTCTGCTTGGTACCTGCCGTGGTCTGTTCGGTAATGCGCAAAATGTCCTGCATCGAGGTGGCCACCTTGTCGGCCAGTTCGCGCTGGGACTGCGTAGCCCGTGCAATCGTGTCAATCAGCGAGGCCAGATCGTTCGAAACGAGGCCAATCTCGCTCAGTGCTTGGCCGGCGGCGTCAGACAGCTTGGCCCCTTCCACCACACCCTGGGTCGAGATTTCCATGGCGGCTACGGCATCGTGCGTATCGGCCTGAATGGTCTTCACAATCGCGCCGATCTGCTTCGTGGCTTCGCCGGAACGTTCAGCGAGTCGCTGCACTTCTTCGGCAACCACCGTAAAGCCGCGGCCTGCTTCACCGGCTGATGCGGCCTGGATGGCAGCGTTCAGGGCCAGCACGTTGGTCTGTTCGGTAATGTCGGAAATCAGTTCCACGATTTCGCCAATTTCCTGGGACGATTCACCCAGACGCTTGATTCGCTTGGCGGTTTCCTGAATCTGTTCGCGAATTTCGTTCATGCCCTTGATCTGGTTCTGTACCGCATCCGTACCCTTTTGTGCGGCCAGCAGCGATTGCTGGGCGACTCGGGCGGACTCTGCGGCACTGCCAGATACATCACCAATGGAGCGGGCAATCGTCTGCACCACCTCATTGGTACCCACAATTTCTTCGGACTGGCGCTGGGCGGCTTGCAGCAGTTCGCCCGAAATGGCCTGGGCTTGCTGGGATGCGGCCGTCACCTGGTCGGTTGCGCGGTTAATACCGATAATCAGGCTGCGCAGCTCGTCGATGGTGTAGTTCATCGAGTCGGCGATGGCGCCCGTCAGGTCTTCCGTCACCGATGCGCGTACCGTCAAGTCACCGTCAGCGAGGTCCGACATTTCGTTCAGCAGCCGCAGAATAGCTTCCTGGTTCCGCTTGTTTTCGTTTTCCACTTCGCTACGACGGCGTTGCGATTCGATGTTGAACACGCTCACAAGGCCGAACAGCGCGGCAATCGCGAGGAGTGCGAACACCACTTCCACCACCACCAGCATGAGGCCCTGGCTCTGGCCTTCATAAGCTTCGGTCAGCGCCTGCGTATCCTTCAGCAGCGTTTCGCTTTCCTTATAGATGGTCTGGTTTGCAAGGCGGGTGTTCACGAGGTTCTGCATATTGCGCGAGAACGCGCCCACCACGGTTTCGAAGTCCTTGAACATGTCACGGATTTCGCCGAGCTTCTGCTTCACATCGGGGTTCTTGGCGGCTGCGAGGCGCAATTCGTCGCTACCCTCGATCATCCCTTGCAGGGTGTCGCTGAAGGTATGCGTATCTTTACCCAGCAGGAACACGACTTCCGGGTTGATGATCTCACCGGCCAACATGGCGTTGGCGTTCTTGGCCATACGCTGCGACAGCATCACCTGCTGGTTGGCGAGCTCGACTTCATGCTCGGAGGCATTGGTTTCTTGCAGCAACGAGACGAGCTGCTGGGTCAGTTCCAGCAATTTGGCATCGTTGCGGTTAATCGCGTTCACGTTCTTCGTCACCGCGATCAGCGTGCCCTTTTGCTTCAGGATCGTGTCGACGGTGGGGCGACGGGCGTTGGCCTTGAAGTTGCTGTCCCAGTTTTCCTTAAGACCCGCGAGGATCTCGCCCGGCTTGCCGCGCGATGCGGGCAGGCCGAAGAGCCCCTTGCCGCCATTGAGCAGCAGGTTCAAGTCATCGTCGAACTGCTGGTAGGCTTGTTCAAGCAACGGGAAGGCGGTGTCGTTACCTTGAATGGCCTGGGCAGAGGCACGCGCCATCCGCTGCGACAACATCTGCATTTCGGTCGACGTGGCGCGGTAGACCGTTTCGTGGCTCGACTGCAGCACCATGTCGGTTAGCGACAGGGCAAACACGGCGATCGAGATGCCGAGGCCCCAGCCGCAGATCTTCTTTTGCTGGTCGACAGGCAAATGGCCGATCAAGGGCAGCATGCGAACGTTGCCAGCGTCCATTTGTGGGCGGATACGATCGAGGATCGACACGGTGCGAAGCGGGTCGTAAGGCTTGTCCTGGCTGGCCGGCTCGGATTTCTTCTTGCCGAACGCACCCAACAGTTTGCCCATCAGCGGCTTACCCTTGCCGTCCGATTGACTATCGTCGCCTTGCGATTTGAGTTTGTCCAACAGCGCCATTTTTAAGCTTCTCCCTGTCGCCTAGCTAGCGTGCCTCTACGGCCAATTCGTTTGATATATGGTGCGTGTGCGGGCCGACTTAGATCGTGCCGACCTGCAAAAACGGAGTTTGCTGCACTAAATCTGTCAATTTCAATTCGCGCCAATCGCGGCCGTCGGCATCGCGTCGGGTCGGGCCGCACCAGGGTACTGCCGGGTCAGCCGGGGCCACTTCGGTCATGTTCTCGACATTGCGCAGACCCAGCATGCGGTTGACCAGCAAGGCCGAGTTCACGATATGGCGCGGGTGGATCATCAGGAGCCGGCTGCTGGCATTGAGCTGCACCGGTTCGTCACCGAGAAAACCCGGCAGGTCGACGACGCTGAAGAGATTGCCGCGGATATTGGCGACGCCCTTGAACCAACGCCGCGTCAACGGTACGTCGATCAGACCCGGTACCGGCAGCACTTCGCTGACGTCGGTCAGGTCGACGAGCCAAGCGCTGTCACCCACCTGGATGCCGAGCTTGGTCGTCGCGGTATGCGTGGCGGGCAGCGAGCGTAGTCGTGCGACTACGCTTTCCTGGAATTCCCGAAGACTGACGCGTTTGGCCATGGAGCGTTAGCCGTTCTGTCCGAGTGCCGCGATTTGCTTGAGCAGCTCTTCCGGATTGACCGGCTTCACCACGTAGCCCCGCGCGCCTTGGCGCTTGCCCCAGACGATGTCCGTCTCCTGGCCCTTCGAGGTACACATGATGATAGGAATATGCTGCGTGATTTCATCCTTGGAAATCGTACGCGTCGCCTGGAAGCCATTGAGGCCGGGCATGACCACATCCATCAGGATCAGGTCGGGCATCAGTTCCTTCACTCGGGCAACGGCTTCCTCCCCGCTTTCCAGGGTCATCACCTGGAAACCATTTTTCGTCAGCAATTCCCCGAGGAAATGACGTTCGGTCGGAGAGTCGTCAACGATCAGGATTTTTTTTATGGACATAGTCTTGAGGTCCTTCAAATACAGGGGTTCAGTCAGGCTTGTTGTGCGTGGGCGCCCACGGCTTGCAACAGGCTATCCTTGGTAAATGGCTTGGTCAGATATTCGTCCGACCCCACCATGCGTCCGCGTGCCCGGTCAAACAAGCCATCTTTCGATGACAGCATGATGACCGGCGTGGACTTGAATTTCGGGTTCTTCTTGATGAGCGAACACGTCTGATATCCATCGAGACGCGGCATCATCACATCCACAAAAATGACATCCGGGTGATGATCACTGATTTTCGCCAGTGCATCGAAACCGTCTTCTGCGAGGATGACGTCGCAACCCGCCTGACCGAGGAAAATCTCGGCACTGCGGCGAATTGTGTTGCTATCGTCAATCACCATCACTTTGACGCCTGTGAGGCTTTGCATCCATCCGCTCCCATGCGCGTGCGACCCCGTTGGCCGCCAGCCGGCATTCAAAATAGCATAAAGGCGCGGCCACGACTATGACGTAGGCAAGTTGTCGCAGTTTAACCCTATTTGCAATGGGGATGAAAGTTACAGATATATATTCATGGCATGCGATTGTGACATGCAATAAAAAGCCCCGACCCAAGGGGAGGGGTCGAGGCTGAAATGCCTGGCTCGCTGATGCCAGGCGCCCGCTCAGGGAGGGAAAGCGGGAGGCGTGCAATACACCTATGCGCTCTGAGCGTGCGTTGCGAAGTAAGTTCCCGGTTCTTCGTCCGGCTCGTTCGAAAGTGCAGCATCGAACCAACTACCGACGATTTTTTCCACCTCTTCGCCGCCGGTTTTCTTCAGGCTGGAGAAAAGCTGCACTGAGCATTGCGGCCAGGTGCCGAGCTTGTCGGTGACTTCGCGCAGGGTTTTGGCTTGCTCCTGTCGGGTCAGCTTGTCGGCCTTGGTCAGCAGCACGTGCACGGGCCGGCCGGTAGGGATAAACCAGTCGAGCATGCGGATGTCGAGCGGCTTTAAGGGATGGCGGGCATCCATCATCAGCACGAGGCCGATCAGATTGGGCCGGGTGGCAAGGTATTCGCCGAGCAGATGTTCCCAGTGTTCGCGCACGGCTGCCGGTACTTCGGCATAGCCGTAGCCTGGCAAGTCGACCAGGTAGCGGTCGCCGCCGAAGGAGAAATAATTGATATGCTGAGTACGTCCCGGCGTCTTGGAAACGAAAGCGAGTCGCGTGCGATTGGCGAGCGTGTTGATGGCGCTGGACTTGCCTGCGTTGGAGCGGCCGGCGAATGCGACCTCGACCCCTGATGCCGGCAGCATGTAGATGTCGTTGACGGTCGTATGAAATTGCAGCTGGCTGAATAATGACATGGGCGAAGTCGTTCCGTTTTTGTGACGCAGGCAAGGCGCGGTCAGTCTAGTGCCTGTGATGTAAACAGGTCGATTGACGCGACACGATGCAACTCGAATGCCGCCGCGCTTTTGCGGCGTAAGCAGGTTCGGATAGAATATCAGGTTTGAACAGTAAAGCCCTGGCGCAGGTGATGCCGCCGCGCCAACTTACGGATCGCACAGGCGGCCCCGATGCCGCACCGATTGTCACCAAGGAGTCACTCATGAAACGTAGCGCGCTGGCAGTTCTCCTCGGCTTCGCCGCCACTTGCGCCTTTGCGGCAGACGCACCTGCAGCACCCGCTGCCAAGGCTGACCCGGCCAAGGGCAAGGAGATTGTCGACAAGGTCTGTGCAGCCTGCCACGGTGCCGATGGCAACAGTGCAGCCTCGACCTACCCGAGCCTTGCCGGCCAACACGCCGAATACCTCGTTGCGCAGCTGACCGCGTTCAAGAAGGGCGACCGCAAGAACCCGATCATGGCGGGCCAGGCTGCAACGTTGTCGGATGACGACATGCGCAATGTCGCCGCTTACTTCAGCAGCCAGAAGCCGAAAGAGCGTGCAGGTGCCGACAAGGCCCTGATGGATGCGGGCAAGAAGATCTACCGCGGTGGCAACGTGGCTAGCGGCCTGCCGGCCTGTATGGCCTGCCACGGCCCGTCCGGCGCCGGCATCCCGGTGCAGTACCCGCGTCTGGCCGGCCAGCATAGCGCCTACATCGTGGCACAGCTGACGAGTTTCAAGGCCGGTAACGATCGCAAGAACCAGGCGATGCACGATATCGCGATGAAGCTGACCGACAACGACATGAAGGCCGTTGCCGAGTACATCGTCGGTCTGCGTTGACCCTTGTCCCGGCGCATTGCGTGCGCTGGGGCCGCAAGACACGAGGCGTGGTCAGTTGCTGACCACGCCTCGCTACTGGATACCATCGTGCGCCGCTCCTCCTTTGGGCAAGCCCTGTACGAGCTCTTGAGCTCGATGCGCTTCGCCATCAGCCTGCTCGTGATCATCGCCATCGCGGCGATTGTCGGCACCGAACTGCTGCAGAACCAGCCTTACCAGGACTATATCTTTCAGTTCGGCGAATTCTGGTTCAAACCCTTCGAGGCCATCGGCCTCTTCGATGTCTATCACGCCAGCTGGTTTCTCTGCATGCTGGCTTTCCTGGTGGGCTCGACTTCGCTGTGCATCTATCGGCATTTCCCGGGCGTGATGCGCGATATCCGTCTATATCGCGAACAAGCCGCGCTCAAGTCCCTGCGGGCGGTCGGCCACCATCTGGAAGTCGACACGGCGCTGGGCGCTGATGCGCTGGCACCGCAAACCGAACATTGGCTGGCGATGCACGGTTACCGCTTCAAGCGCGTGCCGCGCGAAGACGGGCTGATGATTGCCGCGAAGAAAGGCAGCTTGCAGCGCCTGGGTTATCTCTTTGCGCATGCTGCCATCGTGGTGATTTGCGTGGGTGGCCTGATGGACGGCAATGTGCCGTTGAAGGTCCAGCAGTGGCTTGGCAACAAGGCTGTAGAGACGACCAATCTGCCGGCCAGCAAGATTCCAGCGCAAAGCCGCCTCTCGACCTCGAACCTGTCCTTCCGTGCCAATGTTGATCTGCCTGAAGGCATGAGCAGCGATGTGGCCTTTCAGAATGCCGGGCGCGGCTACTTCGTGCAGGAGCTGCCCTTTGCCATCAAGCTCAAGCAGTTCCACATCGAGCATTACAGCACCGGCCAGCCCAAACTCTTTGCCAGCGATATCGAAGTGACCGACAAGGCGACCGGCAAGGTGACGAATGGCACCGTGCAGGTGAACCACCCGCTGATCGTCGACGGCATTGCGATCTATCAGTCGAGCTTTGGCGATGGCGGCTCGCCGGTGGCGTTCACCGCCTGGGATATGACGGGGACCCACCCTGACTCGATGCCCCTGAGTGCGGTATCGCTCAATAGCTTCCCGGCCGACTGGCATGGTCAGAAGCTGACGCTGGAGTTCGAAGAGTTCCGCCCCTTCAATATCGAGAATGTTGGTGAAGCCGGCATGCCGGACCAAGCTGGGCTCGGCAAGCGGATGGAAGACGCGCGTGAAGTGAAAGCCCATAAGCGCGTGAAGAATATGGGGCCGTCGATTCAGTTCCGCGTGCGCGATGCCCAGGGCCAGGCGCATGAATACCTGAACTACCTCGCGCCGTTTGAAGAAGACGGGCGCTTCTACCTGCTGACCGGCATGCGTACAGAGCTTGCGGCACCATTTGGCTATATGCGCATTCCGCTCGACGACGATCTGAAGCCCGATACCTTTATGCGCCTGCGTGCGACCCTGCGCGACCCGCAAGCTTGGCCCGAGATTGCGCACCGGACAGCCGAGAAAGTGAAGGCCGCCGGCAACCTGAGCGAAGGCGTGCAGAAGGAGTTCGAACAGACCCTGGTCGCCGTACTGCAACGCTTTGCCGACGGGGGCTTTATCGCGCTCGATCGTTTCTTGTTGTCCAAAGTGCCGGCCGACAAGCGTCAGGCCGTGGGCGAAACCTATGTGAAATTCCTGCAAAGCAGCGTGGTCGATGCGATGGACGTCGCACAACTACGCGCCCGGCTGCAGCCGATTGCGCTCGACGAAAAGCATTATCGCTTCCTGCTCGACAGCCTCGCTGCGGTGTCGGATAGCTATGGCTACGGATCGGACTACTACCTGCAGCCGGTCAGCTTCAGCGAAGTGAAATCGAGCGGCTTCCAGGTCACGCGCAGTCCAGGTCAGCCATTGGTCTACCTGGGTAGCATCTTGCTGGTGCTCGGCATATTCTGCATGTTCTACATCCGCGAAAACCGGGTGTGGATCTGGCTCGGCAATGGCAAGCTGCTGCTGTCTTTCACGTCCAATCGCCGGGACGACATAACGGACCGTGAATTCGAATCCTACCGCCACGGCATCATGGCCTTGGCGGGCACTGCTGAGGGGGCCGCGACGTGAGTCAAACCCAAGATATGAATCAATCGTTCGCGGTGCCGCTTGCCGCTCCTGGTGCGCCGCGCATGTTTTGGCAGGGTCTGACGCTGGTAGATTACGCTTATGCGCTGCTGCTGTTTGCCGCCGCTGCGTTTGCCTATACCCGCTTCCATACCTTCATGGATGTCTATGAACTCGGCATCCTGGTGGCGGCGCCGGTTGGCCTCACCTGCCTTGGCTGGTTCTGGAAATCCATCCGCGTGCTGCTGCCGGTCTGCGGCGCAATCGCGCTGATCGCCATCTCGCTCTATCACGGTGACCTTGCGCGCGGGCAGAGTGCCTTCCTGCTCAAATACATGCTGTCGAGCCAATCGGCGGTGATGTGGATGTGCGTGCTGTTCTTTATGGCAACCGCCCTGTTCTGGTTCGGCATCCTGGCCCGCTCGGATACAGCCGATTCGATCGCCACCGGCATGACCTGGAGCGCCGCGGCCTGTGCCGGCGTTTGGTTCTTCGTGCGCTGGTACGAAAGCTATCTGATCGGTACCGACATCGGCCATGTGCCGGTGTCGAACCTTTATGAAGTGTTCGTGCTGTTCTGCTTCATCACCTCCCTGCTTTATCTCTACTACCAGCAGCGCTACGCCACCCGCCGCATGGGCGCCTTTGTGCTGTTGGTGATCTCGGCCGCCGTCGGCTTCATCATCTGGTACACCTTCGATCGGCAAGCGCATGAGATTCAGCCGCTGATCCCGGCGCTGCAATCGTGGTGGATGAAGATCCATGTACCCGCGAACTTCGTCGGCTACGGCAGCTTCTCGCTGGCTGCGATGCTGGGTGTGGCACAACTGTTGTCGAACCACGGCATCCTGACCGAGCGCCTGCCTTCGTCCGATACGCTGGGTGAGGTGATGTACAAGGCCATCGCGGTCGGCTTCCTCTTTTTCACCATTGCCACCATCCTGGGTGCCATGTGGGCGGCCGATGCCTGGGGTGGCTACTGGTCGTGGGACCCGAAGGAGACCTGGGCGTTGATCGTCTGGCTTAACTACGCCGCCTGGCTGCATGTGCGGCTGGTGAAGGGCCTGCGCGGCCCGATGCTGGCCTGGTGGGCGGTGATCGGCCTGCTCGTCACCACCTTTGCCTTCCTGGGTGTGAACATGGTGCTCACGGGCCTGCATTCCTACGGCAAGATCTGACCCAAACCTAGACACTGCAGCGCTGTTCGACGCGCGGTGTCCTTTGGGTGTGGATCGATCGGCTGGTATTATTACCGCCTTTCGTCGGCCAGGGCTTCCTGGCCGATGTTTTGTCTACGAAGAGGAACGCGCCGTGGGTCTCCGGCTGGAACGCATTGTTTCCCCGCATCAATCACAACTCGACGAGCTCTATGTCGTGTGCTGCAAGGCACCGAAGTATTGGCATCTGACCGAGGGCAAGCTGATGCCTGGGCGCGAGGCCGTGTTTGCCTGGTTTGACGGCAGCGAGCTGCCACCTGGCCGCAACCCGCTCGACCAGCATATCTACGGCGTGCGTGAGGGTGACGAGCTGATTGGCGTGGCCATGGTGCTGCGCGGCTGGCGCTATCCCGAGCAAGCCATGATTGGCCTCTTGTTATTGGCCGAATCCCGCCAGGGGCTGGGCATTGGCCGTGAGGTCTATGCGCAGCTGGAAGACATCGTGCGCGAATGGCCCGGTATCGTGTCGATCCGCATCGGCATCATCGCCAGCAATGCACCGGCCTTCCCGTTTTGGCGCAAGATGGGTTTTGCCGAAACGGGCGAGCGCAAGCGCGACCTGAGCTTTATGGCCGATACCATCATTCTGGAAAAGTCATTGACGGTGCGTGCGTCTGCCGGCACCGGCCTCAGTGCACAGCTCTAGAAGTCACCGTAGCGCGCTTGCAGCAGTGCCGAGATCACCGGCGCCACCGTCTCCGTGCGGAAGAGGCGCGGGCCGAGGATCAGCGGTGTGAAACCTGCTGCAATCGCAGCAGCTTCCTCATCATCCGAAAAGCCGCCTTCCGGGCCGATCAAGACCTGGGCCGAGCCTACCTTCGCCGGCAATTGATCGAGCCGTACTGCGCCCACCGGCGAGAGCAGTAGTCGCAACTCGGCCGGTGGCATGGCGGCGAGCCAGCTGTCGAAACGCACGGGTGCCAGAATCGTGGGGATGCGGGTGCGACCACATTGTTCGGCGGCAGCAATCGCCACGCCTTGCCAATGCGCCATCCGCTTCTCGACCCGGTCTGCCGCCAGCTTGTAGGCGCAATAGGCCGATTGCACGATCTGTACGCACTGCACGCCGAGCTCGGTCGCCTTCTGGATGGTGTAGTCCATTCGCTCTGCCGCCGAGAGCGCCTGTACCAGTGTGAGTGCAAGCGGCGACTCGACGTCGAGCGCCTCGAATGATGCGATCTCCACCTCGACATTGCGCTTGCCCATCGCCGTGACGACGGCTTCGTACTCGCTACCATCGCCGTTGAAGAGACGGACCGTGTCGCCCGGTTGCAGGCGAAGCACCTGCACATGACGAGCGGCGGATTCGGGTAGATCGAAGCGCTGGCCTGCGGCGAGCGGGAAGGGGAGGTAAAGGCGGGGCATGGCGTCGTGTTTGATGTGTACCCTGTCATTATGCCAGCCCGCGCACGCGCCTATAATGGGGTTGCGCTGTTGCGCCTGCCTTCATTCACTCTAGAGCGTCGTCGCCCATGGTCAGCTTGATCTCTCCCAACGCCGAATTCGGCCAACTCGCGCATGATTTCGACTTGCCCGCGACGGACGGTAAACGCTATTCGCTGACCGACTTCAAAGGCGGGAATGGCCTGCTGGTGATGTTTATCTGTAATCACTGCCCATACGTGAAAGCGATTCGCGAGCGCCTGGTGACGACCTGCAAGGAACTGGAAGCCTACGGCGTGCATTCGGTTGCGATCAGCCCCAACGACGCGGCGCTCTACCCCGAAGACGACTTCGAACACATGAAGGCCTACGCAAAGGCCTACGGCTTTCATTTTCCCTATCTCTATGACGAGACGCAGGCGGTCGCGAAAGCTTACGGTGCAGTCTGCACGCCCGATTTCTTTGGCTACAACGGCGAGATGAAGCTGCAGTACCGAGGCCGCTTCGATGCGGCAGGGCGCGGGCCGGAGCAGCCCGGCATGCCGCGCGAGCTGTTCGAAGCCATGAAGATGGTGGCGATGACGGGCGACGGGCCGTCTGAGCAGGTGCCGAGCATCGGCTGCTCGATCAAATGGCGTCACTGAGCCACGCGCTGGCTGTTCTCGACGGGTTGTGGCGCCGTGCCCACATGCATGCGGGGTGTGCCGCGTGCGAGCAGGCAAGCGCGCACCGTCGCCACCAGGTGCCGGTCGTCGGGAAGGCGGGGCGGGAGTGTGGTGAATTTATTCATCGGGTGATGAATTTAATCACCACTTGTGATTAAATTCGCCTACACCACCGAAGATGAAGGATACGCACCATGTCGAAGAATGCCGATCTGCACGCACGCCGCCTTGCTGCCACCCCTCGCGGGGTCGGGGTGCTGGCCGATTACTTTGTCGATCACGCTGAAAACGCCCAACTGTGGGACGTCGAAGGCCGTCGCTTTATCGACTTCGCTGCAGGCATTGCCGTGCTCAATACCGGCCACCGCCACCCGAAGCTCGTATCGGCCGTGAAGGCCCAGCTCGATACGTTTACGCATACCTGCTACCAGGTGGTGCCGTACGAGAGCTATGTGCAGCTCGCTGAAAAGCTCAACGACATCGTACCGATCGATGGCCCGAAAAAGACCGCCTTCTTCTCGACGGGTGCCGAAGCCGTCGAGAACGCCATCAAGGTGGCGCGCGCCGCCACCGGTCGCAGTGGCGTGATCGCCTTCTCGGGCGCCTTCCATGGCCGCACCATGATGGGCATGGCGCTGACGGGCAAGGTCAACCCCTACAAGATCAACTTCGGCCCGATGCCAGCCGATGTGTATCACGCGCCGTTCCCGGTCGAGTTGCACGGCGTCACGGTTGAAGACTCGCTCAAGGCGCTCCATACGCTGTTCAAGGCTGATATCGACCCCAAGCGCGTCGCCGCAATCATCATCGAGCCGGTACAGGGCGAGGGTGGTTTCTACGTCGTGCCGAAGGCCTTCATGGCTGAGCTGCGCAAGGTTTGCGACGAGCATGGCATTTTGCTGATCGCCGATGAGATTCAGACTGGCTTTGCCCGTACCGGCAAGACCTTTGCGATGGAACATTTCGATGTGAAGCCCGATCTGATGACGATGGCCAAGAGCCTGGCGGGTGGTTTCCCGCTGTCTGCGCTCACCGGTCGTGCCGCGATCATGGACGCACCGGCCCCGGGCGGTCTGGGTGGTACCTATGCCGGCAGCCCCTTGGCCGTGGCGGCGGCGCTTGCCGTGATCGATGTCATCAAGGAAGAAAAGCTCAACGAGCGTGCCGAGCGCCTGGGCGCCGCGCTGCGCGAGAAGCTGACCAGCCTCAAGGCCAGTGTGCCGCAGATCGCCGATGTGCGTGGCCTCGGTTTCATGGTCGCTGTCGAATTCAACAAGGCCGGCACGCATGAGCCGGATGCCGATTTCGCCAAGAAGGTTCAGACTGAAGCCATGAAGCGCGGGCTGATCCTCCTGACCTGCGGCGTCTACAGCAATGTGATTCGTTTCCTCGCGCCTGTCACCATCGACGACGCGACCTTTGCCGAAGCGTTGACCATCCTCGAAGCCTCGATGAAGGCCTGATCGCCACCTACACGAACTGTATAGATAGGGCCGCATATGCGGCCCTGTCCTGCTCCACTCACGGAGAATGACATGCTGAATCTGAAGGACCCGAGCCTCTTCCGCCAACAGGCGTATATCAATGGCGAATGGCGTGATGCCGATTCCGGCGCCACGATTGCGGTCAACAACCCGGCGACCGGTGAGATCATCGGCCATGTGCCTAAGATGGGCACGTTGGAAACCCGCCGCGCCATCGAGGCCGCCGAGAAAGCCTGGCCGGCTTGGCGTGCCAAGACCGCTAAGGAGCGCGGCGCCATCCTGCGCAAGTTCTTCGACCTGATGCTGGCGAACCAGGACGATCTGGCGCTGATCCTCACGACCGAGCAAGGCAAGCCGCTGAGCGAAGCCAAGGGCGAAATTGTTTACTCGGCCTCCTTCTTCGAGTGGTTTGCTGAAGAAGCCAAGCGCATCTACGGCGAAACGATTCCTTCGCCCTGGGCCGATCGTCGCCTCTTGGCGATCAAGCAGCCCATCGGTGTGACGGCGGCAGTGACACCGTGGAACTTCCCCTCCGCCATGATCACCCGTAAGGCCGGCCCGGCGCTTGCCGCAGGCTGCCCGATGGTGATCAAGCCCGCATCCCAGACGCCGTTCTCGGCACTGGCGATGGCCGAGCTCGCCCACCGCGCGGGCGTGCCGGCTGGTATCTTCAGTGTGGTGACGGGCTCAGCCAAGGAAATCGGCGGCGAGATGACCGCCAACCCGATCGTGCGCAAGCTCTCGTTCACGGGCTCGACCGAGATCGGCCGCGAGCTGATGGCCGCCTGCGCGCCGACCATCAAAAAGGTGTCGCTGGAGCTCGGTGGCAACGCACCCTTTATTGTGTTCGACGATGCCGATCTCGACGCAGCCGTCGAAGGCGCGATTGCCTCGAAATACCGCAATGCCGGCCAGACCTGTGTCTGCGCCAACCGGCTCTATGTACAGGCGGGTGTGTACGACGCCTTCGCCGACAAGCTGGCGACGGCTGTGGCCAAGCTCAAGGTCGGTAACGGCATCGAGCCAGGCGTCACGCAAGGCCCGCTGATTGACGACAAGGCCGTGGCCAAGGTCGAAGAACATATTGCCGATGCAGTGGCCAAGGGCGGCCGTGTGATCCTGGGCGGCAAGCGCCATGCATTGGGGCAGAGCTTCTTTGAGCCGACCATCGTGACCGGTGTGACGAAGGAGATGAAGGTCGCCCGCGAAGAGACCTTCGGCCCGCTGGCGCCGCTGTTCAAGTTCGACACCGAACAGGACGTGGTCGAGTATGCCAACGACACCGAATTCGGTCTCGCAGCTTATTTCTTCTCGAAGGATCTGGGTCGGGTCTTCCGCGTGGCCGAGAATCTGGAGTACGGCATGGTCGGCGTGAACTCGGGTTTGATCTCGACCGAAGTCGCACCGTTCGGTGGAGTGAAACAGTCTGGCCTGGGCCGCGAGGGCTCCAGCCATGGCATTGAGGACTACGTCGAGGTCAAGTACATTTGCCTTGCAGGAATATAAAATCAGGACTAGGATTATATTAATCGTATCGAATGTGTGATACGAACCAATTCCTCCTCCTCTTCCCGCCATTGGCACTAGCCGGCGGGATTTTTTTTGAGTTGGATTGCATCTCAGGCTCAAAAATGGACGCCAAAAGGCCGTTGTTGCATGCCTTGCAACAACGGCCTTTTGTTTTCAGAGCTTCATGCGCACACCGCGCTGCACGAGGCCTCGGGCAAGTGCCACCACGATAGCGGTGTAGGCCGCGCTCCAGAGCACGCCCACCCAACCTTCTCCAAATACAGCCGGCCAGTCTAGCCGGGCATAGCCCATGCCTTCTTCGATCACGAAGGGAATCAGATAGGTGAGCAAGGGCTGCTCCGCAACGGCAGCCAGTGCGGGGCGCCAACCCTGCCAGCCTCGCACGTCGACCCAGCGATAGACCACCGCATAGACCGCGACACAGATGGCGGAGGAATACAGGCACCAACTGGGTGTGGCGTGGATCTTCGAGATGCCGTAAGCAGGCCGCAGTAGCGTACCCAGTGCCAGCATGGCGATCAGCAGTGCCACAATGGCCCGCCAGCGCGGTGTTGCGAGCGGCGCTTGCGGCTTGCCGTGGAACAGCAATGCGGTGATGAGCCCTGCGAGCAGCATGCCGCTATCGGACGCGGCATCAAACTGGCTGAATAAGGTGGCGAGGCCAGGCACGCCTGCGATGGCCGCTGAGCGATTCGCGACGAAATAGAGGCTGCAGCCCAACATCAGGCCCAGCAAGATGGGCAGCCGGTCTGATACCGTCAGGTAGATCAGGCTGACGATCAGGTAAGCCCAGCCGATCAAACCCAAAATCCCCCACCACTGCGGCGTCATGGCCTGGTTGCCATCGCCACCGCGAAAGACTGCGAACAACACCAATAGACCCAAGGTGCCGATTGCGCGCCGAATGGGCAACCCGCGATCCGACAGGCGGCGGGCCTGCCCCCAGATCAGGAAGGCGCATAGGTAGACCAGTAAGGCCCAGAGATGGATTGATATCGGCATACGGGCTTCGTTGAAGCCGTCTTCGGTGTTGACCATGAAGACGCCGAGCACGATGAGCGCGCCGGCCCGCGCGAAGATATGCAGCCGTAGCGTCGGCAAATTATCGCCTCGCTGTGCGCGGGCATGCAGTGCGGCGGGGATCGACATGCCGACGATGAAGAGAAAGGCCGGAAAGACGACATCGACAAAACTCATCGCGTCGGCATCGGCCGGCATATGCCGCGCCCAAGCCGGGATGCCTTTGACGCCCGCAAGACAGTTCACGAAGATCATCAGGCAGATGGTGAGGGCGCGGAAGGCGTCGATTGAGTGGATGCGGGATGGAGAATCCCGAGGGGGTATGGTCACTCCCGCGGGGCGGGTGGCATCTATCGTGACAGGTGAGGTTGAGTTTGACGAGTCTCTACAAGTGTCCACTGTCGAGCCCTAGCGAGGCTCCCTCGCGGCGGCGAGGGCGGGGGAGTGGGCTCAATCAGCGAAAATCCGGTGATGGCCCACTATCAGTTTGCGCCCGGCTGTGCCGGGCGGTGAGCTGCGGCATGGAACCGCCAAATTGTTCGCTAATTCTTGTAGATGAAGTTCAGATAGAACTGGCGGCCGTTGGTATAGAAGGACGACGGCTGATCACGGTTGGCGGCGTAGGATTTCTCCACCGGGTTATTGAGGTTCAGCGCGTCAAATGTCACCGAGAAGTGTTTGTCGAAGCTGTAGCCCACGGCGGCCGCCACATTTGCTTCATCGTCCTGATAAGACGGGCTCGCGTTGTACAGGCCGGTTAGATAATGCGAGCGGTAGGTGTAGGCGATGTGCGCGTTGAAGCGGTCGTTCTCGTAATAGCCGCTCAGGTTATAGGTACGCTTGGACGCGCCCACCACATCGCAGCCGGTCGGGCTGCCGTTGCCGCAGGTCGAGTCGGTCTCGCGCGAATCGGCATACGTGTAGTTGGCCGAGATACCGAAGCCGCCACCGAGCGGGTGTTCCCACGCGAGTTCCAACCCGTCGACCTTGGCCTTGCCGTTGGAAGGCGAGGAGATCTGGTAGGTGTCGAAGGTCTTGGTGGTGAGATTGCGGAAGACCTGGGACGACACCGAGTAGGTCACGTAGTTGTCGAGATCCATCGAGAACACGCCAGCCGAGAGCAGGGCCTTGGGCTGGTAATACCATTCGAGTGTGAGGTCGAGATTATTGGAGCGGATCGGCTTCAGGTTCGGGTTGCCGCCGCTTCCGGTGTGGTTGGTGTCGTCGAGGTTCACGCTGCCGCCAAGCGCCGTATAGTCCGCCCGCGTCATGGTACGGGCCGCTGCGGCGCGCATGATCAGGTCGCGCGAGAAAGCGTACTTGATGTTGAAGCTCGGCAGCACATCGTTATAGGTGTGGGTGATGGTGTTCGGGTAGTAATCGCCCGCCGACGAAGTGGTGATCGCGCCGGGTACCGAGCAGGGGAAGGGCTGGCCGGGTGTGGTGATCACTTGGCAGTCAGTGCCGTTGACGGGAACGGCGACATTCGACAACACGCGCTCTTCGGTGCGAACCAGCCGTACGCCGATATTGCCCCCCCAATTGCCGCTGCTGAAATTACCCATCAGGTAGCCGGCGGTGTCTTTTTCCTCAATCGTGAAGTCCGACGCCCAGAGTGCGTTGAAGACCGGGTCATGGGTCTGATTGGTTGCGGCCCAAGCCTGCAGCGAGGGGCCGGGGATTTGCCAGACATTGGTCAGGAAGCCGCCGCTCGTGGGCAGGCCCGAGCCGAAATTGCCGGGGTAGGTCTGGCCGCCCCAGGCAGGCAGGTTACCGGTAGTGGCTTGAATGGGGCCTGCGCTTGCGCCGACTTGCAGCGTGGTGCGCTTATGGTCGTTGTAGCGCAGGCCGGCCTTCAGGCTGGTAAAGAGGCCGTTATCGAGTTGGTATTCACCGTCGAGCTGGCCATAGCTTTCTTCATCGGTCGTCTTGGCCGGGTAGCTGCCCCAGGTGGAGCCAAACAGCGTGTTCTTGGTGAAATCGGCCGTGTTGGTACCAGGAAAGGAGACCGACGCGGTCGAATCCATACCATGCAGCGTATAACTCATGCCGCTGTTGACGATGGCACCTTCGTAGTCGATGTCTTGCGGCGTATCGCCAATGCCCTTGGTGTAGCCGGCTTGGCCCGAGAGGTTGAAATGGTCGTTGACCTTGTACTTGCCGGAGAGGTCGAAATACGACGTCTCGGCCGATGAGGTGGGGCGGTAGATCTGGTCCACAAGCCCGTAGACGACCGGCGCGGCTGCTGTACCCATAGCCGGGAAGGAGGCCGACACCAAGGTGTTGTTGACCACTACATAGCCCGGGTTGATCGGTACGGCGGGGCTGGTGTAGCTCGCGTTGCCCGGCAGATTGAGCGCATAGGGCGTATTCCCGGTCAGGCTTTGCGGGAAGGCCATGAAATTGCGGTTGTAGTTGCTCGCATCCATATGCGAGTAAAAGCCGTTGAGGTCGAGCGTGAGGCCGGCTGCCGGCTTGAATTCCACGTCGATCAAGCCCCCCTCGCGCTTGCGCTTTTGCTCGAACAGCGTCGAGCCGATGAGGGATGGGTAGGAGACACCGACGAGATCGGGGTGGCCCTGCGCGATCGGGTCGCTGGCCTGGATGGTGGCGCTGCCGAGTGTATAGACCTCATTGCCGTCGCGGCGCAGATGGCGGGTTTCGGAGAATGCCTGGCCAAGGACACCGACCGTACCTGCATCGTTCTTCCAGTTCACGAGGCCGCTGAATTGCGGGTCGGTACCGCCCGCCGTGGTGCTGTGCACGGCGCCGAGCGAGCCCTGCAGCGTAAGTGGCTTGTTGAATTCCAGTGGGCGGAAAGTCTGGATATCGACATCACCCGCTATGCCGCCCTCGGGCATGTCGGCCTGCGAACTCTTGTGTACCACCACGCGGCTGACGAGCTCGGAAGGCAGCAGCGAATAGCTGACGCTGCGGCCCACGGCCACAATCTGATCGAGGATGAACCAGTCGCCGCTGCCGACCGCGTGGCCATTGATCAAGGTCTGCGTGAGGCTCGGGTTGGTGCCACGCAGGCTGACGCGGTCGTTCTCGTCAAACCCCCCTTCGCCGCCTGCCGCCGAGCTGATGGTGACGCCCGGCAGACGCTGTAGCGCATCTGCAACATTCTTGTCTGGCATCTTGCCGACGTCTTCTGCGCTGACGACTTCGACGACCGAGTCGGCCTGCTTCTTGAAGACCAGCGATTTTTGCTTGGATGCACGAATGCCGGTAACGGTAATGGTATCGGTCTTGTTGCTGTCGTCAGTGGCCGTATCGGCGAGGGCCGGGGCGGAGATCGACAACAGGGCCAGCGTGACGGCGGATGCGAGGGGTGAGTGCTTGTATTTCATGCTTGCTCCGAACGGTATGGGGTGACGCGATTCAGTGGGCAAATCAGAGATGCACGTGGCCGAAAAGCCGCAATGTGTGGATGCCAATGCCGGTTTTCGGGTTGACTGGAATGTAAGCCAGTTGAATACCAGTTCGACCCTGGTAAATTTACTGATACGAGCGGTTTGAAAGCCGCCGTATTCTTGTCAAAACGACCGATTGACGCGGAATTTGCAGAAACGGACGGGGCGGGGTTGTCAGGCAGGCTTGCATACCACTGTGTTGCAACAACGTGACACCTGCCCAGACTGTGAGATAGGCAGGCAGTAGTTTTACCTAGGGATTGGGTGGATCGGCCAATTGTGACCCGCCCAAGCGCACGCGTTTAATTTCGCCATGCATCGGGGGGTGGACTCACCCACCAGGCAGTCGTCAAACAATGACTCGGCCATGGCAGAAACCGCGCGTAAGCAGCTCGATTCGAAGACCACCCGTGGGGTGGCAGGGAGACAGGCTGGTGAACGACGCCGTATCGCGACGAGGGCAATCATTGGGGCGACCCCAAGGTGAAGTTGCGACTTCGGAGGCGATATGAGGTTCAAGCGTACGCGTGTGGCATCGGCAGTGACATCGGTCTTGATTGCAAGCTTTGCGACGGCCTATGCCGACGACGCAGCACCCAACGACCAAGACAAGAATAAGGCCGCGACAGAGACACAATCGACCGACGTGAAGACGGCGGGCGAGACAAACAAGATTGAAGTGACCGGCATTCGCGCGTCGAAAGCCAAGGCGCTCTTTACCAAGCGCAATGCGACGGACGTGGAAGAAGTCGTCAGCGCCGAAGACATTGGCAAGCTGCCCGATAAGAACCTTGCCGACGCCGTGCAGCGGCTGCCGGGCGTCAATATCGCCAAGTCGTCGGCCGGCGAGGGCGGTTTTAGTGAGAACGACCGCGTCAGTATCCGCGGGACCGACCCGAGTCTGACGCAGACCACCATCAATGGTCATAGCGTGGCGACTGGCGACTGGTTCATCCAGAGCCAGGTCGGCACCGTGGGGCGCAGCGTCAGCTATTCGCTGCTGCCGGCCGAGGTGGCCGACACCGTGGTGGTGCACAAGAGCGCGCAGGCCGACTTGATCGAAGGTGGCGTGGCCGGCTCGGTTGATATCCGTACCCGCACGCCGCTGCAGTTCAAGGATCAGCTGACGGCACAGGCGACGGTGCAGGAGTTCTACAACGACCTGCCTAAAAAGTCAGACACGCAGTTCAGTGCGCTGACCAACTGGAAGAACGACGCCAATACGATGGGCGTGATGCTGCAGGCGTTTCAGGAAAACCGCCACGAACGGCGCGACGGGCAAGAGTTTATCGGCTATGGCGTGATCCAAGGGAAGGCTGGCGACCCGGATGCCGCGCTGGTGGCGGCCCACCCCGATCTGCAGGGCGTACGCTACCCCGAGCTGATCAATGCGACCTTGTTGCAGCACCAGGAAAAGCGGCAGGGCGGCTTGTTCGATTTCGAGATCAAGCCCAACGACCGGATGAAGTTCGACGTCAACGGCTTCTTCTCGCATATGGATGCGCCGAGCTATGACACGAGCTTTCTTGGCAACCCCGGCAGCCTGATCACCGGCGGTGTGGTGCCGACGAGCTATACCGTGCGTAACGGTACGCTCGTGTCGGCGACCTTCCCCGATGTCACGCCCTACAATGCTGGCAACACCGGCAGCGTGATCGAACCCGGTGTGGTCGATAAGATCTACCGGCCCGATGCGGCGTCCGAGACCTACTACGTCGACCTCAACGGCAGCTTCCAGGCAACGGATGCGGTGAAGCTGACTGGCCAGATCGGCTATACCCACGCCTATGGCCGTACGCCCGGCGATTTGGGTTACGAAGCTGCATGGGGCGTAGGTGGTCTGCAGTACAACATGAATGGCATCAACCAGCCGGCCGTCTTGACCTTTCCGGGCTTCAATACCGGCAACTTCAATGACCCGAATGTGTTTACCAATGCCTCGTGGCACTCCATCGTCAAAACCACCGATAAAGAGACCTACGGCCAGGGCGATGCCGAGATTGCGCTGAACAACGGCATGTGGGAATCCATGAAGTTCGGTCTGCGCTATTCCGACCACAAGCGCCAAGTGGCGTGGCCGGCGGATGGCACCTGCACCGTGGCCACCAACCCGGTGTGCGCGGCAGCGAAGCCGACCTGGAATGGGCAGACCTACCCCTCGAACTTTGGCTCGGGCCTCAACCCGCCCGCAGGCTACATGAACAACTACTGGCAGCTCGACCCCGCCGCCATCGTCGCCTTCGAAAACCAGTACAACCCGGCGCAAACCGCGCTGGAGCAGTTCCAGAGCGAATTCACGGTCGAAGAGAAAGATACGGCAGCCTACGGCATGGCCGATCTGGGCGGCGCTGGCTGGCACGG
>Ga0213872_10000319_pt1 | contig 41035 bp, 32 predicted proteins | sample VelepicomBERX_R2_FD_160071 | JGI IMG/M metagenome (GOLD analysis project Ga0213872, IMG submission 160071) | Rhizosphere microbial communities from Vellozia epidendroides in rupestrian grasslands, the National Park of Serra do Cipo, Brazil - RX_R2 | ecosystem: Host-associated > Plants > Roots >... | reverse complement strand
GCCAAACGGCCGGTTTGGGCCTGCGAGATGCGTTATCGGTCGGACTTCGAATCAAATTCGCCGCGACTTCGACAACTGCAGCGCATGTGCGCGTGAGTCGGGGCAGTATTTCAGCAGCCTGCTAGGCGCCTCACCTTGTAGGCCGGTCCGGTGTCGGCCACTAGCCGCCTCTCACGAACGGCGGCTTTGGGGTAGCCTGGCTACCCAAGCATGAAGGGCGGGAAATGAGTTGGGACGTTTCGATTCAGAAGTTCTCACGCCGCTACGACTCGATCTCCGACGCACCACAGCGCTATCGCCGATAACAGCCGCGCCATGAGCTATTCGGCAAAATGTTGCGAATTCACTGACCATCCGGTCGAAACCGCATTGTAGATTGCAAAATCCCATGAAATCAAATGCAGCACTCGGCAAGATTTGTGCATTATTTATTGGCATGATCGTGGCCCACAGCAATTTGCTGGCGGCCAGTTTCGATTGCGCAAATTCGCACACCGATATCGAACTGTTTATTTGTCTTGATTTTCGTCTGGGACTTCTTGATGACGATTTGACCGAAGCCTATAAAGCCGCGACAAAGAGTGATAATTTGCAAAGAGATCAGCGGGAATGGATTATCAGGCGAGGAAAATGCGCAACGCATGAGTGTCTGGAGAATATGTATATCGACAGAATCCATCAACTACAAAATGATCACCATGCATATCGAGAAGCCAGCCCAGGATTCGCTCAGCCATGGGACTTCCCCGCGCCCTCTGGCGATGTTTTTTTTGACAGCCATTTTGCCAGAGCAACGAATGGCGACCCCGCATTTGAGTTCCTGCCGAACCCTCGCGAGAACTGGATCGATATAAAAACCGGGAAAGCCGTTGCCATTGATAGAAATTCAATAGTCCCTCACTTTCTATCGAATGGAGATGCCGACAGCAAGCGCGCCGACCTCGGGATTTACATCATTGAATCCAGTCAAATAAAGCCTCATGCGGTCAACTTGAAAACATGGCGAATGGAGTATTTTCCAAATTCTTACGACTGGTGCGCGTCAACGATTAAAGATGTTCACTACGAATTCATTAGTACCACGACGCCTGGTCGGACGCTAAGATTAACCATCATCGAACGGGTCCCCGCCGGAAAGGAAATTTCCAGAAACTCCGGAAATTCTTGCACGGAGGAGGACGAGGCCACAAATTTACAGTATTGGCCTGTCGATCCGTCCGCTGCTTTCACGTACGAGGACCAGCTGTACGTAAGCACATTTCACGGAATAGTAAGAATCGACGGAAATCTCAGGACGGAATCACGATTTCTTGGAAAAGATGTATTTTTTTTCGAAACTTCATCTTTGAACAATCAAATCGCCAAGAGCTGCGGTGATATTTCCGCCAGAAACACCAAACCGGGCTGCGTTGATTCAACCTTATCAAGGCTTATTAATAGAATTTCAAAGTACTATCAATATCATGTCCAATAACGTTTGAAAAAGCTTCCGGCTTAAAAATATCTTCCCGCCGCTGATGTCGGGCAATGAGGGGAGTGCTGCAACGGCGTACACGCTGGCCGAAGCCGGACTGCATCAGACCAATTGGTGCACTCAGTCCCACAACGTTGAGGAGCCGCAATCAGCCTGGTGCTGAGGCTCTATCAACTTCAGCTTCGCGCACCTTCAGGTCGCTCGCTGCGATGGGACCGACGGCTGCAACGGATCGAATTCAACCGGCCGCGGCAGAACGACGCGAACGTCAGGTTTTCGGCGTCGAAACTGGTGAGGTTGAATGTCGCAGAAGGGTCGGTACCGCGCTCTCGCTGACATGCGCACCGCCCACGCCGCCCTAGGTTTTCCGCCACACCAGCGTGAAGTTGTTCGCCGGCATCGGCACGGCCTCCTCCAGCACAAAGCCTTCGTTGTCCGCGACCTCGATCAACGCGTCGATATCGCGCACACCCCAGAGCGGGTTCCTCGCACGCAGGCTGGCGTCGAAGGCCTCATTGCTCGGCGCGGTATGTACTCCGCTGCGCGTATACGGCCCGTAGGTCACGAGCACGCCGCCGCCTGGCAGGATCCTCGCGGCGCCCGCCATCAAGGCAAGCGTGGCCTCCCACGGTGAAATGTGGATCACGTTGATGCACACGATCGCGTCGGCCGCAGGCACCGGCCAGGGAAGCTGGGTGACGTCGATGACGAGTGGCGGCTTCGCGTTCGCCAGTTCGCTTGCCGCCGTCCAGGCCTCGATGGAAGCATGGCGCGCCACGTCCATCTCGCTGGGCTGGAACGTGAGCGCGGGCAAGGCCGCGGCGAAGTGCGCCACGTGCTGCCCGGTGCCGCTGCCGATTTCGAGCACCAGGCCGCGCGGCGGCAAGACGCGCGCGAGCACTTCAAGAATCGGCTGCTTGTTGCGCTCGGCGGAGGGAGCTGTCTCGCGTGGGTCCATGCCGGGATGCTAGGCGAACCCGAGGCTGAAATTCGCGCGAGACGCGCGTCCCGATCCGGCTAGCGATCGCCCAGACGCATCACGCGCTCATCCAGGCGAACGCGCGCGCTGGCCAATTTCCCTTGTGACGATCCACCCACTTCAAAGACATACTCGCCGGCCCGCTGATGCCAGGCCCGATCTTCGAAGACCGCCATCAGGCGCGGATCGACCTCGACCGTCGCGGTGCGTTCTTCGCCAGCCGCGAGCTTGAGCTTGGCCCAGCCGACCAGCCGGCGCGGCGCTTCCCAGCCGCCCGCAGCGGGCGCGGCATAGAGCTGCGCCACGGCTTCGCCGGCGCGTTGGCCGGCATTGCGGACCTTCACGCGCACGCTGGCTTTGCCGTCGTGCACTTCGACCTGCGGCGTGCCGTAGTCGAAGCGCGTGTAAGAGAGTCCATGGCCGAACGCGAACAAGGGCGTCAGGTGCTGGCGCTCGAACCACTTGTAGCCCACGGCCGCGCCTTCGATGTTGTAGTCGACCTGCGGAATCACCGGCGAGTCCGACGCAACCGTCAGCGCCGGTCGCGGCAATTGCTCCACCGACTGCGGGAAGGTCACGGGCAGGTGGCCCGACGGATTGACGGCGCCACTGAGCACGCGCGCGATCGCCGCGCCGCCGCTCGTGCCGGGATACCAGGCTTCGACCACGGCCTGCACGTGGCCGAGCCAGGGCATGGTCACGGGCCCGCCGGTTTCCAGCACGACGACGGTGTGCGGGTTGGCCGCGGCGATGGCGGCGATCAGCGAGTCCTGCTGGCCGGGCAGCGCGAGCGAGGGCTGATCCTGGCTCTCGCCGGTCCATTGCGTCGCGAACACGATGACCACGTCGCTCTGCGCTGCGAGGCGCGCCGCTGCGGCAGCGTCCTTGCCGTCGGCATAGCTGAACGTGGCGGTGTGCAGCTTGCGCAGCGCGTCGAGCGGCGACGACGGGAAGTAGACCATCGGCCCGGGGAAGTCGTCCGGCCCTTCGTTGGGCACGGCCAGGCCGCCGCGCGGATAGACCTGCGAGGAGCCGCCGCCCGAGAGCACGCCCTTGTCCGCATGGCCGCCGATGACGGCGATGCGGCGCAGGCCGCTCGCCAGCGGCAGGACCGAGCCTTCGTTCTTGAGCAGCACGATCGAGGCCTCGGCAGCCGCCTGGGAGGCGGCCTCGCTGGCCTTCGCGTCGATGGCTTCGCCCGGCGCTGTGGGCACGGGAAGGTCGACCACGCCGTTGGCCACCATGCTGCGGACCACACGGCGCGCCATGTCGTCGAGGCGCGCGGCGGGCACATGGCCGTTCTCGACGGCTTCCTTCAAGGCGCCGTTGAAGTACGGCGACTTGTCGAAGGGCCAGCCCGATTGCTGGTCGAGGCCGGCGTTGGCTGCCTCGACGGTGGAGTGCGTGGCGCCCCAGTCCGACATGACGTAGCCGGGGTAGTGCCAGTCGTGCTTGAGCACCTGGTTGAGCAGGTAGTCGCTCTCGCAGGCGTAGGCGCCGTTGACGCGGTTGTACGAGCACATGATGGCGCCCGGGTCGCCGCGCTCGATGGCGATTTCAAACGCCAGCAGGTCGCTGGTGCGCGCGGCGGCGTCGGCCAGGTGGACGTCGATGCGGCCGCGTTCGGTCTCCTGGTCGTTGAGGGCGAAGTGCTTGATCGTCGAGATGACGTGGTTCGACTGGATGCCGCGCACTTCGGCGCCGACGATCACGCCCGCCAGCCACGGGTCTTCGCCGGCGTATTCGAAGTTGCGGCCGTTGCGGGGCTCGCGCACGAGGTTGGCGCCGCCGGCCAGCATGACGTTGTGGCCGGACTGGCGCGCTTCCTTGCCGATCATGGCGCCGCCGGCAAAGGCCAGCTCCGTATCCCAGCCCGCCGCGATCGCCAGGCCCGAGGGCAAGGACGTGCGCTCGCGTGGCGCCGGGCCGCGCTGCGTGGCCACGCCCATGCCGGCGTCGGTCTCGTACTGGTTCGGCAGGCCCAGGCGCGGCACGCCGTAGACGAAGCCGGCGCTGTAGGGGATGCCTTCAGCGGGCGGCGGATGGCCGTCGAAGTCCGTGGCGAAGTAACCGAAGACGGTGCGGATCTTTTCGTCGACGGTCATCTTGCCCACCAGTTCGGCGGCGCGCCGGTCGGCATCGCCTTGTGCATGGGCCAGGGTCAAGACGCCGCAGCCCAGCAAGGCCAGGACGAGAGCGCGTGTTTTCATCGTTTGCATGGCGGTCGAATGGTGGGTGGGTGATCAGGCGCGGCGGGCCGTGAAACGGCCGTAGGCGGCGATGCCGAGGTAGCAAGCGGCGGGCAGCAGCAGGCTCCAGTTCAGGCCGGTGGCATCGGCCACCAGGCCGGTCGCCACAGGCACGATGGCGCCGCCGACGATGGCCATGCACAGCAGGCCGGAGCCCTGCGCCGTGCGCTCGCCCAGGCCTTCGAGGGCGAGGCTGAAGATGGTCGGGAACATGATCGAGTTCATCAGGCCGACGGCCAGCAGCGCCACCGCCGACACCAGGCCGTCGCCGCAGGCGGCGATCGTCGCCAGCACCGCGGCGCCGATGGCCGCGGCCGCGAGCACGAGGCCCGGGCGGAACAGGCGCAGCAGGCCCGCGCCGAGGAAACGCCCCACCATCGCGCCGCCCCAGTAGACCGAGATCGCCATGAAGCGGGCCGTCTCGCGCATGTCCGGGCTGAGGCCGGGCAGCTGGGTCAGGTAGTTGATCAGGAGGCTGCCGATGGTCACTTCAGCGCCGACGTACAGGAAGATCGAGACGACGCCCCAGGCCAGGCGCGGCTGGCGCATCAGCGAGGCGCTGCCGGCAAACTCGACGTCCGTGCTGCCGCGGCCGAGGCGCTCGCGCACGAGCCAGAAGCCGACGCACAGCAGCACCAGCGCTGCGGCGATGCCGCTGTAGCTGAGCTCCAGCGTGTGGACTTCGGCCGTCTCGCCACGCAGCATCACCTGGGCGCCGAGCAGCGGGAAGACCGTCGTGCCGAGCGAGTTGAAGGCCTGTGCGAAGGTGAGGCGGCTGTGCGAGGTCGACGCATCACCCAGGCGCGCGATCAGCGGATTGGCCGCGACCTGCAACACCGTGATGCCCGCCGCGAGCACGAACAGCGCGAACAGGAACGCGCCAAACGCCGCAAAGGCCGTGGCCGGCAGGAACAGCAGGCAGCCGGCCGCCATGATGGCCAGACCGAGCACGATGCCGCGGCCATAGCCCAGGCGCGCGATCCACGTGCCGGCCGGCACCGAGACCAGCGCATAGGCCGTGAAGAACGCGAACTGCACGAGCATCGCCTGCGCGTAGTTCAGCACGAACAGGCTCTTGAGCTTGGGGATCAGGATGTCGTTGAGGCTCGTGATGCCGCCCCACAGGAAGAACAGGCCGATGACGGCGATCGTCAGCGCGGTGGCGCCCGATTGGGCCGGTTCGCGAGACTTGGCTTCGGTCGTTGAAGTGGTCATGGGTGTGTGCGTTGGGGGTGGGGAAATGGGATGGAGGTCAGGCTAGAGATCCAGCGCATGCGCTGCGCCGAGCAGGCCCGGGAACGGTTCGGTGACGAGCGCGCTCGGGATGCCTTCGAGATAGGAGCGCAGCCGCCCCTTGCCCTCGAAATGCGCGCGGAACGCCGTGGCGTCGAGCAGGGTTCCGAGCCGCGGCGCGATGCCGCCGCCGATATAGGCACCGCCGCGCGCGCCGTAGGTCAGCGCCATATTGCCGGCGAAGCTGCCGAGGAAGGCGACGAACATCTGCACGGTTTCGACGCAGCTCGGGTCGCGCCCTTCGACGGCGCCTTGCGTGATGTCGGCGGCGCGCGCGTGCTGCGGCGCATGGTCATCGAGCTCGCACAGGGCGCGGTACAGGTTGACCATGCCAGGCCCCGACAGCACGCGTTCGGCGGAGACATGTTCGAACTGGCGCCGCAGCAACGCGAGGACCGCCGCCTGCCGATCGTCGGTCGCCGCGAGCGTCGAGTGGCCGCCTTCACCGCTGATCACCAGCGGCAGGCCGTCGCGCTGCCAGGCCAGCGCCGCCACGCCGAGGCCCGTGCCGGGACCGACGATCACGATCGGCGCCGGCGCTGCGGACGCACCTTGTTCGGCGCGCGGCGTCCCGAGCGCTTGCAGGCCATCGTCGCCCAGGCGCGGCAGGCTCAGCGCCAGCGCCGCGAAGTCGTTGAGCACCAGCAGGCGCCCGACGCCGAGCCGTGCGCGCAGCGCCTGGCGCGAGAACCCCCAGGTGTTGTTGGTGAAGTCCACGCGGTCGCCGGTCACGGCCGTGGCCACGCCGATCGCCATGTCCTGCAGCCGCGCGCCACCGAGCGAGCCCAGGTACTGCTCGATGGCCGCCTCGATCGAGGGGAAGTCGGCGCACTCGTAGCTGGCGATGTTCGTCAGCGGCGCATCGGGCGCGAGCTGGCAGGCCCAGCGGGCGTTGGTGCCGCCGATGTCGCCGATCAGGCGCGGGAATTGGGGAGCTTGCATCTGGTCTCTCGTTTCAATGGCCGGCGCTGGCTGCAGCGTGCCGTGCTGCGGCCACCAGGCCTTGCATGGCGTCTTGCGGCGTCATGCGCTCGCTGTTCCAGTAATCACTGATGGCATCGCGGATCGCGGCCTCGGCGCCCGGCGCAACGGCCATGCCGTGGGCCAGCGAGGGCAACAGCGTGTTGCGCTTGGCCGCGGCGCGGAAGTCGGCGTTGGAGTCCTTCGCGCACGCGTCGAAGCGGTCCATGCTGACGTCGGTGCGCACCGGGATCGAGCCCTTGTCGAGGCTGAAGGCCTGCTGGAATTCGGGCGCCATGATGGCGGCGGCCAGGTCTTTTTGGGCGCGCGTGTCGGCCGCGCTGCGGAGCCTGAACATCGCGAACGAATCGACGCTGTAGATAAAGCTGTGCGCCGTGCCGGGCACCGGCGTGCAGACGAAGTCCTGGCCCGGCCGCGCCCCGACCGCGAGGTACTCGCCCTTGGCCCAGTCGCCCATGAACTGCATGGCCGCCTCGCCGTGGATGACCATCGCCGTCGCGAGATTCCAGTCGCGGCCCGGCGCGTCTTTATCCGTGTATGGCTTGATGCGCTTGAAGGTGCGCAGCACCTGCTCCATCGTCGGCCCGGCGAGCGCCGCCGGGTCGAGCTGCACGAGCGCCTGGCGGTAGAAGGCCGGCCCGCCGACGCCGAGCGCGACGGACTCGAACAGCGTCAGGTCCTGCCAGCCCTGGCCGCCGTGCGCGACCGGCACGATGCCGGCCTTGCGCAGCGCCTCGGCCGCGGCAAAGAACTCGTCCCAGCTCGTCGGCACGTGCGCGCCGGCGCGCTTGAAGGCCGCGGGATTGATCCAGAGCCAGTTGACGCGGTGCACGTTGACCGGCACCGCGACATAGCTGCCGCGGTACTTCATCTGGTCGGCGATGGCCTTGGGCAGCACCGCGTCCCAATGGCCGGCCTTGGCCACGTCGTCGATCGACGCGAGCGCGCCCTCGCCCGCCCAGTCCTGCAGCGCGGCGCCCTTGATCTGGGCCGCGGCCGGCGCGTTGCCCGACGCGACGCGCGATTTCAGCAGCGTCATGGCTGAATCGCCACCGCCACCCGCCACTGCGAAGTCCTTCCAGACATCGCCCTTGGCGCGCAGCGTGGCCTTCAGCGAGAGCACGGCCTTGGCCTCGCTGCCGCTGGTCCACCAATGCAGGACTTCGACCTCGCCGCCGCCGCTCGCAACCGAAGCGGCCGGACTGGCGGCGAACAGCGGCGCGCAAAGGGTCGCGCAAAGCGTCGCGCGCAGGGTCGCAAACAGGCCCGAAAACGCGGGCCGCGGGTGAAACGGCGCGCGCGCGCCCATGCCATGTCTCCTAGTGAGGCGCTGAGCGGCCTCTTGAAGACATTATTAACAAATAATTAACTGCCGGCGTCCGGATTAACCTTAGGTCGCCTCGCTGACGAGCCGCGGCAGCTCGATGCGCGCGAGCAGCCCGTGCGGGACGACGCCGCGCAGCTCGACGCTGCCGCCGTGCCGCGTCACGACGTCGCGCACGATGGCGAGGCCCAGGCCGCAGCCGGTGCCGTCGTGGGTCGCGCGCACGAAGCGCTCGAACACGTGCTCGCGTTCCGCCGGCTCGATGCCGGGGCCGTTGTCTTCGACCTCGACGACCGCATGCGTTGCCGTGCGCGTGACGCGCACCGTCACCGTGGCATCGCGGCCGGCGTAGCGGATGGCGTTGTCGACCAGGTTGACGAGCGCCTCGCGCAGCAGGAAAGCGATGCCGGGCACCGTCGTCGGCGCCGCGCCCTGCGGACGCTCGTCGAAACCGAGGTCGACGCCCTGCCCCAGCGCGCGCGGCACCATCTCGGCCGTGACCTCGCGGGCCAGCGCCTCGAGGTCGACCGATGCATGCTCGACGCGACCCATCGACTCGGGCTCGGCGCGCGCGAGGCTCAGCAGCTGACGGACCAGATGCGCGCTGCGCGCCGCGCCCGACAGCACCTGCTGGAGCCGCTCGCGCTGCGCCGGCGTCGTCGCGTCGGCGAGCGCGAGCTCGACCTGGCTCTTCAGCCCCGCGAGCGGCGTGCGCAGCTGGTGGGCCGCGTCGTTGATGAAGCGTTTCTGCGCGCCGACGTTGTGGTCGATCTCGGCGAGCAGGCTGTTGATCGCCTGCGCCAGCGAGCGGACCTCGGGCGGCGCGGCCTCGAGGCTGATCGGACTCAGGTTGTTGGCCGCACGGCCCGCGACCTGGCGCTGCAGCGCTGCCAGCGGCGCGAGCCCCGCGCGGATGCCGGCCCAGACGATCATCGTCATCAGGCCGATCAGGCCGGACAGCGGCAGCGTCGTCTCCAGCAGGATGCGGCGCGCCAGTTCCTCGCGGTTGGCGCTGGAGCGCGCGACCTGCACGAGGATGGTCTGCGACTCGGAGCCGCGGTCGCCGTAGCGCAGCAGCAGCGCCGCGACGCGCACGCGCGCCCGCACGCCGTGGCCGCGCACCGCGCCGGCGCCATCGGCAAGATCACCGTCGTAGAAGTAGGGCTCGCCGAGCTTGATCGGCGCGCCGGCCGGCAGGTCCGGCAGGTTGCGATTGCCGAGGATGAAGCTGCCCGGCGGCGTGCTGACCGTATAGAGCACGCGGTCCTTCGGGTCGGATTCGAGGATGTCCTGGGCGGCGCGCGGGAAGTCGATCAGCAGGCCGCTGTCGAGCGGCTTGATCTGCCGCGCCAGCGCGTGCGAGGCCTGCGACAGCGTCGCGTCGATCGCGGCGTTGGCGTAGTAGGACGCGAGCTCGAAGGTGAAGCTCGCCGCGGCAAGCCACAGCACGATCTGCGGCAGCACGAGCCACAGCAGCAGCTGCCGCCGCAGCGACGGCGCGCCCGGCCGGGGCGCCGCGCGGCTCCGCGAGGGCCACCCCCTCATGCGACGGCCGTACTGGCTTCCAGCAGGTAGCCCAGGCCCCGCACCGTGCGGATCGACAGCCCCGAGTGCTCGAGCTTGCGGCGCAGGCGGTGGATGTAGACCTCGATCGAGTTGGCACCGCTGCTCTCAGAACGGTCCTGCGCCCAGTCCTGGCTGATCTGCTCCTTGGTGACGACGCGGTCGCGCTCGCGCAGCAGCAGGTCGAGCAGCATCCACTCGCGCGGACTCAACTCGAGCGATTCGCCGCGCACGCTCGCGCGCCGCCCTTCGCGGTCGAACACCAGGTGCCCGGCCTCGACCCGGTGGTCGCCCTGAGACTGGCCGCGCCGCAAGAGCGCGTACAGGCGCGCCTCCAGCTCGGGGAAGTCGAAGGGCTTGCACATGTAGTCGTCGGCGCCCGAGTTGAGGCCGGCGACGCGGTCTTCCATGCTGTCGAGCGCGGTGAGGATCAGCACCGGCAGGTTGCGGCGCGCCGCGCGCAGGCGCTTGAGCACCGTCATGCCGTCGACCATCGGCAGGCCGAGGTCGAGGACGGCAACGTCGAAGGAATGCTTGAGCAGCAGGTACTCGGCCACCGCGCCGTTGGGCGCGTGCTCGACCGTGAAGCCGGCGCGGCTCAGCTGCACGCTCAGGGCGTCGGCAAGGATCGCGTCGTCTTCGGCGAGCAGCAGGTTCATCGGGCGGGCACGGGCTTCGGTGGCTGGCACAGGGCGAGGCAGTTTACTGCCCGGGGCCGCGGCCCAACGGGCGAGGGTTTCCGTGCTTAACGGTTCATTAATGCCGATTTAATAATCGACCGATGCCCAGCCGACGCCGCACACCCCTGGTCGCCACCCTCCTGTCCACCCTGCTCGCCTGCGCCGGCCTCGCGCGGGCCGACACAGAAAGCCCCCGCGTGCACGCGCTGATCGCGCAGATGACGCGCGAGGAAAAGCTCGCCGTGATCCGCGGCGCGCAGGAGCCCGATGCCACGTTCCAGGGCCAGGCCGGCTGGATCGCCGGCGTGCCGCGCCTGGGCATCCCGGCCCTGCGCCTGGCCGATGGCCCGCCCGGCGTGCTGGTGCGCCACGCGTCGACCGGCATGCCCGCGACCATGGCCGTCGCCGCCACCTTCAGCCGCGACGATGCCGCGGCGAACGGCGCCGTGATCGGCCGCGACGCGCGCGCGCTCGGCATCGACGTGATCCTGCAGCCCTACGTCAACATGTTCCGCGACCCCGCCTACGAGCGTGCCTACAACACGCTCGGCGAGGACCCGCTGCTGACCGGCCAGCTCGCGGCCGCCTTCGTCCGTGCCGCGCAGGCGCAAGGCGTGATGGCGCAGGCCAAGCACTTCGTCGCCTACGACGGCGGTGTCGACGCCATCGTCGGCGAGCAGGCACTGCACGAGGTCTACCTCGCGCCGTTCCAGGCCGTCGTCGACGCGGGCGTCGCGTCGGTGATGTGCGCGTACAGCCATCTCAACGGCGTCTACTCCTGCGGCAACGAGGGCCTGCTTCAGCACGGGCTGCGCGAGCAGCTCGGCTTCAAGGGCTTCGTGACCTCGGACTGGGGCGCGGCGCATGGCGCGGAGTTCCTGGCCCGCGGCATGGACATGGAGCAGCCCGGCGGCAACCCGGACGCCTTCTTCGCCCTGCACGACAAGCCGGCCGATGCCAAGGGCATGACGGCCGAGGAGGTCGACGCGCTCGTCAAGCTCATGAGCGTCGGCGTGCCGGAAGAGCAGCGTTTCGCGATCACGCCCAAGGCCGAGGACAAGACGCCGCCGCTGGCCGATGTCTCCGAGAACCTCGGCCGCGCGCTCGCACGCGGCAGCGTCGCCGACGCCGACATCGACCGCGCGGTGGCGCGCGTGCTCGGCCAGATGGAACGCTTCGGCTGGCTCGACCACGCACCGAGCCACCGTGTCGTGCCCGAGGACATCGCGGCCGACGCCGCCGTGGTGCAGCGCACCGCCGAGCGCGCAGCCGTGCTGCTCAAGAACGACGGCATCCTGCCGCTGCACCGCGCCGAGCTGCCGAGCGTCGCGCTGATCGGCCCGGGCGCGCAGCAGGCCTTCGCGATCGTGACGGGCGCCGAGCAGTCCTACGGCCGCGCCGAACGCCAGACCGGGCCGCTCGCCGCGCTGCGCGCGATGAGTCCGGGCGGCAAGGGCCCGAGCTTCGCGGTGGCCGACGATATGAACGGCGTGGCGATCCCGGCGTCCCGCTGGAGCCACCTCAAGCGCGTCGACAACGGCGCCTCAATCACAAGCATCGACTTCACGCGCCGCGCGGGCCGCGCGCTCCCGGCCGGCACCAGCGCGAGCTGGACCGGCATGCTCGACGTGCCGGCCGACGGCGACTACGACCTCGACCTCCAGCTGCTCGGCGCCACCGGCAAGCTCTTCGTCGACGGCCAGCCGGTCAGCGCGATGGGCTGGTGGGGCGGGCATGGCGAGATCGTGTTCGCGAACCGCGACAACGTGCTCCCGACGCTCGACGGCCTCGACAACCTGCGCCGCCTCGTGCCCCTGCGCGCGGGCTCGCACGAGGTCCGCGTCGAAGCGACGGCCGACGTCAGCGGCGACGCCGTGCAGGTGTGCCTGGCCTGGGTCACGCCGGCCATGAAGCAGCAGGCCTTCGACGCCGCCGTCGCTGCGGCGCGCAACGCAAAGACGGCCGTGATCTTCGCCTGGGGCCGCAACCGCCCGGCCTTCGGCCTGCCCGGCGAGCAGGACCGGCTCATCGAAGCCGTCGCCGCCGTCAACCCGAACACCGTCGTCGTGCTCAACACCAGCCAGGCCGTCGCCATGCCCTGGCTCGAGCAGGTGCGCGCCGTGATGGAGCTCTGGTACACCGGCGACGAAGGCGGGCGCGCCACGGCGCGGCTGCTCACCGGCGAAGTCAGCCCGGCCGGGCGCCTGCCCTTCACCTGGCCGAAGCGGCTCGAAGACGGCGCGGCCAACGATCCGGCGCACCCGGAGCGGCAATCGGTCGGCGTGGACGGCCGCACGCATTACGACGAGGGCATCGACATCGGCTATCGCTGGTTCGACCGCACCGAAACGGCGCCGCTGTTCGCCTTCGGCCACGGCCTGTCGTACACGCGCTTCGACTACGCCGGCCTCGCGCTCACGCCCACGGCGGACGGCGGCGCCGACGTCGCGTTCACGCTGAGCAATCGCGGCCAGCGCGCGTCGGACGAGGTCGTGCAGGTCTATCTCGGCGCGCCCGAGCAGGCGCCCGGCGGCGCGGCCTTCGCGGTGCGCGCGCTCGCAGCTTTCGATCGCGTCGCGCTGCGGCCAGGCGAGTCGCGCCGGCTTCATCTGCACATCGCCGCGGCTCAGCTGCGCTACTGGTCGGTCGCGGATGGCGACTGGCGGCCCGCGCCGCTGGGGCGCAAGGTCTTTGTCGGCGCCTCGTCGCGCGACCTGCGGCTGACGGGTGAGCTCTCGGCCCGGCCCTAGGCGTCAGCATCGAGATCCGCAGCAGGATCCGCAAAATAATACGACGAAATCAACAAAACTCATTAAACTTCAGCGTCTTGTAAAACAATTTAAATCCGCAAAATGGTCGACAACCTAGACCATATTGATCAGCTCGAGCCCCTACTGCCTCGCGAAGCTCAAGCCGAGCCCCTGCTCGAGAAGGCCTACGACCTTATCCGCAGTGCCGAGCGGCTCGCCGGTCAATGCCAAGGCTCGGCCAAGGGCGCGCTCGTGGGCCTGCTGCGGGCCATGAACTCCTACTACTCGAACAAGATCGAGGGCGAACACACCCGGCCGGTCGAGATCACCGCGGCCATGACGCAGGACTTCTCCGCGGATCCCGACAAGGCACGCTTGCAACGCCTGGCGGTGGCCCACATCACCACCGAGGCCTGGCTCTACGGCAAGCCCAAGTCAACGGCCGAGATCTACACGCTGGAGGGGCTCTGCGACATCCACGGCCACCTGTTCGACCAGTTGCCCGCGGACGACCGGATGGTCCTTATGCGCAATGCGGCCAATGAGGACACCGAGACGCTTGCGGCCATCCCTGGCCAGCTTCGAACCCGCGATGTTGCGGTCCGGCGCCACCAGGCACCCGCCCATGATGCGATCGCCCGGATGATCGCGCGCTGGGGGACGGTCTATGGGGGCGTTCGGCGCGGCGAATTGCAGCTCCTTGCTGCCGCAGCGGCTCATCACCGGCTTCTTTGGATTCACCCTTTCCTGGACGGCAATGGCCGAGCGGCTCGACTTCAGTCATTGGCGGTCTTGCAGTCGCTCGACCTCACTCAAGGCCTGTGGTCACCGCTCAGAGGCCTGGCGCGCCGCGCCGCCGAGTACGGCGAAAAGCTCTCGAACGCAGATATGCCGCGCATGGGCGACCTCGATGGTCGGGGCCAGCGCAGCGAGCGGATGTTGGTCGAGTGGATCGACTTCTTTCTCGACGTGTGCCTCGACCAGGTGCAGTTCATGACCAGCATGCTGGACCTGCCGCAGCTTCAGAACCGGATCGCGGCTCTCCTGGCCTACGAGGCTCAGGTCGCCAACAGCGGGCTGCGCATGGAGGCACAGCTGCCCTTGCACTACCTCTTCACGCAGGGCGAGATGGCTCGGGGAGATTTTGCGCGGATGACCGGACTGGGCGAGCGCACGGCCACGACGCTCATTGCCAAGCTGCTGAGCGCAGGGCTGCTGGTGTCCGACTCTCCCAAGGGAAAGGTCAGGTTTGGCGTACCTCTCTGGTCCCTCAGGTTCTTGTTCCCGGCGCTGTGGCCGGAAGCCGAGGCTGACACAGCGGCAGCACGCTAGGGCCTGTAACACTACGGAGGCCCGATGCGTAGTGTTACAGGCCCTAGCCCTCATGGCTGGCGCTGGTACACCCGGACGTGCTCGACGCGCATCCGGGCCGGCAGCGCCGCGTCGTCGACGGCGCCGCCAAGGTCGCCGCCGATCGCGACGTTGAGGATCAGGTACTGCGGCGCATCGAAGGGCCAGCCCGGGCCCGGGTGCTCGCTCTTGCGGTAGCGGTGGTGGACGACGCCGTCCACCGCAAAACTCATTTCCTCGGGCGTCCACAACAGCTGGTAGTCGTGCATGGCGGTGCAGGCCGTCGCGAGCTGCGTGCCGCCGCCGACGCCGTTGCCGCCCCAGCCGGCGTCGGAGTGCAAGGTGCTGAACACATGGGCCGGTGCCGAGCCGACCTGCTCCATGATGTCGATCTCGCCGCCGCCGGGCCAGCGGCCCGCGCTGTTGAGCATCCAGATCGCCGGCCACGTGCCCTTGCCGCAGGGCAGTTGCGCGCGCACCTCGAAGAAACCGTAGGTCCACTCGGCATGGCCGCGCGTGAGCAGGCGTGCCGAGCTGTACTGCTGGCCGTGGTTGCCGGCGGCGTGGCTCATGTCTTCGTGGCGCGCCGTGATGACGAGCTGGCCGTCTTTCACCTGCGCATTGGCCGGCCGCGGACCCGCGTAGTACTGCAGCTCATGGTTGTGCCAGCCGGTCGCGTTGAGCGCGGTGTCGTAGCTCCACTTGTGCGGGTCAGGCAGGCCGGGATGCTTGAACTCGTCCGACCACACGAGGCGGTAGCCGGCCGGTACACGCAGGCGCTCGTCGTCCTGGTGCAGGCCGATCAGGGCGGCGCAGCTCGGCTGGTCGGCGCGCGCCGGCGGGGCCGGCAGCGGCGCGATGTGCAGGTCCTGCGCGAGCTCGTCGAAGGCGAGCTGCTGCAGCCGCGCCACCTGCTCGCGCGAAAGGCCCAGCTCGTTGCCCGCGCATTCGGTGTCGCCGAGCGCACGCGGGTCGCGGCCCGTGACCGTGCCGAAGATGACGAGCGCTTCGAGGTAGGCGCCGTAGGCGCTCGCGTGGTAGTGGTCGAAGGCCCAGAGGTCGACCTGGCCGGGCGCGATCGGTGCGTAGGGATCGCGCGTGGCCGCGCCAGCATCCATCGCATGCAACCACGCCGGGCCGACCGGTGCGACGGCCTTGGCGCCGATCGCCGTGGCCGCGGCGGCATAGCCCTCGCGCACTTCTTTCGTCATCGCCTCGACGCCGCGGCCATGCCAGGCGCCGTCGGCGGGATAGACCTGGTCGGCGCGTGGCCAGGTGGCCGTGAGGAACAGACTCACCGCCGGGTTCTGGCGGCGCACCAGCTCGGCCATTCGCTTCGCCGAGTCGACGAGCAGCGCCGGATTGCCCGGGTGCTCGAAGTCCAGCGTGCTGTAGCCGTGCATGACCACGGTGTCCCAGGGCTGCGCGCCGATCAGCTCCGCGCGGTGCGCGAGATGCCAGTCGAGGCCGACGCCCGGCTCGGTTTCGAGCGAGACCTCAAAGGGCAGGCCCGACTCCGCCGCAAAGGCCTTGAACAGCGCCGGCACGCCGCCGCGGCCCTGGCCGTTGAGGTCGGTCACGGTCTCGACGCGGTAGTACTGCACCGCCGAGCCGTGGCCGTAGGTGAAGCTGTTGCCGATGAAGAGGATCTTCGCGGCCAGCGCCGGCCCCGTGCACAGCAGGCCGAGCGCGGCCAGCGCGCCCAGGCAGCGCAGCCGCCGCTTCATTGCGCGGGCGTCCAGCTCAGGGTCACGACGCTGTGCGGCGGCAGTTCGTAGCGCAGCGCGCTGCCGGCGAAGCCGACGCTGAAGGCCTGTGCCGTCGCGCTGCCATTGCTGACGATCAGCGCGATCGAGCCGTCGGGATTGCGGAACGCGACGCTCTCGAGTTCCTTGTTGCCGCTGTCGGACGTGGCGATGCGCTGCGCGCCCTGGCGCACGAAGCGGCTCGCGTGGCCGAAGGCGTAGTAGTCGACGTTGCGCGTCACCGCGCCGGTGTGGCTGTCGATGGTCACGATGCCGCGGCAGTCGCTGCAGCCGCCGGCGTGCGGGCCGTGGTTCTCGTCGAGTGCGAGGTTCCACATCAGCACGCCGCGCGCGCCGTTGCGCGTGGCGCCGATGACGAGGTTGTGCATGATCCACGGCAGCACCGCGTCCCACTTGGCCATCCACTCGCCGCCCGAGCATTCGGTCAGCCAGACGTCCTTGTCCGGGTAGGCCGCGTGCACCGGCGACTGCGCGTCCGGCGTGCCGTCGTAGCAGTGCCAGGCCACGCTGGAGACGTAGCGGCGCGCGGCCGGGTCGGCCAGCACGCCCATGGGCTCCTCCGGGTGATCCCAGTTGTGGTCCCAGTCGAAGATCTGCGTCTGCGGCGCCTTGACGGCCAGCAGCGGGCCGAGGTGGTGCGCGATGACCGCCGCGCGCGCGGCCGGGTCCATGTGCATGCCGGGGTAGTTGTCGGGCTCGAAATGCGGCTCGTTCTGCAGCGTCAGCGCGAAGATCGGCACGCCCTCGGCCTGCATGCCTTCGACGTACTTGAGGAGGTAATGCGCGAACACGTCGTACATCGCCGGCTTGAGATCGCCCTTGTAGGGGCTGCCGGTGGTCTTCATCCAGGCCGGCGCGCTCCACGGCGAGGCCATCACCTTGAGCTCCGGGTTGACGGCCAGCGCCTGCCTGACGACGGGCACGACGTCCTCCCGCACCGGCGCGAGCGAGAAGGCCGCGAGCTTCATGTCGGTCTGGCCCTTGGGCACGTCGTCCAGGCTGTAGTGCTTGAGCGAGAAGTCCGAGGCGCCGATGGTGAGCCGCGTGAACTCGAAGCCCAGGCCGTTCGGGCCGTGACCGAAGAGCTCGTTCATCAGCGTCGCGCGCTGCGCCGGCTGCATCGTGTGCTGGATCACCCAGGCCGAACTGTCGGTGATGGCCGCGCCGAAGCCGACCATGGTCTGGAAGCGCTGCGCCGGGTCGACCTCGATGTGCAGCGGCAGCGCGGGCGCGCCGGCCACGAAGGCCAGCGGCGCACCCGGCGTGAGCAGCGCCTGCTGGTCGGCCGTGGTCAGCCAGTTCTGCGCGATCGGCGCGGCGCCGGCGAGGCCCGTGCACAGCGAGGCGATCAGCGTCGCGAGGGCGCGATGGTGGAATGCCATGAGCTTGCTTCCTAGATTTTGGGTGCCGCGCAATTCGCGGCGATGAACTCGCCCTGCGTGGGCATGACGTCGATGCAGCGCCGCACGACCGAGCGGATGTCGTCGGCGAAGGCCTGGATCTGCTCGATCGGCCGCAGGTCGGCCATCGGGTGGTAGGCGCGCGGCCGGATGCCCTGCCCGTGCAGCACCTGCAGCCAGCTCGGCTCCCAGAAGAGCTCCATGTTCTCGCGGTAGATGCGCGCGTTGCTCTCGTAGAGCTCGATCTTTTCGCGCAGCGAGTCGGGAATGCTCATGGTGCGGCAGTAGTCCCAGAACGGCGAGTCGTCGCGCTTGGTCGCCTTGTAGTGCAGCACGATGAAGTCGCGGATGCGCTCGTACTCGAACTGCATCTGGCGGTTGTAGAGGGCGATGTCGACCGCGTCGAGGCCGGCGCGCGGGAACAGGTCCATCAAGCGCGTGATGCCGTTCTGCACGAGGTGGATGCTGGTCGACTCGAGCGGCTCCATGAAGCCGCTCGCGAGGCCCAGCGCAACGCAGTTGCCGACCCAGGACTGCTTGCGCCGCCCGGCCGTGAACTTGAGCAGGCGCGGCTCGGCCAGGGGCTTGCCATCGAGATTGGCCAGCAGCGTGTTCGCGGCGGTCGCGTCGTCCATGAAGGCGCTGGCGTACACATGGCCGTTGCCGGTGCGGTGCTGCAGCGGAATGCGCCATTGCCAGCCGGCCGTGTGCGCGGTGGCGCGCGTGTAGGGCAGCAGCGGCAGCGTCGATTCGCTCGGCACGGCCTGGGCGCGGTCGCAGGGCAGCCAGTGCGACCAGTCCTCGTAGCCCGCGTGCAGCGTCTGCTCGATGAGCAGGCCGCGGAAGCCCGAGCAGTCGACGAAGAAGTCGCCGTCGACCACTTCGCCGCTGGCCAGGCGCAGGCCCGTGATCAGGCCGTCCTCGCCCTGCAGGACTTCGTTGATGCGGCCTTCGGTGCGGATCACGCCGCGCGCCTCGGACTGGCCGCGCAGGAAGCGCGCGTACAGGCTCGCGTCGAAGTGGAAGGCGTACGCGACCTCGGCCAGCGGCGAGCCCTTCATCTCGGGGCGCGGCCGCAGGAACTTGCCGGCCAGCGAGGCGGTCGTGTTGATCGAATAGTCGAACAGGTCGCCTGCCAGCCCCGCAGCGTCGAGGCGATGCCAGAAATGCTGGAAGCCGATGCCGTCGACCGGCTGGCCGACCGCGCCGAAGCCGTGCATATAGCGCTCGCCGAGCCCGCCCCAGTTGACGAACTGGATGCCGAGCTTGAAGGTGCCCTGGGTGGCGCGCAGGAAGTCGTCCTCGGCGATGCCGAGCACCGTGTTGAAGCTGCGGATCGCAGGAATCGTCGCCTCGCCGACGCCGACGGTGCCGATCTCTTCGGACTCGACGACGCGGATCGTCCACGGCGATTGCATGCCGTCGCGCTGGAACAGCTTGGACAGCGCCGCGGCGCACATCCAGCCCGCGGTTCCGCCGCCGACGATCACAATGTTTCGGAGTGCTTGCAGTGCCATGGTCAAAGCCTTTGCTCGGTGCTGCGGTCGAACAGCGAGATGCGGCGCGCGTCCACCGAGAAGCGCACGCGCTCGTCCGGCGCCAAGCTCATTGCCTCGTGCACGAGCGCCGCGAAGGTGAACTCGCCCGACTTGAGCCAGACGACCTGATGGTTGCCCATCGGCTCGACGAGCTGGACCTGGGCTTCCCAGTCGCCCGCCGCGCCGATGCTGACGTGCTCGGGACGGAAGCCCAGGGTGACTTCCTGCCCCGCCGCCGGGCGCACCCGGAAGGCGTAGTCGTCCAGCGCGAGCGCGAACGGCGCGCGCAGCGCCAGGCGATCGCCGTCGCGCCCTTCGATCATGCTGGCGACGAAGTTCATGCCCGGGGCGCCGAGGAAGCCGGCGACGAAGAGGTTCTGCGGCCGCTCGTAGACCTCGCCCGGCGCGCCGATCTGCTGGATCTGGCCATTGCGCATCACGACCACGCGGCTGGCCAGCGTCATGGCCTCGACCTGGTCGTGCGTCACGTAGACCATGGTCGAGCCGAGGTTCTTGTGCAGCAGCTTGAGCTCGCGCCGCAGCTCGCCGCGCAGCTTGGCGTCGAGGTTGGAGAGCGGCTCGTCGAACAGGAAGACGCCGGCCTCGCGCACCAGCGCACGCCCGATGGCGACGCGCTGGCGCTGCCCGCCCGAGAGCTGTGCCGGCTTGCGGTTCAGCAGCGGCCCGAGCTGGAGGATCTCGGCGGCGCGCGCCACGCGCCGCGCGATCTCGTCCTTCTTGACGCCGCTGACGCGCAGGCCGAAGGACATGTTCTTCTCCACCGTCATCAGCGGATAGAGCGCGTAGGACTGGAACACCATGCCGATGCCGCGCTCGCTCGGCTCGGCCCAGGTCATGTCCTGCCCGCCGATCTCGATCCGGCCTCCGCTGACGTCGATCAGGCCGGCGATGCTGTGCAGCAGCGTGGACTTGCCGCAGCCCGAGGGGCCGAGCAGCACGAGGAATTCGCCCTCATGGACGCTGAGGTCCAGGCCCTTGATGACTTCGTGGGAACCGAAGCGGATGCTCAGGTCGCGGATTTCAACGCCGCTCATTTCATCCTTTCACCGCGCCGGCCGTGATGCCGCGGACGAACCAGCGGCCGGACACCAGGTAGACCACGAGCGGCACCGCCGACGTCAGGATGGTCGCGGCCATGTTGACGTTGTAGAGGCGCTCGCCGGTGGTCGTGTTGATCAGGTTGTTGAGCTGCACCGTCATCGGCAGGTTGTCCCGCCCGGCGAAGACCAGCCCGAAGAGATAGTCGTTCCAGACGCCGGTGACCTGCATGATCGCGGCGACGATCACGATGGGCAGCGACATCGGCAGCATCAGCTGCACGAAGATGCGCCAGAAGCCGCCGCCGTCGATGCGCGCGGCCTTGAAGAGCTCGCTGGGGATCGCGGCGTAATAGTTGCGGAACAGCAGCGTCATCATCGGCATGCTGAAGATGAGGTGCACGGCCACGATGCCGGTGAGGCTGCTGAACACGCCGGCCGCCGCTTCGAGCTTGACGAGCGGATAGATCATGACTTGAGCGGGAATGAAGGCGCCCAGCATGAGCACGCCGAACAGCAGGTTGGCGCCGCGCGGGCGCCAGAAGCTCAGGCAGTAGCCGTTGAGCGCGCCGATCAGGATGGGCAGCACGGTGCTGGGCACGGCGATCCGCACGGAGTTCCAGAAGCCCGCGCGCACGCCCTCGCACGAAACGCCGGTGCAGGCCTCGCTCCAGGCGCTGCGCCAGGCGTCCAGGCTGGGCGCATGCGGCAGCGCGAAGAGCTGGCCCAGGCGGATCTCGTCCATGCTCTTGAGCGAGGTCGTGAGCATGACGTAGAGCGGCGCCAGGAAGAACAGCGCGGCCATCAGCAGGAAGCCGTAGACGCCGACGCGGGCCGGCGTGAAGCGAGGTCGACGCCCGTTCATTGCGTCACCTTCGCGGCCTTGCGCGCCGCATGGCCGCGCACATACAAAAGCGGCGCCACCAGGGCCAGCACCGTCGCCAGCAGCACCATGGCGCCGGCCGAGGCCAGCGCGATATTGGCGCGGCCGAACAGGTGGTCCATGATGAACTTGGCCGGCAGGTCGCTGGCCGTGCCCGGGCCGCCCTGGGTCATCGCGACGACCACGTCGAAGGCCTTCACGACGGCGGTGGCGAGCACGACGAAGGCGGTGGCCAGCGTCGGGCCGAGCATGGGCAGCACGATCGAGACGTAGACGCGCCAGGTCGGGATGCCGTCGAGGCGCGCGGCCTTCCAGATCTCGATGTCGACGCCGCGCAGGCCGGCCAGCATCAGCGCCATGACGAGGCCCGAGGCCTGCCACACGCTCGCGATCACGATGGTGTAGATGACGCGGTCCTGGTCGACGATCCAGTCGAAGACAAAACTCTTCCAGCCCAGCTGCTGCACGACGTTCTGCAGGCCGCTGTCGGGGTTGAGCACCCATTGCCAGACCAGGCCCGTGGCCACGAAGGACATGGCGTACGGGTAGAGGAAGGCCGTGCGCAGCAGGCCATCGCCGCGCACCTTCTGGTCGATGAAGACGGCGAGCAAAAAGCCGATCGCCATGGACGCGGCGATGAAGAGCGCGCCGTAGATGCCGAGGTTGTGCAGCGCGAGCTGCCAGCGCTCGTTGTCGAACAGGCGCTCGTACTGCGCCGCGCCGACGAAGTCGCTGGCCGGGAAGGTGTGCGAACTGCTGAGCGAGATGCGCAGCGACCACAGCGCCGCGCCGAGGTAGGCCACCAGCACGGTGGCCGCCAGCGGCAGCAGCGCCGCCCAAGGCACGAGGCGCCGCAGCCGGGCAGTGAGGCGGGAGGCGCTCATGGACAACTCAATCGCGCAGCGCGGCGATGAGATCGTTCTGCACCTTCTCGACCGGAATCTCGCGGTTCCAGTAGTTCGTCAGCACGTCGACCATCGCGCCGTTCTGGTCCGGCGTGAGGTAGAGCTCGTCCTGGCCGACCTGGCGCGAGACGTCCTTCATGATGGCCACGCCCTGCCGCGCGCAGACGTCCATCTTGGAGACGTCGATGTCGGTGCGGATCGGGATCGAGCCCTTCTTCATGCTGAAGGCCACCTGCGTGGCCGGCGCGGTCACCACGCTGGCGAGCAGCTTCTGCGAGCGGATCGCCAGCGGGTCGGTGGTCTTGGGGAAGATCAGCACGTCGCCCTGCACCACGTAGGGCGAATGCGGGCCGAAGCCGGGGATGCAGCCGTAATCGCGGCCGGCTTCCTGCTTGGCGTTGGTGAACTCGCCCTTGGCCCAGTCGCCCATGATCTGGACGCCGGCGCGGCCGGTGATGATCATGGTCGTGGCGTCGTTCCAGTTGCGCCCCGGCGAGCCCTTGTCGACATAGCCGTGCAGGCGCTTGAAGGTCAGCAGCACCTGCTTGAAGGCGTCGGAGCGGATCGCCGCCGGGTCGCGGTCGCGCATTACCTTGAGGTAGAGGTCGCGGCCGCCGAGGTTGCTCAGCACGGCGGCGAAGACGAGGTTCTCCTGCCAGGGCTGCCCGCCATGCGCGAGCGGCACGATGCCCGCGGCCTTGAGCTTGTCGAGCGCGGCGAAGAGCTCGTCGAAGCTGCGCGGCTCGGCCGTGATGCCGGCCTTCTTGAAGGCGGCCTTGGAGTACCAGAACCACTCGGTCATGTGGATCTCGACCGGCACGGCGTAGAAGTGGCCCTTGACGCGCACGGCGTTCAGCACGATCGGCGGCAGGAACTTGTCCCAGCCTTCGCGGGCGGCCACGTCGTCGACGTTGTTGAGCATGCCCTGGTCGATGATGTCGAGGAACTGGCGCGAGGTATTGAACTGCGCGGCGGTGGGCGGGTTGCCGCCGATGATGCGGTTGATCGCCACCGAGCGGGCCTGCTCGCCGAGCGCCACGGCCGTGTCGACCCAGACGCCGCCCTGCGCGCGATAGGCGTCGGCCAGGGTCTTGGCCGCGGCGGCTTCACCGCCGGAGGTCCACCAGTGGACCACTTCGGCGCGCGGCGGCTGGGCCGCGGCCAGGCCGGCCAACGCCGCCAGCCCGGTCGCCGCCAGGGTTCGGATCGCAAGAGTCATCGAGGCTGTCTCCGTAATCTTCAGGGCGCGGACAGGAAATTGCGATACCAATGTCCGCTGGCCTTGAGGATGCGCTGCTGCGTCGCGTAGTCCACATAGGCCAGGCCGAAACGGCGCAGATAGCCTTCGGCCCACTCGAAATTGTCGAGCAGGCTCCAGGCGAAATAGCCCTGGACCGGCGCGCCCCTTGCGATGGCCTCGCGCAGGGCCGCCAGGTGGCGCACGAGATAGCTCAGGCGCTCCTTGTCTTGCACCGTTCCGTCGGCGCGCAGCACGTCCTCATAGGTGGAGCCATTCTCGGTGAGGTAGATGGTGCCCGGCGCGTAATCCTGGCGCAGCCGCACCAGGAGATCCACCATGCCCTGCGGCGAGACTTCCCAGCCGAAGGCGGTGCGCTCGACGCCGTGGCGCTCGATGATGCGCGTGCGCGTCGGGCCGGCATCGGGCGCGTCGGCCACGACTTCGGGGAAGTAGTAGTTGACGCCGAGGAAATCGGTGGGCGTCGCCATGTCGGCCAGGTCGCCGGGCTGCATCTGCGGCGCGAGGTCGCCGAAGAGCTCCAGCATGTCGGCCGGGTAGCCGCGCCCGTGCAGCGGGTCGAGGAACCAGCGGTTGCGCGAGCCGTCGTGGCGGTGCACGGCGGCCCGGTCGGCGGCGCTGGACGAGGCCGCCACGATGGGATGCAGGCTCAGCGTGATGCCGACCTGCGCGCCCGCGCTGTTGGCGCGGATGACGGGCACGGCCTGGCCGTGCGAGAGCAGCACGTGGTGGTTGGCCTGGAGCGCCGATCGCAGGCTCGTTTCGCCGGGCGCGTGCACGCCTTCCCAGTAGCCCATGATGCAGGAGCACCAGGGTTCGTTGTGCGTGATCCAGTGCTTGACGCGGTCGCCCAGGCGGCGCGTCACGGCGTCGGTGTAGTCGAGGTAGGCCGCGACGGTGTCGCGGTTCTTCCAGCCGCCCTGCTCTTGCAGCACTTGCGGCAGATCCCAGTGATAGAGCGTGGCCCAGGGCTCGAGCCCGCGCGCCAGCATGCCGTCGACGAGGCGCTCGTAGAAGTCGAGCCCCGCCGGGTTCAGCGCCCCGCGGCCCAGCGGCACGATGCGCGGCCAGGCGATGGAGAAGCGGTAGGCCTGGATGCCGAGGCTCCGGGCCAGATCCAGGTCTTCGGGCCAGCGGTGGTAGTGGTCGCAGGACACGGCGCCGCTGGAGCCGTCGCGGATGCGGCCCGGCTCGCTGCAGAAACGGTCCCAGATCGACTCGCCGCGGCCGTCCTCATGGATCGCGCCTTCGATCTGGTACGAGGAAGTGGAGCAGCCCCAGACGAAGTCGGCGGGGAATTCGGAGCGCGCAACCCGGGGCAGCGCGGCGAGGTCGTCGTTGGAGTTCATCGAGAGCATGCGTACAACTCGTAGGCAGGCCGCAGCCACACGCTTTTGCAAACGTGCGGCCGCGGCCTGGGCCGGGAGGCCTTGCGGCCTTATTGGAACTTGTAGTTCACACCGAAGAGGTAGGTGCGACCGTACTTGTTGAACTCCTGCGGCGCCGTGACGTTACCGCCAAAGCCGCTGCCGTCCTGCACGTTGCGGTCGGCCGTGTTCGTCAGGTTGACGATCTGGGCCAGGAACTGCAGCCCCTTGGCCGGGCCGCTCTGCAGCTCGTAGCTCGCCTGCACGTCGACCGTGCTCTGCGCCAGCGTGCGCATGACCGAGGTGTTGCCGAACAGCGAGGTGTATTCGCCGCGGAAGTCCGACCGGTAGTTGTCGCTGATGCGGAACGAGTAGCCGTACTTCTCGTAGAAGAGCTGCAGGTTGGCCACGCGCTTGGACAGGCCCGGCAGCGATTGCCACGCCGCGGTATTGCCCGGGCCGTTGGCCAGGATGGAGCTGTCGGTGTACGAGAAGTTGGTCTGCACGCCGAAGCCGTCGAGCGCCGAGCTCAGCAGCCCGGCGTCGAGCACGCCGCTGAACTCCACGCCGCGCATCCGGCCGCCCGTGCCGTTGGCCTGGGTCGTGTACTGGCCGATGTTCGAGTAGGGCTGCGGGCTGTTGGGCGGTGCCGTGAAGCCCGTGAAGTCGTACGGGATGGTCTGGCTGTAGATGTAGGTTTCGAGCTTCTTGTAGAACACCGCGCCGGCGATATAGCTGCGCTTGCCGAAATACTGCTCCAGCGAGAGGTCCGCCGCCGAGGCCAGCCAGGGCTTGAGCTTGGGGTTGCCGCCGCTGCCCTGCCACATATTGGCGGGAACGCTGGTCGCGCTCACGCTCGCGGCCGACGACGCGTTCATGTCCATGATGCGCGGGCGCATGATCTCCTTGGCCAGGCCGAGGCGCAGGAGGCGGTCGCCGCCGATATCGCCCGTCAGGTTGAGGCTGGGGAGCACGTTGCTGTAGGTCGTGCCCGGGTCGATCGTGCCGATCACGTTGCCATTGCTATCGAAGGCGAAGGCGTTCGAGTCCTGCTTGGTGTGGACGTATTGCAGGCCCGTATTGCCGTGGATGGGAATGCCCCAGAGCTCGGTGTCGATGTCGAGCTTGGCGAAGGCCGTGGTGATGCGCTCGTGCACCCCGAAGTCGTGCGACTGGTCGCCGGTCGGCCCGCCGCTGAGGTTCTGCGTCATGATGTAGTACTTGGCTGCGACCGCGTTGACGTCGTACGCCAGCGCGCCCGGCAGGCCGACGAAGCTCAGCGAGCTCGACGGCAGCACATCACCCGAACCCAGCAGCTGCGAGGTGCCGCCGTTCTTCAACGACGCGAACAGCACGTTGAAGTTCTGCGTCTTGTCGCGCTTGTTGTAGTTCACGCCCAGGTCGACCGACGAGAACGGGCCCCAGCCCAGTTCGCGCTTGAAGTCGAGCCGCGCGTCCTTCATCACGTCGTTCTGCGTGGTGAACTGCTGGCGGCCGTCGTGGCCCCAGGCGGCCGGATCGCTCAGTGCCACCAGGGTCGGGTCCGCGAAATTGGTGCTGCTGGAGAAGGTCGGGTAGCCCGTGGTGACCGGCGTGTTGAAGGTGATCGTCGGCGACGCAGCCGTGCCGGCGTAGGTCTCGAACAGCGTCTCGACGCGCTCGGCGCTCGAGTAGCTCAGGTCGCCCACGGCCGTCCATTTGCCGAGCTTGGCCTCGGTGTTCCAGCCCAGGGCCTTGAGCGTGTCGTTGCGGGTGTTGTAGTCGTTGCGAACCACCATGTTCGGCACCATGGTCGTCGTGGCCGAGGTCACGAGCGAGCCATCGCCGACGGGGGTGGCCGTGACGTTCGAGAACACGCTGCCGGGCACGCCCCAGCCGTCGCCGATCGAGCCCATCAGGCCGCGCATCACCTCGATCTGCTTGAACTTGGAGTAGTAGAGATCGACGGTGCTGTGCAGGTCGTGGTTGGGCTTGTACTCGAGAACGCCCATCAGGCCGTCGCGCTTGTCGTCGCGCGAGAACGTGGCAGCCTCGAAGCCGGTCATGTAGTAGGCCGAGCCCGGCGAGGTGCCGGTGATCGGGTGGCAGCCCCAGTCGGTCTGGTGCGCGAGGCAGTTGGCGTCGGTCTGGAAGCCCCAGGCCTTGTAGTGCAATTCCTGGCCGGGCGAGTCGAGGTGGGCATAGCCCAGCGCCACGCCGACCGTGTGATCGGCGAACTGGTCGATGTAGGACGCGCTCATGCGCTCGCCGTCGGCGCCGGTGCCGCCGTAGCCGTGGTTGAGGTCGCCCAGCGAGTTGCGTTCGCCGCGCACGTTCAGCGCGATGGCGCGCGAGGCGCGGTCGAGCGGACGGACGGTGCGCAGGTCCACCGTGCCCGAGATGCCCTGACCCAGCAGGGTCGCGTCGGGCGTCTTGTACACGACGACGGAGGACATCAGCTCGGCCGGGTACTGGTCGAACTCGACGCCGCGGTTCACGCCCGTGGTGGTCTGCTCGCGGCCGTTGAGCAGCGTGCCCGAGAAGTCGGGCGACATGCCGCGGATCGCGATGCTCTGCACGCGACCGTTGACGCGTTGCCCGGCCAGGCCCGGCAGGCGCGACAGCGATTCGGCGATGCTGACATCGGGCAGCTTGCCGATGTCCTCGGCCGTGATGGTCTCGACGACATCGTCGGAATTGCGCTTGAGCGCGATCGAGCTCTCGATCGAACCGCGGATACCGGTCACGACGACGGTGTCCAGCTGCGCCGGCGTCTGGCCGTCGCTCGAGGCCTGGCTGGCTTGCGGAGCCTGCGTTTGCGCGTAGGCCGCCGGCACCGCCAGCAGTGCAGCGCAGACGGCGGCGACGGGCTTCACGCGGTACGCCGGGCGATGCGGCGAGCCAAGGCCAGCTGCCCTTTTGAATCGATTCATCGGCTTGTCTCCATAGGCCTGTTGTTCAAACGCTCGGAACTCGCAGCCGCATCGGTTGGCCATCGCCGATGCTCTGCCGGGGCACAGCCGAACGCTCGGAAAACCGGGCGGCCGCACCACAATCCACAAAAAGTGGAATCGATTCCAATTCGGCTTGAAATTTACTGCCGCGCTTCCTGGCTTGTCAATCGCGTTTGCCTCAGGGACTGTCCGGCCCGGCACGCCGGCGGCCATCGCGCGCTCACTCATGAAGGCGAAAAACGCCGGGGCTACACGAAGCTTTCGGACGTTGCGCGCGCCCGACAGCCCGGTGTGCCGGGCACCGACCGGCAAGCGGCCGCAGCCGGCGGCACCGGCCGTCATAATCCACGCCCAACCCCGCCCCGACCGCCCTGCCCCATGCCCACCATCAAAGACGTCGCCCGCCTGGCTGGCGTCGGCGTGGGCACCGCGTCGCGCGTCATCAGCGGCAACGGCTCGGTGGCGCCGGCGACGGCCGAACGCGTGCGCGAGGCCATCGCGCAGCTAAACTTCCGGCCCTCGCATGCGGCACGCTCGCTGCTGTCGGGCTCGTCGCAGATGGTCGGCGTCTTCATCCCGCTGCTCAAGGGCACGTTCTACACGCCGATCCTGCAGGTCATCGACAGCACGCTGCGCGACAACGGCCGCCACATGGTGGTGGCCTTCGGCCAGGGCAGCGGCGACGAGCGCCTGCAGACGCTCGAAGGCCTGCAGTTCCTGATCGACCGCGGTTGCGACGGCCTGGTCGTGATGAGCAACGCCGTGCTCGAGGACGACATCCGGACGCTGCGCAAGAGCCTGCGCCACATCCTCGTGCTCAACCGGCATTTCCCGCGCATCAAGGAGGCCTGCTTCCACATGGATCACGTGCGCGGCGGCGTCGTCGCGGCGCAGGCGCTGCTGCAGGCCGGGCACCGGCAGTTCGCCGTGATCGCCGGCCCCGCGACCTCGCCCGACAACGTCGAGCGCGTCGGCGGCTTCATGGGCGAGCTCGCGCGCAATGGCATCGACCCCACGCGGGTCCGGCAGCTCTGCAGCGACTTCTCGCCCGAAGGCGGCTGGGCCTGCGCCAAGGAACTGCTCGACAGCGGCGACAAGTTCACCGCGCTGTTCTGCGCCAACGACGAAAGCGCGGTGGGCGCCCTGTCGTACTTCCAGCAGCACGGCATCTCGGTGCCGGGCGATATCTCGGTGGTGGGCTACGACGACACCGCCAGCGCCGAATACTCCGCGCCGCCGCTGAGCAGCGTCCACCTGCCGCTGCGCGAGATGACGCTGAACGGCCTGAACTGGCTGCTCAACAAGTGCTACGGCTCGGCGCTGCCGGTCGTGCGCGAATTCCCCATCAGCATGACGTGGCGATCGTCCGTCGGGCCGCCAAAAGGCACGGCGCGTCGACGCGCCTAGGGCGGCGCCCTACTTCCTCCGCTTGGCCTGGTACATCGCTTCGTCCGCCCTGCGCATCAAGGCCTCGGCCGTTTTGCCGTCGCCGGGGAAGACGCTGAACCCGACGCTCGTGGACGTCGCGACCGCCTGGCCCTCGAGCATGAAGACCCGGCGCAGCGCCTCTTCGAGCTTGGACGCCAGCTGGGCCGCGTCCGCCCGCGAGGCCGTCAGCGCGATGACGACGAACTCGTCGCCGCCGATCCGGCACACCGCGTCGCTGGCCCGGACCGTGGTGACGATGGTGTCCGCAATGCTCTTGAGCAGCCGATCGCCGATGGCGTGGCCGAAGGTGTCGTTCACGGTCTTGAAGTCGTTGACGTCGAGAAAGAGCACGGCCAGCGCCTTGCCGTTGCGCCGCGCGAGTTCGACATCGCTTTCGAGCGTGTCCCAGAGCGCCGAGCGATTCAGCAGCCCGGTCAGGGAGTCGGTCCGCGAGGCGCGGACCGCTTCCTGCAGCAGCGCGTAGGCGCTCTCGGTCTCCTGCTGGGCGGCCAGGTTTTCCGCGGCGAGCCGCTCGTTCTCGGCAACGACGCCGCGCACCGTCTGCTGCGTGGCCTCGTCGATGGCTTCCTGGATGGCGCCATGCAGCGCCCGCAGCGTGGCTTCCGCCTCGGCGATTTCGCGCCGCAGCATCGCCAGCCGCTGCTCGCGGGCGTCGAGCTCGTTCGCGGCGGCCATCGGGCTGGGCCTCGTGCTGGTCGTCATGCGAACACGCCGTACTCGGCCTGCAGCACGATGCCGGTGTTGACGTCGATGAGCAGCGCGTCCGCACCGACCCGCACCCACTCGTAGCCGACCGGCGGCACTTCAAGGCCGAACAGCCAGTAGTCGGCGAGCAGGTACTGCGTCACCCAGTACGCGCGCGGCAGGTGGTCGCCGTAGGCCCAGTGCCGGTCCACCCAGCCGGCAGGCCGGTGGTAGGGCCCGATCCTGTAGCTGCGGGCGGCCTGGTAGTTGTGTTGATAGCTGGGGCGATCGACGGTCTTGGGGCGCTGGTCCCAGCCCTGCGGCGCGGCCGGGCGCTGGTAGCCCTGCGGGCCGGCGTGCGGCTCGCCGTGGCGCTCGGGCTGCGCGTTCTCGGCGGGGCGCGCGTCGCGGTGGTCGGGGCGTTCCTGGTGGTCCTGCGCGAAAGCCGCGCTGCTGGCGCCGGCCAGCAGCATCGCGGCAGTCCAGATCAGGCCGTGCTTCAAAGCGTTCGTCATGGCGGATCTCCGTTGCATCGCGAGCCGGATTGCTCAACAAGCAACGGTATCCGTCTGAGCCGGCGCGGGTGTATGGAAATGTGTCCGCGCCGGCAGCCGCCCTGCCGCGGGGCGCTCAGGCCAGGCGGAAGCCGCCGACCACGTCCGACAGGCGCATCGCCTGGTCGCGCAGGCTGTCGGCCGCGGCCGAGGATTCCTCGACCAGCGCCGCGTTCTGTTGCGTCATCTGGTCGAGCTGGACGACGGCGGTGTTGACCTCGCCGATGCCCTGGCTCTGCTCGGCGCTGGCGGTGGTGATCTCGGCAATGATGTCGTGAACGCGCTGCACGCTGGCGACGATATTGCCCATGGACTGGCCGGCCTGCTCGACGAGCTGCACGCCCAGGCCGACCTTCTCGACCGAGCTGCCGATCAGCGCCTTGATCTCGCGCGCCGCGTCGGCCGATCGCTTGGCCAGCGTGCGCACTTCGGTCGCGACGACGGCGAAGCCGCGGCCCTGCGGGCCGGCCCGCGCCGCTTCCACAGCAGCGTTGAGCGCGAGGATATTCGTCTGGAAGGCGATCGCGTCGATGACGCCGATGATGTCCTCGATCTTGCGCGAGCCGGCGCTGATTTCGTCCATCGTGCTGACCACGCGGCGCACGACCTCGCCGCCCTGCACGGCAGCATCCGAGGCCGAGGCCGCGAGCTGGCCGGCGGTGCGCGCGGAGTCGGCCGTGTGGCGCACCGTGCCAGTCAGTTCCTCCATTGCGCCGGCGGTCTGCTGCAGGTTGGAAGCCGCGTGCTCGGTGCGCGCCGACAGGTCGGCATTGCCGGTGGCGATCTGCGAGCTGGCGGACGAGACGCTGTCCGCCGCGTCGCGCACCTGGCCGAGCGCGTTCTTGAGCGCGGCGCGCATGGCGTCGAGCGAGCGCAGCAGGTGGCCGGTCTCGTCGGGGCGGTAGTGCGTGCGCGCCAGGCCGCTGAGGTCCATGCCGGCAATGGCGCTGGCCACGGCCTGCGCTTCCTGCAGCGGCCGCGTGATCGAGCGCACCAGGTAGATGGCCAGCAGCAGGCCCAGGCCAAGCGCAGACACGGCGCTGACGACGAGCATCAGCGTCGTCTCGCCGCGCAGCCGGTCGACCTCGGCGGCGCTCTGGTCGAGCTGGTCGCGCTCCAGCTGCACGAGCTGCTCGATCCGGCCCAGGTAGCCGTCGGACGCGGGCTGGAGCTTCTCGGTGAAGGTCGACAGCGCGGCCTTGGCGTCGCCGCTTTCCTTGAGCTTGTAGACGGCCTCGCGGGCGCCGAGGTAGCGCGTGCGCTCCTCGCCGATGCGCGCGTAGGCCGCCTGTTCCTCGGGCCGGATCATCAGCGCTTCGAGCGGCTTTTGCAGCTCGGTGGTCTTGCGCACCACCTCGGCCGTGATCGGCGCGAAATACTCGGCGAGGCTCGGGTCGCTGCTGCGCGCCACGGCGGCCACGCGCTGCACGCCGCCATAGATGTTGAGATACCAGTCGCCGGCCAGGCGCTCGGCCTTGAGCTGGTCGCCGATCATGAGCTGCACGCGGGCATTCATCTGCTGCAGCTGGAAGATGGCGAACACGCTGCTGGCCAGGCATAGCGCCAGGACGATGCCGAGCACGACGGCCAGGCGCTTGCCGATGGTGAGCTTGTTCAGGAACATGGCGACGACCTTTCTGGATAAGCGGTGAATCAGGAAAACGCGGCGGCGGCCGATGCGGGGGCGCCGGGCGCCGTTTCGCGCGCGCCGCCGATGGCCACGCGGTTCTTGCCCAGGCGCTTGGCCGTGTAGCAGGCGGCGTCGGCCACCGCCATGGCCTTCTCTGCATCGCTGTGGCGCGTGCTGAGGTGGATGAGGCCGATGCTCGTGCCGACGCGCAGCTCGTGGCCCTTCCACTCGCGCCGGTGCGCGTTGACGCTGGCGCGGATCTTCTCGGCGATGACGACCGCCTGGTTCAGGCCGCAGCCGTGCAGCAGCAGCGCGAACTCGTCGCCGCCCAGGCGCGCCACGGTGTCGCTGTCGCGCACCTGGCTCGCCAGCAGCTCGGCCACGTCCTGCAGCATGGCGTCGCCGGCCGCATGGCCGCCGCTGTCGTTGACGGCCTTGAAGCCGTCGAGGTCGACCATCAGCAGGCAGGTCGATTCGGCGCGACGGCGGTTGGCGCAGGTCTGCTCCAGGCGGCGCATGAATTCGCGGCGGTTGAAGAGCCTTGTCAGCGAATCGTGCGAGGCGGACCAGTGCAGTTGGTCGCGCTGCGCGCGCAGCTCGGTGATGTCCGACAGGATCCAGATCGAGCCGGCCTGCGTGTTCTCCGGGTCCAGCGCGGCGCCCTGCACGTAGGCCCACAGCGTGTTGCCGTCGCGTTGGCGCAGCTGGTGCTCGGCGCGGTAGCTGCGGTCGCGCACGAAGGCGGCCAGCGCCGAGGCCATCAGCGTCTCGTGCTGCGCTTCGTCGGGCAGGAGCTTGCGCAGCGGCTGGCCGACCAGCTCGTCCTCCGGATAGCCCAGCGTGTCGCTCAGGCGCTGGCTGACGAGCTCGATGCGGCCATCGCGCACGAAGCCGATGCCCACCGGCGCGTGCAGCATCAGCGCGCGCATCAGCGCGAGCAGCTCCTCGCTGCGACGCCGGCTGGCGGCGCGCAGGGCGAGCACGTGCTGGAGGACTTCCGAGAGATGCCCGATCTCGCCCGAGGCCTTGGGCCATTGCGAGTCCGGCGGCAGGCGCTCGTCGAGCAGCAGCAGCGCGCGGCGCTCCAGCAGGACCATGGGCTTGAGCAGCCAGTGGCAGAAGGCCGCGATCAGGCCGGCACCGACGATGGCCACGGCCGCGCTCATCCACAGCGTCTCGCGCCGCGCCTTGAGCGGCTGGCCCAGCAGCAGGTCGGCCGAGGCGGTGCGGAACACCATCCAGCCGGCCTGCGGCACCGCGGCCATCGCGACGAACTGCGAGCCGATGCGCCAGGTCCAGGCGTTGGCCTCGAGCGGTGCGCCCTCGGCGCGCCAGCGCAGTACCGCGTCGTGCAGGCGCGTGTCCTCGCCGACGTCGTGCTGCAGCCAGCGCGGGTCGGAGCTGGAGAGGATGCGGCCCGTGTCGTCGGTGACGATGGTGTCGATCGGATCGTCGGGGCCGGCGGGGCGGCCGGTGGGGTCGGTCAGCAGCTTGTCCATGTCGGCCTGCACCACGCCGCACAGCAGGGCCACCGTGCGCCCGCCCTTGGCCGCGCGGATCACGACCGGCACGCTCATCACGATCTGCGGCCGGCCCTGCAATCCGGGTTCGACCGTGGTGCTGGTCGCGGCGGCGCCGGTGCTCCAGGCGCGCTGGTAGAAGAGGTAGTTCGCGACGTCGACCTGGCGTGCCTCGACCTGCGAGCCGTTGGCCTCGGCGAGCAGGCGGCCCTGCTCGTCCACCAGCCACACGCGCGAGAACAGCGTAGCCAGCACCGACTGCCCGCGCAGGAAGTCCGTGGCGCTGGCCTCGGTCAGCGCGGTGTGGGCCGGCCAGTCGCCGGCTGCGCGCTTGAGTGCCACGTCGCGGCTGAGCAGACGCGAACCGATGGTGCGGCTGACCGTGTCCACGTCCAGCGTGGAGTCGAGGATGGTGCGCTCGGCGCGCTGGTCCGCATCGTGAACGACCAGCAGCGCGGTCGAGCCGACGCTCAGGCCGATCACGGAGATCGACGCCAGCGCCAGGCGCCATTTCAGGCTGCCCAGCCGCGCGAGAGCGGCCTTCACGAGCTTGTCCAGGATTGCGGGCATCGTCGCCTCCACCAAGGGATGCGGCACCTGCACGATGCAACGGTGCCAGGTGCTCGATGCTGGGCGTGCCCGGCTATGCGCGTGTTTCGACGGCGGCGGCGCCGGTTTCAGTTGCAACGCAGGCGTTGCAGCCGATCAGGCGGCGATCAGGCCACCGCGTCCACGGCCACGTCGAAGATGTAGCCCGCGCCGCGCTCGGTGCAGATGTAGCGCGGCTGCGATGGGTCGGACTCGATGCGGCGGCGCAGACGCAGGATCTGCACGTCGATCGAGCGGTCGTAGACCTCGGCGCCGTGCAGGCGCGAGAGATCCAGCAGCTGGTCGCGCGAGAGCACGCGGCGTGGCGCGGCGCACAGCGCCTGCAGCAGGTTGAACTCGCCGTTGGAGAGCTCGACCTTGCGGCCGTCCGGCGCGGTCAGGCGGCGGCTGCGCAAGTTGAGCTCCCAGCCGTCGAAACGATAGGCGCGCAGGCTTTCGTCGCGCGGGGGCCGGACCTCCGCCAGCGTCTGGTAGCGACGCAGCACGGCGCGGATGCGCGCCAGCAGCTCGCGCGGGCTGAAGGGCTTGTTGACGTAGTCGTCGGCGGCCAGCTCCAGGCCCATCACGCGGTCGGCCTCGTCGCGCTTGCCGGTCACGATGATGACGGGGATCTGGCGCGTCTCGCGCAGCGTGCGCGCCAGCTGCATGCCGTCCTCGCCCTTGAGGCGCAGGTCCAGCAGCACGAGGTCGATGGCCTCGGCTTCGAGCGCAGCCTTCATCTCGGCGCCCGTCGCCGCGGCGGTCACGCGCAGCTCGTTCTCGGTCAGGTAGTCCGAGATCAGTTCGCGGATCGCGGGGTCGTCGTCGACGACCAGGACGTGGGGGGCGAGTTGGCTCATGCGCTTGGTGCAAACCCTAGCATGGCGGCGGCGCCGTCGCGCGCGCCGTCATGTTTCATTTGAAATCTTCGAGGCCCGGGTGAAACGAAGCAGGAACAGGGGCGCCGCCTAATGAGCTTCGCCACCCCGCGGACTGCCAACAGCCGACGACAATGCCCAGCGCCCTGATTCTTGACGAGAATGCCCCGATCCGCGAACTGCTGGGCGAATGGCTCTCAGGAGCCGGCTACCGGGTGTTCGAAGCGCAACATCGCCGCGACCTGCCCGCGGCCCGGATCTCGGGAATCGACGTGCTGCTCATGGACCTGCCCGTTCTGCGCGAAGGCGCGAAGGCCGCGATCGCGCCGCTGCGCGCGGCGTTTCCGCAGGCCGTGCTGGTCGGCCTCTCGGCCCGCCTGGGCGCGAGCGTGCCGCAGCACTCCGCCCTGGCGCATGAGCTCGGGCTCGACGCGCTGCTGGCCAAGCCCTGCACGCGCGAAGAGCTGCTGGGCCTGCTCGCACAACTGGGCGTCGCGCCGTGAACGATTCGGCGCGCCTGCGGCGCTGGATCATCGGCGGCGGCATCGCGCTGATCCTCGCCTTCGTCGCGCTCACGGCCTACGACGCGTGGCGCCTGCACCGCCAGGTCGAGGAGTCGACGACGCGCGAGCTCAGCAATATGGCGCGCGCGCTGGCCCAGGAATCCGAGCGCAGCCTGCAGGCCGTGGACCTGCTGCTGACGGACATCGCCATCTGGTACCACGACAAGGCCAGCCGGCTGAGCGCGCAGGACATCGAGAACGGCCTGCGCGAACGCGTCGCGGCCACACCGCAGGTCAGCATCGTCTCGATGTCCGACCGCAACGGCATGCAGACGCACCGCTCGCGCAACACCGGCTTTGCGCTCGTCGACATCTCCGACCGCGACTACTTCCAGCACCTGCGCCAGGCCCCGCAAGCGGGGCTGTACATCAACGCGCCCATCGTCACGCGCAGCGAGGGGCGGCCGAGCCTGGTGGTGGCGCGGCGCCTGGAGACGCCCGCGGGCGAGTTCGCCGGCGTGATCGCGGCAGCCGTGGCGCTCGACGAGTTGCGCGCGGTCTACGACGCGCTCGACCTCGGCAAGGGCAGCTCCCTGCTGCTGACCTTCACCGATGGCACGGTGATCGTGCGCCAGCCCTTCGACTTGCGCGCCGAGGGCCACCGCTTCGCCAACCTGGCCGCGCTGCAGCACAACTCCGCGCCGCGCCTGACCACGAGCCCGCTCGACGGGCGGCTCAAGTACATCGTCTCGCTGCCGGTGCCGGGGCGGCCGCTGATCATGTCGGTCACGCGCGATGCCCACGACGCGCTGGCGCCGTGGCGGGCCGAACTCGTCGGCCTGGTCGGCCGCGCCATCGCCATGACGCTGGCGACGCTGCTCACCATGCGCCTGATGTTGCGCCAGCTCGCCCGCATCGAGTCCGGCGAGCGCGCCCTGCGCCACAGCGAGCAGCGCTATGCGCTGGCGATGGACGCCGCCAACGAAGGCCACGCCGAGTGGGATATGGAGCACGGCACCTTCTTCGCCTCGGAGCGCTGGCTGCGCCTGCACGAGCTCGGGCCCGAGCAGATGCCGGCGCAGGCCGACGCCCTGCTCTCGGCCGTGCCCGTGCACCCGGACGACCAGGCCGAGGCACGCCTCGCGCTCGACGAGCATCTGACCGGCTGCAAGGTCGACCTCGACCTCGAGTACCGCGTGCGCCTGCGCCAGCCGCCGCCCGACGGGCCGGCGTGGCGCTGGATCCACGCGCGCGGCCGCTGCCAGCGCGGCCCGGACGGGCAGCCCACGCGCTTTTACAGCGCGGCGATGGACGTCACCGCGCGCAAGGCCGGCGAGCAGGAGCGCGAGCGCCTGCAGACGCAGCTGCGCCAGGCCCAGCACCTGGAGGCGCTCGGCACGCTGGCCGGCGGCATCGCGCACGACTTCAACAACATCCTCGGTGCCATCCTCGGCCACGGCGAGATGGCCCAGCGCCTGGCCGAGCACGACGCCCGCCTGGCGCGCCACCTCGACCGCATCATGCAGGCCGGCGGCCGCGCCAAGCTGCTGGTGCGCCGCATCCTCGAGTTCAGCCGCAGCGGCGTGCGCGATCGCGCGCTCGTCAACGTCGAGCGTGCCGCCGAGGACGCGCTGCAGCTCATCATCCCGACCCTGCCCTTGAAGGTGCGCCTGCACACCGAGCTCGCCTGCGGGCGCGCCGCCGTGCTCGGCGACGTCTCGCAGATCCACCAGCTGCTCAGCAATCTGTGCAGCAACGCCGTCGGCGCGATGCCCGACGGCGGCCTGCTCGGCGTGAGCGTGCGCTGCCGCGAACTCGCGCAGCCGCAGCTGCTGAGCCACGGCCAACTGGGTGCCGGGACCTACGTGTGCATCGAGGTGAGCGACGAAGGCTGCGGCCTGTCGCCAGAGGTCTATGCGCGCATGTTCGATCCGTTCTACAGCACCAAGCCGGTGGGCGAAGGCACGGGCCTGGGCCTGTCCGTCGTGCACAGCATCGTCGCGGACATGGCCGGCGCCATCGACGTGCACAGCGAGCCCGGCCGTGGCAGCCGCTTCACGCTGTGGCTGCCCGTGGCCGGCGAGGCCGACCCGGCACGCTCGGTCAGCGACGCCGAAGTCCGACGCGGCGACGGGCAGGTCGTGATGATCGTGGACGACGAAGCCGCGCTCGTCGAATCCGCCGAGGAGATGCTGGCCGAGATGGGCTACGAGCCCGTCGGCTTCAGCTCGGGCACGCAGGCGCTGGCGGCCTTTGAAGACGCGCCCGATCGCTTCGACCTCGTCGTGACCGACCACACCATGCCCGGCCTCAGCGGCATCGAGCTGACCGAGCGCCTGCATGCGCGCCGGCCCGAGCTGCCCGTGGTCGTGATGAGCGGCTACGGCGACGAGGCGCTCGCCCTGCGCGCCCGCGCCGCCGGCGCCTGGGGCCTGGTGCGCAAGCCGCTGAGCGCGGCCGACCTGGGCGAGGCCGTGGCAGCGGCGCTGCGGCCGGTGGCGCAGCAGCCCTAGACTCCGGCGCCATGGCACGCGACTTCGACGACTTGATGCTGGGCAGCCTGGAACTGTTCTGCCTGGCGGCCGAGCATGAGAGCTTCACCCAGGCGGCGCAACTGGCCGGCCTGAACCCGACCGCCGTCAGCCGCACGATCGCGCGCCTGGAAGCGCGCCTGGGCGTGAAGCTCTTCGTGCGCAGCACGCGCAGCGTCCAGCTGACCGACAGCGGCAAGACCTACTTCGAGCTGTGCCGCAAGGCCCTCGACCTGCTGCGCGACGCCGAGCACCGCACGGCCAGCGAGCAGTCCGCGCCGAGCGGCGTGGTGCGCCTGAGCATGACCTCGCCCTACGCGCACTACCGCGTGCTGCCGCTGCTGCCCAAGTTCCGGCAGAAGTTCCCCAAGGTCGAGTTCGAGCTGCACCTGAGCAACCGCAACGTCGACTTCACCTCGGAGCACTTCGACCTCGCCATCCGCGGCCGCAAGCCGCCGGACTCGACGCTCATCGCCCGCAAGCTCGAAGACGCCGAACTGGCACTCGTGGCCGCGCCGGCCTATCTGGCGCGGGCCGGCATCCCGCGCTCGATCGATGATCTTGCACAGCACGACTGCCTGCAGTTCCTGCTGCCGAGCACCGGCCAGCCGATCCCGTGGCTGTTCCGCATCGACGGCCAGGATGTCCAGGTCGAGACGCCGGCCACCTATCGCTGCACCGACGACTACCTCGGGCCGGTCACGCTGGCGCGCGCCGGCGCGGGGCTGCTGCAGGCCTATCGCTACATCGTGCAGGACGACATCGCGCACGGCCGCCTCGTCGAGCTGCTGCCCGAGGCGGGCGGCCGGTCCCGCCCTTTCTCGATCGTCTACCCGAACCGCGAGCACACGCCGCTGCGCGTGCGCGCGTTCATCGAGTTCCTCGTAGAAGAGATCGGCGCCAAGCGCTCAGCGTGAGCCCGTTGGCGCGCCGGCCTGGTGCAGCTTCTGGAACTCGCGCACCGGCAGCCCGCCGCGGCCCCAGTTGGCCGGATCAACCTCCTCGATGACGACGAAGGTGCTCTCCATCGGCTTGTTCAGGACGTTGCGCAGCAGCTCGCTGACGCCCTTGATCAGCTCGGCCTTCTCGGCGGCGGTGACGGGGCTCGCCTCGGGCGTCAGCCCCTGGCGCGTGATCTGGATGGTGACCATCGGCATGATGCGTCTCCCCGTCTCAGTGGCCGGCCGCCTGGCCGCCGTCCACGTGCAGGGTCTCGCCCGTGATGAAGGGCGCGCCGTCCAGGTAGAGCACGGCGTTGACGACATCCTCGATCTCGCCCATCTGGCCCATCGGATGCAGGCTGGCCAGGGTGGCGTGCGTGGCTTCCGGGTGCATCGGCGTCTTGATGATGCCGGGCGCCACCGCGTTGAAGCGCACACCGCGTGCCGCGTATTCGATGGCGAGCGAGCGCGTCGCCGCGTTCATGCCGCCCTTGCTCAGCGAGGCGAGCACCGAGGGCACGTTCGAGTTGGGGTGATCGACGAGGCTCGTCGTGATGCTCACGACGTGGCCGCGGCCGCGCTTTTCCATCTCGCGGGCGGCGGCCTGCGTGATATTGAAGAAGCCCGCGACGTTGGTCGCCATGATGTTGGCGAAGTCCTCGCCGGTGTACTGCGTGAACGGCTTGGCGATGAAGATGCCGGCGTTGTTGACGAGCGTGTCGATGTGGCCGAAGCGCTTGATGGTCTCGGCCACGACGCGTTCGGCGGTCTCGGGGGCACCGATGTCCCCGGCTACCGCCAGCACGCCCGGATCGTCCGAGGGCTTGATGCTGCGCGAGGTGGCAACGACGGCGAAGCCGCGCTCGCGCAGGGCCTTGACGAGCGCTGCGCCGATGCCTTGGGATGCGCCGGTGACGATGGCGACTTTCTGATGCGAATTCATGGTGTTCACTCCAATCCTGTTCGCCGGTTTGGCGAGGCTTTGCGGTCGCGATTGACCGTGAGCGAAATCTAGGATTTGAGGTCTCGGGTTTGAACGCCCGCCATGTAATGACTGAAGTGCACCGGCCGCGCGCCGGGGCGGCCGCTCAGGTGCGGGCGTCGCTCCACAGGCCCGTGGCCGCGGCCTCGGGCGACACCTCGCGCACGGCGCCGCGCACCCGCAAAGGCGGCCGCGCGCTGCTGCGCTTCGAGCTCGCCTCGATGCCAGGGCGCGGGGTGGTCGTGCGTTGCCATGGTGGTCAGGCCGCGAACGGCTTGGGCCTCGAGCGGCGCATCGGCACGAAGCGCGGCAGAGCTTCTACCGCGGCAAGCCAGCGGCGCACGTGCGGGTAGTCGTCGAGCGCGACATGCTCTTCCGGCGCGTGCGCCACATAGGCATAGCAGGCCAGGTCCGCGATGGTGGCGTGCTCCGCGGCGAGGAAGGTTCGATCGGCGAGTTCGGCGTCGAGCACGCGCAGGAACTTGTGTCCGGTGACAATCGCCTCCGGCCCGTTGAACGGCGCGTCGAACAGCGAAACCATGCGCGCGCGGGCCACGCCATGCGCGACCGGCCCCGACGCGGCAGACAACCAGCGCTGCACGCGCGCCGCACCGAGCGGATCGCCGGGCAGCCAACGCTCGTCGCCATAGCGCTTGGCGAGATACACCATGATCGCCGTCGAATCCGCGATGACCTCGCCCTCATCGACGATGACCGGCACCTGCGAGAAACGGTTCAGCGCCACGAAGTCGGGCAGCAGCAGGTCGCCGCGGCGGATGTTGACGTCGACCACCTCGAACGGCAGGGCCAGCATCGTCATCAGCAGCTCGACGCGGTGGCAGTGGCCGGACAGGGCGTCGCGATAAAAGCGGATCGGGGAGCGGACCATGGGCGTCCTTGTGATCTTGCCCCCGCATAACCGGACACGGTCTATGCGCTGGTTGACGCGCTCCCGGTCTGGGCGACGCGCTGTTGATGTTGCCTGAACTCTCTGGGTGACCGCATCTTCAGGCTCGAGTGCGGA
>Ga0213872_10000318_pt1 | contig 41064 bp, 40 predicted proteins | sample VelepicomBERX_R2_FD_160071 | JGI IMG/M metagenome (GOLD analysis project Ga0213872, IMG submission 160071) | Rhizosphere microbial communities from Vellozia epidendroides in rupestrian grasslands, the National Park of Serra do Cipo, Brazil - RX_R2 | ecosystem: Host-associated > Plants > Roots >... | reverse complement strand
TGGCGTGCCAGCTTGAACTCTGCGCCAAAACGTGCGCTGGGTCACGAATCGCCGGGGGTCGCGGGGCCGGGGTTGACGATTTTGGTCAGTTGCAAGCGTTGGTATCCGACAAGACCCGGCCGACTGACATTTTTTGTCAGGCCGCGGCCGGCCCGGACGGCTGTTCAGAGCTCGAGCACCTGGCCGGCCTCGAGCGAAAGCAGGCGGTGCCGGCTCGCGAGGCCGTCGATGCCGGCCATCACGGCGCGGATCTCGCCGGGCTTGATATGCGTGATGTAGACGTCGGCCGGCTGGCCGAGCTGCTCGAGCTCCTGGCCGAGCTGGGCCGGCGACAGGTGGCGGCTGATCAGCGCGAGCGCGTGCTCGTCGTCGCTGAACGCGCATTCGATGACGAGCTGGCCGACCTTGAGCTCGGCGAGGCGGCGCCACAGCGCCGGGTTCGGCGCGGTGTCGCCGGTGAAGACCCAATGGGCGTGGCCGCTCTCCGGGCCGGCGTCGATCGCGAAGCCGCAGGCCGGCACCGTGTGCACGGCGCTGAGCGCCTCGACCGTGCGGCCGCCGACGACGAAGCGCTGGCCGATCTCGATCGGGTGGAAGCGCAGCACCGGCGCGGCCGCGCTCGGCAGGCGCGTGAAGTCGGGCCAGATCACGCCGTTGAACAGGTGGCGGCGCAGCGCCTCGAGCGTCTCGGGCAGGGCGTGAACCTGGATCGGCGGGCGGCCGGCCTGCTCGCGCAGGCGCAGCACCGAGTCGGCCAGCAGCGGGATCGACAGCACATGGTCGAGGTGGGCGTGGCTGACGAGGATATGGTCGATGCGCGCGAGGGCCTCGAGCGGCAGGTCGCCGACCCCGGTGCCGGCGTCGACGAGGATGTGCTCGTCGACGAGGAAGGCGGTGGTCTTGTAGCCGGCCGCAATGGCGCCGGAACAGCCCAGGACGCGGATTTTCATGTCGGTGAGGGTCGTGATGCTGGCCATGCCGCGCCCAGTTGCGCGGCGTCTTGGACCCAATGTATGCAGGCGCGCGGGCGCTGGAAAGGCAGGATTGCCGGTCTTGTCCCCCGTAGCAGAGGACAAAGGCCCCGCGCCGCGCATGCCGTGATTTGCGTCACGGCCGCCGCGTTGCGCGGGCGACGCAAGTGGACGCCCAGCCCGATCGCGCGAGACGCGATCGGTCCACGAACTGCCGCCCAGCCCGATCGCGCGAGACGCGATCGGTCCTTCGCCGGCCGTCGGACAGGCCGCAGGGCCTGTCCTCGGTGCCGGCTCAGCCCTGGATGAACTGCATCTGTGTGCCGGCGAGCTCGATCAGGTCGCCGCTCCTGAGGCCGACCGACTCGCCGGTCAGCGGCACGCCGTTGACCATCGGCCGCGCCGAGCCCTCGACATGGGCGAACACATAGCCGCTCGGACGCTTCGTGATCGACGCGACCTGGACGCCGGGCTTGCCGACCGTCGTGACGACCTTGGTCAGGCTGACCTCGCGGCCGGCCGCGGCGCCCGTGAGCACCTTGATCGACGCCGGCAGCGCGCTCGCGACCGGGGGCAGGCCGCCGAACGCCGACGGCAGGCCGAAGCCCGAGGGCGTGCCGGCCGCGCTCGCCGCGGCCGTGGCCAGCGGGCTCGTGCCCGGCTTGAGGATCATGGTCTTCTCGTAGTCGGCGGCGTCCTCGACCAGGTACTTGATCTTGTACTTGCCGACCTCGACGACGTCGTTGTTCGCGAGCAGCTGCTTCTTGATCGCCTTGCCGTTGATGTACGTGCCGTTGGTCGAGTTGAGGTCCTCGATGAAGACGTCGGCGCCCACCATCTGCAGCACCGCGTGCTCGCCGCTGACGGCGAGGTTGTCGATGACGATGTCGTTGTAAGGACGCCGACCCAGGGTCGTCTTGTCCTTGGTGAGCTGCACTTCCTTGATCACCACGCCGTCGAGCGAAACGACCAGTTTGCCCATGCTTGACCTCGGTCCTTATTTTTGGATGCGTTGGGTTCAGCGGCGGCCGAAAGGCCACCACGGGCGGCCCTCCGGCTTGACGCGACCTTCGACGCGTGCCAGCACGATCGCGATATTATCCCGGCCGCCCATCTCGTTGGCCGCATCGATCAAGGCCTGGGCGGCTTGCGGCAGGCCAGGGTGGTTCTGAAGCAACTGCCGGATCGAGCTTTCGTCGAGCATGTCGGACAGGCCGTCCGAGCAGAACAGGTACAGGTCGCCGGGCTGGGTCTCGTGCAGATGCTGCTCGAGCATGACGGTGTCCTCGACGCCGACGGCGCGCGTGACGAGGTTCTTGTTGTTCGAGTAGGCGGCTTCCTCGGCCGTCAGCAGGCCCGCGTCGATCTGTTCCTGCAGCAGCGAATGGTCGCGCGTGATCTGCACGAGCTGGCCGGCGCGCAGCCGGTAGGCGCGCGAATCGCCGACATGGCCGAGCAGCAGGCCCTCGTCGCGGAACACGCCGAGCACGAGCGTCGTGCCCATGCCCGCGTAGCGCGGGTTGGTGTTCGCGGCGTTGAAAATCGCGCGGTTCGCGTTGTCCACGCAGATGTCCATCGCGCGCCTGACGTCGCCGGCGCTCGCGCCGGCGCCCGCGTCCTTGAGCCAGCGGCCGAGCTCGGCGCTGATGAAGCTCGTGAGCATCTGGCTCGCGACCTCGCCGGCGTTGTAGCCGCCCATGCCGTCGGCGAGCACCGCCAGGCCGACCGATTCGTCCACGGCCACCGCGTCCTCGTTGTTGTCGCGTGTGCGGCCGACGTCGGTGGCGTGAAAGATCTCCAGGCTCATGTCTCTTTATGCGGGCGGGCTGGGGGCGTCGGCGGATTTTGCCCTGCTTCCTTCGCGTCGAGCCGCTGCGTAAGTGCGAAAGCGTCCACAGTTGGCGGGGCTTCGTGGGGGCTTGGTGCGTGCGGCGCCACATCGAAGTCGACGTCGAGCCCGGCCGGCAGGCCCTGGTCGAGCACGGCTTGGAGGTCGCCGGCGAGCTGTTCGCCGGTGCGGTAGCGCAGGTCCGGGTGCTTTTCGAGCGCGAGCGCGAGCACGAGCGCGAGCGCCTCGGGCAGCTCGGGCCGGAAATGGCGCACGTCGGGCGGCGGCTGCTTGGCGATCGCCTGCATCAGCCGGGCCATCGACTCGGCCTGGTGCGGCAGCTGGCCGGTCAGCAGCTGGTAGAGCAGCACGCCGAGCGAGTACAGGTCGCTGCGGCCGTCGACGCTCAGGCCCGCAAGCTGCTCGGGCGACATGAACGAGGGCGTGCCGAGCACGAGGCCGGTGCGCGTGCGGCTGCCGTCGGCGAGGCGCGCGATGCCGAAGTCCATGACCTTGAGCGTGTCGCTCGCGCGGTCGTACATCACGTTGGCCGGCTTGATGTCGCGGTGCACGACGCCCTGGGCGTGGGCGTGGCCGAGCGCGCGCGCGAGGCGGATGCCGAGGCGGATCGCGGCGGGCACCGGCAGCAGGCGGCCGGCGCGGCTGTAGTGGCTGAGGTCGTGTCCGCGCACGTACTCCATGACGATCCACGCGTCCTCGCCGGCTTCGCCGGTCGCGCGGATCTCGAGGATGTCGGGGTGGCGCAGATGGGCGGCCGCGGCGGCCTCGCGCATGAAGCGCGCGCGCACGTCGGCGCGGTCCTCGGGCGAGAACTCGCGCTGCAGCGCGAGCTGCTTGAGCGCGACCGGCGCGCCGGTCTCGAGGTCGGTCGCGAGCCAGACCTCGCCCATCGAGCCCTGGCCGAGCAGGCGTTCGCGGCGGTAGCGCGCGAGCCCGCTCGGCGCGCTGTCGGTCTTCTTGTCGCCGAGCAGGCGGCGCCACAGAGAAGGGGGCTTGGACATGGCGCGATCTTAGGGCCGGGGCGGCCAGCGGCCGGCCAGCAGCACGAGCGAGGCGCCCGCGAGTCCGGCGGCCAGCGCGCGCCCGGGCGCGTCGGTCGCCGCCGGGCCGGGCGGCGCACCGAGCCAAGCGGGCAGTTCGGCGAGGCCCGCGTCGGCTGCGACCATGCGTCCCGCGACCCAGCCGAGCAGCGCCGCGCCGAGCGTGACGAGCAAGGGCACGCGCTCCATCACGCGCAGCAGCAGCGTGCTGCCGAACGCGATCAAGGGGATCGACAGGCCGAGCCCGACGAAGAGCAGCGGCGTGCGCAGCGGCGCCGGCGCGCTCGCCGCGGCGGCCGCGACGGCGAGCACGTTGTCGAGACTCATCACGAGGTCGGCGACGAGGACGGTGCGCACCGCGGCCCAGACCGACGCGTCGGCCGGCCGCGCGGCGTCGCGCGCGACGTCGCCGCGGCGCAGCTGCACGGCGACGCCCAGCAGCAGCAGGCCGCCCGTGAGCTTGAGCCAGGGCCGCTCGAGCAGGGCGACGGCGCCGAGCGTGAGCAGCACGCGCAGCGCGATCGCGGCCGCGCTCCCGCCGACGACGGCGGCGCGCTGGAGTCGCGCGTCGAGGCCGCGCGCGGCGAGCGCGATCACGACCGCGTTGTCGCCCGACAGCAGGACGTTGACCCAGACGATCTCGAGCACGGCGATCCAGAACGTCGAGCTCAGCCAGTCCATGGCGGCCGAGTGTCGCAAAAAAAAGCCGCCCCGGAGGGCGGCTTATGCGAGTCCGGCTGGGAGTGCCTTAGAGCAGACCCTTGAGCAGGCGGCCCATCTCCGACGGGTTGCGCGTGACCGTGAAGCCGCACTCTTCCATGATCGCGAGCTTCGCGTCGGCGGTGTCGGCGCCGCCCGAGATCAGCGCGCCGGCGTGGCCCATGCGCTTGCCCGGGGGAGCGGTGACGCCCGCGATGAAGCCGACGATCGGCTTCTTCATGTTGGCCTTGCACCAGCGCGCGGCTTCGGCCTCGTCGGGGCCGCCGATCTCGCCGATCATGATCACGGCGTCGGTGTCCGGGTCGTCGTTGAAGGCCTTCATCACGTCGATGTGCTTGAGGCCGTTGATCGGGTCGCCGCCGATGCCCACGGCCGAAGACTGGCCGAGGCCGATCTCGGTCAGCTGCGCAACCGCTTCATAGGTCAGCGTGCCCGAGCGCGAGACCACGCCGATGCGGCCCTTGCGGTGGATGTGGCCGGGCATGATGCCGATCTTGATCTCGTCGGGCGTGATCAGGCCCGGGCAGTTGGGGCCCAGCAGCAGCGTCTTCTTGCCGCCGGCAGCCTCCTTGGCCTTCATCTTGTTGCGGACCTCGAGCATGTCGCGGACCGGGATGCCTTCGGTGATGCAGATCGCGAGGTCGAGGTCGGCCTCGACGGCCTCCCAGATCGCCGCGGCGGCGCCGGCCGGCGGCACGTAGATCACCGAGACGGTCGCGCCGGTCTGGGCCGCGGCTTCCTTGACGGTGCCGTAGATGGGAATGTCGGAGAACTTCTCGCCGGCCTTCTTCGGGTTCACGCCGGCGACGAACGCGTTCTTGCCGTTGGCGTAGGCCTGGCAGCCGAGGGTGTGGAACTGACCGGTCTTGCCCGTGATGCCCTGGGTGATGACCTTGGTGTCCTTGTTGATGTAGATGCTCATGTTCTATTCCTTGGCGGCGATTACTTGACGGCAGCGACGATCTTGGTCGCGGCTTCGGCCATGGTGTCGGCCGAGATGATCGGCAGGCCCGATTCGGCCAGCATCTTCTTGCCGAGGTCCTCGTTCGTGCCCTTCATGCGCACGACCAGCGGCACCGACAGGTTCACGGCCTTGCAGGCCGTGATCACGCCCTCGGCGATGGTGTCGCACTTCATGATGCCGCCGAAGATGTTGACCAGGATGCCCTTGACGGCCTTGTTCTTGAGCATGATCTTGAAGGCCTCGGTGACCTTCTCGGCCGTGGCGCCGCCGCCGACGTCGAGGAAGTTCGCCGGCTCGCCGCCGAACAGCTTGATCGTGTCCATGGTCGCCATGGCCAGGCCGGCGCCGTTCACGAGGCAGCCGATATTGCCGTCGAGCGAGATGTAGGCGAGGTCGAACTTGCTGGCCTCGATCTCGGCCGGGTCTTCCTCGTCGAGGTCGCGGTAGGCGACGATCTCGGGGTGGCGGAACAGCGCGTTCGCGTCGAAGTTGAACTTCGCGTCGAGGGCGATCAGGTTGCCCTGGCTGTCGCAGTTCAGCGGGTTGATCTCGACGAGCGACGCGTCGGTGTCCATGTAGCACTTGTAGAGCTTGGCGAACAGGTCGACGGCCTGGTCGACCGAGTGGCCGCTCAGGCCGATCGCCGCGGCGATCTTCCTGCTCTGCTCGGGCGTCAGGCCGGTCAGCGGGTCGATCATCTCGGTGATGATCTTCTCGGGCGTCGAGTGGGCGACTTCCTCGATGTCCATGCCGCCTTCGCTCGACGCGATGAACGCGACCTTCTGCGTGCCGCGGTCGGTCACGAGCGAGACGTAGAGCTCTTTCTTGATGTCGGCGCCGTCTTCGATGTACAGGCGGCGGACCTTCTGGCCTTCGGGGCCGGTCTGGTGCGTGACCAGCTGCATGCCGAGGATCTGCTCGGACAGGGCCTTGACGTCGTCGAGCGAGCGCGCGAGCTTGACGCCGCCGCCCTTGCCGCGGCCGCCCGCGTGGATCTGCGCCTTGACCACCCAGACCGGGCCGCCGAGCTTCTGCGCGGCCTCGACGGCTTCCTGGACGGTGAAGGCCGGAATGCCGCGGGGCACGGGCACGCCGAACTGGCGCAGGATTTCCTTGCCCTGGTACTCATGAATCTTCATAGGGGGTCTCGCTTGCTGTGGGTATGGTCAGGATGCGGAAGGAGGCACCGCGTCGGCCGGGGCGGCCGGGCGGTACCAGCGGGGGTAATGGGCTTGCACGACCGGGCCGTCGCGGCGCAGCGCGTGGCAACGGTCGAGCTGGAAGGGCGGCAGGTCCGACGCCGCGGCGGCGCGGTCGGCGCCTTCCTGGGTGTCGAGCACCTCGCCGGCGAGGGCCTGGATCACGGCCGTCGGCAGGACGTTGCACAGCTCGGTCAGGTGGGTGCAGCCGCGCGTGCCGGCGAGGCGCTGCTTGGCCGCGGCGCGAAAGCCGTGCAGCAGGTTCAGGCCGGCGAGCTGGGCGTAGGCGTCGCCATGCTGTTCGCACTGGCTCGAGTAGGGCATCGCGAGCGTGGCCGAGCCGGCCGCGTGGATAGTGAGCTCGGCGTCGATGACGAGCCCGAGCACCATCTCGTGCAGCGGGTCGCCGGCCGCGCGCGGCGCGCCGCCGACGACGACCTCGCGCGTCTTCGTGTCGATCAGGCGCGCTTCGACGTCGAAGCGGCCGTCCTCGCGCGCGAACACCTGCACGTCGATGGCACGGCGGTGCATCAGGCGACGCGGGTTCGAGGCGAAGGGAAAGGGCATGGACGAAGGCGAAAGACGCGGGCGCGCGCTGCCGAGGCGGGGGGCGGAGTCCCGTCAGCCTAGGGGTTTACGCAGGGCGGCACTCTAGCATGTTGCGGCGCAGCGGGCTTGGCGGCGGGCCCGCCGCCGCCGTGCCGCGGTGCGATTGCGGGCACTATTCATCACCGCCCAATTCGTCGTGGCCGCCGCGCAGCAGGCGCCGCACGACCTCGCCCGAGAAGCCGCGTCCGGCGAGAAAACGCGCCTGGCGCGCGCGCGCCGCGGCGTCCGCGGGCGGCGCGGCGCCGAACTTGCGCTGCCAGATCAGGCGCGCGCGCTCGAACTCGCCGGCCTTGAGCGCGGCCTGCTGCTCGGCCGGCAGGGCCAGGCCGTGGCGCGCGAGCTCCTGGCTGATGCGTGCGGTGCCGAAGCGCGCGGCGCGCGCGTGCACGCGCGACTCGACGAAGCGGGTTTCGTCGAGATAGCCCTGGGCCTGGAGCCAGGCGAGCAGGGCGTCGACGTCCTCGCTCGGGTCGGGTGGCTCGGCCGGGTCGGTTGCGGTGGCGGCTTCGGGTGTCGTGTCCGCCGCTTCGGCCAGGGCGGCCCGCGCGCGTTCGCGCGCGATCCGCAGCAGCTTGCGGCGCAGCTCGGCCGCGCCGTGCTCGCGCTGGGCGAGCAGCGCGACCGCGCGGGCCTTCAAGGACAGGGGGCCGGCCATGGCGGGGTCGGTTCAGTCGAGCGCCTCGCGGATCTTGTTTTGGCTCCGGCCCGGCCGCGCGGCGGCCTTCACGCACGCTGCGCGTGCATGAGCCTGCGCCGAAATCGCATCCGGGCTCATTCTTCGGCCGGGCTGGCGCCGATCGGGGCCACACCGAGCGATTCGCGGATGCGATTTTCAATCTCGCGCGCGAGCTCGGGGTTCTCGCGCAGGAACTCGCGCGAGTTGTCCTTGCCCTGGCCGATCTTCTCGCCGTTGTACGCGTACCAGGCGCCGGACTTGTCGACGACCTTGGCGATCACGCCCATGTCGACGATCTCGCCCTCGCGGCTGATGCCCTCGCCGTAGAGGATGTCGAACTCGGCGGTCTTGAACGGCGGGCTGACCTTGTTCTTGACGACCTTGACCTTGGTCTCGGAGCCGATCACTTCCTCGCCCTTCTTGATCGAGCCGATGCGGCGGATGTCGAGGCGCACCGAGGCGTAGAACTTCAGCGCGTTGCCGCCCGTCGTGGTCTCGGGGCTGCCGAACATCACGCCGATCTTCATGCGGATCTGGTTGATGAAGATGACCGTGCAGTTGGTCTTCTTGATCGTCGCGGTCAGCTTGCGCAGCGCCTGGCTCATCAGGCGGGCCTGCAGGCCCGGCAGCGCGTCGCCCATCTCGCCCTCGAGCTCGGCCTTGGGCGTCAGCGCCGCGACCGAGTCGATCACGATCAGGTCGACCGAGCCCGAGCGCACGAGCGCGTCGACGATCTCGAGCGCCTGCTCGCCGGTGTCGGGCTGGCTGATCAGCAGGTCGGGCAGGTTCACGCCGAGCTTGGCCGCGTACTGGACGTCGAGCGCGTGCTCGGCGTCGATGAACGCGCAGGTGCCCTGGAGCTTCTGCATCTCGGCGATGACCTGCAGCGTCAGCGTGGTCTTGCCCGAGGACTCGGGGCCGTAGATCTCGATCACGCGGCCGCGCGGCAGGCCGCCGACGCCGAGCGCGACGTCGAGGCCCAGCGAACCGGTCGAGACGACCTGGATGTCCTCGATCGCCTCGCCCTCGCCGAGGCGCATGATCGAGCCCTTGCCGAACTGCTTTTCGATCTGGGCCAGCGCGGCCTGCAGGGCCTTGGCTTTTTCGGTGTTGAGGGCTTTGACGGGGGCGTCCATGAGGTTCTCCTGTGAGGTCGGCGCGATTATCGCGGAATCTGTATATTTGTACAGTGGTCTGCGCAGCGTTTTCTGCCTAGAGATGACAGTAGCGCGCTGCGAACGATTGGCAAGCCGATCCTAGGGGGGGTGGTGGCTCACCAGATGAGCCAGGCAAATTCGGGTGCAAACCCGCGATCGCCGCCTTTCTAGAATGACAGGGACAACGAAGGACAAGCATGCGAATCCTGATAGCCGAAGACGACCAGGTCCTGGCCGACGGCCTGCTGCGCGCGCTGCGCGCGTCGGGCTACGCGGTCGACCAGGTGTCGAGCGGCAGCGAGGCCGACGCCGCGCTCGCCGCCCACGAGTTCGACCTCGTGATCCTCGACCTCGGCCTGCCGCGCCTGCACGGGCTCGACGTGCTCAAGCGCCTGCGCGGCCGCGGTTCGAGCGTGCCGGTGCTGATCCTCACGGCGGCCGACAGCATCGAGGAGCGCGTCAAGGGCCTCGACCATGGCGCCGACGACTACATGGCCAAGCCCTTCTCGCTGCAGGAGCTCGAGGCGCGCGTGCGCGCGCTCACGCGCCGCGGCCTCGGCACCGCGACGAGCGTGATCCGCCACGGCCCGCTCGCGTTCGACTCGGGCGGCCGCGTCGTCTACATCAACGAGCAGATGGTCGAGCTGTCGGCGCGCGAGCTCTCGCTGCTCGAGGTGCTGCTGCAGCGCGCGGGCCGCCTCGTCAGCAAGGACCAGCTCGTCGAGCGCCTGTGCGAATGGGGCGAGGAGGTCTCGAACAACGCGATCGAGGTCTATATCCACCGCCTGCGCAAGAAGATCGAGCAGGGCCCGGTGCGCATCGCGACGGTGCGCGGCCTCGGCTACTGCCTCGAGAAGATCCCGGGCTGATGGCCGCGAAAGCGCAGCGCTCGCTGTTCGGCGAGATCCTCGACTGGATGCTCGCGCCGTTGCTGCTGATCTGGCCGATCAGCGTGGCGCTGACCTGGCTCGTCGCCCAGGGCATCGCGAACAAACCCTACGACCGCGAGCTCGGCGAGATGGCGCGCGCGCTCGCGCAGCGCGTCGCGGCCCAGGCCGCGGCCGACGCCCAGCACCCTGAGGCCGCGGCCGACGCCGCCGCGCAGGCGCGCCGCTACGCGCTCGCGCCCGAGGCCGCCGCCTTCCTGCGTGACGACCCGAGCGACGCGGTGTTCTACCAGGTGCGCGCGCCGCAGGGCGCGCTGCTGAGCGGCGACGCGCGCCTCGCCGCGCCGCCAGACGACGACGCGGGCGGTGGCGTCGGCGAGATGCGCTGGCGCGACGACGAGGTCGGCGGCGAGCGCGTGCGCGTCGCTTCGCTGCGCGTGCTGCCCGAGGGTCAGGCCGACGCGCGCGCGCCGGCCGCCGCGGCCGGCGCCGGGCTGCTCGTCCAGGTCGCCGAGGCCACGGCCAAGCGCCGCCGCCTCGCCAACGAGATCATCAAGGGCGTGATCCTGCCCGAGTTCGTGATCCTGCCGCTGACCGTGCTGCTCGTGTGGCTCGCGCTCGCGCGCGGCATCGCCCCGCTCGGCGAGCTGCAGCGGCGTATCCGCTCGCGCGACAGCGCCGACCTGTCGCCGATCGACGAGCACCAGGTGCCCGAGGAGGTCGCGCCGCTCGTGGGCGCGATCAACGAGCTGCTCGGCCGGCTCGACCAGTCGATCCGCACGCAGAAGCATTTCCTCGCCGACGCCGCGCACCAGCTCAAGACGCCGCTCGCGGGCCTGCGCACGCAAGCCGAGTTCGCCCAGCGCGAGATCGACGAGGGCCGCAGCGAGCCGGCCGAGCTGAGCCGCTCGCTCGCCCAGATCGCGCTGTCGAGCCAGCGCGCCGCGCACATGGTCAACCAGCTGCTCGCGATGGCGCGCGCCGAGGACCGCGAGCACGCGGCGCGGCGCAGCGAACTGAACCTCGCCGAGTTCGCGATCGAGACCGTGCGCGACTTCGTGCCGCGCGCGCTCGAGCGCCGCCTCGACCTCGGCTACGAAGGCCCGACGGCCGAGCAGGCCCAGCTGCGCGTGCTCGGCCAGCCGCTGCTCGTGCGCGAGCTGATCCGCAACCTCGTCGACAACGCGCTGCTGTACACGCCGGCCGGCGGCGTCGTCACGGTGCGCGTCGTCGAGGACCCGTTCGGCCAGGTCAGCGTGCTGCAGGTCGAGGACACCGGCCCCGGCGTCGCCGAGGCCGAGCGCGAGAAGGTGTTCCAGCCCTTCTACCGCGCGCTCGGCACCAACACCGACGGCTCGGGCCTGGGCCTCGCGATCGTGCGCGAGATCGCCGAGACCCACGAGGCCGAACTGCTGCTCGACGCGACGCGCTCGCGCCGCGGCCTCGCCGAGCACGAGGGCCCGGGCGCGCGCTTCACGGTGCGCTTCCCGGCGCGCGCGGTGCAGCGCTCCTGAGCAGCTATGCGAGCCCGAGAAACCCGCGCATCGCGTCGAGCTCGTCGGCGAGCGCGGCCTTGAACGCGGCGCCGCGCAATGCCCGGCCTTCGACGAAGCCGGTCTCGCAGTGCAGCCGACCCCGGTCGACGCGCAGGTTGGCCCAGCCGCGGATCTCCTCGCCCCATAGCAGCGGCAGCGCGTAATGGCCCATCGTGCGCTTCGCCGCCGGCGTGTAGGCCTCGAAGCGATAGGGCCAGCCCCAGAACAGCTCGAAGCGGCGCCGGTCCCAGACCACCGGGTCGAACGGCGCGAGCAGGCGCAGGCGCGCGTCGCAGCGGTGGCGCGCCGCGGCCGGGTTCTCGTCGGCCGGCCAGAACCAGGTCACGCCGTCGACGACCGCATGGGCGTAGCGCTGCTTCGCGGCCTTGACCGCCGCGCGCGCCTCGGCCTTCAGCTGCGGCGCGCCGTAGCCGAGCAGGGTCGTCAGGTAGCCGAGGCTCGCAGCCGGCAGCGGCGCGTAGAGCGCGACGACGCGGTCGAGCAGGCCGTCCGCGCGCGCGCGCCGCGCGGCCGGCGCGTCGTCCTGCGGCGGGTGCGCGACGGCCTCGTAGACGCGCGTGCCCGCGTCGCGCCGCTTCACGCGCAGCAGGCCGCGGTAATGCAGGCCGTCGAGCAGCTGGGTGCTGACGTTGAGCTCGCCGCCCCAGTAGCCGGCCATGCGGCCGTGGTGGGCGAACTCCTCGAGCAGCGACTTCGGGTGCGTGGCGCCGCGGCTGCGCACGGCGGCGAGCAGCGCGTCGGCGCGCGCCTGGGTCGGCGCGTCCCACACGCGCCGCGCCGTGCGCGGGTGCAGCAGCGCGAGCCAGTCGCGTGGCACGAAACCGTAGTTGACGAAGCAGTCCTCTTCGACCTGCAGGCGCGGGTAGCGCGCCTCGAGCTCGCCCGCGCGGTAGTCCTTGACGCGATGGCGCAGGATCAGGTCCTGGGCGCGCGCCGGCGCGCGCATCGGGTCGGCCTGGACGAAGCCCAGGCGCTTGAACGCACCGGCGAGCGTGGTCGGCTTGAACAGGCTGCGCGCGATCGCGTAGCGGCGCAGGGTGGCGAGGTCGAGCGGCTTGGGCATGGTGGCTGCGATTGTGGGCGCGCGCGCTGCCACGCCATGTCAGTGGCGTCCCGCTGGCGCTCCGCTACGATCAGGCAGCTCTTGCCCCTTGCGCCCATGTACAACGCCTTCTTCGGTCTCCAGCAGGAGCCCTTCTCGATCGCGCCCGACCCGCACTACCTCTTCATGAGCGAGCGGCACCGCGAGGCGCTCGCCCATCTGCTCTACGGCCTCGGCGGCGGCGGCGGCTTCGTGCTGCTGACCGGCGAGATCGGCGCGGGCAAGACCACGGTGTGCCGCTGCTTCCTCGAGCAGGTGCCCGAGAACTGCCGCGTCGCGTACGTGTTCAACCCCAAGCTGACGGTGCCCGAGCTGCTCGCGACGGTCTGCGAGGAGTTCCGCATCGAGCTGCCGGCGCCGCTGCCGCAGGGCGAGAGCGTCAAGCCCTTCGTCGACCGTATCAACGCCTTCCTGCTCGCCTCGCACGCCGAGGGGCGCAACTGCGTGCTGATCATCGACGAGGCGCAGAACCTCGCGCCCGAGGTGCTCGAGCAGCTGCGCCTGCTGACCAACCTCGAGACCCAGGAGCGCAAGCTGCTGCAGATCATCCTGATCGGCCAGCCCGAGCTGCGCGGCATGCTCGCGCGCCCCGAGCTCGAGCAGCTCGCCCAGCGCGTGATCGCGCGCTACCACCTGACCGCGCTGTCGGCCGACGAGACCGCGCAATACGTGCGCCACCGTCTCGGCGTCGCGGGCCTGCGCGGCGAGGTGCCTTTCGACGAGCGCGCGCTCGCGCTGCTGCACCGGCTCGCGCGCGGCGTGCCGCGGCGCATCAACCTGATCGGCGACCGCGCGCTGCTCGGCGCCTACGCGCAGGGCCGTGCACGCGTCGACCGCAAGACGCTCGCGCGCGCGGCGGCCGAGGTCTTCGACGATGCGCGGCCCGGCACGCCGGCGTGGCGCCGCGGCCTGCCCTGGGTCGGCGGCGCGGCCGTCGTCGCGGCGGCGGCCTGGGGCTTCGGGCTGCGCGCACCCGCGGCGGGCCCGGCGCGGGCCGGCACGGCGGCTGCCGCCGCAGCGTCGGCGCTCCTGCCGGCATCGACCGCGGCCCGCGCGACGTCGGCTGCAGCGTCGGCCGCGCCCTCCGCGCCGCCCGCCCTGGTCGAGGCGATCGCGGCCGCGCCGGCCACGCCCGAGCCGGCCTCGCAGCAGCTCGCCGCGCGCTGGGGCGTGGTCCTGCCCGCGCACACCGAGCTCTGCGCGGCCGCGCCAAGCCAGCATCTGCAATGTTTCCAGGGCGAGGGCGGCCTGGCCCAGCTGCGCCTGCTCGACCGCCCGGCCGTGCTGCGCGTCGCGGGCGCCGACGGCCACGCGGGCTACGTGCTGCTCGAGCGCCTCGACGGCCAGCGCGCCGAGCTGCGCGTCGGCGACCAGCGCGTGACGCTGACGCTCGCCGCGCTCGCGCGCCAGTGGCGCGGCGATTTCACGACGCTCTGGCGCACGCCGCCCGACTACGCGCCCGGCGCCGCGGCGCCGGCCACGCTGCGCTGGCTCGACGCGGGCCTCGCCCAGGCGCTCGGCCAGCCCATGGCAAGCGGCAACGCCGCGCGGCGTGAGCGCATCGCCGCGTTCCAGCGCGGCCAGGGCCTGCCGGCCGACGGCCGGATGGGCCCGGTCACGCTGATGCAGCTCGGCCGCCTGCTCGGCGTCGCCGAGCCGCGCCTTCAAGAAGATAAAAACTGACATGAAACTCCCACGTTCGTCCTCGCTGTCGCTCGGTCTCTCTGCCCCCCGAGGGGGCGGTCAGTGGCTTCGGGCGGCCGGGCGCCACTGACATGTCCTACATCCTCGACGCCCTCAAGCGCGCGGAAGCCGAGCGCGAGCGCGAGCGCGGCGCGGTGCCGACGCTCGCGAGCAGCGCGGCCGGCGACGCCGCGCACCGCCGCAACGCGCTCGTGCCCATCCTGGCCGTGCTCGTGCTGCTGCTCGCGGTCGCGGCCCTGTACGCGTGGCTGCGGCCCGGCGCACCGCCGCCGCCGGGTCCGGCTCCCGCGCCGGACGCGCCGCCGGTCGCGGCCGCCCCGGCCCCGGCGCCGACTCTCGCCGCGCCGCCGCCGACGCTGACCCCGCCGCCCGCGCGGCAGCAACAGGCCTTGCCGTCTTCGGCGCAGCTGGTGCAGCAGCCGGCGCAGCCGACGCCCGCCGGGCGTACCGCTGCGGCCCCGGCGACCGCCGCCGCGCCGGCCCAGGCCGCCGTGCCGTCGCTGATCGAGCTACCGGCCGCGACGCGCAAGAGCCTGCCGCCGCTGAACATCAACGGTGCGGTCGCCGCGGCCGCGCCGGCCGACCGCGTGCTGTTCGTGAACGGCCAGATCCTGCACGAGGGCGACAGCGTCGCGCCGGACCTGCGCGTCGAGACGATCGGCCTGCACAGCGCCCAGCTGAGCTGGCGCGGCCAGCGTTTCCGCGTCGATTACTGAGCGTGCCGCCCCCCGCAAAAACCCCCGAATTGACTTTCGATACCCGCGCCAACGCCGCGAACGCGGCTATCGTGCGCGTTTGTTCGACCTTCCCGAGTGCTTCGACATGCCTTCATTCAGCCGTCATCTGATCGCCCTCGCCGCCGCGGCCGCCCTGCACGGCGCCGCACTGGCCCAGACCGCGGGCCTCAAGCCCGACGTCGACACGAGCGTCTCGCCATGCATCGACTTCAACGCCTACGTGAACAACCACTGGGTCGCGGCGAACCCGCTGCCGGCCGACAAGACGCGCTGGGGCAGCTTCGACAAGCTCGCCGAGCAAAGCCGTGAAGCGCAGCGCAAGATCGTCGAGGCCGCCGACAAGGGTGCCGAGCAGGCCAGGCCCGGCTCGATCGAGCAGAAGATCGGCTGGCTCTACCGCGCCGCGATGGACGAGCCGCGCATCGACCAGCTCGGCGCCGCGCCGCTCGCGCCCGAGCTCAAGGCGATCGCCGCGCTGAAGAACCCGCACGACGTCGTCGCGTGGCTGCGCAAGGCCCACGCGGGCGGCCAGTCCATCGGCTTCGCGTTCTACGCGGGCGCCGACTACAAGGACGCGCGCCGCCAGGTCGGCTTCGCGAGCCAGGGCGGCTTGGGCCTGCCGACGCCCGACTACTACAGCCGCGCCGAGTACGAGCCGATCCGCAAGGCCTACGTCGGCCATATCGCGAAGCTGTTCGAGCTGACCGGCGCGGCGCCCGAGGCCGCCGCGACGCGCGCCGAGGCGGTGCTCGCGTTCGAGACCAGGCTCGCCGCGGCCTCGCTGTCGCGCGTCGAGCTGCGCGACCCGCAGAACCAGTATCACTTCGTCAGCGTCGCCGAGGCCGACAAGGTCACGCCGCATTTCGACTGGGCCGCCTACTTCAAGTCGCAGGGCGTCAAGGTCGACCAGGGCTTCTCGCTGTCGCAGCCCAAGTTCTTCGCCGCGTTCGACGCGCAGCTCGCCGAGGCGCCGATCGGGCAGTGGCGCGACTACCTCGCGTTCCACGTGATCGACGGCGCGTCGATCTGGCTGTCCAAGCCCTTCGAGGACGAGAACTTCGCGTTCTACGACAAGCTGCTGAACGGCCAGCCCGAGATGTCGCCGCGCTGGAAGCGCGCGCTCGATGCCGTGAACGGCGCGATGGGCCAGGCGCTCGGCCAGCTCTACGTGAGGGAGTACTTCCCGCCCGAGGCCAAGGCGCGTGCGAAGGAGCTCGTGACGAACGTCCGCGAGGCGCTCAAGGAGCGGCTCGAGAAGCTCGACTGGATGAGCCCCGAGACCAAGCAGCGCGCGCTCGAGAAATGGGCGACCTTCCTGCCCAAGATCGGCTACCCCGACCATTGGCGCAGCTGGGACGGCCTGAAGGTCGGCGGCGCCGATTTCTACGGCGACATGCGCGCCGCGCGCGCGTTCAACCGCCGCTACAACCTCGACAAGCTCGGCCGGCCCACCGACCGCTACGAGTGGAGCATGACGCCGCAGACCGTCAACGCCTACTACAGCCCGTCGACGAACACGATCAACTTCCCGGCCGCGATCCTGCAGCCGCCGTTCTTCTACGCGAGGGGCGACGACGCGAGCAACTACGGCGGCATCGGCGCCGTGATCGGTCACGAGTCGCTGCACGGCTTCGACGACAAGGGCAGCCAGTTCGACGGCCTCGGCAACAACGTCAACTGGTGGACGGCCGAGGACCGCGAGCGCTTCGAACAGCGCACCGCGCGCCTGGTCGCCCAGGCCGACGAGTACGTGCCGCTCGCCGACCACCCGGACAAGCACGCGAACGGCAAGCTCACGCTCGGCGAGAACATCGCCGACCTCGGCGGCCTGAACGTCGCGCTCGACGCGCTGCTCAAGGCCGACGCGGGCAAGCCCGACCCGATGCTCGACGGCTTCTCGCGCGAGCAGCGCTTCTTCATGGACTTCGCGAGCGTCTGGGCGATGAGCATCCGCGACCAGGCCCAGCTGCTGCGCCTGAACACCGACCCGCACGCGCCGGGCGGCTTCCGCGCGACGGCAGCGCCGTCGAACATGCCGGCGTTCGCCAAGGCCTTCAGCTGCAAGGTCGGCGACCCGATGGTGCGCCCGGACGACAAGCGGGTCGTGATCTGGTGAGCGGCGGCGACGTCTGACGCGCACGACGGGCCGCTCGATGCGGCCCGTTTCGCTTCGGAGCCAGGCGCGTCAGACGATGCGCCGCCGCCAATACCCAGGGCGTTTTCGATCCGGTGCGAGTGCGACGATCAGCACCTCGCGCTCGGTGTGGCGATAGAAGACGCTGAATGGGAAGCCGGCTACCCGAAGTCGGCGCGTGCCGAGGAAGCCCTGGGCGCCAGCTGCCGGAGTTCGCGCGGCACGATCCACAGCGTCGCCGACGGCGTTCTTGAAGCGGATACCCAATCCTGCGCGGACATGCGAGTAATAGGCCGTTTCATGCAGCAGCTCGGCCTCGGCGGCCGGCAGAAAACGGATCGGAATCACCGCGCGATGGCAGTCGCGCGTGCAAAAACAGTGGCGGCATCGATGGCCTGAACTTCACCGCGGTCGTAGGCCGCGAGGCGGCGCGCGATTTCATCGTCCCAGGCTGCGTCGACAGCGGGCTTGGGTTCAGAGGCCAGCGACGCGAGCAGCAGTTCGGCCAGCGTTGCTCGATCGTCGGCCGGCAGCGCCAGGCTGCGTTCGGCGAGTTCCTTGACCTGGTCGTTCATCGCTACGCTCCGCTACAGCATCGAACAATGGTACGCGCGACCGTTGCAATACCCCTGATCTTGATCAGGGCTGCGCCGGCTCGAGCGCGAGCGGCGCGCTGTACTTGGCGATCAGCTCCTGCGCGACGCGCTCGCCCTCGACGCGGTCGGCGCGGCTGAGCTTGGGCGCGAGGCGGTCGCGCGCGGTTTCGGCCGACTGCCTGACGTCGGCTTCGATCGCGTCGGTCTTCGGGTGGCGCGCGGCCGTCGCGACAGCGCACAGGTACCAGGCGTAGGCGAGCGCGCGGCTCGAGCGCACGGCGACGCCGTCCTCGAACGCGCTGCCCAGGTGCAGCTGCGACTCCGGCAGCGCGAGCACGGCGCCGCGGCGCCACAGCTCGACGGCCTGGCCCGGGTCGGCGTCGCCGCCGAGGCCGTAATACAGCAGGTAGCCGAGCTTGTCGTAGGCGTCGAGCGACCCGCCCTCGGCGATCGCCAGGCGCCATTGCCGGCGCGCCTCGGCGTAGTCCTGGGTGCGCCAGGCGTCCTCGCCGAGCCGGTAGGCCGATTCGTCGGCCCAGGCGGACCGGGCCGACGCGACGATCAGCAGGGCGAGCAGGGCTTGGCGCACCGGCGTCGCGCTAGCTCTAGGCCTTACAGGCCGGCTGCAGCGCGCAGCTCGGCTGCCTTGTCGACCTTTTCCCACGTGAACTCCGGCTCCTCGCGGCCGAAGTGCCCGTAGGCCGCCGTCTTCGAGTAGATCGGGCGCAGCAGGTCGAGCATCTGGATGATGCCCTTCGGGCGCAGGTCGAAATGCGCGTTGACGAGCGCGGCGATCCGCTCGTCGGGGATCACGCCCGTGCCCTCGGTGTAGACGGTCACGTTCATCGGCCGCGCGACGCCGATCGCGTAGGCGACCTGGATCTGGCACTGGCGCGCGAGGCCCGCCGCGACGATGTTCTTCGCGACGTAGCGCGCGGCGTAGGCGGCCGAGCGGTCGACCTTTGTGGGATCCTTGCCCGAGAACGCGCCGCCGCCGTGCGGGCAGGCGCCGCCGTAGGTGTCGACGATGATCTTGCGGCCGGTCAGGCCGCAGTCGCCCTGCGGGCCGCCGATGACGAAGCGGCCGGTCGGGTTGACCAGGTACTTGGTGTCCTGCAGCCATTCCTTGGGCAGCACCGGCTTGATGATTTCCTCGATGACGGCCTCGTAGAACTCGGGCTTCATCTTGTCGCCCAGGCTCATCTCCGGGGCATGCTGGGTCGACAGCACGACCGTGTCGATCGAGTGCGGCTTGCCGTCGACGTAGCGCATCGTGACCTGGCTCTTCGCGTCGGGACGCAGGAAGGGCAGGCGGCCGTCCTTGCGCAGCTGGGCCTGGCGCTCGACGAGGCGGTGCGCGTAGTAGATCGGCGCGGGCATCAGCTCGGGCGTCTCGTCGCAGGCGTAGCCGAACATCAGGCCCTGGTCGCCGGCGCCGGTGTTGAGGTGGTCGTCCGACGCGTGGTCGACGCCCTGGGCGATGTCGTTGCTCTGCTTGTCGTAGGCGACGAGGACCGCGCAGCCCTTGTAGTCGATGCCGTATTCGGTGTTGTCGTAGCCGATGCGCTTGATCGTGTCGCGCGCGACCTGGATGTAGTCGACATGCGCGTTCGTCGTGATCTCGCCCGCGAGCACGACCAGGCCGGTGTTGCAAAGCGTCTCGGCCGCGACACGCGAGCGCGGGTCCTGCGTGTAGATTGCGTCGAGAATCGCGTCCGAGATCTGGTCCGCGACCTTGTCGGGATGGCCCTCGGAGACCGATTCGGAGGTGAAGAGGAAGTCGTTCGCCACTTTTAAACTCCAGAGATGTCGTTTCAACGGCGTTTGCCGTTGCTGCCCTCGGGCGGCGCGGCGAACGCTTTAGCAGAATTTATGAATCGCCCCGCAAGTTGTTCAGTAACTCGGCGATGGCACCCATTATAGAAATGTCCTTGCTCTTTCGTGTGCTGTCCCGCTGGCCGCTGCGGCTTTTACACGCCGTGGGCGCCCTGCTCGGCTGGATTACCTTCCTCGCGTCGCCGACCTACCGCGGGCGCTTCAGGGCGAACGTCGCGCAGGCGGGCCTGCCCTGGGCGGCCGCGCGCCCGGCCATCGCCGCGGCCGGGCGCATGGTCACCGAGCTGCCGTGGCTGTGGCTGCGTCCCGACACTGAAGCGTTGGGCGCGCGCCTGCAATGGCAGGGCGCCGAGCGCATCGACGCGGCCGTCGCCGCGGGCAAGGGCCTGCTGCTGCTGACGCCGCACCTCGGCTCGTTCGAGATTTGCGCTCAGGCCTACGCCGAGCGCTGCGGCGCGCTGGCGCCGATCACGGTGCTGTTCCGCCCGGCGCGCAAGGCCTGGATCCGCGGCGTCGTCGACGCGTCGCGCGGCCGCCGCCACCTCGAGACCGCGCCGGCCAACCTCGCCGGCGTGCGCCAGATGATCCGCGCGCTGCGCGCGGGCCGCACCGTCGGCCTGCTGCCCGACCAGGTGCCGCCCGACGGGCTCGGCGTCTGGTCGCCGTTCTTCGGCAAGCCGGCCTACACGATGACGCTCGCGCACCGCCTGGTCCAGCAGACCGGCGCGGCGCTCGTGCTGCTGTGGGGCGAGCGCCTGCCCAAGGGGCGCGGCTACGTCGTCCATGTGCTCGACGCGCCGGCGATCTCCCCCGAGCTCGGCCCCGAGGCCGCGACGGCGGCCGTCAACGCCGCGATGGAGGGGCTGATCCGGCGCGCGCCGGGCCAGTACCTGTGGGGCTACCACCGCTACAAGAAGCCGCGCGGGCTCGACATCGGCGCGGCGCCGCCGGCCGCGGCGCCTGCCGCGAAGGACGGTCAATGAGCAAAGGCCGGGTCTCCCGCTTCGGCGCGCGTGCGCTGATCGGCCTGCTGTGGCTGCTGCATTTCCTGCCGCTGCCGCTGCTCGCGGCGCTCGGCCAGGGCCTCGGCGCGCTGCTGTGGCGCGCCGCGCGCTCGCGCCGGCGTATCGCGCTGCGCAACCTCGAGCTGTGCTTTCCGGAGCTCGACGCGGCCGCGCGCGCGCGCCTCGCGCGCGAGCATTTCGGCTGGATGGGCCGCGCGATGCTCGAGCGCGGGCTGCTCTCGTTCGCGTCGGCCGCCCGGCTCAAGCGGCTGACCCGTTATGTCGGCGACATCGAGCTCGCGTCGACGGCCGGCAAGCCCGTGATGTGGCTGACGCCGCATTTCGCGGGCCTCGAATGGGCCGGGCCGCTCCTGATGCTCGAGCAGCGCTGCCCGGGCATCAGCATCTACCAGCGCCAGAGCAACCCGGTGTTCGACGCCGAGCTCAAGCGCTCGCGCTCGCGCTTCGGCCGCGTCGAGCTCGTAAGCCGCCACGACGGCGTGCGCCAGGTGCTGCGCAGGATCCGCGAGGGCTGGGTCTTCATGAACCTGCCCGACATGGATTTCGGCCTCAAGGACGCGGCCTTCGTGCCCTTCTTCGGCGTGCCGGCCGCGACCCTGCTCGCGCCCGCGCGCATGGCCGCGAGCCTCGACATGGTCGTGCAGCCGATCATCGTGACGATCCTGCCCGGCGGGCGCGGCTACCAGGTCGAGGCCTGCGCCCCGCTCGAGGGCTACCCGAGCGGCGACGCGGCCGCCGACGCGGCCTTCCTGAACCGCTGGCTCGAGGGCCGCATCCGCGCCAACCCGGCCCAGTACCTGTGGGTCCACAAGCGCTTCAAGACGCGGCCCGAGGGTGTGCCCTCGGTCTATCACCGGTGAGACCGGATAATCGCGCCATGAACCTGCGCTTCACCAAGATGCAAGGCGCCGGCAACGACTTCGTCGTCGTCGACGCGACGCGCGCGCCGCTCGCGCTCGCGCCCGCGCAGCTGCGCCGGCTCGGCGACCGGCGCTTCGGCGTCGGCTGCGACCAGATCCTCGTGATCGAACCCGCGCGCAGCGCGGGCCTGGATTTCGCGTACCGCATCTTCAACGGCGCGAACGGCGAGGAGGTCGAGCATTGCGGCAACGGCGCGCGCTGCTTCGTGCGCTACGTCGTCGACAAGGGCCTGACGGCCAAGCGCAGCATCGCGGTCGAGACCGTCAACCGCCGCCTGCTGCTGCAGCTGCGCGACGACGGCCGCGTCAGCGTCGACATGGGCGCGCCCGACTTCGCGCCGGAGAGCCTGCCCTTCGACCCGAGCGGCCTGACGCCGCGCGTCGTCGGCGACCAGCCGCTGTGGACGATCGAAGGCACCGAATTCGCGACCCTGTCGATGGGCAACCCGCACGCGGTCGCGCTCGTCGACGATGTCGACGCGGCGCCGGTCGCGACGCTCGGCCCGCGCATCGAGTCGCACGCGCGCTTTCCGCGCCGCGTCAACGTCGGCTTCCTGCAGGTCCTCGCGCGCGACGCCGCACGGCTGCGCGTGTTCGAGCGCGACGCGGGCGAGACGCTTGCCTGCGGCACCGGCACCTGCGCGGCCGTCGTCGCCGGCATCCGCATGGGCCTGTTCGACGCGGCCGTCGAGGTGCAGACGCGCGGCGGCGACCTGAGAATCGAATGGTCGGGCGCCAACGTCGTCATGACGGGCCCGGCCGAGACTGTTTACGACGGAGAGATCGAGCTGTGAGCGAACCGACCCAAGGCATTACCGAACAGGACATCGCCGACTTCCTGGCCAACACGCCGGGCTTCTTCGAGCGCCACGCCGAGCTGCTCGCGACGATCCAGCTGACCCACCCGCAAGGCCACCGCGCGGTCTCGCTGCAGGAGCGCCAGGCCGAGATGCTGCGCGCGCGCATCAAGGGCCTGGAGCTCAAGATCATGGAGATGATCCGCCACGGCCAGGAGAACGTCGGCATCGCCGACCGCCTGCACCTGTGGACGGTGGCGCTGATGCGCACGGCCGCGGCGGCCGACGTGCCCCGCGTGCTCACGCGCGAGCTGCGCCACCAGTTCCTGATCCCGCAGGCCGGCCTGCGCCTGTGGGGCGTCGCGGCGCAGCACGCCGAGGCCGAGTTCGCGCAAGCCGTCAGCGCCGACGTGAAGAGCTTCGCGGCGAGCCTCACGCAGCCCTATTGCGGCATCAACTCGGGCTTCGAGGCCGCGCGCTGGCTCGGCGAGGCCGAGGGCGGCGGCACGGCGACCTCGCTCGCGCTGATCCCGCTCACGCGCGAGCTCGAGCGCGACGGCGCGCGCGAGCCGCAGAGCTTCGGCCTGCTCGTGCTCGGCTCGCCCGACCCGACGCGCTACACGGCCGAGATGGGCACCGAGTTCCTTGCGCGCATCGGCGACATCGCGAGCGCCGCGCTCGCGCGCCTGCTCGATGCCTGAAGCCCTCGCCGCGCAGCAGCCTGAGCGGGCGCCGCGCCTGCCCGAGTTCGGCGCGGCCTGGCTCGAGCAGCTGCGCGTGACGCGCCGGCTCGCCGCGCGCACGCTCGCGCTCTACGAGTCCGCGCTCGAGCGCCTCGCGGCCGAGGCCGCGCGCGACGGTGTCGACCCGCTCAGGCTCGCCGGCCACCAGCCGCGCCGCTGGGTCGCGCGCCTGCACGCCGAAGGCGGCCTCGCGCCCCGCTCGATCGCGCTCGTGCTGTCGGCCTGGCGCGGCTTCTACCGCTGGCTCGGCCGCGAGGGCCGCGTCGCGAGCAATCCGTTCGACGGCCTGCGCGGCCCCAAGGCCGCGAAGCCCCTGCCCAAGGCGCTGTCGGTCGACGACGCGGTCCAGCTCGCGAGCTACGCGCTGGCCGGCGCCGAGCTGCGCGCCGAGCGCCTTGCCCACGCGCTCGTCGAGCTGCTCTACGGCGGCGGCTTGCGCGTCGGCGAGCTCACGGGGCTCGACGTGCAGGCCTCGCGCGACGCGCATGGCTGGGTCGACCTCGACGCGGCCGAGGCCCAGGTGCTCGGCAAGGGCGGCAAACGCCGCAGCGTGCCGCTCGGCGCGCCCGCGCTCGCGGCGCTGCGCGCCTGGCTCGCGGTGCGCACCGCGAAGCCCGGCGAGGCCGCGCTGTTCACCGGCGTGCGCGGCGGCCGGCTCGGCGCGCCGCAGGTGCGCCGGCTGCTCGCGCAGCGCGCGCTCGCCGCCGGCCTGCCGACCCATGTGCATCCGCATATGCTGCGCCACTCGTTCGCCTCGCACCTGCTGCAGTCGAGCGGCGACCTGCGCGCCGTGCAGGAGCTGCTCGGCCACGCCCATATCACGACGACCCAGGTCTACACGGCGCTGGACTACCAGCACCTCGCCCGGGTCTACGACGCCGCGCACCCGCGCGCCAAGAAAAAATGATGATGAAGCCGTTCGCCGTCGCCCGCGCCGCAGCGCTTGTCGCGATCCTCGCCGCCGCACCGTCCGCCCGTGCCGACGCGCCCGACGGCTCGCAGGCGCCGTTCGCGCGCGTCGGCGCGGCGCAGCCCGCGGCGATCGAGCTCAGCCGCACGACGGGGCGCATGCCCGACGGCTCGCGCGTCGAGATGCTGGGCCTGAGCTACTACGTCGCCGTCAACGACGCCTGGGGCGTCGGCGTGTCGGGCTACGGTGCCGACGGCGGCCACTTCGGCGGCCTGATCAACTGGGGCGTGTCGGTGCAGCGGCGCTGGCGCCTCGGCCCGCACAGCCATGTCGCGGCCGGGCTCTACGCGGGTGCCGGCGGCGGCCGCGGCGGCGGCGCCGTCAACTACGGCGGCGGCCTGATGCTGCGCCCCGAGCTGTCGATCCGCACCGAGCTCGACTCGGGCGTGTACACCGGCATCGGCGTCGCCGAGCTGCTCTACCCGAGCGGCAATGTGCGCGGCCGGCCCTCGCTCACGCTCGTGATCGGGCGCTCGACCAACTTCGCCGCGTTCGCGCCGACCGACGAGGGCCGCACCGGCCACACCGGCGGGCGCACCGGCATCGGCGTCGACGAGGTCATGCTGTTCGCCGGCGTCTACGCGCCGCGCGCGAGTTCGCGCGACCTCAGCGGCCAGCCGCTCGGCCACAAGCCGGTGCTCGGCGCCGACCTGCGCCAGTACATCGCCGAAGGCAGCTGGTGGGGCGTCGACGCGGCCGCCGCCGGCGGTGGCGCGGCCGGCTATATGGACGTGATCGCCAAGCTCGGCCAGGACTGGCCGTTGTTCACGCCGAGGCTGCGTCTCGGCGGCGAGCTCGGCGCGGGCGTCGGCGGCGGCGGCGGCGTCAACACCGGCGACGGCCTGCTGCTGCGCGCGGGCCCGACGCTGCGCTGGATCGGCCCGGGCGGCGTGAGCCTGCACCTCGGCGCGGGCTTCATGAAGGCGCCGTCGGGGCAGTTCTCGACCGCCTATGCGCGCGCGGGCCTGTCGGTGCCGCTCGACCATGTGTTCGACTACACGGGCCAGGCGAACAGCGACGAGGGCGAGGTGCGGCGCCAGCAGATCTTCGCGGGCTTCGAGCACCTGCCGACGATGCGGCGCAAGGACGGCACCAAGATCGAGGCGAGCGACCTGATGATCGTCGTCACGCGCGACCTCACCGACAGCGTCTACGGCGTGGCCCAGGCCGGCAGCGGCGCGTTCGGCGGCGCGGGCGGCTACTCGATCGCGCTGCTGGGCCTCGGCCTGCAGTCGCCGCGCCTGGGCGCCTTCGGCCTGCCGCGCCTGCGCGTCGGTGCCGAGCTGCTCGGCGGCGCGGCCGGCGGCGGCAGCGTCGACGTCGGGCGCGGCGCGGTCGGCCAGGGCGAGGCCTGGGCGCAATGGTCGCTCGGCGAGCGCCTGCAGCTGCGCACCGGCCTCGGCCAGTGGCGCGTGCTGCGCGGCGAGAACAAGACCACGTCGACGATGTTCAGCGTCATGCTCGGCTACGCCTACGGCACGCTCGAGCAGTAAGGAGCCGGCCGCATGAAACGCATCGTGATCCGGGCGGGCCGTGAGCGCTCGCTGCTCAAGCGCCACCCCTGGGTGTTCGAGAGCTCGGTCCAGCGCGGCGGCGCCGACGCCGGCGAGACCGTGCGTGTCGAGTCGGCCGAGGGCGCGTTCCTGTGCTGGGCCGCGTACAGCCCGCAGTCGCAGATCCGCCTGCGCGCGTGGAGCTTCGATGAAGCGGAGCGCATCGACGCGGCCTTCTTTGCGCGCCGCGTCGCGACCGCGCTCGCGCTGCGCGCGCGCCTCGCGGTCGACTCCGACGCGCAGCGATTGGTCCACGGCGAGGCCGACGGCCTGCCGGGCCTCGTCGTCGACCGCTACGCCGACACGCTCGTCGCGCAGTTCGGCGCGGCCGGCGTCGAGCGCTGGAAGCAGCCGATCTGCGCGGCCCTGCTCGAGCAGACCGGCCTTGCGCGCCTGTACGAGCGCTCGGACGCGAGCGTGCGCGGGCTCGAAGGCCTCGCCGAGAGCACCGGCTGGCTCGCCGGCGACGGCGCGACCGAGCTGACGATCCGCGAGCACGCGTGGCGCCTGACGCTCGACGTCGCCGAGGGCCACAAGACCGGCTACTACCTCGACCAGCGCGACAACCGCCGGCGCTTCGCCGAGGTGGTCAAGCATTACGGCGCGAAGTCCGTGCTCAACTGCTTCAGCTACACGGGCGGCTTCTCGGTCGCGGCGCTCGCGGGCGGCGCGGCCGAGGTCACGAGCATCGACTCGTCGGCGCCCGCGCTCGCGCGCGCCGAGGCCCATGTCGCGCTGAACGGCTTCGACGCCGCGCGCCACACGGCGCTCGACGCCGACGTGAACAAGGCGCTGCGCGGGTTCGTGCGCGAGGGCCGGCGCTTCGACGCGATCGTGCTCGACCCGCCCAAGTACGCGCCGACGAGCGCCCACGCCGAGCGCGCGGCGCGCGCCTACAAGGACATCAACCGGCTCGGCCTGCAGCTGCTCGCGCCGGGCGGCCTGCTGTTCACGTTCTCGTGCTCGGGCGGCATCCCGCCCGACCTGTTCCACAAGATCGTCGCGGGCGCGGGCCTCGACGCGGGCGTCGACGGGCCGATCCTCGAGCGCGTCGGCGCGGCGCCCGACCACCCGCAGACGATCCGCTTCCCCGAAGGGGAGTACCTGAAGGGCCTGTTGCTGATGCGGACTTGACTCAGCCTGCCGCGAACAGCTCTCGCAGGGCCGCAGCGGTTTCGGGCAGGCCCGTGCGCTCCAGGGTGTCGATAAAGGCACTTGGCGTATTGGGCGGGTGACGCCAGCTCCAACAGCAGACTCGTGAGGGGCTGGCTATGAAGTACGTTCGCGTCGAGCAAGGCAGTGAGGTGGCCCATCTCACTTGCCAAGCTTTCGACCTCAAAGGCCTAGTTCGGCGTCGATGCGAGCCAGTTCGTCCAGTGCGGCTCGCTGACGAGCCCGCTGCTGCTCGTCGAAGCGCAGCAGGTCATCAAACGCCACGCGCCGACGCGTACCCACCTTGCGAGCGGGCAGTTTGTTCTGCTCGATCAGGCTCACCACGTAGGGGCGGGACACATTCAAGTAGTTGGCCACTTCCTGGGTCGTGAGCTCGGCATTTTGCGGCAGTACCGTCACGGCCCGGCCCTGGCCCAACTGGGTCAACATGTCCACCAGCAGACGCAATGCACCGGGCGGCAGGGCAATCATTTCGTGTTGGTTGTCGGCCGTGACGAGGCGCAGCGCCGGGGAATTCGCAGCGTCCTCCTCATCTTCGGCGGGAAGCAAGCGGGCCAGTTGGCGGCTTGCTTCTCGGGCCTGTGCGATCTCGCGGTCACTGGGCAAGCGCGGAACTCGTCGACTGGGTGCGTTCATGAGCGTCTCCACTTCTGGAGAGCAATTCTACGTCTTGAGCGAAACGAACGAAACAAGCGAATCCAGCAAAACCACGCCGCGTGCTATCGAAATCACTGCCTGATGACCGCTCAGCTCAGCAGGTAGTCGCGCGTGCCCGGCTGGGTGCTCGGCCCGGCCTCGCACTTGGTCGCGAGCACCTGGTGGATCGAGATCCAGCCGCGCTCGAACGCGAGCGCGCTGCCGGCCAGGTAGACGCGCCAGATCCGCCAGGTCGCCTCGGGCACGAGCGCGAGCGCGGCCTCGCGCTGCGCCTCGAGGCGCTCGACCCAATGCGTGAGCGTGCGCGCGTAATGCGGGCGCAGGCCCTCGACGTCGTAGACCTCGAGTTTCTGGCGCGCCATCTGCTCGATCGCATGGGCCAGCGTCGGCAGCTCGCCCTCCGGGAACACGTAGCGCTCGATGAAGTCGCCGGCGCCCGAGCGCACGCCGCTGTCGGGGTCGCTGAGCTCGGTGATGCCGTGGTTGAGGAACAGCCCGCCCTCGCGCAGCAGGCGGCGCACGGCGCCGAAGTAGATCGGCAGGTTCTTGTGGCCGACATGCTCGAACATGCCGACCGAGGCGATCTTGTCGTAGCCGTCGGCCTCGGGGATCTCGCGGTAGTCCTGCAGGCGGATCTCGACGCGGCCCTCGAGCCCCGCGGCCTTGACGCGCTCGCGCGCGAGCGCGGCCTGGTTCTCGCTGAGCGTCACGCCGACCGCGCTCACGCCGTAATGCCGCGCGGCCCACAGCACGAGCGCGCCCCAGCCGCAGCCGATGTCGAGCAGGTGCTCGCCGGGCTGCAGCTGGAGCTTGCGGCAGATCAGGTCGAGCTTGTGCTCCTGGGCCTGCTCGAGCGTGTCGGCGTCGCTGCGGAAATAGGCGCAGGAGTAGACGAGGCGCGGGTCGAGCCAGAGGCTGTAGAACGCGTTCGAGACGTCGTAATGGTGGGCGATCGCGCGCGCGTCGCGGCGCCGGCTGTGGCGCCACGGCGCCCAGCTCAGGCGGCGTCGGCGCGTCGCCTCGGCCGGCGCGGCAAGCTCGGTCGCGACGCGCACGACTGCGGCGGCCGGGCCCTCGACGTCGATCGCGTCCTCCACATAGGCGCGGCCCAGGCGAGCGAGGTCGGCGCGCAGCAGCGCGAGCACGGCGGCCGGCCGCTTCAGGTGCAGCGTGACCGGGCTGTCGCGCTGGGTCGGGCCGCTCAGGCGCGCGCGGGTGCCGTCCCAGAACGCGAGCTGCACGGCGAAATCGCGCTCGGCGGCCTGGCGGCGCAGGCTGTCGAGCAGGGCGTTGATCAGGGCGGTCATTCGGCTTCCTCCGGACTGCGAGGGACCGGCCCATGATAGGCAGGGCTTGCTGAAAGCCGTCTTTCCGGATGTTTCAGGTCGTTCGCGGCAGGGACAGGCGGGGCGCGAACTTCGCGCGCTTGACCGCGAAGTAGCTCTTCACGTTGCGCACATTGGCCTGCTGCGTGAGCAGGCGCTGGGCGAGCAGCGCATAGGCGGCCATGTCGGGCACGTGGACCACGAGCACGAAGTCCGGCCCCGGCGACACGCGCCAGCATTGCTGGACCTCAGGCGCGTCGAGCACCTGGGCCTCGAACGCGTCGAGGTGCTCGGCGCCCTGGCGGTCGAGCGTGACCTCGACGATCGCCGACAGGCCCGCGCCGAGCCTGTCGGGCGAGAGCAGGGCGACGCGGCGCTCGATCAGGCCGGCGTCCTCGAGGCGCTTGACGCGGCGCAGGCAGGTCGCCGGCGAGACATGGGCGCGCGCGGCGAGCGCCTGGTTGGTCGGCGACGCGTCCTGCTGGAGCAGGTCGAGCAGGCGGAGGTCGGTGGCATCGAGTGGTATGGATTTATCGTCCATTTATTGATATGAAATGGATGAAAATTTCGTCTTTAGCAGTTGATGAAATTATCCACCAATAACGTTTTTTATTTGCAAACTAATTTTCCACAGGGCTCCATAGCATCCGCCCATCAAAAATCCCACAGGAAGTCCCAGCATGTGTGGCATCGTCGGCGCCGTCAGTCCGCGCAACATCGTTCCGGTCCTGATCGAAGGCCTCAAGCGCCTCGAGTACCGCGGCTACGACTCCTGCGGCGTCGCCGTGCACCAGGGCGGCGGCCTGCGCCGCGCGCGCAGCACCTCGCGCGTCGCCGAGCTGATCGCGCTGACGGCCGAGGACGGCATCGCCTCGGGCACTGGCATCGCGCACACGCGCTGGGCCACCCACGGCGCGCCGGCCGTGCACAACGCGCACCCGCATTTCTCGTCGGGCCCGGGCGCCGCGGCCGAAGCCGGCACCGGCCGCATCGCGCTCGTGCACAACGGCATCATCGAAAACCACGACGAGCTGCGCGCCGAGCTCCAGGCGCGCGGCTACGTGTTCACGAGCCAGACCGACACCGAGGTCATCGCCCACCTGATCGACCAGCATTACAGCGGCGACCTGCTCGAGGCCGTGCAGCAGGCGCTGCCGCGCCTGAAGGGCGCCTACGCCGTGGCCGTGTTCTGCCGCGACGAGCCGCAACGCGTCGTCGCCGCGCGCGAGGGTTCGCCGCTCGTGCTCGGCGTCGGCGCGGACGGGGCCGAGCATTTCGTCGCGTCGGACGCGCTCGCGCTCGCCGGCGTGACCGACCGCATCGTCTACCTCGAGGAGGGCGACGTCGTCGACCTGCAGCCGGGCCGCTACTGGATCAGCCATATGGCGGCCGAGCGCGGCCGCTACGAGCCGGTCGAGCGCGAGGTCCGCGTCGTCCAGGCGCATAGCGGCGCGGTCGAGCTCGGCCCCTATCGCCACTACATGCAGAAGGAGATCTTCGAGCAGCCGGTCGCGATCGCGAACACGCTCGACGCCGTCAACGCGATCAGCCCCGAGATCTTCGGCGACGGCGCCTACCGCGTGTTCAAGGAGGTCGACAGCGTGCTGATCCTCGCCTGCGGCACGAGCTACTACGCGGGCCTGACGGCCAAGTACTGGCTCGAGTCGATCGCGAAGATCCCGACGAGCATCGAGATCGCGAGCGAGTACCGCTACCGCGACAGCGTGCCGAACCCGAAGACGCTCGTCGTCACGATCAGCCAGAGCGGCGAGACGGCCGACACGCTCGCCGCGCTCAAGCACGCGCGCGGCCTCGGCATGCAGCACACGCTGACGGTGTGCAACGTTGCGACGAGCGCGATGGTGCGCGAATGCTCGCTCGCGTTCATCACGCGCGCGGGCGCCGAGATCGGCGTCGCGTCGACCAAGGCGTTCACGACCCAGCTCGTCGGCCTGTTCCTGCTCACGCTCGCGCTCGCGCAGACGCGCGGACAGCTCAAGCCCGAGCAGGAGGCCGAGTACATCAAGGCGCTGCGCCACCTGCCGGTGGCCGTGCAGGCCGTGCTCGCGCTCGAGCCGCAGGTGATGGCGTGGAGCGAGGAGTTCGCGCGCAAGGAGAACGCGCTGTTCCTCGGCCGCGGCCTGCATTACCCGATCGCGCTCGAGGGCGCGCTCAAGCTCAAGGAAATCAGCTACATCCACGCCGAGGCCTACCCGGCCGGCGAGCTCAAGCACGGCCCGCTCGCGCTCGTCACGGCCGAGATGCCCGTGGTGACCGTCGCGCCGAACGACGCGTTGCTCGAGAAGCTCAAGAGCAATATGCAGGAAGTGCGCGCGCGCGGCGGTCAGCTCTACGTGTTCGCCGACGCCGACACGCATATCGCGAGCGAGACCGGCGTGCACGTGATCCGCATGCCCGAGCATTACGGCGCGTTGAGCCCGATCCTGCACGTCGTGCCGCTGCAGCTGCTTGCCTATCACACGGCCTGCGCGCGCGGGACCGACGTGGACAAGCCGCGGAATCTGGCAAAGAGCGTGACGGTGGAGTGAGCCTGGCGCCGGAAGTGACCGGTGGTTGTCGACATTAAAGTTGCCAACCAAACAACAAAGTTGCTACTCCCGGCCGGGCCGAGAACAACAAAGTTGTCAACGCCAGCGGGTTGCCCACTCGAGATTTGCTTTTGATTCGACTGTGCCGGGCCGCCACCAACTAGCGTCTGCGCCATAGATCAACTGCTCCGCCCCAAGGCAGACGACAGCGCATCTCTCGCAGCGGAACTGCGGGCGCGATGCGAGCTTCTAAGATTGTGCGTCCAGGAGTCCCGCTCGCAAGGCGTTGGCGTGGGCCGTGATGAACGGTGGCGGCAGGCCTCGTAGCCGGCGAACAGCAGCCCGCCGAGGATCAGGTAGCGCCGCGGCAGCGCCCGCAGCGGCGTGCGCCGGCCGAAGCTCGCGAGCAGCGCTGCGCTCAGCGTGAACAGCACCGCCGCGCCGCGCGTGGGGCCGAGCTGCTCGGACACCGCGCGCAGCGTGCCGACCGAAGTGCTCCACAGCAGGATCGCGACCAAGCCGAGCGCCGTCGCGCGGCCGCTACCGCGGCTCAACAGCGAGCCCCGGCGGCCCTGGCGATCGCAAGGCCCGGCCGGGGACGCGCGGCCTCAGGCCCCGGCCTGCAGCACGCCGCGGCGGATCTGGTCGCGCTCCATCGACTGGAACAGCGCCTTGAAATTGCCCTCGCCGAAACCATCGTCGCCCTTGCGCTGGATGAACTCGAAGAACACGGGGCCGAGCAGCGGCTGCGAGAAGATCTGCAGCAGCAGGCGCTTCGCGCCGTCGCTCGTGTTGCCGTCGAGCAGGATACCGCGGGCCTGGAGCTCGCCGACGTTCTCGCCATGGCCGGGCACGCGCTCGGCGAGCATCTCGTAGTAGATGTCGTTGGGCGCCGTCATCACCGGGATGCCGGCCAGTTGCAGCGAGTCGACGCTCTTGAAGATGTCGTCGGTCAGCAGCGCGATGTGCTGGATGCCCTCGCCGTTGAACTGCATCAGGAACTCCTCGATCTGGCCGTTGCCGCCCTTGGCTTCCTCGTTCAGCGGGATGCGGATCAGGCCGTCGGGCGCGGTCATCGCCTTGGAGGTCAGGCCCGTGTACTCGCCCTTGATGTCGAAGTAGCGGATCTCGCGGAAGTTGAAGAGCCTCTCGTAGAAGTTCGCCCAGTAGCTCATGCGGCCGCGGTACACGTTGTGCGTCAGGTGGTCGACGACGCTGAAGCCATGGCCGACCGGGTGGCGATCGACGCCCGGGATGAACTCGAAGTCGATGTCGTAGATGCTCCGGCCTTCCTCGAAGCGGTCGATCAGGTACAGCGGCGCGCCGCCGATGCCCTTGATCGCGGGCAGGCGCAGCTCCATCGGGCCGGTCGGGATGTCGACGGGCTGGGCGCCGCGCTCGAGCGCGAGCTTGTAGGCCTTGTGGGCGTCGCGCACGCGGAACGCGAGGCCGCAGGCCGACGGGCCATGCTCGGCCGCGAAGAACGAGGCGATGCTGTTCGGCTCGCGGTTGACGATGAAATTGATGCCGCCCTGACGCCACAGGTCGACGGCCTTGCTGCGGTGGGTCGCGACCTTGGTGAAGCCGAGCTTCTCGAAGACGGGTTCGAGCAGGCCCGGCGTCGGCGCGGCGAACTCGACGAACTCGAAGCCCATCAGCTCCAGGGGGTTCTCGTAGGCGGTGGTCATGCGGGGGCTCCGAAAGCGAAACGAAATTTCATTGACGCCGGCACTCTACGAACCGGCGCTGGTAAACCGGAAATCTTGCGCCGCTGCCGATGAAATTACTTTTCAAAAACGGCGAGGGTTATCCCTTGAAATATGGATAACATTGCGACCATCCGGGAGCTGGGGAGATTTCATTGCATAGCATCGATCTGGACAAGCTCGACCGCCGCATCCTCGATCACCTGCAGGCCCATGGCCGCGCGACCAACCTCGAGCTGGCGGCCGTCGCGGGCCTCTCGCCCGCGCAATGCCATCGCCGCCACAAGCGGCTCGAGGAGCTCGGCCTCGTGTCCGGCTACTACGCGCGCCTGACGCCCGAGCTGCTGAACCTCAACGTCGAGGCCTTCATCCACATCGGCATGGAGAAGGGCCACCAGCGCGACCTTCCCAAGTTCCTCGGCCTGGTCCAGGCCATGCACCAGGTGCAGGAGTTCTACTCGGTGACGGGCGACTTCGACTACATGCTCAAGGTCGTGGTCCAGGACCTGCGCGCGCTCTCGGTCTTCCTGATGGACACGCTGATGCGCCTGCCCGGCGTCGACAGCGTGCGCTCGAGCGTGTGCCTCGACCGCCTCAAGTGGACGACCGCGCTGCCGCTGCAGACCTAGGGCGGCGCGCCGCTCAGCGGGGCCTGCGAGTCGTCGTCGCCCTCGGCCTGCAGCGGCGTCGCCTTGGCCAGCGCGAGCCACACGGCGAACGGCAGCGTGAGCGGCTTGTGCCGCGCGGGCCGCAGCTGCTCGAAGCGGCCGTCGTCGACCTCGCCGTGCAGCACCCAGACGCCGTAGGGCTCGGGGATCTCCTCGGGCTCGGCGAGGCCGGCCGGGAACAGGTAGCAGGTCTCGCCGCTCAGCCATTCGTAGGCCGCGCGCTTGGCCGCGTGGCGCAGGTCGGACAGCAGGTCGGCGCGGCTGACCTTGACCTCGTGGACCTGCGGCTGCAGATAGGCCTCGACGCTGGTATTGCGCACCGAGAACAGGTCGGGCCGGGCGAGGCGCCAGGCGTGCGGCGGCGCGGCGTCCGGCGGCGCGTCGTCGGGCCATAGCGGGCTCGGCGGCGTGGGCGCGGGGGCGTCGGTCTCGACCCTCGCGCGCAGCGACAGCTCGCGCCAGACGATGCGGCCGGCGCCCATCAGCTGCGCGGCGAAGCGCAGCGCGAGGCGGTCGTGCGGGCTGAAAGCGCGCCGGCCCTGCCGGCGCGCCTGCGCGAGCCAGGCGATGCCGGCCTCGCTGAGGCGCAGCTGCTCGCGGCCCGCGTCGTCGTAGCGCGCGACGAGCAGTCCGGCCGCGAGCAGGTCGATCTCGATGCCGTCCCGGCACGGCCAGCCGGCCGAGCGCCACAGCGCCATCAGGCGGCTGCGGTGTTGGCGGGTCAGGGAGGGTGGGGTGGCCATGGGGCGGGTTGGGAGCGCATACAGTGGCGGGAATCTATCGGGGCGCCATGAACAACGCAATTTCGAATCTCGCCGTGCTGCTGCGCTCTATGGAGCCGGCGCTCCACGCCGGCTGTTTCGCGTATTGCGTCGTGCCCCATGGCACCGACGCGTCCGCGCTGGCGCCCGTCGTCAGCGTCGCCGAAGCCGAGGGCCTCACGCTGGTCGTGCCCGAGGCGCGGGCGATCGAGGCCGGCCTGACGGTCCTGTTCCGCGCCGCGTGGATCACGCTGACCGTGCACTCCGACCTCCAGGCCGTCGGTCTCACGGCGGCCTTCTCCAGGGCGCTCGGCGACGCGGGCATCAGCTGCAACGTCGTCGCCGGCGCGTTCCACGACCATGTCTTCGTGCCGGTCGATCAGGCCCGGCGCGCGCTCGACGCGCTCCAGGACTTGCAGCAGCAGGCCGCGCAAGCGGCCGATAAGGCTTACAGGCGGTAGCAATGCCGCCGGTCAACCGCGCCGCGGCGCTCGCGTTCAAAGAGTGCCGCCGGACATTGCGCGCCGGCCTTTTTGACGGAAGCTCGACCATGACCACGCTGACACTCACCTTCAAGGGCCCGCCGAGCCAGGCGCGTCAGGCGCTCGGTGGACTGCTGCAGCGCTTTCGCTCGGCCTACTTCGTCGAGTGCAGCGACAGTGAATACGCGGTCACGGCAGACGAGATCACGGCCGCGGAACTCGCGCAGCAGCCGCTGTGGTCGAGCCGGCCCGCGCCCGAATCGAAGCGCTGAGCCCCGTCGCGTGACGCGACGCCTTCGGCCTCCAGGCCGCGCGAGAGCGCAGCCGCGTCCAGGAACGGCAGCGCCGCGGCGAGCCGTGCCCGCCGCTGCGCACATGGATGTGCACGCCGGGTTCGGTCTCGATGTCCTGCGTGTCGAAGCCTGGGTACAGATCCTGCGTTGCCACGCGCGTCTCCTCGATCGGTCGTGAAGCGCAGATGCCAGGCAGGAATCGCCGCGAGACCCTGTCGCGGCGAGACCTTCTCCACGTCGGCGAAGTAACGAATCGATGACATCGCGAGGTGATTTGTGCCATCGGTGCGCGGTCGGTTTTAGACCAGAATCACGCAACTTGATGCAGCGTCAATTCGGCATCGAAGAACTGACACCCGAGGGCCTGGGAGGGCCGATGACGACACCGGACAAGGCCCGCTTGCGCGGCCGCGCGCTCGCCTTCGCGATCGACATCCTGCTGCTCTACACGACCCTGCTGCCCTTGCTGTGGCTGCTGCACCAGTGCCTGCCGGACCTGGCCGGGGGCTGGGTCGACCGCCTGCTCAAGCGCAGCCTGCCCGCGCTCGCCGTGCTCGCGTGCTGGTGGGGGCTCGAGGCGACACCGGGCCAGATGCTGCTGATGCAGCGCATCGTCGACGCGAAGTCCGGCGCGGCGATGAACCCGCGCCAATGCCTGCTGCGCTGGCTCGTGTTCATCGCGTCGGCGCTGCCGCTCGGCGTCGGCTTCCTGTGGGTCGCGATCGACCCGCAACGGCGCCCGCTGCACGACAGCGTGTCGGGTACGACCGTCGTGCGGCGCCCGCTGCCCAAGGGGCGCCGCGCGCCGCGCGGGCTGCGCGAGGCGCTCGTCGCGCATTGGCGCGGCGAGCGGCCGCTGCCGCTCAGCTTCTGGCAGAACACCGTGCTCGTGCTCGAGCCGCTGCTGCTGCTGATCGTCGGCCTGACGGTCGCCGTGAACGTCTACGGCGACCTGCCGCGGCTCGGCAGCGCCGCGCTGCTGCTGCTGTGGCCGCTGACCCTCGTCGTCGCGACCTGGAGCCTCGTCGGCACCTGGCGCGCGGTCGCCGAGCATGAGCGCCGCGGCCCCGCGCGGCGCTGGCCGATGCCGGCCGCGCAAGGGGCGCTCGCCCTGATCGCCGCGGCCACGCTGTATGCGTGCCTCGTCGAATTCCTGCCGCGCGCCGGCGGCTACGTGCAACTGGCCGTCGGCAACGATCCGCTCGGGCACGCCGAGATCACGCTCGCCGACGGCGGTGCGCGCGTCGACGTGAAGGGCTCGCTCGGCGTCGGCGACAGCGCACGCTTCGAGCGTGCCGCGGCGACGCCGGGGCTGCGTGCGGTCGAGATCGAGTCGAGCGGCGGCCGCCTCGCCGAGGCCGCGCGCATCGCCGACCTCGTCAGGGAGAAGAAGCTCGGCGTGCGCGTGACCGGCCCGTGCCGCGGCGCCTGCGGCCTGGTCTTCCTCGCCGCCGAGCAGCGTCAGCTGATGCCCGGCGGGGCCCTGGGCCTGAGCCGGCCGTCGGCGGGCATCCTGAGCCCCTTGATGAACGCGGTGCTCGAGCCCGACCTCGCCGGCCTGTACCGGCAGCACGGGGCGCCCGAGGCCATGCTCGCGCGCCTGTTCGCGATGGCGCCGGGCCAGGCCTGGGAGCCGTCGCGCGACCAGCTCGTCGACGCCGAGATCGTCGACCCGCTGCCGCCCACGCTCGACGTCGCGCTGCCCGCGTTGGGAAGCACGCCGGGCGACCTCGTCGAGGCGTTGCGCGACAACCCGAACTGGTACTGGATCGAGCAGCGCCACCCGGGCACGATCGAGGCGGCCGCCGCGCGCATGGACGCGGTGCGCCGCGTCCCCGCGCAGAGCGACGCGCAGGTGCTCGCGGCCGGCCAGGCCGTGGTCTCGGCCTTGCTGCCCGAGTTGCTGCAGGGCCTGCGCAACGACCTGCGCGCCGATTACGTGCCGATCTGGCGCGACGAGCTCAAGGCCGCGCGCGAGCAGGGCGGCGACGCCTGCACGGGCGTGCTGTCGGGCGACGCGGCGGCGAAGCGCCAGCTGCCGCCCGACGTGCTCGCCGCCGAAACCGCCTGGCTCGTGCGCGTCGCGATGGCGCCCGACGCGCAGGGCACGCCGCGGCCGATCAACGCGAACGAGGCCACCGTGCTCAGTCACCGGCTCGGCGAGCGCGCGCCGGGCCTGCTCGCGGGTCTCTATGCGGCGACGCGCGAGCGCGCTGGCGCCACCGGCTGCGCCCGCACGATCGACATCCTCGACGCCGTCGCGACCCTGCCGACCAATGTGCGCGAGGTCGCCGCGCGGGCCCTGTTCCAGTAAGCGAGGCGAACGTGCAAGGCAGACGACCCTGGATCTTCTTCGCGGCGCTGGCCCTGGCGCTGCTCGTGGCGGCGGGCCTGCACCGGGCCTACCCGGACGCGCCCGCCGTACAGGCCTTCGACCGCGGTCTCAGGGCGCTGCTTCAGGCAGTCGGCGGCGGCGGCAGCACCGAGCTGCACAAATGCGTGACGACGGCGGGCACCGAGTACCGCAGCGACGCCTGCCCCGGCGGCAGCCGCGAGACGGCGCTCACGCACGGCACGGTCACGACGCTGCCGGCCACGCCGGTCGCCCGCCCGGCCTCGGCGGCGGCTTCGATCCCGAACGCGCGCGAGCTGCTGAGCCCATCGTCCGACGAGCCGACCCTGCTCGACAAGCGTATCGAGCGGGCGACCGGCGGCGGCTGAGCAGCCCGGCTTGGCACGAGTTCCCGCGCCCCGGCCGCTCGCTTGCCGGATGCGGCCGATCGCGCCATGATTGCGCGCAGGAGCATGTGATGAAGCAGCGCCGGATCGGCCCGTTCGAGGTCTCTGCAATCGGCTTCGGCTGCATGAACCTGAGCCATGCCTACGGCACGACGACGCCGAAGGCGCAGGCGCTCGAGGTGCTCGGCGCGGCCCTCGATGGCGGCATCACCCTGTTCGACACGGCCGCGCTCTACGGCTTCGGCGACAACGAGGAACTGCTCGGCGACGCGCTCGCCGGCCAGCGGCAGCGCATCGTGCTGACGAGCAAATGCGGCATGTACGGCGTCGACGGCCGGCGCGTGATCGACGGGCGCCCCGAGACGATCCGCGCAGGCTGCGAGGCGAGCCTGCGGCGCCTGAAGACCGACGCGGTCGACCTGCTCTACCTGCACCGGCTCGACCCGAAGGTGCCGGTCGAGGACAGCGTCGGCGCGATGGCCGACCTGGTCCGCGCGGGCAAGGTCCGCGCGCTCGGCCTGTCCGAGGTGTCGGCCGCGACGCTGCGCCGCGCCCACGCGGTCCACCCGATCGCGGCGCTGCAGTCCGAGTATTCGCTGTGGACGCGCAACCCGGAGATCGCGGTCCTCGACGCCTGCGACGAGCTCGGCGTCGGCTTCGTCGCGTTCAGCCCGCTCGGGCGCGGCTTCCTCGCCGGGGCGATCGAGGACGTCCGGTCGCTCCACCAGAACGACATCCGGCGCTGCATGCCGCGTTTCCAGCCCGACACCTACGCCGAGAACCTGAAGCTCTACAAGGGCTTCGAGGAGATCGCCCACGCGCAGCGCTGCACCCCGGCGGCGCTCGCGCTGGCCTGGCTGCTGCACGCCCACGACGGCCTCGTGCCGATCCCCGGCACGACCCGCGTCGAGCACCTCGCGCAATGGCTGCCGGCCGTCGATCTCGCGCTCGACGCCGCCACCCGGCTCGCGCTCGAGCGCCTGATCAATCCGCAGACCGTTTCCGGCGCGCGTTATGCGCCCGCCACGCAGCTCGAGATCGACACGGAGGAGTTCCCCGTGCCGGTCGAGTGCCGGTTCGAGCGCTGCGCCTACTGGGTCTGACGGGCGCCCGGCGGCGCGATGGCCGTCTTCGACGCGTTCGCGCGCCTGCCGCTGACGAGCCTCGCGGCCTGGTACTACAGCCTGCGCGACCGGCTCGGCGCCTGAGCACAGGGCGCATGGGCTATGTCGCACAATCGGCGCCACTGGCTGGCGACCCCATCTCATCCTCAACGCTGCGGCGGAAAGACCCCACCCATGGGTACCCGACTCCTCAAGAAGATCGACCTGCTCCGAGACGTCGACAAGGCGAAGCTGAAGAACCTGGTCATCCCCGACATGCAGCTCACGGTGGTGATGGAGATCGACAAGGAGCTCGAGGCGCTGATCGAGAAGGGCAAGGAGGGCCTGCGCTGGCAGCAGCTGATCGACGCGGCCGACGCCTATGTGGACAAGCCGCGCAAGATCATTGCCGAGGAGCTCAAGAAGCTCAACGACAAGGTCGCGACCTTGTCCAAGGTCGAGGCCGAGCGCATGGTCGCGACGACGGAGAAGGTGCTCAAGCAGGTCGCCGCGGGCCAGGAGGCCGGCGTCACGGCCGCGGTCGAGGACGTCTGGGCCCAGGCGGTGCGGCGCAACAAGAACCTGTCGAAGTTCAAGACCAAGTGCGTGACCAAGGCGCTCGTCGGCGCGCTCGCGATCAGCACCTCGCTCGCGAGCATGATCGCGAGCGGCGGCGCGAACCTGCTCGGCGTGATGGCGATCTTCAAGACCATCGCCGAGCTCGCGGTGCTCGCCGGCGACATCGCGCAAAGCGTCGAGGAGGCCGGCGGCGAGCTGCTCTACCTGCGCGACGACCTGCTCGCGAAGATCGAGAAGGAAGGCCAGCCGAGCCGGTCGAAGGAGGTGCTGTCGGACCTCTCGCCGATCTTCGGCAAGATCACCGGCACCGTGAAGACCGTCGACCTCAGCCAGGTCAAGTTCGACGCGAAGATCGCCGCGCTCGAGAAGAACGCCGACACCCTGGTCGGTTCGCTCAACGCGGGCCTCGAGAAGCTGCTCAAGGTCCAGACCCAGAACCCCAAGCAGCAGGACCTGATCAAGGAACTCGCCGCCGGCAACAAGACCATGCTCGCGGAGATCAAGTCGCTCGACAAGAAGCTCGAGCCCTATCGCCAGCTCAGCGAGCGCGTGCGCAAGGAGGTGGTCGAGTGGAAGGCCAAGCGCCAGCCCAAGACCGCCACGGCGATCAAGGCCGCGACGCTGGCCAAGATGGCCGTCGGCCTGGCGACCGCGGCGCGCACCTTCGGCAAGATCGCGGGCCTGCCGATCCCCTAAGCCTCGATTCTGGCTCGACGAGTGCCGCACTGACCTGACCGGCGCGGGCTCGCTCGTGCGCGGCTCGCGGTCAGCACCCGCCCCGCCCCGATCCTGCGGCTCAGGCCTGAAGTCCGCCGAACTCGGAAATCGGCGAGTCGATCACGGCACAGACTGCTTGTTCGCTTGGCCGGGCAACGGTTTCAAGGTCTTGGTATATTTTTTCTCGCGCGACTTGCCGGTAGCGCCTCGCCCTTGCCTTCGGAGAGCGCTTGACTAGGTCAAAGCCAAGCGCCATTTGGGCTACGGAGCGGTGGAGCCGGCAGCGCAGGGGCATCACGATCGACGGCCATAGCCCCTCGATATCGGTCCATCGCATCGGCGACCGTATCTTTGTCTACACCGGGCGCCAGCTGCTCTCGTCGGCCGACATGGGCGCGACCTGGCAGACCGAATGGCCGCGACCGCGATGAACGATGACGGGCCTCAATCGAGGGACCCGACGTAGCGCTCGACGTCCACCGCGTCGATCAGCGCGGGCGCCAGATAGCGCCGCGCGTACTCGAGGTAGACGCCCGACGTGAGGAACAGGTCGAACAGCTGCGGGTC
>Ga0213872_10000317_pt1 | contig 41076 bp, 40 predicted proteins | sample VelepicomBERX_R2_FD_160071 | JGI IMG/M metagenome (GOLD analysis project Ga0213872, IMG submission 160071) | Rhizosphere microbial communities from Vellozia epidendroides in rupestrian grasslands, the National Park of Serra do Cipo, Brazil - RX_R2 | ecosystem: Host-associated > Plants > Roots >... | reverse complement strand
AGCCAGTCATGCTGGAAATGCTCAAAGGATATCCCCGATTTAATCTTTTAAATAATCTTTACAAAACAGTGATTTATCCACACAATCCGGGTGTTGAGGCGAGGAAATCTATGGCTGCACAAAATAACGCCCCATTGCCAGATGGCCTGGAAATTGCTGGATATCGCATTGTAAAGAAAATTGCGTCCGGTGGGTTCAGTATTGTTTACCTGGCGTACGACGCCGAGGGCGTGGCGGTGGCAATCAAGGAGTATCTTCCCAGCTCGCTGGCGCTGCGCCAGGACGGTGAGCTGGTGCCGGCCATTTCCAAGGCCAACCTGCCGATCTTCCGCATCGGCCTGAAATGCTTCTTCGAAGAAGGCCGGGCGCTGGCCCGTATCGCCCACCCCAACGTGGTCCAGGTGATCAACTTCTTCCGCGCCCACGATACGGTTTATATGGTGATGGCCTATGAGTCCGGCCACTCCCTGCAGGAACAGATCCAGCGCCAACGCACCAAGGGCAGCAAGCTGGGCGAACCTTTCATCCGCCAGATTTTCAGCCAGGCGCTCAAGGGCCTGCGCGAAGTCCACGCCAACAAGCTGCTGCACCTGGACCTGAAACCCGCCAACATCTACCTGCGCACCGACGGCACGCCCATGCTGCTCGACTTTGGCGCCGCGCGCCAGACCGTCAACAATGACATGCCCAAGCTGACACCCATGTACACGCCCGGCTTCGCACCGCCCGAGCTGTACACCAAGACCGGCGGGCTGGGGCCGTGGTCGGATATCTACAGCATCGGCGCCTCCATCTTCGCCTGCATGGTGGGATCGCCGCCACAACCGGCCGACCAGCGCCGCACAGAGGATAAAATGGCAGAGCATTTCGCCAAGCTGGAAGGGCAGTATTCGGAGGAGCTGATCCAGGTGGTCAAGGACTGCCTGCAGATCGACCCGCTGGCGCGGCCGCAGAGCGTGTTCGCCCTGCAGAAGCTGTTGGCCGCTGCGCCGGCGGCGCCGGTCGCCGCGCCTGCGCCGCCGTCCGGGGCGCTGGAAAAGATCGGCGACAGCCTGCGCGGCCTGGCGGGCCGTTTTGGCCTGGGCCGCGGCAAGGCGTCCGGCCAGAACACGCAACAATAAACACAATAACGAAAGCCGAACATGCAATTTTCCGTGTATCAGGAAAGCCACATCGGCGGCCGCAAGGTCAATCAGGACCGCATGGGCTACAGCTTCACCCGCGACGCGCTGCTGCTGGTGCTGGCCGACGGCATGGGCGGGCATCTGCGTGGCGAGATCGCCGCCACCGTCGCCCTGCAAACCATCTCATCGATGTTCCAGCAGCAGGCGCAGCCCTACGTGAAGAAGCCGGAGCGCTTCCTGGAGGCGGCCTTCCTGGCGGCGCACCAGGATATTCACCGTTATCGCGCCGTGCACAATCTGCCGGAGACGCCGCGCACCACCGTCGTCGCCTGCCTGATCCAGCACAACACCGCCACCTGGGCGCACTGTGGCGACTCGCGCCTGTACTGGCTGCGCAACGGCCAGGTGCTGGCGCGCACGCGCGACCACTCGCACGTCGAGAGCCTGATCGCCAAAGGGCTGGTGTCGCCGGAAGAGCGCACCACCCATCCCGACCGAAACAAGCTGTATAACTGCCTGGGCGCCGGTGCGGTGCCCAAGGTGGAGATCTCGACCCGCGCCGGCGTCATGCCGGGTGACCATATGCTGCTGTGCTCCGACGGCCTGTGGGCCGTGCTGACCGACGAAGAGATGGCGCATTCGCTGGCCACCCAGACCGTGGTGCGCGCCGTGCCCGAACTGCTGAAGAAAGCCCTGACCGTGGCCGGCGCTTCCAGCGATAATGTCACCGCGCTGGCCATCATGTGGCAGGGCAGTTCGGTGGCCGACAGCGTCAACACCGTGACCCAGCTGGATACTTCGACCGTGATCTCGACCGAGGCGCTGCCGGACAATCTGCTCAGCACCACCATCAACCCGACCTCGCCGCCGGAGCAGGACAATACGCCGACCGCGCCGCTCGAACCCGAGCCCGCGCAGCCGGTCGATGCCTTCGACGACGACGAGATCGAACGCGCCATTGCGGAGATCCGTGGCGCGATTGAAAAATCCTCGCAAATTCTCAAATAAAGGAAACGTATGACTTTTGAATCCCGCCCGAGCGGCCGCGCTGTCGATGCGCTGCGCGCCCTGCGCCTGACCCGCGACTACACCAAGCACGCCGAAGGCTCGGTGCTGATCGAATGCGGCGACACCAAGGTGATCTGCACCGCCAGCATCGAAGACCGCGTACCCGGCTTCCTGAAGGGCAAAGGGCAGGGCTGGCTGACGGCGGAATACGGCATGCTGCCCCGTTCCACCCACAGCCGCATGGACCGCGAAGCGGCCAAGGGCAAGCAGTCCGGCCGCACCCAGGAAATCCAGCGCCTGATCGGCCGCTCCCTGCGCGCCGCCTTCGACCTGGAAGCCTTCGGCGAGCGTACCCTGCACCTGGACTGCGACGTCATCCAGGCCGACGGCGGCACCCGCACCGCCTCGATCACCGGCGCGATGGTGGCGGCCTATGACGCCTTCTCCAAGCTGGTGGCGCGCGGCGACATCAGCGCCATCCCGCTCAAGCACTTTGTCGCAGCGATCTCGGTTGGTGTGTACAAGGGCATGCCGGTGCTGGACCTGGACTACGTGGAAGACTCGGGCTGCGACACCGACATGAACGTGGTGATGACCGAAGCGGGCCACTTCATCGAAGTGCAGGGAACGGCGGAAGGCGAGGCCTTCGACCGCGCCGGCATGAACCGCCTGCTGGACCTGGCGCAGGCAGGCATTACGGACCTGATCAAGTTGCAGAAGCAGGCGCTGGGTCTACTGTAAGAATTCTTGACCTGGCTTATGGAAGTTAAAGTCGCGCGGAGGCACACTCCGTGCGATGAATATCTCTCATGCCCTGTTGCGTGCGCTGGCCAATCACGGCGCACGCGAAGTTTTCGGTATCCCCGGTGACTTCATCCTCGCGTTCTTCAGGCAGATCGAAGAATCGCGCATCCTTCCTCTCGTCACGCTGAGCCATGAGCCGGGCGTCGGCTTTGCCGCCGATGGCGCGGCGCGCTATCACGGCCGTATCGGCGTCGCTGCCGTTACCTATGGCGCCGGTGCGCTGAATATGGTGAACGCGGTGGCCGCTTCCTATGCGGAGAAGGTGCCGCTGGTGGTGATCTCCGGCGCACCTGGCGCGGGCGAGCGCCATAAAGGCCTGCTGCTGCACCATCAGGTCAAACACCTCGATTCGCAGGCCGCCATCTTCCGCGAAATCACTTGCGATCAGTGTGTGCTGGACGATCCGCAGCGTGCTCCCGCCGATATCGCGCGCGTGCTGCGCAGCTGTATCGAACAATCGCGCCCCGTCTATATCGAACTGCCGCGCGACATGGTGCTGGAGCCTTGTGCCGAAGTGACGCCGCTTCCGGCCGAGCATCACGATGCCGAAGCGCTGGAAGCCTGCGTGGACGAAGTGCTGGCCCGTCTGCGGCAAGCCGCCGCACCGGTGCTGATGGTCGGCATTGAGGTGCGCCGCTTCGGGTTGGAGGAGAAGGTCGCGCAGCTGGCGCGTACGCTCAATCTGCCGGTGGTGACCAGCTTCATGGGACGCGGCCTGCTGGCGGGAATGGATACGCCGCTGCTGGGGACTTACCTCGGCGTGGCCGGTCCCGCGCACATCACCAGCGCGGTGGAATCGTCAGACGCCTTGCTGCTGCTGGGCGTAATCATCTCCGACACCAATTTCGGCGTGCAGCAAGAGCGGCTCGACATGCGCCACTGCGTGCGCGCCTGCGACGGACAGGTCGCGCTGGGCCATCACATCTACCCGCACATTCCGATCGACGCGCTGGTGGACGGCCTGCTGGCACGCGCCACGCGGTTACGCGCTTCGTCCGAAAGCGCCGACGTACCGCCGGTCTATCCTTGCGATATGCCTGCCGATACGGCGCCCATTACGTCCAACGACATCGCCCGCGCCATCAATGACCTGATGCGCAAACATGGCCGCATGCCGATCGCCTCCGACATCGGCGACTGCCTGTTCACCGCGCTGGATATCGAAAACACCGACCTGCTGGCGCCGGGCTACTACGCCACCATGGGCTACGGCGTGCCTGCCGCCATGGGCCTGCAAGCTTCCGGCGGCGCGCGTCCGCTGGTGCTGGTGGGCGACGGCGCCTTCCAGATGACTGGCTGGGAGTTGGGCAACTGCCAGCGCTACGGCCTTGATCCGATCGTCATCGTCTTCAACAACCGCAGTTGGGAAATGCTACGCGTGTTCCAGCCGGAGTCGAACTTCTGCGATCTGGGCGACTGGCGATATGCTGATATGGCGGAGGCAATGGGCGGCATCGGCTACCGCGTCGACCAGCGCTGTAAGCTAGCCGCCGCGCTGGAATCGGCGCTGGAGCGCAAGGGGAAATTCCAGCTGATCGAGGTGATGATCCCTTCAGGCGTCCACTCCACCACCCTGAACCGCTTCGTCAAAGGCGTGCGGCGCTTGCAGGAAGTCGCTCGGCCAGAAAGGTGCTAATGTAAGGTTGTAGAAATGTCGCCGTCGCGCTAAAGTTGACATGAACAGGCGGAAATTATCGAAAGGTAAAAAGGCACCTGACCAAACCAAGGTGCAAGCGCTTCCCGCTGGAATGGAAGAAGTCGAGAGTGCAGCTGAGCTGTTGTCGGACCATGAAGAGCGCCTGCAAGCTCTAAAGTTGATGTTTGGCGCTTGGAAGGGACGCACAGATATCCCTAACGACGGGCTGGTGTTTCAAGAAGAGCTGCGCAGCGAATGACAAAGGCGGTCTTGGACCCCAATATCCGACGCTATGGTATCGTATGGATTGGCTGCCCGCTTGGAGAAAGCAATGAATTTCTCGACAAAATATCCACATCTGCCGCAGCAACCTGCTCGCGTAGAGAAGGACAGTGTTCGCAAGCTTACCCAATACGCGGTTGAACAAGCGATTGCGGAAATCCAATCGAAACTGCTGCGTGAAGGCCTGATTCAAGCTATTAAAGAGGACGTGAGCCTTAAGTGGCCCACTCTGCTGTTCAACGCTCCCACCTTAGCCCCAATCTACGGGGCGGTTCAACTCTCTGCCAGCAGTGAACGTCCGCAATTTATGCATGTTGCATCTTCAAGTGACACATCTGCGTCCTCGAGCGAAGAACTAGCAATGCGCCAAATAATCGAAAAGGGTAATTTGCTTGAGCAAACCGAGGAGCGGCAACGCTTAGAGCGAATGACGAAGCATCGCGAAGCACTGCGTATGATTTTCGGCATGTGGAAAGATCGCGAGGGCGGGCCCCCTGATGGCGTTGAGTACCAGGAGGAGACGCGCGCCGCATGGTAAAGATTCTCATCGATACGAACATCTGGATCGACTACCTCGGTGGCGTCGCAGAAGCATCTGCCGTTTTGGAAAATAGCGACGACGTCGGCATGAGCGCCATCACTTACGCGGAAGTGGCATCAGGCTGCACGCCGGCAGAGCTGGCCTTATTCGAGAGCATGCTGAACGTTGGCAGGGCGCTTGGCACGATACAGATAATTCACACCAATGACGCCATCATCAAGCTCGCCGCTGCCTACAATCACAATTCTGCAACAGGGAGCGGGCATGGCCGAAAACGCCTGCCAGACGCCATCATTGGCGCCACTGCGGTGCTGACGGGGCGGACCCTTTTCACGCGGAACGCGCACGACTTTAAGCAAGTCGACATTCATACCCCATATCAGGGCCAGTGGATCAAGCGAGACGTGAATGGTACACCGACGAAGACGTGGGTTCCGCAGGCAGCAGTGTTTCCTGACCAAGCCATCGAGCCGGCACAGCCCAAGAAGTAGGTTTAGGTAACCAGCTGGCAGAATTTAGAGCCGCTCGGCCAGAAAGTTGATGAAGGCCGAAGTCTTCGGCGCCAGAAAATCGCGTGCGGGATACACTGCGTAGGTGCCTGGCGCTGGCGGCAGCGGCCGCTCGGCCAGCACGCGCACCAGCGCACCGCTGGCCAACTCCGCGCGCACCAGGGCCAGCGGCACGCGCAGGATGCCGGTGCCGCTCAGCGCGGCAATTACCAGCGAGCCGCCGTCGTTGATTTGCAGCGGCCCGTCCACCGCCACGGTGTAGGCGCCGTGCTCGCCCATGAAGCTCCACTGATCGAAGACGCGGCCGCCGTTGGCATACAGCAGACAGGCGTGCTGCTGCAGTTCCTGCGGCGTTTGCGGCGTGCCTGCGCGTGCGAGGTAGGCGGGCGCCGCGACGATCACGCTGGGTGTCTCGGCCAGCTTGCGTGCCACCAGCGTGGAGTCGACCAGGTTGGAGGTGCGGATGGCGACGTCGATCTGGTCCTCGATCAGGTCCACCAGCCGGTCTTCCAGCTGCATCGCCACTTTCACCTGCGGATACAGCGCCGTGAATTCAGCCACCAGCGGCACCAGCGGCCCGCGCGCCGCCATCGAGCAGGACACGCGCAGCAGCCCGCGCACCTGCTGCTGGTGCTGCTCAGTGAGCTGTTCGATATTGTCCAGCGCCCGTTCGATCTGGCGCGCCTGCTGCAGCACCAGCTCACCGATTTCGGTCAGCGCCAGGCGGCGGGTGGAGCGCTGGATCAGGCGCGCGCCCAATTCCTCTTCCAGCTTGGCCAGCTGGCGCGACACCACCGATTTGCCGATCTGGAGCTGCTGCGCCGCCGCGCTGATGCTGCCGGACTGGATGATGGTGGCAAAAATGGCAAGGCGTTGAGGATTCGGCATAGGTTATTGTCCTGATTTGGTCAACAATGTATCGTCTAATTGGTGACTTATCAAGTGCGAATGTGCTGCCTATACTGCTCATGTCACCAACTTCTTTCGCATAAACGCCATGACCACCAACCACCAGTTCCTCCTCGCCCGCCGTCCAGTCGGCGCCGTTCAGCGCAGCGATTTCGAATATGTCTCCACCCCGCTGGCCGCACCGGCTGAAGGCGAAGTGCAGGTCAAGATCGCCTACGTCTCGCTCGACCCGGCCATGCGCGGCTGGATGAACGCCTACGAAGGCTCCTACATGCCGCCGGTGCCGCTCAACAGCGTGATGCGCGCACTGGGCGCGGGTGAAGTGGTGGCCTCAAATAACCCCAACTTCAAAGTGGGTGACCACGTGGCGGGCATGCTGGGCGTGCAGGAATACGCCAACCATAACGGTGCTGGCCTGAACAAGGTCGATCCGCGCCTGGCGCCGCTGCCGCTGTTCCTCGGCACCCTGGGCATGCCGGGCCTGACCGCCTACTTCGGCGTGCTGGATGCGGGCCAGCTGAAAGAGGGCGATACGGTGCTGGTGTCCGGCGCGGCAGGCGCGGTGGGTTCCATCGTCGGCCAGATCGCCAAGATCAAGGGCGCCCGTGTGATCGGCATCGCCGGTGGTGCGGACAAGGTGAGCTACCTGACCAAGGAGCTGGGCTTCGACGCTGCCATCGACTACAAGGCGGAAGACGTCTCGGCCGCCATCAAGCGCTACGCGCCGAACGGCGTGGACCTGTTCTTCGATAACGTCGGCGGCGATATTCTGGAAGCGGCCCTGAATAACCTGGCCATGCAGGCGCGCATCGTGATCTGCGGCGCGATCTCCCAGTACAACAGCACCACGCCGCCAAAGGGCCCGTCCAACTACCTGCAGCTGCTGGTCAAGCGCGCCACCATGCGCGGCCTGATGGTGGCCGACTACTATCCACGCGCCATGGAAGCCATCACCACCATGGGCGGCTGGCTGGCAGCGGGCAAGCTGAAGTCGCGTGAAGACGTGGTGGAAGGCCTGCAGAACTTCCCGGAAGCGTTCAACAAGCTGTTCGAAGGTAGCAATAACGGCAAGCTGGTACTCAAGGTGTAAGCGGATCAAAAGGTTTAAAATGGCAGGTTAATTGGATACAACCTGCCATTACCTTTTTGATCATGACTCAACGCCTAGTTCTCGCCTCCAACAACGCCGGCAAGCTCAAAGAATTCAACGAACTGCTGTCCACGGTCGGCTTCTCCGTCCATGCCCAGGGTGAATTCAACGTGCCCGAAGCGGAAGAGCCGCATCACACCTTCGTGGAAAACGCCCTGGAAAAAGCCCGTCACGCATCGCGCCTGACCGGGCTTCCTGCGCTGGCGGACGATTCCGGCGTCTGCGTCACGGCACTGGGCAACGCGCCCGGCGTGTACTCGGCGCGCTATGCAGGCGAGCCAAAATCGGACGCGCGCAATAGCGAAAAGCTGATCGCCGACCTGGCATCGCATGCCGACAAATCAGCCTACTACTACTGCGTACTGGTGTTCGTGCGCCACGCCGACGATCCGCAGCCGGTCATCGCCGACGGCCGCTGGAATGGCCAGATCATCGATACGCCGCGCGGCCAGGGCGGCTTTGGCTACGACCCTTACTTCTTCATCCCTGCGCTGAACAAATGCGTGGCCGAGCTGGCGCCGGAAGAAAAGAACAAGCTGTCGCACCGCGGCCAGGCCCTGCGCGCACTGGTAGAGAAGCTGAAATGATCCCGATTAAAATCGTCCGCCCTGGTGCGCCTGCTGCCAGCAGCGGCCCCGCCAATCCTGTTGATGCGGCGGACAAGGCGGCCTCCTTGGGCGACGCCGCCGGCGCGGCGCTGAAGTATCTGCAATCCGGTTCGATCAACCTGAGCGCATTGCCGCCGCTGTCGCTGTACATCCACTTCCCCTGGTGCGTGCGTAAGTGCCCTTATTGCGACTTCAATTCGCACGAGGCGAAAGAGGGCGGCGCCTTCCCGGAAAAGGAATACCTGGACGCCGTACGCGCCGATCTGGAGATGGCGCTGCCGCTGATCTGGGGCCGCAAGATCCACACCATCTTCATCGGCGGCGGTACGCCCAGCCTGATGTCGGCGGCGGGGCTGGATCGCCTGCTGTCTGACGTGCGCACTTTGCTGCCGCTGGAGCCGGACACCGAGATCACGATGGAGGCAAATCCCGGCACCTTCGAGACGGAGAAGTTCAAGTCCTATCGCGCCAGCGGCATCAACCGCCTGTCGATCGGCATCCAGAGCTTCAACGCGCGCCATCTGAAGGCGCTGGGCCGCATCCATGACGATGGCGAAGCCAGGCGCGCCGTGGAAATCGCGCTGGCCAACTTCGACAACTTCAACCTGGACCTGATGTACGCGCTGCCTTCGCAGACGCTGGAAGAAGCGCGCCAGGATGTGGAGACGGCGATGTCCTTCAAGCCGCCGCACCTGTCGCTGTATCACCTGACGATGGAGCCGAACACGTTGTTCGCCAAGTATCCGCCCGCGCTGCCGGACGACGATGCCAGCGCCGACATGCAGGACATGATTGCGGAGCTGACCAAGGCCGGCGGCTACGGGCAATACGAGGTATCGGCCTACGCCCAGCCAGGCAAGCGCGCGCGCCACAATCTGAACTACTGGGAGTTTGGCGACTACATCGGCGTGGGCGCGGGGGCGCATTCCAAGCTGTCCTTCCCGCATCGCATCCTTCGCCAGGCGCGCTACAAGCAGCCCAAGGCTTACATGGAGCAGGTGCGCCTGGGCGCGCCGGTGCAGGAAGAATTCGAGATCGCGCGCGAGGACACGGGCTTTGAATTCATGCTCAACACCCTGCGCCTGCACGAGGGCTTCGACCCACGCCTGTTCTACGAACGCACCGGCATGGGTCTGAATGCCATCGAGAAGACGCTGAACGAAGCGGAGGCCAAGGGCCTGCTGTTCCGCGACCACACCCTGATCCGCCCGACGGAACTGGGCCAGCGCTTCCTAAACGATCTGCAGGAGATGTTCCTGCGAGCGTAATGGCCGCCCCGCAGCGCCACGCGGCGCCGCTCCGATCGCCGGGGTGGCGTCGCCCAGCTTGAACTGATCCGCCACCTCGGCCAGCTTGGCGGCCTGCTCCTGCAAGGACGCCGCCGCAGCGGCAGCTTGTTCCACCAGCGCGGCATTCTGCTGGGTGGCGTTGTCCATCTGCGTGATCGCTTCGTTGACCTGCTCGATGCCGGTACTCTGCTCGCTGCTGGCGGAAGTGATCTCGCCGATGATGTCGGTCACGCGGCGCACGCTGGCCACCACATCGCCCATGGTGGTCCCGGCCTGCTGCACAAGGCGCGAGCCGATATCCACCTGTTCCACCGAATTGCCGATCAATTCCTTGATCTCCTTGGCCGCACCGGCCGAGCGCTGCGCCAAGTTGCGTACTTCCGACGCCACCACTGCAAAGCCGCGCCCCTGTTCACCTGCGCGCGCGGCTTCCACTGCCGCATTCAGGGCCAGGATATTGGTCTGGAAGGCGATACCGTCGATCACGCCGATGATGTCCACGATCTTCTTGGCCGAGGCGTCGATGGAACCCATGGTGTCGACCACCTGGCCGACAATCGCGCCGCCTTTTTCCGCTACGTCGGACGCGGCCTGCGCCAGCTGGTTGGCCTGGCGTGCGTTCTCCGCGTTCTGCTTCACGGTGGAGGTCAGCTCCTCGATCGAGGACGCGGTTTCCTCCAGCGAGCTGGCTTGCTGCTCCGTGCGATTGGACAGATCCTGGTTGCCGGAGGCGATCTGGCTGGAAGCCGTGGCGATGGTGTGGGTGCCGATCTGCACCTGGCTCACCACGTGCTGCAGCGAATCGTTCATGCCTTTCAGCGCGCGCATCAGCGAGCCGATTTCACAGCTGGTAGGCACTTGGTCAAAGCTCGTGGTCAGGTCGCCGCCCGCCACCTTGGTGGCCACGCCCAGCGCCGTCTGCAGCGGTACCGTGATTGAACGCGAGATCACCCAGGCGGCCAGCACGCCAAAGGCGATCAGCAGCACCGACAAAATCACCAGCAGTGTATTGCTGCGCTCATTGGCTGCTTCGATGGCGAGCGCGGTATCGTCGATGGCCTTGCGCTGCAGCGAGAGGAAATCTTTGACCTTGTTCTGGTAGGCCTCGGCGGCGGGCGAGAAGTTGTCCTTGAACTGATGCTCCGCCTCGGCCTGGTCGCCGGATTTGCGGGCGTTCATGACGGCGGTCTTGGAACTCTGGTACTTGTTGCGCAAGCCGATGATGGTGTCGTACATGGCTTTTTCTTCGTCCGTCACCAGCAGAGGTTTAATCTGGTCCAGCAGGCTGGTGCCGCGCTTGACGCTTTCCGAGATCACGTCGGCAAACACGGTGGACAGAGTTTCATCGGTACTGCGCGAGATCATCGCCGTGCGCGCGATGGCGGAGTAGATCAGCACATACCAGTCGGAGACCAGGCGCTCCTTCGCCAGCGGCTGGGCCATCATCTGCTTGGTGGCGGCGGCATTGGCGCGGGCGTTCATCAACGCGAATGATGTGGCGATCACCGACAGCAGCAGGACAATCCCGAACCCCAGTGCCAGCCGCTTGGTGATGCGCATCTGTGACAGAAAATTCATGGCCGTTCTCCCCATTGAAAATTCGGTGCTCTACTCCTTGTCCGGAATAGTATGCGCCGAATCGGCAGTGCGCGAAACGGGAATCGATGACGCTATGCGGCATTGTTGCGCCGGAGCGCCGTCCTTCAGAAAGCGGCCGTTTGCTTCAGGTCCGGCTTTTCGCACCAGCGGGCGAAGGCTTCGGCCATGCGCTCGCTTTCGTCAATGGCGCGGGTCCAGTCGCGCGTGCGGCGGTCGTGGTCCTGGCCGTAGTGCTTGAAGTCTTTGCGGTCGGGTAGCTTGCCGTTGGGGAGTGTGCGCACAAAGTCGGCCGAGGGCGAGACCAGGATCACATTGTCCAGGGCAGGGTTGCTGGCGCTGGCGCTGGCGCGGCGCCAGGGCATGGATTTGTCCAGCCAGCCGGGCACGATGTAGTCGTTGAAGTGCGGGTACAGCACCAGGCCGGGATCGCGCTGGTAGGGTAGGTGCAGGTGGTAGTCGATCAAGCCGCCGTCCCAGTAGGCGCCGTCGGGCGCGCCGGCGATGTTCGACACCGCTTCCAGCACCAGCGGGATCGAGCCGGAAGCCAGCAAGGCGTCGCGCAGATTGGCCTCGGACAGGCCGACGAACTGGTTGGAGAAGGCGTCGAAGTCTTCACGCAGCCAGTGGCCGCTGTCGCCGTGATGATGGAAGATGACGCGCTCCATGGAACCGGCCAGGCGGCTGCGCGAGACGGTGTTGCTGAGCGCCGCGCGCAGGAAGCCGGTCATCTCGCGCCAGCGCATGCCCCTGGTCTGGCCGAGCGGCCCGACGCCGCGCACGGTCAGCACGGAGAGCTGATGCTCCGGATGCGAGGTGACTTCGGCGGCGCGGCCGTCCAGCAGTTCGTCGAGCAGGGCGCGGCAGGTGCGGCTGACGTAGGCCGCGTCCACCTTGTCCGGATAGCGCTGGGCCGCATACAGGCGCGCCAGCCGCTTGTGCGCCGTCACCGGATCCTGGAAGGTGGCGGAAGCCATGCGCCAGGCGCCGATGGAAGCGCCGACAAAGCGCCGCTGCCGTTTGGCGCGCGGCAGAAAGTCACCAAACAGCCAGCAGTCGACGCTATGCAGGATCAGTCCCTTGGGACCACCCGCAGCGGCGGGAACGATGGCAATATCGGCTGCTTGCACGCCCTCGGCGGCAATACGCTCCCGGGCGCGCGCGCCCAGGCGGATGGTGATTGGTGACTGCATGGTGACGATGGTCTTGCAAAAGAACGTAGTTTACTTCAAGCCACCACCTAGTGCCCGGTACAGGTCGATGGCGCTGGTGGTGCGCTGCAGGCGGGCCTGCACCAGCGACTGCTGGGCGCTGAACAGCTCGCGCTGCGCGTCCAGTACGTCGAGTGAACTGGCGACGCCGTTTTCCTGGCGCAGCTGCAGCAGGCGCAGGCGGTCGGCCTGGGCGTCCTGCACGGCGCGCTGCGCGGCCACCTGCTCGCCCAGGTAGTCGCGTGCGGCCAGGGCGTCGGCCACTTCGCGGAAGGCGGTCTGGATGGTCTTCTCGTAGTCGGCGACGGCGATGTCTTTGCGGACTTCACTGACGTTCAGATTGGCTCGGTTGCGGCCGGCGTCAAAGATGGGTTGCACCAGCTGCGGCGCAAAGGTCCAGCTGCCGGAGCCGGAATCGAACAGGCCTTGCAGCGACGGGCTGCTGCTGCCCAGGCCTGCCGTCAGGCTGATACGCGGGAAGAAGGCTGCACGCGCGGCGCCGATGTTGGCATTGGCGGCCTTCAGGCGCTGCTCGGCGGAGCGGATGTCGGGACGGCGTTCCAGCAGGTCGGACGGCAGGCCGGCTGGCAGCGCGCTCATGGCGTCGATCTGCGCATCGCTGGGCAGGCTGCTGCCACGGGCCGTGCTGGCGGAACCTGCGGCGGCCGGCGGCTGGCCGACCAGCAGGGTCAGCGCGTTCTCCGTCTGCGCGCGCTGGCGTGCCAGCGTGAGCGCGGCGGCGCGGGCCGTTTCCATCAGCGTTTCGTTGGAGCGCAGGTCGAGCAGGGAGGATGCGCCTACTTCGGCGCGCTGCTGCGTGAGCTGGTAGGTGCGTTTGCGGGCCTGGTAGGTCTGCTCGGCCAGCGACTGCTGCTCAGCGTAGCTGCGCTCCGTGTAATAGGCCTGCGCCACTTGCGCCACCAGGGCGATCTGCGCCGCCTGGCGCGCTTCGTCGGTGGCCAGATAGGACGCCAGCGCGGCATCGCTCAGGCTCTTCACGCGGCCGAAGAAATCCAGCTCGAAGGCCGTCACCGCCAGGCCGACGTCGTAGCGCTTGCCGATGGTGCTCTGGCCGCTGGACGACAGGAAGGCTGGGGTTTTGGCCTTGGTGGCGGCCACGCTGCCGCTCACGGTGGGCAGACGGTCGGCCGATTGCACATCGTACAGCGCGCGCGCTTCCTGCACGCGCAGGGCGGCGGTGCGCAGATCGCGGTTGTTTTCCAGCGCGGCGGCGATCAGCTGCTGCAGGTGCGGATCGACGAAGTAGCTGCGCCAGCTGGTGTCCACCGCTTGCGGTACGCCTTCGCCGGCCAGCATGGTGGCGAAGCCGGTTTTGGCAGCGGCGCCGGAAGGATTGAGTGCATAGTCGCCGGCCACCGGCGCGGCAGGGCGCTGGTAGGTCGGCGCCATCGAGCAGCCCGCCAGCAGGACCATGCCCAGCGCGGCGGCGATAGTGGTGTAAGCGGGCTTAGTCATGGGTATCAATCATTTTGTCGTTCAGTTCATGCGCGGCCAGCTTGCGCTGGCGTTCGCTGCCTTTGAAGATGCGGCGGATCACCACGAAGAACACCGGCACCAGGAACACGGCCAGCACAGTCGCGGTAATCATCCCGCCCATCACTCCTGTACCGATGGCGCGCTGGCTGGCGGAACCTGCGCCGGATGCGATCACCAGCGGCAGCACGCCGAGGATGAAGGCCAGCGAGGTCATGATGATCGGGCGGAAGCGCAGATGCACCGCTTCCAGCGTCGCTTCGATCAGACCCTTGCCCTGTGCCTGCAGATCCTTGGCGAATTCAATAATCAGAATCGCGTTCTTGGCCGACAGGCCGATAATGGCGATCAGACCGACCTTGAAGTAGACGTCATTCGGCAGTCCGCGCAAGGTGGCGCCCAGCAGCGCGCCCAGCACGCCCAGCGGCACTACCAGCAGCACGGCCACCGGAATCGTCTCGCTCTCATACAGCGCGGCCAGCACCAGGAAGGCGGCCAACAGCGACAGGGAAAACAGCATCGGTGCCTGCGAGCCGGACGTCTTTTCTTCCAGCGACTGGCCGGTCCACTCGATGCCGAAGCCGGGCGGCAGCTGCTCGGCCAGGCGTTCCAGTTCATCCATCGCCTCGCCCGTGCTGCGGCCCGGCTGGGCGTCGCCGGTCAGCTTGATGGCGGGGTAGCCGTTATAGCGCACCAGCTGCACCGGACCCTGGATCCAGCGCGAGGTGGCGAAGGAGGAGAACGGCACCATGGTGCCCGCCGCGCTGCGCACGTTGAGCTGCATGATGTCTTCCGGCTGCAAGCGCTGCGGTGCGTCGGCCTGCACGATCACGCGCTGCTGGCGGCCGCTGGAAGCAAAGTCGTTCACGTAGGATGAACCCAGCGCGGTCGACAGGGTGCTGTTGATGTCGGCAAAACCGACGCCCAGCGCATTGGCTTTTTCGCGGTCGATGTCGACCTGCAGCTGCGGCGAATCTTCCAGACCTTCCGGACGCAGGCCTTTCAGGATAGTGCTCTTGGCGGCGAGGCCGAGCAGCTGGTTACGCGCGGCCATCAGTGCGTCGTGGCCCAGCGCGCTGCGGTCCTGCAGGCGCGCGGTGATGCCGGTGGCGTTACCCAGCTCGCGGATCGGCGGCGGCGACAGCGGGAACACCACTGCGTCGGGAATGCCGGACAAGTCCTTGAAGGCGCGCTGCGCAATCTCCTGCGCTGTGTCGTGCGCGCCGCGTTCCTTCCAGTCCTTGAGCGGAATGAACACCAGGCCCGCGTTCTGGCCATTACCGGAGAAGCTGAAGCCCGCTACCGCGATGGTGCGCGCCACGCCGGGCTGCTTGCGGAAGTAGGCATCCACTTGCGACAGCACGGCCTGGGTGCGGCTGGTGGAGGCGCCGGTCGGCAGCTGCACGTTGGTGATCAGGTAGCCCTGGTCTTCGTTCGGCAGGAAGGAGGAGGGCAGGCGGATATACAGCCACGCAACCACGCCGACGATCAAGCCAAACACCACCATGTAGCGGCCGGTGCGCTGGATGATACGCGCGATCATGCCCTGGTAGCCGGTGGCCGTGACGGCAAAGCGGCGGTTGAACCAGCCGAAGAAGCCTTTCTTCTCATGGTGATGTCCCGCTTCCACCGGTTGCAGGATGGTGGCGCACAGCGCCGGCGTCAGGGTCAGCGCCATCAGCGCCGAGAAGCCCATGGCCGACACCATCGACAGCGAGAACTGGCGATAGATCGCACCGACCGCACCGCCGAAGAAGGCCATTGGAATGAACACCGCCACCAGCACCAGCGTAATGCCGATGATCGCGCCGGTGATCTGGCCCATGGCCTTGCGGGTGGCGTCGCGCGGCGACAGGCCTTCCTCGCTCATGATGCGCTCGACGTTTTCCACCACAACGATGGCGTCATCGACCAGGATGCCGATCGCCAGCACCATGCCGAACATGGTCAGCACGTTGATGGAGAAACCGAACAGCTGCATCATGGCGAAGGTGCCCATCAGGGCCACCGGCACCACGATGGTCGGGATCAGGGTATAGCGGATATTCTGCAGGAACAGGTACATCACCAGGAACACCAGTACCACCGCTTCCAGCAGGGTCTTGACCACTTCTTCGATGGAGATCTTGACGAACAGCGAAGTGTCGTAGGGGATGGTGTACTTCACGCCCGGCGGGAAGTATTTGGACAGCTGCTCCATCTTCTCCTTCACGGCGACGGCGGTCTGCAGTGCGTTACCGGTCAGCGACAGCTGCACCGCAATTGCGGAGAAGGGCGCGCCGTTCAGGCGAGCGTTGATGTTGAAGCTGGCGCCGCTCATTTCGATACGCGCCACATCCGACAGGCGCACCAGCGAGCCATTCGGATTGGCGCGCAGGACGATACGCTTGAATTCATCGATGGACGACAGCTGGCCCGTCACCACGATCGGCGCGGAGTAGGTCTGCTGCGCGGGGCTGGGCAGGTCGCCCAGCGTGCCGGAAGTGACCTGCGCGTTCTGCGCCTTGATGGCGGCGGTGACGTCGGCCATGTTCATGTGCAGGCCCACCAGCTTGGCCGGATCGACCCAGATGCGCATGGCGCGCTCGGTGCCGAACAACTGCGCCTGGCCCACGCCGGGCACGCGCTTGACTTCATTGACCACGTTGCGGGCCAGGTAGTCGCCCAGGCCGGTCGGGTCGAGGCGGCCGTCGGTGGAGACCAGGCCGACGAACATCAGGATGTTGGAGCGGGCCTTGTTGACCTGCACACCCTGCTGCGTCACGGCGGCGGGCAGGCGCGATTCCACGCGCTTGATGCGGTTCTGCACATCCACCGCCGCCAGGTCTGGGTTGGTGCCGGGGACGAAGGTGACGGTGATGGTGACGGCGCCACTCGCCTCGCTTTGCGATTCGACGTACTGCAAGCCATCGGCGCCGTTCATCTCCTGTTCGATAACGGAAGTGACGGCATCATCCAGCACCTGCGCCGTGGCGCCGGGATAGTTGGCTGTGATGACGATGGACGGCGGCGCAATGGTCGGGTATTGGGCGACCGGCAGGACCGTGATCGCCAGCGCACCGCCCAGCAGAATGAAGAGTGCGATCACCCACGCAAAGACGGGGCGGTCGATGAAGAACTTGGCCATCTGCGCTCCCGCTTATTTGGCCGGCGCCGCAGGTGCGGCCGGAGTTGCGCCTTTCCACGGCTGCGGATTCACCAGCGCACCCGGCTTGGCTTTCTGGAAGCCTTCGACCACGATGCGTTCGCCGCCTTTCAGGCCCGAGCTGACGATCCAGTTCTGGCCATCGCTGGACGAGGTGGTGACAGGCTGCGACTGCACCTTGTTGTCGGCGCCGACAATCAGCACTGAGGAACCTTCAGGGCTGCGCACCACGGCCTGCTGCGGCACGGAGATGGCCGCTTCGTTCACGCCCTGTTCCAGGCGCGCGCGCACATACATACCCGGCAGCAGGACGTGCTGCGGATTGGGGAATTCGGCGCGCATCGACACGGTGCCGGTGCTTTCATCTACCGCCACATCGGAGAACAGCAGCTTGCCGGGCAGGGCGTAAGCCTGGCCGTCTTCGGTCAGCAGAGTGACCTTGGCCTGGTCTTTACCGCCGTTCTTGAGCTTACCGGCGGCCATGGCCTTCTGCAGGCGCAGTAGATCGGCAGAGGATTGCGTGATGGTGACCCAGATCGGATCGATCTGCTGCACGGTAGCCATCGGCGTCGCCTCACCCTGGCCCACCAGCGCGCCCTCGGTGACCAGCGCGCGGCTGGTGCGGCCGGTGATCGGCGCGGTGACGGTGGCATAGCCCAGGGTCAGGCTGGAGTTGGTGCGCGCCGCCTTGGCGTTGGCCAGATCGGCGGCGGACTGCTTCTGCGCGGTGACGGCATCGTCGTATTCCTGCTGGCTGACAGCTTGCGCGGCCAGCAGCGGCTTGTAGCGCTTGACCTTGAGATTGGCCTGCTCCAGGTTGGCCTCGGCCTTGGCGACGGCCGCCTGCGCGCTCTCGTAGTTGGCCTGGAACTGCGCAGGGTCGATGCGGAACAGCACATCGCCCGCCTTGACGTCGCTGCCTTCCTTGTACACGCGCTGCAGCACGATGCCGGCGGTACGCGCGCGCACCTGCGCCGTGCGCGAGGCTTCCAGGCGGCCTGGCAGCTCGCTGCTCAGGGTGAGGGCGGCGGGGCTGACGGTGATGACGGAAACGGTGGCGGGCGGTGGTGCGCTGTTGCCGGATGCTGCCTTGTCACCGCAGGCACTCAGCAGGGATAGAGCGAGGGCAGCGGCGACAGTAGTGCAACGAGGAGCAGATCTCATGGATGGGTCTCGTAAAATGGTAGGGCTAAGGATGCAACATTGTATTACGGATAGCAATGCAATAAAAAAGCACGCCGAAGCGTGCTTTCAATGATTCTCGTGGCGAGGCCGGACATCAGCGCATGCCGGAGATGATCTGTTTCAGTTTGCCCGAATCGGCGCAGAAGGCGCGAATGCCTTCGCTCAGCTTTTCGGTGCCCATCTGGTCTTCGTTGAGCTGGAAGCGGAAGGTCTTTTCGTCCATGCTCATCTTGATCAAGCCGGCCGATGGCACGTTTTCCGGCGACAGCTTGCGCTCCACGGCGCCGTTGGATTCGGCCAGCTTTTGCAGCAGGTCCGGGCTGATGGTCAGCAGGTCGCAGCCCGCCAGTTCCAGGATCTGGCCGGTGGTGCGGAAGCTGGCGCCCATCACTTCGGTCTTGTAGCCGAACTTGCGGTAGTAGTTGTAGATGCGCTTGACCGACTGCACACCTGGATCTTCCGAAGGATCCGGCTCGATGCCGGTGTTCTTCTTGTACCAGTCGTAGATACGGCCGACGAACGGCGAAATCAGCTGGGCGCCCGCTTCGGCGCAGGCGATGGCCTGGCACAGCGAGAACAGCAGGGTCATATTGCAGCGGATGCCTTCCTTCTCCAGCACCTCGGCGGCCTTGATGCCTTCCCAGGTGGAGGCCATCTTGATCAGCACGCGCTCGCGCGGCACGCCGGCCTTTTCGTACATGGCGATCAGCTCGCGCGCCTTGACGATCGAGCCTTCGGTGTCGAAGGACAGGCGGGCGTCGATTTCGGTCGAGACGCGGCCAGGGATGACGTTCAGGATCTGCTTGCCGAAGGCGATCAGCAGGTGGTCGATCACTTCGCTGGTGGAACCGTTCAGGTTATCGCGCACGGCTTTTTCCAGCAGCGGCTTGTATTCGGCCTTCTGCACGGCCTTCAGGATCAGCGAAGGATTGGTGGTGGCGTCGCGCGGGGTGTACTGCTGGATCGACTGGAAGTCACCCGTATCGGCGACCACGGTGGTAAATTTTTTGAGTTGTTCGAGCTGGTTCATGGTCTGGCCAATGTGAAATGTGGAGCGGGGTAATACATCATCTTACCTTATTCGGCGCGCCATGGACGTGTAGGCGTAAGGCTGGCCGTCGATCCGGAACATGTCTGTCGTTTCGCCGGTACGGACAAAGCCGCTGTGTTCATAGAGGCGGATGGCGGGCTGGTTCACCGACAGCACCTGCAGGTCGATCCATGCCAGGGCCGGGATGTCGGCAGCCCATTGCGCGGCGTGCGCGATCAGCTGCGCGCCCAGGCCGTGGCGGCGGTGGTCGCGGTCCACGCCCATGCCCAGCAGGCAGCGGTGCGCCGCCAGCCGTTCCGGATGCGCGCGCAGGTCGATATGTCCGGCGATGCGGCCGTCCTCCGTGCGCGCCACCCAGGCGCGACGCCAGCCCGGCGCACCCACCGGCGCGGCCATACCGCTGACGAAGGCCTCCGCCTTCTCGGCCGGGAAAAATGACTCGGCGCGCGGCAGCGGCTGGAAGTAAGCCGTGTCGCCAACGCCGTTGTCGGACAGGTGGTCGTTCAGGTAGCTCAGGAAGGCGGGGAAATCCGCCGCGCGCAGTAGTTCGATATTCAACGTAATTCCTTGCGGATGACGAGTTTGAGGCCGGACCAGATCTCGCTGACGGCGCAGACTTTGATGTCGACAAAGCCCAGTGGGAGGGCGACTTCGCGGATGGTGTCTTCGGTGATGTCGGTGGGGACTTTGGCGGACTTCTTGGGCCAGGAAACCCACACGGCGGCGGCGGGCGCGATGGCCTTGCGCAGGCGCGCCAGCTCGCGCGCGAGATCGGCGCGCTGGTCGCAGAACAGGTGAATGATGGCGGTGTCGCCAGTCAGCTTGCTGACGAAGGAGACATCTTCAGGTAGCGGCGCCAGCCAGTCCGCGTAATCGGGCGGCGCGCCAATGGCGAGTACGCGGCTGCCGCTGGCGATGCCGAGTTTTTTCGCCAGCGGTGTTCCCGAATATCCAGCAACTGCCATCGAACTCCCTCCGTGGTATGGGAGGGAATTGTAGCATTTACAACACGCCGTTGATGCTGTTGCTGATCTGCGCCTGCAGGCCGACCAGGTCGACGGTGTTGCCGCTGCCGTGCGCCACTTCGGTGTAGATGCCGTCGCCATTACCGTCGTGGTAGACCTCATAGCTGCTGTGCGAGCCGTGGGTCTGCACTTCCAGCACATAGCCTGCGGCCAGCTGGCTGTAGGTGGTCGAGCTGCCTGGCGTGACGGTCTTGGTGCTGCCGTCGGCCAGCACGCGCTGTACCGCCGTCACCGCACCAGTGGCGTCGATGGTGAACTGGGCGCGGTCGTAAGCATCTACGTCGAGGCGCGTGGTGGCGCTGCCGGCTTGGATAAATGTGTCGGTCTCCGAACTCACCGCGTACAGGCCCGCCGTGCCGGAAGGCGTGTACACCGTGCTTTCCACCGTATGGCCTTCCACCGTGGTGGCGGTGACGCTGCCGTCCGCGCCCACGCTGAAGGTAGTGGTAGGGCTGATCCGCAGCGTGTGGGTGCTGGTATGCGTGCCGTGGGTATCGCTCACCTGCATGGCCGTCACGGCGCCGTTGGTGATGGTGAAGTTGTAGCCGAAGGTGGAGCCGTTGTCGTAGGTGGTGGTGGGCGAGGTGACCACGGTTTGTTCGGAAGTCAGGTGATACAGGGTGGCGTCGCTGGCGTCCGCCGTGAATTGCAGGGTGTGGGTGGCGCGCGTGCCGGTGATAGTTTCGGTAACGCTGCCGGTGCCGACGCTGAAGGTGGCGTCGGCCGGGATGTGCAGGGCCACCGTGTGACTGCCGAAGACGATATTCTCGCCCGTTACCTGGCCGTTGCTGATGTCGAACTTATAAGCGCTGTCCATGATGCTCCTCCGCGTTGATCGTTGATTCAGCGTAGATGAGCACGCTGAACTGGGCAACAGTGCGAAGGTAAATCTGGGCCGGTAAAGTATTACAAGATGTTACCGGCTGAGCGAGCCCTAGCCGATGAAGGAATCGAACTGCATGTCGAATTCCTGCAACGCCTTTTGCGCATTTTGCATCTTGCGGCGGAACTCCGGGCCACGCTGCAGGGCCAGGCCCACGGCCAGCACGTCGATCACCACCAGGTAGGCCAGGCGCGCGGAAATCGGCGTGTAGGGGTCGGTGTTGAAGATCAGGTCAATCGGAATCAGCACCGTGGCCAGATCGGCCAGCGGCGTGCCCGATGGCGCCATCACGATCACCTCGGCGCCGCCACGGCGCGCCAGCTTGACCGAGCGCACCAGCGAAGGACTGTTGCCGCGTTGGGAAATCGCCACCACGGCGTCGCCGGTACGCAGCAGGGCGGCGGCAATCGAATGAATGTGCGGGTCGGCGTAAGCCACGGTCGGCACGCCGGAGCGGAAGAACTTGTGCTGCGCGTCGGTCGCCACGATGCCGGAAGTACCCTGGCCGTAGAACTCGATCTTGTTGGCTTTAGAGAGAATATCCAGCGCCTTCTGGATCGCTTCCGGATCGAGGTTGTTGCGCAGGTCCAGCAGGGTGTTGATGGAGCGGCTGCAGATCTTGCTCACCAGGTCGGCCGCGAGGTCGTCCTGGGCCGGCTGCTCGTTCAGGCCAGGCAGTGCCAGCGCCAGGCCCTGGGCCAGCTTGAGCTTGAACTCATGCCAGCCGTCGTAGCCCAGCGTGCGGCAGAAACGCACCACGGTCGGTTCGGACACCTGGGCGCTCTTGGCCAGCGCCGTGATGTTCTGGTTGACCGTCTGGCTTGGGTTGTCGAGCACCGCCAACGCGACCTTGCGCTCCGATTTGGAGAGCGAGTCGAGCTGGGTGCGGATGGAATCTAACAGCATTGCTTAATCTTCAGGAAGGGCTTCTTCGCGCCATTGTAGACCATCACGGCCGATCAGGGCCGAGGCGGCGGCAGGGCCCCAGGTGCCGGCGGCGTAAGGCGTCGGTGCGGATTCGTCCTGCTCCCAGCTGTTCAGGATAGGCTCGACCCATTCCCACGCCGCTTCCAGTTCGTCGCCGCGCATGAACAGGGTCAGTTGGCCGCGCAGCACGTCCAGCAGCAGGCGCTCGTAGGCTTCCATGCGCGGGGTCTTGAAGGTTTCGCGGAAGTCCAGTTCCAGTTCCGCAGGTTTCAGGCGCATGCCTTCGCCCGGGGTCTTGGCCATCAGGTTCATGCGCAGGCCTTCGTCCGGCTGCAGACGGATCACCAGCGAGTTGTTCATGAAGCTGGACGTCGGCTGGTTGAAGATCGAATGCGGGATCTGTTTGAAGCGCACCACGATCTCGGCCAGCGAGTCGGCCATGCGCTTACCGGTGCGCAAGTAGAACGGCACGCCGGCCCAGCGCCAGGTGTCGATCTCCGCCTTCATGGCGACAAAGGTTTCGGTGCGCGAGTGTTCCGGCGCATCCGGTTCGTCGCGATAGCTCGGCACGGCCTTGCCTTCGACGTGGCCGGCGCGGTACTGGCCGCGCACGATGTTTTGCGCCAGCGTGGTCGGGGTGAAGCGCTTCAGCGAACGCAGCACCTGCAGCTTGGCGTCGCGCACGGCGTCCGGCGCGATCGACGATGGCGGTTCCATGGCGACGATACACAGCAGCTGCAGCAGGTGGTTCTGCAGCATGTCGCGCAGCGCGCCGGAGGTGTCGTAGTAGCCCAGGCGGTTGCCCACACCGAGTTTTTCGGCGATGGTGATCTGCACGTCGGAGATCCACTCGCGGCGCCACAGTGGCTCGAACAGCACGTTACCAAAGCGCAGCGCCAGCAGATTCTGCACGGTCTCTTTGCCCAGGTAGTGGTCGATACGGTAGATCTGCGATTCCTCGAATACCTTGCCCACTTCGAGGTTGATCTGCTTGGCCGAAGCGAGGTCGCGGCCCAGCGGCTTTTCAAGCACCACGCGCGAGTTTGGCGTGACCAGGCCTTTTTCCTTCAGGTTGTCGCAGATCTGCGAGAAGATGGCAGGCGGGGTGGCCAGGTAGTACACGCGGGTCAGGCCTGCGTCGGTGCGCAGCGCGTCGACCAGCGGGCCGTAGGTGCCTGCATCGGTGGCGTTCAGCGAGACGTAGACGATACGCGCGGTAAAGCGCGCCCACACGGCGGCGGCAGGGGACTTGATGTGCGGCTTGGACTGGTCCTCCACCATTTGCAGGAAGTCTTCCTGGCTGCTGTCCTGGCGGCCGACGCAGATGATGCGGGCAGTCGCAGGCAGGTCGTTGGCGACATCGCGCGCGTACATCGCGGGCAGCAGCTTGCGCATCGCCAGATCGCCGCTACCGCCAAACAGAACCAGGTCAAAATCGTTAAGAGCCATAATGTGTGATCGCAGAAAGTGAGCTGAGAGATTTTGTATGTAAATTTACTACACAAAATCAAGTATTTCAAGGAAATTTACTACAATTTTAGAGGCTTCGTTCAGTCCTGGTAGGCTGGTTCCTCGCGGCCCGGCACATCCACCCGGGTCATCAGCACGCGGCCGTTGAGCGGGAAGCGCTCCGCCTCGGCCGCCGGACGGTTGCCGATGGTGGTGATGTACAGGGTGCGCAGATCCGCGCCGCCAAAGGCCACCATGGTGGGCGCGTTGGCGGGCAGGGGGATCTCGTCGAGGAACTCACCGCCTGGCGACAGCTTGACGATGCGCGCCGCTTCGATCATCGCGCACCAGTAGTTGCCTTCGCTGTCCACGGCCGCGCCGTCGGGACGGCCGCCGTAGTTGTGCGTCTTGTCGGTCGAGAACTGGCGCAGCAGCTGCTGGTTGGACGGCGTACCCGTCGCCATATCGTAGTCGTAGCGGAAGACGCGGTGCGAGGTGGTGTCCGAGTGGTACATGGTCTTGCCGTCCGGGCTGAAGCCCAGGCCATTCGACACCGTCATGCCGCCCGACCAGGCCTTGCGTACTTGTCCCTTCTCCAGCACGAACATCTCGGCGGCCTGCTGGTCGCGCGGCTCGTAGATGGTGCCGCACCAGAAGCGGCCGTGCGCGTCGGCGCGGCCGTCGTTGTAGCGGGTGGTGGACTGGTCGTAGCTGGCCGGCGCGATCATGCTCAGTCTGACCTCATCGCTGGACGTATCCAGGTGCGCAAAGCCGCTGCGCATGGCGACGATCAGGCCGCCCTTGGCGCTGCGGGTCAGTGCCGCTGGTTCGCTCTCCAGCTTCCAGGCGCGGCGCGCGCCCGTGGCCGGATCGAGCCGGTGCACGGTCAAGCCGGGAATGTCGACCCAGTACAGGGCTTGTTCCTGCGGATGCCACAGCGGGCATTCGCCGGTCTGCATGACGCCTTCGCAGGCGGCTTGAATCTGATAGTTGCTCATGATGGCTTAGATGTGTTGGGCGGCTTTGGCCATGGCGATCAGGCCGTTGGTGGAGCTGTCGTGCTGCTCCGGCGCGGCGCTGCCGGTCAGCTCGGACTGGATGTTCTTGGCCAGCACCTTGCCCAGTTCCACGCCCCACTGGTCGAAGCTGTTGACGTCCCAGATCACGCCCTGCACAAAGGTCTTGTGCTCATACAGCGCGATCAGCGCGCCCAGCGTGGCCGGGGTCAGCTGGTCCATGATGATGGTGTTGGATGGACGGTTGCCGGGGAAGGTCTTGTGCGGCACCAGTTCCTCGATCTCGGCCTCGGACAGCTTCTGGCCCTTCAGGTCGGCGCGCACTTCCGCAGCGGTTTTGCCTTTCATGAAGGCTTCCGACTGGGCGAAGCAGTTGGCCAGCAGGGCGTCGTGGTGGCCCGGCAGATCGTGCGTGGCGCGCAGGGCGGCGATGAAATCGATCGGGGTCACGTCGGTGCCCTGGTGCAGCAGCTGGAAGTAGGCATGCTGCGCGTTGGTGCCGCACTCGCCCCAGACTACCGGGCAGGTCGGCGTATCGACTTCCGCGCCGCCACGGGTGATGCGCTTGCCGTTGCTCTCCATGTCGAGCTGCTGCAGGTAGGCCGGGAAGCGGCTCAGATCCTGGTGGTAGGGCGCGATCGACAGCGAATCGGCGCCGAGGAACTGGCGGTTCCAGAAGCCCACCATGGCCAGCAGCACCGGCATGTTCTGTTCCAGCGGCGCGGTGCGGAAGTGCTCGTCCATGGCATGGGCGCCGTCCAGGAAGGCGCGGAAGTAGCCGAAGCCGACTGCCAGCGCGACCGACAGGCCGATCGAAGACCATACCGAGTAGCGGCCGCCGACCCAGTCCCAGAACGGGAACATATTGGCCGGATCGATGCCGAAGGCCTTGACCGCTTCGGTATTGGTGGAGACGGCGACGAAGTGGCGCGCCAGGTGCTCGGCCGGCGCGTGCTGCAGGAACCAGGTGCGCGCGGTGCCTGCGTTGAGCATGGTCTCTGCCGTGGTGAAGGTCTTGGAGGCGACGATGAACAGGGTGGTCTCGGGATTCACCTGGCCCAGCACGGCGTCCATATCATGGCCGTCGACGTTGGAGACAAAGTGCATCTTCAGGCGCGGATGGCTGTACGAGCGCAGCGCCAGCACGGCCATTTTCGGGCCCAGGTCGGAACCGCCAATGCCGATATTGACCACGTCGGTGATGGGCTTGCCGCTGTGGCCCAGCCAGTTGCCGTTGCGGACGCGGTCGGTGAAGTCTTTTACGCGGTCGAGTACGGCATGCACGTCAGCGGTGACGTTCTGGCCATCGACCGTCAGTACCTTGTCGCGCGGCAAACGAAGCGCGGTGTGCAGGACGGCGCGGCGTTCGGTAAGATTGATCTTCTCGCCGGCGAACATGGCGCTGCGGCGGTCTTCCACGCCGCGCTTGCGGGCCAGGTCGGTCAGCAGGGAGATGGTGTGGCTGTCCAGGCGGTTCTTGGAATAGTCCAGGAACAGGCCGGCCGCTTCCAGCGACAGCTTGCCGAAGCGCTGAGCGTCGGCGGCGAACAGATCGCGCATCTGCCAGTGGGCAGCGGTGGCGGCGTGGGTTTGAAGGGCTTGGAAGCTGGCGGTCGTGGTCAGGGCAGGCTGGCGCATAATAGTCGTCGGCTGAAGGTGGGTTGGGGTGATGGGGTAATGATACCGAAAAATGGGTAAATTCACTACACCTTAGTTTGAGAGAGGCTCTCTCAGAGGCTGCGGTAACAAAAAAGCGTTTTAGGGTGGGCTGAGTTTGAAATTTTGTAGTAAAATTTCACGGAATTCATTCATAAGGAACGATCATGGCATTGCATCCAGTCCTGGAAACCGTCACCGCCCGCATTATCCAGCGCAGCAAACCTTCGCGCGGCGCCTACCTGGCGCACCTGGAAGCGGCCCGCGTGAAAGGCGTCCAGCGCGGCACCCTGTCCTGCACCAACCTGGCTCACGGCTTTGCCGCCTTCCCCCAGAACGACAAGCTGGTCCTCAAGGAAGTGAAGCAGCCTTCCGTGGCCATCATCTCGGCTTACAACGACATGCTGTCGGCGCACCAGCCGTTTGAAGTTTTCCCGCAGATCATCAAGCAAGCCGTGCGCGAAGTGGGCGCGGTGGCGCAGTTTGCCGGCGGCACCCCCGCCATGTGCGACGGCGTGACCCAGGGCCAGCCGGGCATGGAACTGTCGCTGTTCTCGCGCGACGCCATCGCCATGTCGGCAGCCGTGGCGCTGTCGCACAATATGTTCGATTCCGCCCTGTACCTGGGCGTGTGCGACAAGATTGTACCGGGTCTGCTGATTGGTGCGCTGCACTTCGGCCATCTGCCAGCCGTGTTCGTACCGGCCGGCCCGATGACCACCGGCCTGTCCAACTCCGAAAAAGCCAAGGTGCGCCAGCTGTACGCGCAGGGTAAGGTCGGCCGCGAAGAACTGCTGGAAGGCGAGGCCAAGTCCTACCACGGCGCCGGCACCTGCACCTTCTACGGCACCGCCAACAGCAACCAGATGCTGATGGAAGTGATGGGCTTGCACCTGCCGGGCGCCGCCTTCATCACCCCGAACACCCCGCTGCGCGACGAACTGACCAAGGCCGCCGCCAAGCGCGCCGCCCTGATCACGGCGCAGTCCAATGAATATATCCCGGTCGGCCATATCGTCGATGAAAAGTCCATCGTCAACGCCATCGTGGCGCTGCTGGCCACCGGCGGCTCGACCAACCACACCCTGCACCTGCCCGCGATTGCCAAGGCGGCGGGCATCGTGATCGACTGGAACGACTTCGACGAGCTGTCGAAAGTGGTGCCGCTGCTGACCCGCATCTACCCGAACGGCGAAGCGGACGTGAACCACTTCCACGCTGCGGGCGGCACCGGTTTCGTGATCCGCGAACTGCTGGATGCGGGCCTGCTGCATGACGACGTCACCACCATCCTGGGCAAGGGCTTGCGCGCGCACTGCGCCGAGCCGTTCCTGGGCGAAGGCGGCAATGGCGTGGTATTCAAGCCTGCGCCAGCCGAATCGGGCGACGAGAAAGTGCTGCGCAAGGCGGGCAATGCCTTCTCGCCGGACGGCGGCATGGTGCTGGTACAGGGCAACCTGGGCCGCGCCGTGATGAAGGTTTCGGCCGTCAAGCCGGAGCACCGCACGGTGGAAGCGCCAGCCCTGGTGTTCAATTCGCAGGAAGCCTTCATGGCCGACTACAAGGCGGGCAAGCTGGACCGCGACTTCGTGGCGGTGATCCGCTTCCAGGGCCCGCGCGCCAACGGCATGCCGGAACTGCACGCGTTGACCCCGGCGCTGGCCAATCTGCAGGACGCGGGCCGCAAGGTGGCACTGGTGACCGATGGCCGCATGTCCGGCGCGTCGGGCAAGGTGCCGGCCGCGATCCACGTGTCGCCTGAGATCCTGGCCGGCGGTCCGCTGGGCCTGGTGCGCGATGGCGACATCCTCCGCGTCTGCGCGCATACCGGCACGCTGGAAGCCAAGGTCGAATCCAGCGTCTGGCACGCCCGCGCGATGGCGACGGCCGATCTGTCGCCGAACCATATCGGCATGGGCCGCGAGCTGTTCTCGATGTACCGCAGCAGCGTGTGCGAAGCAGAGAAGGGCGCAACCACCTTCCCGCTGCCGTCGCCGATTCCCACCACCGTGGGCCTGCATGACACTGACCCGGTCGGCAATACCGTGCCGGGTTCCGATGAAGACTTTTCGATGAAGAAGGAAGCCTAAGCCATGACCCTGTCTCTGCTCGATATCATGCGTACCTCGGCCGTGATCCCGGTGATCGCGATCGATGATCCGGACCACGCCGTCCCGCTGGCCAAGGCGCTCGTCGCCGGTGGCATCCGCGTGCTGGAAGTGACCCTGCGCACCAAGCACGGCCTGGGCGCGATCAAGGCCATGAGCGCAGTGGAAGGCGCCATCGTCGGCGTCGGCACCCTGACCCAGCCGGAAGAGTTTGCTGCTGCGCGCGACGCGGGCGCGGTGTTCGGCGTGTCGCCGGGCCTGACCCCGGCGCTGATCGCCGCCGCCAAGAGCAGCGGCCTGCCGCTGCTGCCAGGCGTGATGACCCCGTCGGAAATCATGTCGGCGCGCGAACAGGGCTTCAAGCAGCTCAAGCTGTTCCCGGCGGTGCCTGCGGGCGGCATCGGCATGCTGAACGCGATTGCCGGCCCGCTGCCGGACATCACCTTCTGCCCGACCGGCGGCATCTCGCAAGAAACCGCGTCGCAGTTCCTGGCGCTGAAGAACGTCGCCTGTGTAGGCGGCTCCTGGCTGACCCCGAAAGACGCCCTCGCGGCGGGCGACTGGGCGCGCATTACCGACCTGGCCAAAGCCGCCAGCGGACTGCGTTAATCAGCAGGTGTTGTAAGGGAAACGGCGCGTGCAGGCGCCGTTTTTTTTCGTCTATCGATAAACTTTTTCTGTATATCGAACAAAAGTTCGCTATAATGGACCCGTTTTATGCATCAAGAGTCGGTTTCATCCGACGCCAACCTGCCTACCCGGGCAAGGTGGAAGCCATCACGGCGATGCGGCCTATTAACGGCAACGAAGCGGGCGCAAATGGTTTGCTCCGAGTCGAGCCAAGCTTTCTGGAGCAACCATGAGCACGATCACTTCCCAAGACACCAGCGCCTGGCGCAATCAGTTCCGCCTGACCCACACCTTCCACCTCTGTTCCGGCGCCGACGATTCCATCGCCGGGCGGCTGGAGGCGACCCTGAAACAGGCCAAAGCGCAGATCGACAAATGGCTGATCGTGCGCCGTGCCGGCCGCTACGAGCACAGCATCATCATCGAAGGCATTGGCGAGGAATCGGCGCGCGAGCTGCGCAAGGAGTTCGCCAGCCTGAGCAGCGACATCAAGGTGCACGTCGAGCACCTGGTGCACTTCGAGCGCCATTGAATCGCAGTGAGGGCTTACTGAGGCCGGTCCTGCGCGCGTATCAGGCCTTGATGCAGTACGCGCGTAACGACGTCATCCGCTACGCCAGAGGCCAGCAGGAATGTCGATGCATGCTCGGTGCCCGTCTCGCGCTGCATCACCAGCGCGGCCTGGACCAGCGTGGTGGTATCGTGCCGCCGCACCAAGCCTTCGGGCAATTCAGACTGCAAGATTCGACGGTCGTCCGCATGGTTTTCCATTTCGCACTCCTGAAAGGTGGGTAGTTTTGCAGCAGAGATTACCAGACTGCAGAATACCATGTTGTTGAAACACTAAGGTCAGGCTTTTGACATAGGCGGCCCGGAGCGAGATACCTCCTCAGTGACCGATTTCGCCCTGTTGTTTTGAAATGCGGCTTGCCTGGTTGACGATGTCGCCTGCAGTGAGTCTCATGCCGCCGATCGGCATACCGGCCGCTTGCAATGCGCCCTCGATCCACGAGTTACAGTTATTGAACAGACTGTACTGTCCAGTTGCCTTGTAATACAAGTTGAAGTTAGGCTGCTGTACTCCCAGGTAGGTTGGCTGTCCTTCAGCGTCGACGACGATACTTCGGTCAATATAGGCGGCCAGTTCACGGTAGCCCTTCTCTGTAATGGCTAAGGGAATGCTGGCTATCTCCTGCTTTTTGAATGGAGGCTCCCCATCGGTGGCGACTACCTGCAAAGCCGGGTAGTCCGACGCGACCAAAGCCTTTACCGCCTTGGTCCAGGGTGGGTTAGCGTCAACAAAATAATCGCCATCGCCCCAGCCAATGGTCAGGTATTTGTGGTCATGAAAATCACGATTTAATTTTTTGCTGTGTGCAAGAATGGACGGCCCGTCGAACTGCAAAGCGGTGTGCCAGTCATACTGCATCAGATAAATCCTGTACGGCGTATCTTCTGCCGGTAGACTCATCTGATTGTGAACACTGGCACAGCCTGCCTGCGTCGCAATGAAAGTAAGGGCCGTGAATTTCTGAATGGTCGATTTGAACTTCATCTGATTTTTTTGATAATCATACTCATGTGACTTTTCCGTATTATCACTTGAGATCAGGCATCACGCTGCTGATTGACTGTCGATTCGTCGGCCCGGCTGTCGATTCATCGGTGACCGGTGGCGCGCTGCTCCCGCCCGTGCGATTGTTGCTGGAGCCAATTCCGGCCACGCTTACTCAGAATATCGTCAAAATAATGAATTCCATTTCCCCCGCCCGCATTGTCGGGCTGGATACCTTGCGCGCGCTCGCCATTGCACTGGTGCTGATGTCTCACTACAACGGCTTTGTCCGGAATGCGCCAGGCTTTGGCGCTATAGGCAGCATAGGTTGGGCCGGCGTCGACCTGTTTTTTGTATTGAGTGGCTACCTCATCGGCAACCAACTCCTTGCGCCCGCGGCGCGCGGAGAGAGCCTGGACTTGAAGACTTTTTTTGCCCGGCGTCTGCTGCGCACTCTCCCCAACTACTACGTAGTATTGGCCGTATATCTGATGCTGTCCGGTAGTTCGATTGCAGGCAAGAGCATGGCGCCGCTCTGGCGCTTTCTCACCTTCACGCAGAATTTCGGAATGAATTATGGGGAGACGTTCACACATTCGTGGTCGCTGTGCATTGAGGAGCAGTTCTACCTGTTGCTGCCGCTGGTGGTAATGACCTTGGCCGGAAGCCGGCGTTCTCCACGCCTGCTTTGGTGCACTGTGGTTGCCTCGATCGCGGCCGGCATGACGGTACGCGGCATTGCATTCATGGATGGTAAGGACGTGTTCGCCGCACCGGTGTACTACTCGAGCTTCGCCCGCTTCGATGAATTACTGCCCGGTGTAGCCCTCGCTTTGCTGAAGAATTTCCATCCCGTAGGGTTCGCACGCCTGCTTCGCCATGGAAACGCGTTGCTGGCAGCAGGTCTGGCCAGTGCCGCTGCCGTGCTTTACGGCGTCATGAACGAAGCACCGACCGCTTTCCTTGCCTCGACCTTTGGATTTTCGCTGGTGGCAATCAGTTTCGCGCTGCTGGTCTGCTCCGCGCTGAGTCCATCGTCGTTACTGAACCGGTTGCGCATTCCCGGCGCGTCGAGCCTGGCGCTGTGGTCGTATGCAGTGTACCTGGCGCACAAGCCGGTGTTTATGGCGCTAAGCCCCCAACTTCAGGAATGGGGCGTCGATGCCAGCGCGGCACTGACCATCGTGGTGGTCATGGCGATCGGCATCTTCAGCGGCTGGCTGCTGTATCTCCTGGTAGAGTCGCCATTCATGCAGCTGCGGGCGCGCTTCTACGCAACTGGAGGCGTAAAGGCGCGAAGCATGTTGGTATGATGGTGGTCTTTTCGCCATCCAGGGAGTTGATGGGACCATGGAGTTTCTGGACGCATACTGCGCGCGCATCGGCTACACCGGCCCGCGCACCCCAACGCTGGACACCTTGCGCGCGCTGCAGCAGCTGCATCCTGCTGCCATTCCGTTCGAAGCCGTTGACGTGCTGCTGGACCGGCCCGTGCTGCTGGCGCCGGAAGTGGTGGACGACAAGCTGATACGGGCCAGGCGCGGCGGCTATTGCTTCGAGCAGAACAGCCTGTTCCAGCGCGTGCTGAGTGCGCTCGGCTTTCAAGTGGAATCGCTGATCGCGCAGGTGCAATGGATGGCTGGTCCGGAAGCCCTGCAGCGGCCGCGTACGCATATGGTGTTGCGGGTGACGGTCGACGGACAGCCCTGGCTGTGCGACGTCGGCTTTGGCGGCTGCGTGCTGACGGCGCCCATCCGCTTTGACCTGCAGACGCCGCAGCCTACGCCGCATGAACGCTACCGCCTGACCCCGGTGGGTAATGAACATCTGCTGGAATTGCAATGGGAGGAGGGCGAAGACTGGCTGCCGGTCTATCTGATCTCTCCTGCGCCATGCCGTTCGGGCGACTATTTGATGGCGAACTATTACTCGTCGACTTATCCCGAATCCCGTTTTCGCCACGACCTGATCGTCGCGCGCACGACGGCGGCGACGCGCTACGCCTTGCTGAATAACCGCCTGACGATACGCCATGCGGTTGGCGGCAGCGAGCGCCGTTTCCTGTCTGCCGATGAGCTCGAGCTGGCGCTGGCTGAAGTGTTCCGGCTGCCGGTGACTCCGGATTGGCGCCCCTTGATCGATCGCATCGCGGCGACGGTGTGGGACGAGCAACCCGGGTCACGCAGCGGTTCATGACAGAGTTCCCGGAATGATGCGGATGGTGATACCTACTTGCGGCGGTTGCGCAATTTATTGCAGACCGTCGTAGACCAGTTTGACAAAGAAGGGGCCGTTGATGACGAAGCCGCCGTACTTGCCGTCGTAGGCCGCAGTCGGGGTGCTGGCCTGAATTTCCTCCAACGACTTGCCTTGCTGCTTCAGCTGGGCGACGTGATCGCGCACGTCCACCAGCATGTCGCGCCAGGCAACCAGCTCAGCCTGCGTGGCGGGGGCGCCATGGCCAGGGACAATCACGGTCTTGTCGGTGCTGGCGGCAATCGCCTGGTCGGCCCACTTGATGGTGGTATTGATGCCGCCTCCGTGCTCGTTATCGAGGAAGGGGTAGTAGGCATTCCAGTAGGTGTCTCCAAGCATCAGCACATTCCCTTTCTGGGCATAGACCCACAGGTCGCCGTCGGTATGGCCCTTGCCGAAGTTCTGGATGATGAAGGTTTCGCCGCCAAAATTTACCCGCTTGCTGCCCTTGACCAGCACGGTTGGACGTCCGCCCTGCGGCATGGGCGGGAAGGTGTAGTTCCAGTCATCCACACGGGTTGACTGGGACAGGTGCTGCAGGGTCTGCGGCGTACCGATGATGGTGGCGCCGGCCTGGTGCATCCAGACATTGCCATCTGTGTGGTCCCAGTGGTAATGGGTATTTACCAGATACTTGATGGGTTCCGCGCCGATGGCATGCAGCGCGTTGACGATCTTGTCCTTCGATACGGCAATACCGGAGTCGACGATGAATTTCCCTTGCGGGCTATTGTAGACAATGATGTTGCCGCCCGAACCAGACAGCATGGTGAAGTTGCCGCCCAGGGACTCCGCCTTGACATCAGCCTTGGCGGTCGCCTCGTTGATCTTGATGACCGGGCTGGTATCGGCGGTGTGGGCGCCTCCCATCCAGGATGCTGCGGCAAGCGCCAGTGCCACGGCCATGACCTGTGGGCGGAGCTGGGTTGTGATGAGTTTCATTTTCATTTCCTTTCAGTGGTGGTGATTAACAAGCGGATAAATCGATAAGTCCTAGCCCATCACGGGCTGCAAGGCGAAGCGCAGGCCCCATTCCACGAAGTCGCCTGCGTTGTGGGCAATGGCCGGCGCCAGCAGGCTGCCGGAGCGCTCAATCAGGTAGCCATAAAAGATGCCCAGAGCGATGGCGTAGATCTGTTGCGCAAGGGCGGCGGCAAACGGCTGGTATGCAAATGCATCGGCGTGGGCCAGCGCGAATCCCACGGCAACCACGATGGCTGCCAGCGACACTTCATATCTGCCGCAACGCACCCGGTAGGGAATGCGGCTGATCAGAAAAACCTGAAGCAGCGAGCGGAAGGGCAGTTCTTCGCTCGGGCCGACAAACAAGCCCTGCATCAGCAGCCATGGCACCATGTTCGACGGCGCAGTGCTGTACGGACCTTGCGGCGCATGCCCGGCAAGCAGCTCGGGAAAATGGTCGGCCACCAGCATCACTACCCCGGACAGCGCGCCGATCCACAGCGCCGGCCAGAGATAGCTGGCGCCCCGCCTGGGCAGGCGCAGACCGAAGTCGCTCGCCACAAAGGGGCGCAGCACTGCGATCAGGGCCAGGCCGGCCAGCAGCAGGGACAGGTGCACCAGGTAGCCATTTGGCCAGCCCGGCGTGCTCCATGCAGCAGGCAAATGGCTGGCCGCCAGTTTCAGCAGGGCGCGTGTGGCCAGGCCATGCAGCCAGCCCAGGATGGCGACCTGGCCAAGTGCCAGCGCCAGGTTGCCGATGCCGCGCCGTTGGTATTGCGTCGATATTGTCAGTTCCATGATGTTCTCCCTTGGCGCTCGCTGCTGGCGGCGTCTTATTTCAAGGTGCGGCCCAAAAAGTCATGCATCAGGGCGGCGATTTCCGGCGCATGGGTTTCCAGCGCAAAGTGTCCCGTGTCGAGGAAATGCACTTCCGCACTGGGGATATCGCGGCGATACGCTTCTGCCCCCGGCGGAATGAAGGCCGGGTCGTTCTTTCCCCACACCGCCAGCAGCGGCGGCTGGTGGCGGCGGAAGTATTGCTGGAAGGTCGGATACAGCGCGACATTGCTGCGATAGTCGAGTATCAGGTCGAGCTGGATTTCTTCGGCCTCGGGCCGCGCCATGTAGGCGATGTCCAGCGTGTAGCCATCCGGCGCCACCAGGCTGCGTTCCGTGCCATGGAAATACTGGAAATCCATGATGGTGGCCGCGCTCAGCGAAGAGCGGCAGGCCTCCCGCGTGGCGGGCGAAGGCGCGCGCCAGTAGGCTTGCCAGTCGCCCCAGTTGTCGCTGAAGCCGTCCAGGTAGGCGTTGCCGTTCTGGCTGATGATGGCGGACACCCGCTCCGGATGGGCGACGGCAAGCCGCAGGCCGGTCGGCGCGCCATAGTCGAAGATGTACAAGGCATAGCGGCGCAGCTGGAGTGCGTCGGTGAAGCCTTCGACCACCTTGGCCAGGTTATCGAAGGTGTAGTCGAACTGCCCGCGCTTGGGGGCCTTGGTCTGGCCGAAGCCTGGCAGGTCGGGGGCGATGACGTGATAGCGCGTTGCCAGCAGCGGGATCAGGTTGCGGAACATATGGCTGGAAGTGGGGAAGCCGTGCACCAGCAGCAGCACGGGGGCGTCCTGGGCGCCGGCCTGGCGGTAAAACACTTCGACGTCGCCGACTTTCTGGGTGTGATGAGTGATTTTCATTTTGGACTCCTTGAAAAGTGTCGTTTCGATGAGCCCAGTATAGGAATCCGGTTGGGGCCGGATAAGTCATGTGGAAGCTGACAATCTGTCGGCAAAAGGTGGATAATCGATTGACCATGCCAAACCTTTCTGACGTGAATTTGAATCGGCTGGCAATATTTGTTGCCGTGGGCGACGCCAACTCATTTACCGGCGCGGCGGAAAAGCTTGGCCTGGCCAAGACCATGGTCAGCAAGCACATGCAGTTGCTGGAAGCGGAGCTGGGAGTGGCGTTGCTGGCGCGCTCGACCCGGAAGACCTGTCTTACCGAAGCGGGGCGGACGTTCTATGCTGCCAGCCGGGAATTGCTGCAGGCGGCCGAGGCGGCGATCGAGTGTGTGCGCTGCGACAGCGGTGCGGCGCACGGCAAACTACGGGTGACGGCACCCAACGATTACGGCGTACAGGTGGTGGCGCCGGTGCTGACGGCGTTGCGGCGCCAGCATCCCGCGCTGCAGGTGGAGCTGGTCTGCGGCGATCATTTGGCCGACTTGATCTCGGAGAATTTTGATGTCGCCGTGCGGCTCGGCCATCTGAACGATTCCAGCCACCGGGCCGCCCGCGTCGGCAGCTTTAGCAAGGGGCTGGTGGCCAGCCCGGCGTTTGTCGCGGCCCATGGCATGCCGGCCGATGTCGAGGCGCTCGAGCGCTACCCCTTCATTGCCCACACGGTACTGCCGCATCCGGCCATGTTCACGCTGCATAAGCCGGGCAATGAATGCCGCACGGTGAACATGGGGCGCATCGTTTTTGCCAGTAACACCGCCTCGGCTTGCCGCGCCGCCGTGCTGGCCGGGGACGGCGTGGCGTACATGACGGACTTCGCTGTGCACAACGACGTCATGGATGGCACCCTGGTACGGCTATTCCCCGGCTGGGTCGCGCCGGATGCCCCCATCCACGTGCTCTATCCCAACGGAGTGCAGGTGCCCTTGAAGGTGCGGCTGTTTATCGATGGGCTCAAGGCGGTCTATGCCACCAGCCAGGATCAGGCCAATCCCATCTGCCGCAATGCGGGAGCGTAAAGGCTGCTGTGATCGCCCTCGAAATTGGCCCATCCCCTGCAGGTCAGGACTGTCTGTGTCGAAAAGTCCGCCGAGCCGTCGGGCAAATGCAGGATCGGGCTTTGATTCGGTCCCTCGTACCACCTGAGGTTGAACGCGCCAAGATGGTCGAAGAAGATGACTTCATCATGCTGCGGCAGCCAGTCCCGGATCCACCAGCCTAATGCGCGCCAATCGTCGCTCTGCTGGAAGTAGTCGAGATAGGCGGGAATGAAGATGGTGGCGCAACCGCCCATATAGCCCTGGGCGTCCCGGCGGTCCCAGGTATGGCGGCTGTCGTTGTAGCTGTTGGGCGCACACCGGGCCGATTTGTCGCCCGCATTGAAGAGTTCATTGCCAAATGCATTCAGGCTGCTGGAACGGAAGGCGCTGCGAATGCTGACGTGGCCGAATTTGCTGTGGAGCGGTTCCAGCAGCAGTTCGCACAGGTGTTTGCCCACCTCGATGGCGAGATCGGGATCGTCGGGCAAGTTAGGCACACCGCAAAAGTTTCCGATTTCACTGGTCAGCATTTCCCGCATGAAGAAATGTCTGGAAAGCCGGACGCGCCCCAGCGTCGTTAACTCCGCAATCGACTTTATTTTATCCATTATTCCTCAGCCCTCCGTAGCGTTAGAATCTGGCCTGCCCCAACAAACCTGGTCAATCAGGGAGGCGGGCGTGGATGCGGTTGCGGCCGCTGCGCTTGGCCTGGTACAGGGCGCGGTCTGCGGCGCCGATCAGGGCGGCGATCTCGACCGGCTGCCCGGACAGCTGGGTGGCGATGCCGATACTGACTGTGACCAGGCGCAGTTCGCTACTGCTGCGCTCGTGCGGGATGGCCAGCTCGCTGGCGCGCAGCCTTAGCGCATCGGCCATCAGGGTGGCCTGGTCGACATCGGTCTCCGGCAGGATGATGGCGAACTCTTCGCCGCCGTAGCGCGCCATCAGGTCGCCCGGCCGCTTGAGAATCGCCGCCAGCGCGGCCGATACCTGGATCAGGCACTGGTCGCCCTTCTGGTGGCCGTAGTGGTCGTTGTAGGCCTTGAAGTTGTCGATGTCGATCATCAGCAGCGACAGCGGCAGGCCGCCGCGCTTGGCGCGCCGGTGTTCCTTCTCCATCGCCACGTCGAAGTGGCGGCGGTTGGCGATGCCGGTCAGGCCGTCCGAGAAGGTCTGCGAGCGCAGCACCATGGCCTGCTCGCGCAGCAGCTTTTCCCGTCCCACCGCCAGGCTGACATCGGTGATCTGGATCAGGCAGTGGCGCGGCGCGTTGGGCACCGGGATCGGCATCACTTCCACCGCCTGCTGCAGCCTTTCCTGGTCCACGCCGGGCCGCGCGAACAGGGGGAAGGGCGCCTTGTTCAAGGTCTGCGACAGCAGCGAGGGGAAGTTGTTGTACAGCGCCTGCTGGATCGCCGCATCGACCCGGTGCCCGCGCAGTTCGGGGAACACGGCAAAGAAATCCTGCCCCGCCATCTCGTCCGGGCTGCGTGCCGAGTGGCGCGCCATCCAGCCATTCCACATGACGATGCGGCGCTCGCCGTCCAGCACGATCGCCCCCAGGCTGACCGCGCTCAGCACGCTTTCCAGCAAGGGCAGGCGATTGTCGGGCGGCGCATGCATGGTGTCAGGCCTGTCCCATCGCGCGGGCAATGTACTGGTTGATCTGGTCCTTCAGGTCGTGCAGCGCCGACATGCCGAGGATGAAGGCGACATAGCCGTGAATCTGCTGGCGCTCCACCACAAAGTCGATGTGCAGCATCAGCACGGTGCCGTCCTGGCTGCTGGTGGCCGTGAGGATTTCATCGCTGGTGCCCAGGTGGTAGCGCGGCAGCGAGCCGCGTAGCTCGCGCTGGAAGATGTTGGCCAGGGTGCCGACGCAGGAATTCAGGATGATGTTGCCGATCTCGCACATCGCCTCCTGTTCCATCTCGGTCAGCTCCTTGAGCGGCACCGCCTCGCCCACCATCAGGCGCACGATTTCCAGGCTCTTATCCTCGGGGAACATGAGGATGGCTTCGGTGCGGAAGGCGCCGTCGTAGTTCTGGCTGACGCCGCAGATGCGTTCCTGTGCCGGATCCGGCCCGGCCAGCAGGCGGCCCGCGTCGGTCCGGTTCATGAAGCTGATCGACGGCACCGACATGCGCACCGTTTCATTGACGATGTCGCTCATCGATGATGCGGCCTGGCCGACGCCGATATTGAAAATCTCTACCAGGGCGTCGTTTTCCAATTCCGACAGATTGAACATGGCTAACCTTCCAGCGGTGCGATCAGTTGGGCGATGCGCGCTTCTGTGATGGGCTTTTCCATGAAGCCGATGCCGAGCTGGCTGGCGCGTTCGCGGGTGGCGGTCTGCACATTGGCCGTCAGCAGGGAAATGGGAACGGCGGGAAGTTGCGCCCGGATCTGTTCGGCGGCGGCAATACCACCCATGCCGGGCATATTGACGTCCATCAGGACCAAGTCGGGAACCTTTTGCTGTACGCGCTCGAGGGCTTCCTCGCCGGTGGCTGCCTCGTCTATTTGCCAGTCCTCGTGCAGGTTGGCGATGTACTGGCGGGCCATCATGCGCGAGACCCGGCTGTCGTCCACAATCAGAATGAGCTTGGCAGTCATTGTCGTCTTCCTGGCGATCTGGTTTGAGGCGTTCCCGAATTGATTGTCGCATATCTGGCGCAGGCACTGGCAAGCGCGTAGCCGCCTGTGCCAAGTCTGCGACACAGCACTTGAAGTTGTGTTGCTGAAAATCAATTTGGCGGTAAAACGGCGGGGCGGGCCGGGTGTTCCGGTAAAATGCCGCCATCGCGCTCCCTGCGCCACGCTTTTTATTTTCATTTTTACAATCATGACCCAAGACGAACTGAAACAAGCCGTAGCCCGCGCCGCCATCGACTACGTGGTGGAAGGCGAGATCATCGGCGTCGGCACTGGCTCCACCGCCAACTTCTTCATTGATGAACTGGCCAAGATCAAGGACAAGATCAAGGGCACCGTGGCGTCCTCGGAAGCCACCGCGGCGCGCCTTGCCGGCCACGGCATTCCAGTGTTCGACCTGAATGACGTTGAGCAGATCGCCGTGTATATCGACGGCGCGGACGAGATCAACGCCAGCGGCGCCATGATCAAGGGCGGCGGCGCGGCCCTGACCCGCGAGAAGATCGTGGCTTCCGTGTCGCGGCAGTTTGTCTGCATCGCCGACGGCTCCAAGCTGGTCGAGGTGATGGGCAAGTTCCCGCTGCCGGTGGAAGTGGTGCCGATGGCGCGCGCCTCGGTGACCCGCGCGCTGGCCAAGCTGGGCGGCACGCCCAAGCTGCGCCTGAAGGCCGGCACCCAGGAAGCCTTCGTTACCGACAATGGCGGCAACATCATCGACGTGGCCGGCCTGGCCATCACCGATGCCGTGGCCCTGGAAGCGCAGATCAACCAGATCGTCGGCGTGATCGCCGTCGGCCTGTTTGCGGCGCGCGGCGCCAATGTCTGCCTGCTGGGCACCGCCGAAGGCGTGCGCACCCTCAAATACTGATGCTGAAGGGCGGCGCCATGAAACGATTGTCCGTGCTGTTGTTGTCTGCTGCAGTATTGTTGAGTGCTTGTTCCTGGCTGCCGTCGCGTCAACGCGAAGAGCAGGCCCGCATCGCTGCGGAGCGGGCCGCCCTGGCCGCCCAACCCGAGCCGCGCACTGTCGCGGCCGATGGCACGCCCATCGTGACCTCGGACGGGGTGGAAATTGAAAAAGTGGAGTTCCGCGCCGGCGTGTCGTCGGCCACGGTGGAGAATCTGGCCAAGCAGGCTGGCTGCCACGGTGGCCTGGGCGCCGGGCTGCTGAGCGCTCCCGGCCCGGTGGAGATCTACCGCATGACTTGCGAGGACCGCCGGGTGTTTGTGGCCCGCTGCGAACTGCGGCAGTGCCGCGCGATGTAAAGCTAAACCGGGGTCAGTACCGGCAATCGGACACGGGCTCTGCCGTACAACTAGCTACGGCAGAGCCCGTGTCCGATTGCCGGTACTGACCCCGGTTTTTTTATGGGATTACGCGGTTGGCGGAACGTAGCCTTGTGCGGCGTCGGCGCCATCGCCGAAGAAGTGTTTTTCCATCTGCTGCGCCAGGTATTTGCGGGCGCGCTGGTCGGCCAGGTTCAGGCGGTTTTCGTTGACCAGCATGGTCTGGTGCTTGAGCCATGCAGCCCAGGCTTCCTTGGAAACCGATTCCCAGATCTTCTTGCCCAGTTCACCCGGATACGGCGGGAAGTCCAGACCTTCGGCTTCTTTGTTAAGTTTGATGCA